>Ga0335085_10001418_pt1 | contig 51338 bp, 44 predicted proteins | sample Lox_Sample_45_FD_206712 | JGI IMG/M metagenome (GOLD analysis project Ga0335085, IMG submission 206712) | Soil microbial communities from Loxahatchee National Wildlife Refuge, Florida, United States - Lox_Sample_4.5 | ecosystem: Environmental > Terrestrial > Soil > Wetlands | place: USA... | reverse complement strand
GCACGCAAAAACGGGAGGAAGGTATGACCGCCCGCCTTCTTTCCGCGTTCCGCATTCCGCATTCCGCGTTTCTATGAATTTGTTGAACGCTTTTTTCGTGGGGTTCAAGGAAATTTGGGCGCACAAATTCCGCTCGCTGCTCACGATGCTCGGGATCATTCTCGGCGTTTCCAGCCTCGTCGGCATGTCTGCTTTGGTCAAAGGAATGGAAAATGGGATGCGCGAAGCACTGATTGCGATTGGCGGCGTGGAGCGAGTCCGGCTCGACGACAAGGATATTCCCCAATATCAACAGCATCTTGCTGATCAGGCGGTCGGTTGCACGATGAATGATGTCTACGCACTGCAAAAAAGCGCGCCGCTCATCAAAATGGTCACCCCGGAAATGCGCCTGCGCAATGCCGTGGCGACGCACGCCGGCAAGACTTTCGAAATTTGGAATTTCGTCGGCACCTGGCCCAATGCGCTCGAGATGAACCAGCACGTCGTCGAATACGGCCGCATGTTCAACGAAATCGACGACGAAAACGCGCGCAATGTGTGTGTCATCGGCGTAAGCGTGCGGGACGAACTTTTCGGAGCTCCTGAAGACCTCGGTTACGAATACAATCCCGTCGGCCAGATCATCAACATCCACGATGTCCCTTTCACCATCATCGGGATGTTCCAGCGTTACGAAAGTGAACGCGCGCGCAAAGATCGCGAGCTGGCCAAACTGAATCCGACACAAGCCTCCACCGGTCCGGCACGCAGCCGCGGCTGGGGCGGACGCAGCGGCGGTTTCGTTTTCGGGATGAAGAACGCGACCGTTTACATCCCGCTCAACACGATGTGGGTGAAATTCCGCGCTTCCGCGGGCACGAACAATATCCCCGACCCGCGCCTCACGACTCTTTCCGTAAAAGTGGCCGACGTGAACCGATTCGACGAAGCGATTCAACAGGCGCAAAACGTCCTGATGCGCACGCACAATGGCATCGAGGATTTTTCTTTTCAGACACAGGAGGACTGGTCGGACAACATCAACAAATCGATTCACAATGCCCGCATGAGCGGCGGAATCATCGCCGCCATCGGCCTGCTCGTCGGCGGCATTGGCATCATGAACATCATGCTCGCGAGCATCACCGAGCGCATTCGCGAAATCGGCATTCGCAAGGCCATTGGCGCCAGTTTCCTGGATATCTTCGTTCAAATCCTTGTCGAGAGCGTCGTCATCGCAATCCTCGGCGGTCTCGTGGGGTTGGTGACGTCGCTCGGACTGGTGGATCTATTCTCCTACATTTCGCCCGACGACAACACGCCGGTCATCACCGCGAACGCGTGCATCCTGGCGTTCGTCTTCAGCGTGTGCGTGGGAATCCTGGCCGGATTGGTTCCCGCGTTTAAAGCGGCGAAGCTGGATCCGATTCAGGCGCTGCGCTACGAGTAACGCAACTTACGGTTCCACTTCCTTGTCTTCCACCACGGGCGGATGCGGATGCCGGCGATGGTAACTGGCCACGATCGGTTTGGTAATGAAATAGAAAATCATCGACACCGGCGCGCCGATGAAAACGGAACCGACCAGCCACGGTTTGCCGACGGTCAAAAAGGAGGTCCAATTCCGCACGCTGTGCGCGCGAAACAGGCCGCGCGAAATGCGCGGCGGCCATTGCTGGTTCAAAAGCCAGTAGCCGACTTTATATTCCATGCCCCAAATGAAAGGCATCAATGGCAGCGCGATGTCGTGCAGCGTGCCGGCGAGCACCGCGGCGATGATATTGCTGCGCGTGAGCCACGCGAAAAAAATCGCGCCAATGGTTTTCAAGCCGAACAACGGAGTGAACCCGAAGAAAAAACCGATGGCTACGCCGCCGGCGATGGCTTCCGGCGTATCGCGAATGGCGAGCAGCTTCAGCGAGTGCTCGCGCAGCCAGCGGTGCACGTTCATGGCATCATTTTTTTTGAGCAACCTTGGTTGAAAGTTACCACATCTCGATACCGCACGCCTGTCCCGCCAAAAATATCCAAGGCGGAACCGATTGTGAGATCGATCTTCCCCCGCCCCAGTTGCGTGACTTGCTCCAGGTCCGCCAGCGAGCTCGCGCCGCCCGCATAAGTCGTGGGGATCGGCGACCAACGGCCAAGCAGCGCCACCAATTCCTTGTCGACTCCGCGGCAAAGCCCCTCCACATCCACCGCGTGAACCAGGAATTCGGCGCAGGAACCGGCCAGCTTTTGCAAAGTCCCGGCGCTGATTTTCAAATCGGTGAATTTCTGCCAGCGGTCCGTGACCACGAAATAATCTTCACCGCGACGGCGGCAGCTCAAATCGAGCACCAACCGGTTCCTTCCAATCGTTTTGACAAGTTCGGCCAGCCGCTGTTCATCCATATGGCCATCGCGGAAAACCCACGAAGTGACGATAACGTGCGAAGCGCCCGCATCCAGCCAGCCGGGAGCGTTTTGCGCATTGATTCCGCCTCCCACGTGCATTCCCTCGCGAAATGTGCCCAGCGCCGAGCGCGCGGCATCTTCATTGCCGGGCCCAAGCATGATCACGTGGCCGCCATTCAAGCCGTCGCTCTTGTAAAGCTCCGCAAACCACGACGCGGGTCGATCCGAAACAAAGTTGGTGCGCAATTGCCCCGGCGCGTCGCTCAAAGTGCCGCCAACAATTTGTTTTACTTTGCCTTCATGCAAGTCAATGCACGGACGAAACATGAACTCAGACTAAAGTTCCGTGGGATGGGTTCCAAGTTCCAAAATCCGAGGCATCCCCCGAAAGAGTGGTTCGATTCAAGTTGCTCCACCCTTTTGCCATCACTACTTTCGCGGCAGACAAACCCCCTTATGAAAAATAAATTCGCGACCTCCCTTGGAATCGTTCTCGGCGCGCTATTACTCGCCGCCAATTCCCGTGCGGAATGGCCTGAGCGCGTTTTTGCGCCTTACATGTACATCGGCTCGGGAGATAATTTCAAATTGACCGATTGCGACGACGCCTGCGGGCTCAAGTATTTCACGCTGGCCTTCATCATCGCCCGCCAGGAAGGCCGCGGCAAAGACGCGAAATATTCCAAAGAGCCATCATGGGATGGCCGCATTCCGATGGAGGAAAATCTTTATCACGATCAGATCGACGCCATCCGCAAACGCGGCGGCGATGTCATCATGTCCTTCGGCGGCGAGGCCGGCAAAGAAATGGCCAACGTGATCGATGATCCCATCGTGCTCGAGGCCGCTTATCAAAAAGTCATCGACCAATACAAATTCACGTGGCTCGATTTCGACGTGGAGGGCAACAATCTCGAGAAAGGCAAGGCCGACAGCGAGCGCCGCAACACCGCGCTCGCAAATCTGCAAAAGAAAAATCCCGGCCTGATTATTTCCTACACGCTTCCTGTGGATCCGGACGGCATTTCCGAGGCCTCGCTCGCGCTGCTCGCCGACGCCAAAGCCAAAGGCGTGAAAATCCATTCCGCCAACATCATGGTCATGTTCTTCGGCAAAAAATTCGTGGGCAAAGGAAAATCCGAAGGCGAATTAGGGATTGAATCCGCCAATACCGCGCACGCGCAAATCCAGAAGATTGATCCTTCCATCCAAATCGGCCTCTGCCCCTGCCTCGGGCGAAACGGCTCGGCGGACGAAGTCTTCGGCATTGAGGACGCGAAGGTCTTGAAAGCGTTCGCGGACAAAACGCCCTGGGTTTGCTCGCTCCATTATTGGTCCATCAACGACGACGCAGGCCGGCCGCGCCGTCACCGAGCCGTGGTCAACACCACCAACTCCGTGGGCGTTGTCACGAGCACGACCAACAATGTTATGGTGCCCAGCCAACAACAGCCGTGGGCGTTTGCGAATATTTTTAAGAGCTTTACTAAGTGATCTGAGACCAGCCGGGAATTTTCGCATGGGGCGCATGCCGAATTTGAGTCGTGTTTAGCCGCGGAGTGGCGAAAGAACATGGTAATGGACATTTCTTTCGCCCCTGCCGGGGCTTGCCAAATGTTCCGCGACCATTCCCACGGCTTGCGCCGTGGGCTGTCTTCTCATGCTGCTCCGCAGCTATTTCCGTGGCGTAACCTTTAGGGCTCCCCCTCTGTCCATTAGACAAAGCAAAAACCCTGATTAACCCCTATGCCCCCCAAAGTCCTTATTTCCCTGTTCACCGCGGGCAGCCTTGCGTTGCTCGCTGCCGGGTGCAAGACCAACTCCGAATGTGACGCGTGCGATGCGCCGATGCCCGCTGCACCCAAAGCCGTGGAAACCGCGCCATGCATGCCGGTGCTGGATCGTTTCACGGCAGCCGATGTTCCCGCGCTCGGAACAGCGGAAGCCGAAGTCGCGCCTGGCCGCTGGACCACGAATGCTTCCCCCGCGCCGGCCAATCTCCCCGGCCATGGCATGGCGGAGCATCCGATGCTCTACATCGGCGAGGGCTACAACAAAATGTTCATCGTCGACAAAGGCAAAGTCATCTGGACCTATTCGACGGGCAAAGGCAACGAATACGACGATGCCTGGATGCTTTCGAATGGGAACATTCTGTTCACCCGCATGCAATATCTCGCGGAAGTGACGCCGGAGAAAAAAGTCGTCTGGCGCTACGATTGCCCGACGAATACCGAAGTCCATTGCTGCCAGCCCATCGGACTCGACAAGGTGTTGTTCATCCAAAACGGCCTCCCACCGAAGCTGCTGGTCATCAACATCAAGACCGGAAAAGTGGAAGTCGAGCACGACCTCCCTGCGCGCAGCCTCACCGATCAGAAAACCGTGCACCCGCAATACCGCCGCGTGCGCTACACGGCCGATGGCCATTACCTCGTCCCGATGCTCGGCCTCGGCACCAACGGCGCCGTGGTGGAATACGATAAAAATTTCAAGGAAGTCTGGCGCTACAACATTCGTTCGCCCTGGGCTGCGATTCGTTTGAAAAACGGCAATACACTCATCACCGATGAAGGCGACAAACTCACACGCGAAGTGAATCCCAAAGGCGAGACGGTTTGGGAAGTGCGTCCGGACGATTTGCCGGAGCCATATCGCTTCATCAACACCCAAAGCTGCACGCGCCTTGCCAACGGCAACACCATCATCTGCTCGCGAGGCGGCAGCGGCAAAGGTCCGCAACTCGTGGAAGTCACGCCCGACAAAAAAGTCGCGTGGGTATTGTGGGATTGGTCCGTGCTCGGCCCGGCCACCGCGGTACAGGTTCTGGATGACCCGGGAATTCCCGAAATGCCAGGCCAATCGGAGCATTGATGCGGCGTGGCGACTGAAAAGCCCTCGCTATACGGTCGTTGTTTTCTGGAACGCGGCGACAATCTTTGGGCGAGTCATGAAGATGAGCAACAAGATCGGATAAATTAAACCAAAACAACCCCCAATGCTTCCGCCAATCGCGCCTCCAATCGCAGCCGCGCTTTCAGGCCCGCTCTGTTGTTGAGCTTCATGAATCAGCGGTTGGGTTACGAAGACCATATTCATCGCCGTCCCCGCGATGCCGTACACAATCGCGAAGATGGCATAGGCAATTGACAGAACGCGCCCCCACGGCTTGAGGCGCAGCAACCCAATCCCGGCCGCCAGCAATGCGATACAAGTCAGCCCTCCCAGAAAAATTCCAATTTTCAACCACGCCCCGTAAGTCGGGTTTTCCTGCACGATCCTGATGACCGGGTTGGTTGAATTCGCAGGCATCGAGAATATCGCGACGGACATCATGATCCCAAACACCCCCAGCGCAGCAAATCCGATGTTCAAAATTCCAAAAACAGTTACTGCAGTTGGTCGTTCCATATAGATCAGCCTTTCTCCAAGACCCGAGCGAACAATGTCACCTTGCAGATGCGAGGCTGAACCAGTCCGGCCCAACAATCAATCGCAAACCGTGCTGAGCAATACGCTCCATTTGCACACTTCTCCTCGATGTTGCATCTTGGCGCATGCCCAACTTCAAATACCTCATCATTGGCGGCGGCATGACCGCTGATTCCGCGGTTCAGGGAATTCGTGAAATGGATCCCACCGGAAAAATCGGCCTCATCAGCATGGAAACCGATGCTCCTTACGACCGGCCGCCGCTGACGAAAGGACTTTGGAAGGACAAATCGCTCGACAGCATCTGGCGCACTGCCGCCAAACAAAATGCCGAGCTGCATCTCGGCCGCACGGTGAAGTCGATTGATTTGAAGCAAAAACAAGTCACGGACGACCAGGGCACAACCTACGGGTTCGAAAAGCTGCTGCTCGCCACCGGCGGTGAGCCGCGGGTGTTGCCATTCGCCAGCGACAAAATCATTTATTACCGCACGGTTGGAGATTATCGGCGATTGCGCACGCTCACGGAAAAAGGCAGGCGCTTCGCCGTCATCGGCAGCGGTTTCATTGGTTCTGAAATCGCCGCGGCGCTCGCGATGAACGGCAAGCAGGTCATGATTCTTTTCCCCGGCCCGAGCATCGGCAACCGCATTTACCCGCGCTCGCTGTCCGACTTTCTCAATCGCTATTACCAGGAAAAGGGGGTCACAGTATTGCCGGGCGAAACCGCCATCGGTTTGGAAGAGCGCAAATCCGAGCTGGCCCTCAAAACGAAAAGCGGCAGGGAACTCCTCGTGGACGGAGTCATCGCGGGCCTGGGCATCGAACCAGGCACGGAACTCGCCAAAAATGCCGGTCTCAAAGTCGAAAACGGAATCATCGTCGACCCTTTTCTCCAAACCAGCGCGCCGGATGTCTTTGCCGCGGGCGACGTGGCGGCGTTTCACAATCCCGCGCTCAATCAGCGCCTGCGCGTGGAGCACGAAGACAACGCCAATACCATGGGCAAAATGGCCGGCCGCAACATGGCCGGAAAACGCGAGCGCTACGACCACCTGCCCTTCTTCTATTCCGACCTTTTCGATCTCGGTTACGAAGCCGTCGGCGAACTCGACTCGCGGCTGGAAACCGTGATGGATTGGAAAACCGAAAATCGCGAAGGCGTGATTTATTATTTGCGCGAAGGCCGCATCCGCGGTGTGTTGCTCTGGAACACCTGGGGCCAGGTGGATGCCGCACGCGAACTCATCGCAGGAAGTCGCACCTATAAACCGGCTGAACTCAAAGGCCTGCTGCCGAAGCCTGGTTGATTCGCGCAACGGGAACGTCACTTGACTTTTTTAGTCCAAAAGTTCACTTATCTGCGCGAGTGAATTCCACAACAGTTATTGCAGACGAAGTCCACGCCGCCCGGCACCTTTGTGAAACGGGTGAGTGGCCGGAACTGCTGGATTTTGCGCGCAGGTGGCAGAAGAATAGGCCGGATGATTATCTTGCGTTTTTCTACCTCGCGATCGCCCACACTGAAATCGGCCAATTCATGCAGGCGGACACGGTGTATCGCCAGGCGCTGGCGCTGAATGATTCGGACGCAAAGGTCTGGGGCAACCTTGGGGAACTGCTTTACAGGCGCCTCCGCCGTCGGCCGGAGGGAATTCGCTGCATGGAACAATCCTTGAAATTGGACCCGACCGACAAGCTCGCCTGGGCAAATCTCGCTTACATGGTTGGCCGGCTCGGCCACCATGATCAGGCCGTGAACTTTGCGGATCGCGCGCTGGCGCTGGACTCGCAATTTGTGGAAGCCTACCTGCTCAAAGGCACCGCCGCTCTGGCGTTGGGTAAAACGGAGGTTTTGCGGGAAGTTTGCAGTGCGCTCAGCGCCATTCCGCCGGAAAAATTTCGCCGCGCGAGATAGCTCTCGCAACCACTTTTGCGCCTGACAAGCCTGCGATATCAGAACATATTGGCAAAATGAGCTTCAATGAGGTGCTTCAGGAATTGCCTGCTCTGACATTCGAGCAACGGCAACTATTGATCCGCCGGGCCCTGGAATTGGACGAACCGCCGCTCAATCAAGAAGATGAAAAGCTCGTGGATTCCCGGCTGGCAGCTCTAAAAGAGAATCCAACATCCGCACTATCGCTGGACGAAATCAAGTCCCGTCTTCGCTCACGCTACAGCAAATGAGCTGGTGTATAGAGTTCGCGCCGGAAGTAGAAAAAGATATTGTCGAGGCAGCTGATTGGTACAACGCCCGACAATCCGACCTTGGCGGCCAATTCATCGAGGAGGTTCACCAAAGTGTGGGAAGCCCTTATTGAAAACCCGCTTCTTAACTGCCGCCGTCATCCACTTAAAAATATCCGCTGGCGATATACAAATCGTTTTCCCTATCGCGTCATATATGAAGTGGATGAAGCAAATCGTGTGATTAAAGTGGCCGCAGTGTTGCACGGCGCGAGAAACGAAAGTCACTGGCGAAAACGACTCTAAACCCGCGCTTCGTCACTCCACCCTCAACTTAAAAATCGTATACGGCGTTGTGCGCGTGCTGCGGCCGTTGTGAAACCACGGCATGTTCTGAATCTGCGAGCAGCTCACGTAAAGCCATCCATCCGGGCCCCACGCGAACGTGTCGGGCCAGATCAACCGCTGGTCATGCGCAATCACTTCCAGCTTCAGCGCGGGTGTCACGCGCGCAATCGCATCGTGCTCCATGTCGCTCAAATAAAGATTCCCGGCCCGGTCGAAAATCATCCCGTCGCTCGCGGTAAAACTGGAGCCGAGGTCTTCGACTTTCTTTAGCACGTCAGCCCCGCTGTTCAGCGCCTCGCGCAGATCAGCCGTACGAATGCGATATAGTTTCGTGTCGCTCAGCGGCTTGAAATAAAGCCATTGCCGATCCGGACTGAGCGCGATGCCGTCCGAATTCACCTTCATCGGTTTTCCATTTCGCTGCAACTCACCGCCGGCCACGGTGAATTTATGATTTGGATCGGCAATCACCGGCGGCTCCTTTCGCAGCACCATGCGCGCTTTTCCCGAGTCTGTGTCGAGCACCACGATCCCTCCCTCCTTGGATTCCGTCAGATACGCGATGTGGTTCGTCGTATCGACCCGCACGTCATTAAGATAACTGTTTTTGCCGGCCAGCTCGGTCAAATTGTAAATCCGCTCCATGCGGTTGCTGTTCAAATTGATTTTTACCAGCTTCGCCCCGTTGTCCTCGACTGTCTCCATCTCCGGCGCCGCCGGATCCACCACCCACAGCGCATCCTGATCATCGACATAGACGGCCTGTACACAAACCCATTTATTGGAACCATCCGTGCCTTTTTCCCAACTGTTCCAATCCTTGTCGGGATAGGCCTGCGCGATGCCATTGGATGAAACCTCAGCCACATCGTAATCGTGGGGCCCCTGCCAGCGCGGGTAATTCACAAACATCCGGCCGCTTTTCGAAATCGCCACGCCCGTGAATTGGCTCAAATTATCCTCGTAAACCGCCACCAATTCCGGGTTGGAGGCGCGTCCCACCGACGCGGCTCCCCACAACCCGCAGAAACAGCAGGCCAAAAACACTCCCAAACAGCGCCCTCGCCTGCGCGAAAACAAATTTGAATTCATTGAATATCAATGGCTCGGCCTCCTTTATCTCGGTCACCGCGCGCCAAATGGAAATGGAGTTTTCACCGACCTTCGCACGCTTTGTTTTGGAAACGGCTGCCGTAAATCCTTGATGCCAGCACACCCCCGCACGTTTGTTCTAGACCAAATGTTCTATTCAAGTCCGGACCCTAGTGAGCTATTCTCAAGCTGATCAATTTATCCAGCTTCTCATCGGGGAAGTTTGGATGAAATCGGGGCCGCCGGGCGTATAGGGGCGTTCGGCGGCCCTTCGTTTTTCCCACAGGATTTTGACAACACCGCCCTTTTTCTCACGCGCGCTTTTTCCGCGCCCGCAATTCCTTCAAACCGGACTCAACCTCGTTGCGCGGAAGGTTGCCCTCGGCAAGTTCGCCGTCGCTGCGCCCCAGCAACCGTTCGTAAAAAGAAATTCCAAAATCCACCGCCGCCGCATTCCCGGATTCCGCGCTCAAAATCGCAAACAATGCATCCTCCGCCTTGGCGAATTGCCCGGTCCGTTCATAATGCTGCATGAGGAACGCGCTGGTTTGGACCGGCAATTCCCCATCCGCCAGCGCCGCCACAAACAGGTCCACCTTCGGCACAAATTCCGGCTGCTCGAAACTGTCTCCACGCGCCAGGCTGTCCAGCAAGAGATGCAGCCCCTTCAAATAACACACGCGGCTCTCCTCCTCGCGGCCTTCCGCCGCCGCGATGTCTCCCGTCTCCTTCAGCAGCGTGGTGAGGAAAAACATCTTTTCGCGCACCGCGTGAAACGAATCACCCTGAATGAGCCGCGCGAGCAACTCCGTTTCACTCAGCTTCAGCAGCGATTCGGAATCGAGCCCGGTGATCCGTTTGAACTCCTCCTCCGTCAGCACGGCAGCCTCTTCCAACTGCCGCTCCTTTTTTAAAGCGCGAATGCGCGCAATCGCGCGGGCAAACTCTTCAATCATTCGCAGGATGTAATCGCGCCGAATCATTTCGCTCCGGTTGCCTCAAACCATATCGCAAACATTCTGCCACAACATTGAAGAACATTCATCCTTTTGCTGCGAACAATTCATGCCCGCAAGACCCACGAAACCAACAGTTCCCGTTGAAGCCCAGGCTCCTTTGGCAAATCATCTGCTCGCGTGAAACCGTCCATGTCAGAAACAGAAATTTATTTGCTGAAAGACGCCGAAGCCAAGTATCGCGGCATGTTTGAAAACGCCGTGGAAGGCATCTATCAGAGCACGCCCGAAGGCCATTATCTGGCCGTGAACAGCGCCCTGGCCCGCATGTATGGCTATGATCGCGCTGAGGAATTGCTTTGTCAGGTCTCCGACATCCAAAGCCAGATTTACGCCGATCCGACCTTTCGCGAGCGCTTCAAACAACAAATCGACCGGGACGGTTTTGTCCACGATTTGGAATACCAGGTGCGCCAGCGCAACGGGAACGTCATCTGGATTTCCGAAAGCGCCCGCGCGGTCCGCGATGAAAACGGCATCGTGCGTTTCTATGAAGGCTTCATCGTCAACATCACCGCGCGAAAAGAAGCCGAAATGGAACGCGCCCGCCTCGAAAAGCAAATGCTCCAGGCGCAAAAGATGGACGCCGTCGGCACGCTCGCCGGCGGCATGGCCCATGATTTCAATAACATCCTCTGCGCCATTCTCGGCTACACCGAACTCGCATTGCTCGACACCCGCGTCGAAGGGCGCACACGCGACAATTTGCAATCTGTTTTCAAATCCGCTCAGCGCGCGCAGGATTTGATCAAGCGCATCCTCACCTTCAGCCGCCCGAAAGAAACCGAACGGCGGCCATTGAAACTGGGCATTGTCATCCAGGAAGCCGTCAAACTGCTGAATGCCACCCTGCCCTCCTCGATCAAAATCTCCGTCTCCGTCAAAACGAACGAAGACATCGTCATCGCCGACGCCACGGAAATGCACCAGGTCATCATGAACCTTGGCACCAACGCCGGTCACGCCATGAAAAACAAAGGCGGCCAGCTCGATTACGAATTGGAACTGGTTCACCTGGATGGCGCGCAAGCCGCGGCGCTCGGTCTTGCCCCCGGCTCCTTCGTTCACCTCACCGCGCGCGACACCGGCGCCGGCATGAGCCGCGAAATCCTCGAAAAAATCTTTGAGCCGTTCTTCACCACCAAGGCGCCCGGACGCGGCACCGGCCTCGGCCTCACGTTGGTCCAGCAAATCGTGACGCGCTCACAGGGCAAGATTTCGGTCGAGAGCCGGGAAAACATCGGCACCGCCTTTCACATCTACCTGCCTCAATCCCGCGAACCGCTTGCCGAGCCGGACGCCGACGGAAAAGTCCTCCCCGGACGAAACGAGCGGATTCTCGTCATCGATGATGAAGTCCCCGTGCTCAGCATGATGCAACAGCGGCTGCGGAAAATGGGCTACCGTGTCGTCACCCGCGCGGACAGCATCGAAGCGCTCCAGACATTTCGCGCCGAACCCGCCAAATTCGACTTAATCATCACCGACCATACCATGCCCTCCATGCTCGGGGCGGAATTAGCCGAACTGGCCGGCGATTTGCGCCCCGAGCTGCCCGTCGTTTTGATGACCGGACTCAACCAGGCCCCGGACCTGTCCAACTCTCCTTACGCCGTCCGGCGCGCAGTCCTCGCCAAGCCGATCGATTTCGTTGAACTTTCCCATCGCCTGCGCAAATTCCTCGACCAACCGAACGGTCAGCTGCATCGCAACCGAAAGCAGACTGCGCCATAAAAGCGCCATGGCGGGACTGTCGCGAGTCAGCGGGCGCAAGGCTCCCCGCCAGGTTTTGGAGTGCGCCAGCCCTCTGGCGCTTTTTCTCGCGCATGCAATCTTTCCATTCAAACCAGAACAGCCCTCCATCGCTGACGCTCGACAAAACTGCCCTTCCCCTCCAAATTGGCGGAGATGTCGTTAGTCAATCAACCTTTGGCCATCGCCGGACGGATTTTCCGTTCGCGCCTCATTCTGGGCACCGGCAAGTTTTCCTCGCCTGAAGCGATGCGCGACGCGCTGGCCGCGAGCGGCGCGGAATTGGTCACCGTGGCCCTTCGCCGGGCGGATTTGAGCGGAAAACGCGATCCTTTCGCAAACATTCTGGAATTCATCGACCCGAAAAAATTTCTGCTCCTGCCCAACACCAGCGGCGCCATGAATGCCGCGGAGGCTGTGCGCCTCGCGCGCCTGGCTGTCGCGGCGGGTTTGCCCAAATGGGTGAAGCTCGAAATTCATCCCGACCCGCGCTATCTCCTGCCCGATCCCGTCGAGACCTTGCAGGCTGCCGAAATTCTCGTGAAGGAAGGTTTCACCGTGCTGCCCTACATCAATGCCGATCCCGTGCTCGCAAAACGCCTGCAGGACGTCGGCGTGGCCACTGTCATGCCGCTCGGCTCACCCATCGGCTCGAACAAGGGTATCCAAACGCGCGACCAGATTCGCATCATCATCGAACAGGCAACCGTCCCGGTCGTTGTCGACGCCGGCCTTGGCGCTCCCAGTCATGCGGCGGAAGCAATGGAATTGGGGGCCGATGCCGCGCTCGTCAACACCGCCATCGCCGTTTCTTCCGACCCCAACAAAATGGCCGTCGCGTTCAAAATGGCCGTCGAAGCCGGCCGCGCAGCCTATGAAGCCGGCCTCGCCGCCCAACAGGACACCGCCAGCGCCACCAGCCCATTGACCGGATTTTTGAGCGGATCGTAGGACAAGCATCCTGCCTTCCTCTGTTTAAGGCCCGTAGGTATCGAGGAAGTGCTTGAGGTCTTTCTCCTCCAGATAAATCGGCGGCCCTTCGAACCGCACGATTCCCGTCGGATCCATCAGCACGAGATGCGGGATGCCCGTCACCTCGAACGATTGGAGCGAGCGCGCTTGCATATCCGTGCCCACGGAAAAATTCACCGGCGGCAGATTGGTGCGCATCACGTCTTCCGATTCGTTGCTCAAACCAATCACGACCATGCGATCTTTGAATTTCGCGGCAAAATCGTTGATGCGCGGGATCATGCCGCGGTTTTGCTCTCCGGAAGTGGCAAAGAACAGGAGCATGAGGAATTTGCCGTCGGGCTTGGGCGGAGCCAGCGTCACCCAGCGATCGATGACAATCGGCGGCGGATGCTCGCCGCGAAATGAACGCGCGAAAATCTTGGGCACCACCAAATCGCCGCTGTCGTAATAAGGCGCCGGAAGCTTCTGATCGCGATCCGCGGCTTCCTGGATGGCGTTTTGTTTGTATTGCACCGTCGCGGCAGCCTGCTCTTTTTCCCGGGCGCCGGCTTTGTCCGCGTCGAAATGGAAATGCTTCTGCAGTTCCGGCGAGAGGTTCTTCAACTTCGCGTTGCCGATGCCTCCCGCGTAAGTGAAATAAATGTCCGTGGCAGTGACCGTCGTCACGGTCACATTGCTGTAAACGTTATCGCCGCATTTCAATACGGCGAATTTTTCGTCCGCGTTCGCCCCGAGAACCGCCAGAAAAATCCCCGCCCCCGCGCATGCATTCATCCATTTCATTGCTTCAAAACAAGCAAGTCACAGGCCAGTATTATGGTCAAACTGGCGCCTGACCTGAATGTCAGTTGCGACAGCGAGGGCTTTGACAGAGATTTGAACTCGTTTAATTTAACCCTGCCTTTTAAAATCCCTTTATGACGTTAAACGAGCAAATGATCACTCTGGCCCGGCAGGCCAAGGCCGCTTCGCGCGAACTCGCGAAATGGACCACGGCGGAAAAGAATTCCTGCCTGCTCGCCATGGCCGATGCGCTGGAAAAAAACGCCGCCGCGCTTAAGCAAGCCAATGCGCTCGACATGGATGCCGGCGCCAAAATGGGCCTTACCTCCGCGATGCTCGACCGCCTGAAACTCGATGACAAACGCGTCGCCGCCATGGCCAAAGGCTTGCGCGAAGTCGCCGCCCTGCCCGATCCCGTGGGCAAAGTCCTCGATGAACGTGTCCGGCCCAATGGTCTCAAGCTCCAAAAAATCACGACCCCCATTGGCGTCGTGGTCATCATCTACGAATCGCGCCCCAACGTCACCGCGGACGCTGCGAGCCTTTGTTTCAAATCCGGCAACGCGACCATTCTCCGTGGCGGCAAGGAAGCGCTCAATTCCAACCAACTCATCGCCAAAACGATGATTGAAGCCGGCGAACGCACGCTGCCGCATTTTCCCGAACACGCCATCCAGGTTGTGCCCACCACGGATCGTGAAGCCATCCCCGCCCTGCTCTCGCTGACGCAATACGTCGATGTCTGCATGCCGCGCGGCGGCGAAGGCCTCATCCGCGCCGTCGCCGAATCCTCAAAAGTGCCGGTCATCAAACATTACAAAGGCGTCTGCCACGTTTTTGTGGATGCCGATGCCGATTTGACAATGGCCGAGGAAATCGCGATGAACGCCAAAGTCCAGCGCCCCGCCGTCTGCAATGCCATGGAAACACTGCTTGTGGACAAATCGATCGCGCCCAAATTTCTTCCCCAAATCGCCAGGAAACTTGGAGAGAAAAACGTCGAACTGCGCGCCGACGACGCCACGCTGGAGATTTTAAACTCGACCCTCGACCCTCGACCCTCATCCCTCAAACCTGCGACGGAACAGGATTGGTTCACCGAATACAACGATTACATCCTGAATGTCCGCGTCGTCGACGGCGTGAAACAGGCGATTGATCACATCAATCACTACGGCTCCGCGCACTCGGACAGCATCGTTACGAAAAACGAATCGCGCGCGAAACAATTTCTCAGCGAAGTGGATTCCGCCACTGTGTATTGGAACGCTTCCACGCGTTTTACCGACGGCGGCGAGTTCGGCATGGGCGCGGAAATCGGCATCAGCACCGACAAAATCGGGGCGCGCGGACCGATGGGCCTGGAGGAATTAACCACCTACAAGTGGGTTGGCACCGGAACCGGACAAGTGCGAACTTAGACAAGCGGTTGCCTTCGGAGACACTCGCCATTCAGCTCCCGCCACCGCTTCAACGTGAAAGCTTGGCATAAAACGAAACCCTGGAGGCGTTTTTCGCTGGAACGCTCTGTGCTGAAAGATTGTTTGCGTAACATGCGAATATCCGGGCTTCTTCTGCGTTTTGAATTTGCGATGGTTCTCCTCGGGCTCGTCATCATTTCCAATTTCTCCCGCGCCGCCACCACCAACGCCAACATAACCGTCCAGGTGGACGCCGCTGCGGATCGCCACGCCATCAGCCCGTTGATCTACGGCGTCGCGTTTGCGTCGTCGAATCAACTCAAGGATCTGAACGTGACACTCAACCGCTCCGGCGGCAACGCCACCACGCGTTATAACTGGAAAACAAATGCCTCCAATCACGCCTCCGATTGGTATTTCGAAAGTCTGGAGGAAGATGGAAGCGGCCCGGGCGGCTCGGCGGATGAATTCATCAGCGATTCAAAAAACGGAGGCGCGCAACCGCTGATTACAATGCCCATCATCGGCTGGGTCGCGAAACTCGGCACAAATTCGCAACGGCTCTGCAGCTATTCCATCTTCACATATGGACCCCAAGCCGACAATGACTGGCAATGGTTTCCCGACGCGGGCAACGGCATTTCCACCAATGGACTCGACATCACGAACAACCTGCCGACCGACGCAAATCTCGCCGCCGATACCAATTTCGAGTCCGGCTGGATACAACATCTCACCAACCGGTGGGGTACCGCCGCTGGCGCCGGCGTCCATTACTACATCATGGACAACGAATGGAGCATCTGGCATTCGACGCATCGCGACGTGCATCCGGTCGGCGCCACGTTGGATGAGGTGCTCGGGAAATTCTGCGATTACTCGACGCTCGTGAAAGGCATGGATTCGAACGCGCTCGTCCTCGGCCCCGAGGAATGGGGTTGGACCGGTTATTTTTACAGCGGCTACGATCAGCAATACGGCGCCGCGCACGGCTGGAATGGCACATTCCCCGATCGCGCCGCGCACGAAAACCAGGATTACATGCCGTGGTTGCTCAGCCAGATTCAATCGCGCAGCCAGACGGCGGGAAAACGGCTGCTGGACGTCTTCACGCTTCACTACTATCCGCAAGGCGGCGAAAGCTCCAGCGATGTCTCCACTTCCACGGAACAACTCCGCAATCGTTCCACGCGCAGCTTGTGGGACACAAATTACGTCGACCAATCCTGGATCGGCAGCGTCGTGATGCTCATCCCGCGCATGAAACAATGGGTGGCGGCAAATTATCCGGGCACGAAAATCGGTATCACGGAATATAATTGGGGCGCGGACTATTATCCGAACGGCGCCACCGCCCAGGCCGATATTCTCGGCATCTTTGGCCGCGAAAGCCTCGATCTGGCGACGCGCTGGACCGTTCCCGACACGGGCACGCCCGCATACAACGCTTTCAAAATTTTTCGCAATTACGACGGCAACAAATCCACGTTCGGGGACGTCAACGTCCGCGCCTCCATGCCGAACCCCGACAATCTTTCCGCCTTCGCCTCCGTGCGCAGCACCGATGGCAAACTGACATTGGTCGCCATCAACAAAGACCTTAAGAACTACACGCCGGTCACTTTCAATCTCACGAATCTTCCGTCTTCCGGAACCGTGCAGGCGTGGCAGCTCGCCAACAGCAACCCAATCGTCCGCCTGCCGGACACAAATTTCACCAGCGGCATTTTTCAGCAGACACTCCCCGCCCAAAGCATCACGATGTTTGTGCTGCCGGGCGGCACTGTCACATCAACGCCGCCCTCATTGCGCTTCGGCACAAACAATTCCGCGAGCCAAATGGAATTGTGGCTGGACGGACAAACCGCGAGCACATACACGCTGCAATCTTCGACCGACCTGTCGCATTGGCAATCCATCAGCACGAACACGCTCTCAAGCAATTCGTTCCGTTTCCTGATCACGATTACGAACCCGCCGCAATTGTATTATCGCGCGTTGTTGAAGCAACCGTAAGCGTCCTGGAGCGCCGGCATGTTTCGCTTTTGACGATGGACAAATCCGCGCTTACTGTTCGGGCGTGGAAACCATTTCCGTTTCATCGAATCCGCAATCAGCGGCGGCCGCTGCACAATTTGTCCGCAGCCAAACGCCCGCCGAAGGTTTGTTCGCCGGCCAGGAATGGCGCGTGTCGCCCGCTCCATTCAAACTCGATGAAAAACAAGCCAGGGAATTGGATTCGCTCGGGCGCGTGCTGCTGCAATTTTATCGCGCCGTCAATCTGCTCTATCGCAAGAGCGTCGAAGGCAAGCAACCCGAATGGGTCGCGCGCTGGCTGGAACTCGGCAAACCCTCCGAACTTATCGAACTCCAGCGCACCGCCGCATTCAAAGCCGAAACGCCGCGCGTCATTCGTCCCGATCTCCTAATCACCGAACACGGTTTCAGCGTCACCGAATTGGATTCCGTTCCCGGCGGCATCGGCGTCACTGCATGGCTGAATCAAACGTATTCGCAACCGGCGATCCGGAACTCGCCAGTTCTTGGCGGCACGGATGGAATGTTGAAAGGCTTCGCCAGCATTTTTGGCAATGCGCCGCGCGTTCACATCATTGTTTCGGAAGAAGCGGCCACGTATCGCCCGGAAATGGAGTGGATCGCCAAACAACTCGGTGCGCGCTTCGCCGTTCGCGATTCCAACTTCACCGATTTCGCCGACGGCGATGCGGTCTATCGCTTTTTCGAATTGTTCGACACCGCCAACGTGCTGAATTCGAAAAAAATCTTTGAGCTCGCCGCTGACAAACGCATCCGCCTCACGCCGGCCCCGAAACCCATCTTCGAGGAAAAAATGCTTTTCGCGTTGTTGTGGAACCGGCATCTGCAGGGCTACTGGCGGCAGGAATTGGGCGAGGGGTTTTTCCAGCGCATGCTCCGGCTCGCACCCTATACGTGGATCGTGGATCCATCGCCATTGCCACCGCACGCTGCGATTCCGGAACTGAACCTGACCGACTGGCAGCAACTCAAAACCCTCTCGCAAAAAGAGCGCGATTTGATTTTGAAAGTGTCCGGCTTTTCTGCCCATGCCTGGGGTGCGCGCGGCGTTTATCTCGGCAGCGATTTGTCGCACGCCGATTGGTCAGCTGCGGTGGACAAAGCCATCACGGAATTCCCGCACTCACCCTATGTGCTGCAACGCTACAACCACTCGAAACTCGTCGACGCGCAGTGGTTTGATTTTTGCAAAAACGAAATCGTCCCCACGCAAGGCCGCACACGCCTTTGCCCTTATTATTTCGTAGCCGGTGATGGCGACGCCGCGCGTGCGCAACTCGGCGGCGTGCTCGCGACGATTTGCCCGCCGGACAAAAAAATCATCCACGGCATGACGGAGGCCATCTTCGCGCCGTGCGCGGTATGAGTCTTCTTGGATACATCTTTTTCGCCTTCGGCTCACTGTTCGTCATTGTGGATCCGCTCGCCGCGATTCCGGCGTTCATCTCCATGACCGCCGACGACTCCGTCCAGGATCGTCAACGCATGGCCGGCATTGCCAATGCGGTGTTGGCTGGAGTGCTGATTATTTTTGCCGCCGCGGGAAAATGGATTTTTAAATTTCTCGGCATCACGATGCCGGCGTTTCAAATCGCCGCGAGCATCGTGCTGCTGCTCGTCGCGCTCGACATGTTGCGGGCGCAACGCTCCCGTGTGCAGGAAACCAAGGAGGAAACCGCCGAAGGCGCGAACAAAACCGATATCGCAATCACGCCGCTGGGCGTCCCCATGCTTGCCGGCCCCGGCGCGATTTCGACGGCCATCGTCCTTCAAACACGCGCGGAAACCCTGTGGCAACACATCGCCCTCTTCGGCTGCATCCTGGGAGTTGCGCTGACAAGTTACCTCATCCTGCACGTCGCCGCGCGCGGAGCGCGCTGGCTAAGTCCCATCGCGCTGCGAATCGCCACCCGGATCATGGGCTTGCTGCTCGCCGCCGTGGCAATTCAATTCATGGTAAACGGGCTTCAGGAATTGGGCATCGGAATACCCCGCGCGACCTGAGTCGGCGGCGGAGCAGTTTGCGCCGGTGTTGCGGGTGGCGTCGGTCGCATCGGGATTGCTGGTGTTCCCGGCGGCGACGGCAATGGCGGGCGCGCCTTCGGCTTGATTTCCGGCAACGGCTCTTGAAAGGCCAGCGCGGAAGTTGGCGCCGGATCCGGACGCGCCGCAGGTTGCGGCGGCGGTTCCGTCACTTTCATCTTCAGCGTGCTCGCAACCGGCACCGCGTTGCGCCGCTTCATCGCCACATCGAGACGCTGCCGCATCTGCGTGCGGTTCACGCAGTACAACAACGCCGATTCTTCCGTAATCAAATTTTCCTCAAACGCCTTGATCAGCGATTGCTCGAAAGTATGCCAGCCCGAGGTGCTGCCGGCCTCAATGATATCCGAAATACGGCGATTTTCGCTTTCACCCAGCGCGACGGCCTCGCGGCTGCGCAGATTGCTGCCCAGCAATTCCGTGACCAGCAACCGCCCGCCGCTCTGCTTGGGCACAAGACGCTGGCTGATGACGTAACGCAGCGTCTCCGCCAACCGCTCGCGCACCTGCTTTTCTTCTTCCGTTGTAAACATGCCGAGAATACGGTTGATGGTCTGCGCGGCGCTGATCGTGTGCAGCGTGCTGTAAACCACGTGGCCGGTTTCTGCGGCCGTGAGCGCGATTTCCATTGTTTCGCGGTCGCGAATTTCGCCGACCAAAATAATTTTCGGTGCCTGCCGCAACGCCGCACGCAAACCGTCCGGAAATGTGAAAAAGTCCCGCCCCATTTCGCGCTGGCTGAACGTGGCCTTGATGTGCGGGTGCAAAAACTCAATCGGATCTTCCAGCGTAACAATGTGCACGTCGCTCGATTGGTTGATGGCGTTGAGCATGGCGGCCAGCGTGGTGGTCTTGCCGCTGCCCGTGCCGCCCGTCACGAAAATAATCCCGGTCTTCTCCTTGATGACTTCCTGAAACACCGGCGCGAGATTGAGCCGCTCGAAGGAGGGAATCTGCGTCTGCAATTTGCGCAGCACCATCGCGAAATTGCCGTTTTGTTTATAGATATTGACGCGGAACCGGCAGACGCCGGGCAATTGATAGCTGCAATCGCACGAGCCCGCTTTCGCCAGGTCCTGGATCAGCCGTTGATTTTCGTTGATGATCACGCGCGCCCAGCCCTCGATGCGCGCGCTAGTGAGCAGCGGTTCGGAAGTGTCGGCGAGGTAAGGCTTGAGTTTCCCGTGGTTTTCCACCTGCGGCGGACGGTCCACCACGAACAACAAATCGGAAGCGCCTTCCGAACTTTCTATCATCGCCGTTAACAACTGATCGAATTCGTTTTTCATAGTTTCCCCGCCATCCAGCCGAACCCCGATTCAGCGTTGCCCTGGGGCCTGGCCGGCTGTGCGTATTTTGCGCGCAAGGCAGCAAATTTCGCGCCGAAAGGCGTTTCTGGGGAAAGGTGCGGACGAATGTCCCGGCGAGGCCCAAACCAAGACAGTGTCCTACCGTGCCTCCAAAACGAGCGTGACACGCCGAACCGGATCGCCGCCGGATTTGTCGGCCGGTGCTGACATATCGGCCCCAACCTCCACGGTGAACTCTCCCGTAGCCGCATCATACCGGACATCCCCAGCGGTTCCCGCCTTGACGGTCGCTTTGGGGCTTTGGGCGGCAAACCCGTGAAGCACAACTGAATCTTCATTTCCCGCGAGCACAATCTCCGCGGTCAATCTGCCCGGTTCGTCCCGCAACGAACTGATGCATTGCCTGCCCGTGCCGACGAATTTGTCCCGGTCACCCAGGAAGGCGATGCCGCTCTCGCCCACCGGCGCCGCAACGTAAAAAGCATCTGCGTTCTCAGCGAGCGGCGCGGAAAATTCCCCACCGGCGTCCACTCGTTTCGCAATGCCGGAGAATCCATCGCAAACATAAGCCGCGCCTTGCATACCGAAGTCGGCCAATTTGAATTCCACATTGTCCGCCGGTGTGCCTTTGCGATTCCAGGCGAAAACGTATTCGGTTCGGGTTCCGTTGTGATCCGTGAACGTGCTCACGATCAACGGAGCGATTTCATTTTTCGCGTCCGCAAGAAAAGTCCGGTCCGTCGGAACCGCCGGTGCGTCCGGTTTCACAATCACGCCGTCGGCGCGGACCGCTCGCGAAAGATTTGTTTTCGTTTCGTCGCCCATCAAATCGCCGATGCCGACCGGTCCCGCTGAAAGCGTGGCCAGCAGCACATTTTCCCGCTCGGTGCTCATGAACACATCCGTCCACGGCCAGATGCCCATCGATTTCGCGAGGCGCGACGTGTAAAAGAAATCGTTCCAGCGATCCTTGTTGAAACGATCGCCGCTTGTGCGAATCGACGTCAGGTTCGGATACCGGCTGCCTTGCATGAAAAAGCACGGGAACGGCATGCAATACTGCATCGTAATGCCCTGCGCCGCGCAGGCGCGCGACATGTTGTCGAGAAACGCCTCGCCGGTTCCCAAATCGCCGCCAAAATCCGAATACGTGTAGAGACGGTCCAGCCAATCCTGCTCGTAGGTCACGATGCCCGAAGATTTCAAATAGGCCGCGATGTCATCCCACCATTTCGGATCCACCGCCGCGACACCGGCAATCTTGTATTTCTGATGATACGGACTCTCGCGATCGATCCAGCGGTTATGCGTCACCAGCGGCAGGCCGATGGATTTCTGGAACGCATCGAGCCCGTTCGGAAACAAATTCGTGTGCGCCCTGTATTCGAGCAGGCCGCCGTAGCGATTCCACTCGCCCTCGGGCAGCTTCTCGGATTTTTTGGCTTTCCCGGCCTTGCCATTCGCGTCGGTGGTAGTCTTGTAGTACCACCACGAATCCAATTGCATATAACGAATCGGGATTTGCTCGAGCCGATACCGATCCACCAGCGCCTGGAGCGTGCCCGCATAACCCCTGTCCAAATCGTAGTTGTAATAATATCCCGCGCCGTTGTCCGTCCAGTAGCCCAAATATTTCAACGTGTCATCCGCATCATTCGCCGGGCGCCGCGCACCGCCCAACACCACGAGCGCGCGGCCCCATGTGTTCCACGTCCTGTTGATTCCATTGTTGAACGCGACCAAAGTCTGCTGCGTAAAGCCCGCGGGCAGATTGTGCAGCTTCGGATTGAACCCGACTGCCGCGTTCGTGTGTCCATCGCCTTCCATGCTCGCCACCATGAAATGATTGGCGGGGGAAATAATCGCCGCATTCGCGTCGTCATCAAAAAAAAGCCAAGGGGTCGAAGCGTTTGCAGCGTCAAATTCCGGCGGCGAAAATGTCTTCTGCCCATAGCTGAAAACGTGCAGGTCGCCGGGCAATTTGTTGAAGGCCGGGAACGCCGCGGGAGGCATTTCGCTGGCTGTTTTGCTTGTCTCGGAAAACAGCGCGACTTTTGCTCCATCATACAGGCGGATCGAGCCGTTCATCGGATTCTTCTCTGCCTGCCATTCAAAACTGACCTGATGATAACTGCCCAGCGCATCCTGGCCACGAGTTGTGGAGACATTTTTAAGACGCGCATTCAAGCTGCCGCCGAATTTCCACTGAGGCTGCGCGTTCGAAAGCTCGTAAGCGCCGGTTCTTTCGTTAATTTGCAAGGACAAACCCGGCGTGGTTATGTCCGCCGCGACGCAATTTGCGGCGAGTATTGAAATAACGGCGAGAAGAGATGCGAAGACGGTTTTGAAGATGCGATGCAGCATTGGGGTGTTTTTGATCGTTATTCTCGCTTTAAAACAACAGCGGTGCAAACGCCAATTCAAGGGCGCGCGCCCATTTTCTGCCGCCCGAACGGGTAATTGTCATTGCGCAAGACATTTGCACCAGGGGGGGTGGGGTATACCTTAATTTGGTTCAATTTACCTTAATTCACCTGGATTCGGTTTGATTTTTGAGCGCGAAAAACTTGTTGTATCGCGGGTTTGAATTGCGGCGGGTTTCCCGTTTTCCGTTTCATTCTCCTTCGGCCTTTCATCCATTCGCTCCTTGCCAATATCGGAACATCATTGGAGGATTTTTTCAATATATTTCTGTTTTCTACACGAGATGGCAAAATTGGGCCGGACCGGGAACAATGGATCTGCCGGCAGGATGCCGGCAGCAGGTTGGCCTCACCAAATTCTTGGACTTTCGCGGAAATTCATGTTTTCTTGCGGGTTGCAAATGGAACAACAACAGCATCCGTTGGACACATTGATCGAACAGCGCAAGGCCAAGCTCGCCGCCCTGCGCGCGAAAGGCATTGATCCTTTCAAAAATAAATTCACTCCCAGCGAATCCGCCCACGCCGCGCGCTCGAATTATGTCGAAGGCCGCGAAGTCGCTGTCGCCGGGCGCATCACTGCGCATCGTGACATGGGCAAGAGCATGTTCATCGACGTCCGCGACCAGAGCGGGCGCATCCAGGTTTACGCGCAGAAAAATGTCCTCGGCGACGAGCAATGGAGCATTTTCACGCACCTCGATCTCGGCGATTTCATCGGCGTCCGCGGCACGTTGTTCACGACCAAGACGGGCGAGATTTCCATCAAACTTGCGAGCTTCACGATTCTTGCCAAGGCCCTGCGTCCGCCGCCGGCCAAATATTACGGGCTGGAAGACACCGAGATTCGCTATCGGCAGCGTTACCTAGACCTCATTGCGAACCCGCAGGTGAAAGACGTCTTCCTCATGCGCAGCGAAGTGATTCGCGAGATTCGAAATTTTCTGCACGGCCGCGGCTTCGTGGAAGTGGAGACGCCCATGATGCAAGCGATTCCCGGCGGAGCGGCGGCGCAGCCGTTCGTCACGCATCACAACGCGCTCGGCTGCAATTTTTATCTGCGCATCGCCCTTGAACTGTATCTCAAGCGATTGCTCGTCGGTGGCATCGACAAAGTGTTTGAGATTGGCCGCAACTTCCGCAACGAAGGCCTTTCGCGCAAACACAATCCGGAATTCACGATGCTCGAAGCGTACCAGGCTTACGGCGATTACGAGAGCATGATGGACCTCGTGCAGGGCATGGTTTGTCATGTGGCGGAAACCGTTTTGGATACGCTCACCATCGAACACAAGGATGCCGAGGGCAAAGTCACGAAAACAATCAATCTCACCCCGCCCTGGCGGCGCGTGAAATACAAAGACCTCGTTCGCGAAAAAGCCGGCGCTGATTGGTTCGATATTCCGCCCGTCGAACGCCGACGCCGCGCGATTGAAGATTTGAAACTCGCCGGCGACATCGGCACGAACTATGAAGACTTCGAAGTCACCGGTGCGGTGTTTGAAAAATTGATTGAGCCGACGCTGATTCAACCGACTTTCGTGACGCATTTGCCGAAGGAGCTCGTGCCGCTGGCGAAGCTTTCCACGGAGGACCCGACGACCGTGGAAGTATTCGAGTGCTGCATCAACGGCCAGGAAATCGCGCCGGCTTATACCGAGCAAAACGATCCCATCGAACAGCGCGAACGGCTGGAACACCAAGCCGGCGGCGAACAGCAAAAGCTCGATGAAGATTTTCTTGTCTCGCTGGAGCACGGCATGCCGCCCGCGGGCGGCATGGGCATGGGCATTGATCGTTTGTGCATGATGCTGCTTGGGCAGGAAAGCATCCGAGATGTCATTTTGTTTCCGCAGTTGAAGCCGAAATAAGTGGGACAGACGGGATGCCTGACTGCTGGGCAGGAGCAATATCTAAAGGCAAGGAGAAATTGGAGCTTCGACCTCCCTCACCCCAAGGAGAGAGTGATCCTTTGTGGGAATCGCAGGCCAGACATGAGTCCCGGCTTAATCCAGCGTCGGCATGTTGAGCGATTTCTCTTGAGGACAGATGATTTCTTTCCATGAGCCGTGAGGAGACGGTGCGTCCATGGACAAAGGTTGTGTCGCCCAGGGCGAGGAAGTGATGGGGGCATTTAACCCAGGGCGGCGGCCGTTACGCCAGCCTTGCCCTGGGCTTTCATCTCCCGGGACTTCAGCCCGGTTCGCTCCGGGTTCATCGTTAGTGCGCAGTTCAAAAAGGAACTGGAGACTACAGGGTAGGATGCCTGTCCTACATAATGAACGAAAATGCGACCGGCGCGGTCGAAGCACCGTGCCAAAAGAGTTTTCCCCGGTTTTAATTTTTTTGCTGGCGCTCTGCATCGCCGCGCGTTGCCGCGCGGATGATGCACCGGCCGCGTTGTCGCCAAAGTTCAAACCGGTTCCGGTTTGCGCCACGATTTCGGCGGCGACGGCCACGAATCACATTCCGCTTGACGGCATCGATGCTTCATTCACCAACCGCGCGCTGCATCCTGGCGATTCGATGACGGTTCTCGGAACTGTGTTTATAAAAAAGAAGGAGTCGCAATGGCTTTTGTATGTGGAATCGCTGACACCGACGAATACCAAAAGCAATCCGCCGCCCTACGTGGTGAACCTGTTTGGTTCGCCCATTAAATTCGAATCCAGACCCGTGCCCGCCAAATTGCGGATGCTCGGCCCATTCGCAGTGTCAGACACTTCGGCGGAAATCAAGGAACAAACGGACCAATTCAAACTGAACGAGAGTTTCCTCGCGCTCGGTTTGGAGCAGGCCGCGGAAGTCATGCACGAAAAAAATGTGACGACCAACAGCACGCCCGAAGCAAGAGACATCCTGAAGGCCAAGCTGACTCCCGAGGAGCGGCGCGCTCTCGCGGGCCTCATTCCGGCGCTTACGTCTTATTTTGACATCGTTCAGCACACGGATGGATTGGAAAGTCTCCTGTATAAACTCGTCAAACTGCCATCAATGTGGTCCATCATCCGGCGCTTAGGCGTGACGGCGAACTTTTTCGTGCTGCCGGATCCTTCGCCGGCGAATCCCGCCGATTGGGGCCTGCCGCCGGGCACGCCTGTTTATTATCTTCACTCCACGCTTTTCCTGAACAAACAGCCGGCACTGAAAGTCACTCTTGTGGTCACCAATCCGGATCCGCCCCGGCTCATCTGCGCGGGCGTTATCGGATTGCTGGCGGAAAAACCCGACGATGAGAACACGTTCATGACCATGAGACTCATCAGCGCGAAGAGCAAAGCGCAGAACGACGAAGCACGGTGATACGATTTGTGGCGGTGTCATAATTTCGCAAAATAAAGGTGCGCAGGCTTCAGCCTGCTTCAACGCAAATCGCAACCAACGCGAAAGAATATCTTTCGGCTTTGTTTCACTGCGCGCCGAAGCGGCGTAAACGCCGCGCTCCCAGGCAAATTGCAACTCTGTCCTTTCCTTGGTTCCCGTTTTTTTGATAAATTTTTTCTGATGCACCCATTGATTGAAGGCGTCCATCGGTTCCGGCATGAAGAATTCGGGAATTATCGTTCGCTATTTCAGCGTTTGTCACGCGAAGGTCAGAATCCGCACACGTTATTCATCACGTGTTCGGATTCCCGCGTGCTCGCCGAACTGATTACTCAGAGCAAGCCGGGTGATTTGTTCGTGGTCAAAAACGTCGGCAACATCGTGCCGCCCGCGGCGGTCACGGGCTCGACCAATTCCACGGCGGCGGCGATTGAGTTTGCGGTCGAGACCTTGAAAGTGAGCGACATCGTGATTTGCGGGCATTCCCAATGCGGGGCGATGACGGCATTGCTCGAGGGCCTGCCGGGCGGGGAGCGCATGCCGCACTTGAAGGAATGGCTCACGCTCGCTGAACCGGTCCGCGAAACGATGCGGTCCCAATACGCCCACGTTCAGGACGCGGAGCATCGCAAGAACATCGCCGCCGGTGAAAACGTCCTGTTCGGGCTCGAGAATCTGCACAGCTATTATTGCGTGCAGGATCGGCTCATGGATGGCTCGCTGCGGTTGCACGGGTGGTTCTTCAAAATCGCCACAGCGGAGTTGCAGGCTTACAATCCCGAGACGCGACAGTTCGCGCCACTGGCAAGGGAAACGAAATAATTTCTCCGCCGCCGCCCGGGCGCTCGAAAACGTGCTCCTTAGTCGGTCCTTACCACGCGATAATAGCGTTGGTCGAACACCGCTCCGTTGGTATTGGTGATCGTCATCTGGCCGCCGGTCCCCAAAACCGAGGGCAACAATACCGGCCACGTGGCGGGCGGCGGCAGATTAGTCGTGTAGTCCACGCGATAATGCTTGCCGCTAATCGTCGGGAACTGAACCAGGAAATTCGTTCCGGACGGGACGCCGCCGAGAACAATTCCATTTTGAGCGAGAAAAAGTCCCTGGCCCGACTGCATATTCGCCCAGAAAAATACATTGCCGTTGTCATTGAACGGCACCGGGCGGCCGTCCTCCGTGCTTCCCACAATCGGCACGCCCACCGAGCCAAATGTCACGGTGCCCAATGCCCGCGACACGCCGCTCGCGTTGATCGTGTCGCCGGAGCGCACGAGCAGGCTTACGCCCCCGTCGCTGTCCACGAACCAAATGCCGGTGTTATTGGTGGACCCCACTCCGGCGCCGCCGACCTGCGCCAGAAAAACGAGCTGGTGGTTCGCGTTCAGATAAATCTCCTGGAACGGCGAAAGAAATTGGAACGACGAGTTCGTGAATACCACGCCGGTTGCGGCGCCGGGCGCCTGAGTGCCTGTGGCCACGACCAATCGTGGCGAGCCGCCTGCCGGCGCAAACCATAGTCCGTAGTCGTAGCCGTTCGTTCCACACGCCGCCACGAAGGCCACGCTGCCGTCCGAGCTGATGATGGTATCGTCGAAAATCTGCACTGACCCGCCGCCGGGCCCCTGGAAAAGCCCGCCCGGAATGCCGGGAGCCGGCTGGCCGCTTTGCGCCACTGTATGCAATGCGCCGGGCGCACCCGCGACAACGAATTGATTGTTTGTGTTGTTCAGGTTCGGTCCGTTCAGGTAAGCCATGAACGCGACCTGATCCTGCGAGTTGATTTCAACAAGGTCGGAAAGGAACTCGTAGGTGCAATTGGCTCCGGCTATCGATGCCGGTGCTGCTTTGCCGGTGAGGCCAATCGCCTGCAATCCCGGCGAACCTTTCAGCCACAAACCTTCATTGCTCTTGAAAGCCAAAGTGCCATCCGGCGAGAGCGCCTTCTGGTCCGTGACGAGTCCGCTGAAATTTCCACCGCTTCCCGGCGCGGGATTCCCCGTTTGCACGGCGATGGACCAATTATCATACGCGCCCTCGATGATGGCGTTTTCATTGTTTCCCGTGATGCCCGATCCTGAAAGGTCGACGCCGCAGGCGAACACATTCGTGTTATGAATCAACGCTTCGCCGCTGCAGCCCGAACTCACGGTCTTGCCGACAATCGCAGCACCCGCGAGATGATTGGAATCAGGAATAATCAGCGCCGCCGGAATGGGAATTTGCCCGGCTTCCACGCCGGCAATCCATAAACCGCCGTTCGAATCTGGACTGATTCCGGGCCCCTGAAGCGAGGAACTGAACGCCATGTTTTGGTAGCAGTCGATATTCACGCCGTTGAAAAGCTGGAACGTGACGCCCGTCGGCATTCCTGGCGCAGGATTCCCGGCCCGCGCCATTAAATTCAGCGAGCCCGGGAGTCCGGCCCAAACGCCGCCGGAATTGGCGATGGTAATGCCCGTCCCAAGCGCCTGCCCGCTGAATGCCACGCGGCCATCACACGCGAGCGAGAGGCAGGAGAATTGCGAGAACTTGGCGTCGCCGCCGAAACCTACCGCGGCATCGCCGGAAACGGCCACGGCCCGAAAAGACACTTCTGCAACCGCGTTGTGAGCCACGCAAAAAGCCAAAAGACAAATGCCAAAGCGCAAATCAAATGCTTTCATAACAAACGGAGTGGTTGCGGAAACTTTACTAACGCTGTTTTGATTTTCAAGGGCTCTCTGGCGCGGTACTAATACTGACATCGCCGATTAGAAAAGCTTCAAGCACGCTTCCCCCCCACCGGAACGCCCCCATTTGCCATTCGTGCTGCTTCTTGTTACGTTTCGGCGCGAAGCATGAGCAATTTGAAGAGCGAAACGAAAGAAACCGCGGCGCCGGCGCCGTCTGATTTCATCCGCGACATCGTCGCCAAACATGTGGCGGAGAATAAATATCCGCGCATTCACACGCGTTTTCCGCCGGAGCCGAATGGCTATTTGCACATTGGCCACGCCAAAAGCATCTGCCTGAACTTCGGCATCGCGCGCGAATTCGGTGGCATCTGCAACCTCCGCATGGACGACACGAACCCAACTAAGGAGGAAGTCGAATACGTCGAGTCCATCGAGCAAGACGTGGAATGGCTCATCGGCGATTGGGCCACGGATAAATACGGCCTCAAGCCCAAAGGCAAAACGCCGGATGCGAAACCAGTGGACGGCAAGCCGGATTTCTTTTTGCCAGCTGTGGTCGGCAAAACGCACGAGGACGCCTCGCTCGAACCTTTTTACGCCAGCGATTACTTCGATCAGCTTTACGAGTTCGCGGTGCAATTGATCAAAAAGGGCAAGGCCTACGTGGATGATCTTTCGCCGGAAGACACGGATAAATATCGCGGCGCACCCGACCGGCCGGGCAAGGAATCGCCCTGGCGCAATCGCAGCGTGGAGGAAAATCTCGACCTCTTCACGCGCATGAAGAACGGCGAATTTCCCGACGGCGCGCGCACCTTGCGCTCCAAGATTGACATGGCCTCGCCGAATATCTGGATGCGCGATCCGTTGCTCTATCGCATCCGCCACGCGGCGCATCATCACACCGGCAACAAATGGTGCATCTACCCGATGTACGATTTTGCGCATTGCCTGAGCGATTACATCGAAGGCATCACGCACTCCATCTGCACGCTGGAGTTTGAAGTGCATCGTCCACTGTATGATTGGATTCTGGAGAACCTGGATCTCCCGCGTCCCCTGCCCCATCAATACGAATTCGCCAAACTCATTCCGACCTACATGATCGTTTCCAAACGGAAACTCATCCAGCTGGTGAATGAAAAAATCGTGACCGGCTGGGATGATCCGCGCATGCCCACGATTTCCGGTATTCGCCGCCGGGGCGTTCCCGCGAGCGCCTTGCGCAATTTCGCCACCGGCGTCGGCGTGACTAAATACATTTCCACGACCGACATCGCCGTTTACGAACACGCCATTCGCGAGGAATTGAATAAAATCGCCTTGCGCCGGCTCGGCGTCCTGCGGCCCGTCAAAGTCGTCATCACGAATTTCCCGGAAGGCAAAACTGAGGAACTTGATGCCGTCAACAATCCGGAGGACCCGAACGCCGGCACGCGCAAGATTCCTTTCTCGCGCGAAATTTACATCGACCAAGACGATTTCACGGAAACGCCGCCGCCGAAATATTTCCGGCTCAAGCCCGGCGGCGAAGTGCGTTTGAAATATGCTTACATCATCAAGTGCGATGAAGTTGTGAAGGACGCGAGCGGCAAAATCGTAGAGCTGCGCTGCACCGCCGATCTCGACAGCAAAACCGGCGGCGCGACCGCCGGCCGCAAGGTCAAGGGCACGATTCACTGGGTCAGCGCTGCGCACGCGGTGGACGCTGAAGTGCGCCTTTACGATCGCCTCTTCACCGAAGCCGAGCCCGAGAAAGACGGGCGCGATTTCAAATCCGTCCTGAATCCGAAGTCCCTCGAAGTCGTCACGGCGAAATGCGAGCCGAGTCTGAAGGATGCGAATCCGGAATTGCGTTATCAATTCGAGCGACTCGGCTACTTCACTTTGGACAAGGACAGCACGAGCGGGAAATTGGTTTTCAACCGGACCATCACGCTCAAGGACACATGGGCGAAGGAAGCGCAGAAGGGTTGACGGACCACGCCTCATTGCATCGCGAGAAGGCGCGTTTGCGGTTGATTGGCCTGATCATCCTCGTGCTGGGATTGGTGGCTGCCGGAATTGTTTATTGGCACGGCCGGCGCGCGCAAGAAGCCGATCTTCAAATTCAGGAATACGAACAATCCCAATCCCGCGCTGAATCGCGTCAGATGCAAATGCTCTATGGAACCTCCGGCGGATTGATCCAAGACTTCCTCGAATCCATGAAACAGCCCGGCAACCAGGCGGCGGCCATAGCAGGAATCAGCAGCCTCATCGCGGCCATCTGTTTTTATCTTGGCCGCCCATTGGCGAAGGATGAGGAAATGCAGTAGCTTCACGCCGAAAACGCTAACTACAAATCTATGTCCGAAAAAATCGGTTTCGTCGGTGTGGGCCGCATGGGTTCCAACATGGCCCGCAGATTGAAGGATTGCGGTCGCACCATTTCCGCGGTCTACGACATCAACACTTCCACGGCGCAGGCGCTCGCCCAGGAATTGGGCTGTGCGGCCCCCGAACAACTCGCGCAGGTCACTGCCGCCTCCGATGTGACCATCACCGTCGTGACGGACGATGCCGCCATGAAAAAAATCTTCAATGGCGGCCTGCTCACGCGCGCGAAGGGGAAATTATTCATCAATTGCGCCACCATCACGCCTGCCGTGCATCGATGGGTCGAGGCGAAAGCGGAAAAGAAAGGCGCGCAGGCATTGGAGGCTTGCATGGCTTCGAGCATTCCGCAGGCGCGCGAAGGCAAACTTTATTTGATGTGCGGCGGCAGGCCGGAAGTGTTTGAGCGCGCGCGCTCGATCCTCGAGCATTTGAGCGCGTCCATGCGCTACATTGGCACTGCAGGAAAAGCCGCCGAAATGAAGGCCCTTGTCAACATGGTCATGAACATCAACACCGCCGCGCTCGCCGAAGGCCTGGGACTCGCCGAGGCGCTCGGACTCGATCTCGGAATGGTGCGCGAAGTTTTCGCGCAGACCGGCGCGCGATCCGGCGTCTTGCAGACCGATGGCGAGGACATGCAAAACCGCGAGCATTCCTGCTTTTTCTCCGCCGCCCACGCCGCGAAGGATTCCGGCATCGCGCTGAAACTCGCCAAAGAAAACGCCCTGAGCCTGCCCCTCGCTGCCGCCACCAAAAAACAATACGACCGGATGGTCACGGAAGGCCTGGGCGATTTGGACAAATCCGGCATTGCGGAATTAACGTTCAAAGGCAGGCACGCGGCGAAAAAATAGCTTTGGTGAGAGGAGTTTACCCGCGAGCCGCGCCCTATCATGCCTCGTGCTTCTCCACGACACGCTCAATCCGGCTGTCCGGCACCAGCCAAATCAACGCCACCAAAACAAACAGCCCGTTCGAAATCCAAGGATTCACAAACGCCAGCGGAATCGCCGCGAGGTAAAGCACCGGAGACAATTTCCCCTTCCAATCCGTCCCGATCGCCGCCGCCAGCATCGCGTGATGCCCCTCTTTCCGGATGATGGCGCGCTGCAAAATATAATACGCGACCGCCGCCATCAGCAGCACGATGCCATAGAGCGCCGTCGGCGCCGGCGCCAATCGATGTTCCTCCAACCAGCTTTCGCCCATCCAACCGGTCGTGAAGGGAAACAGCGAAAGCCAGAACAGCAGATGCAGATTCGCCCACAACACTCCGCCGCTCACTTCCTTCGTCGCATGGAACATGTGGTGATGATTGTTCCAATAGATGCCCACGTAGATGAAACTCAAAACGTAGCTGAAGAAAACCGGCACGACCGGTTTGAGGTCGATCCAATCCACCTTTCCGTGCTCGGGGATTTTCAAGTCCAGCACCATGATGGTGATGATGATCGCAATCACGCCGTCGCTGAACGCCTCAAGCCGGTTCTTGCTCATGGCGTGAGAATAAACATTGCACGGGCCGCATGGCCAGAACCGACCGTCCCACCTCGATGTTCACTCCGCCGCCTTCAACAACCCCTCCAAATCCAAACGCTTCGTATACATCTCAATTCCCCCGGCCGCTGTGCGCGGCCATTGTTCGCGCGGACGATCCCAGTAGAGCTCCACGCCGTTCTGATCCGGGTCGCGCAAATAAACCGCTTCACTCACTCCGTGATCCGCCGCTCCTTCCAGATCTATTCCCGCCGCCAGGACGCGTCGCAACGCCTCCGCCAGCAAGGCCCGCGTCGGATACACAATCGCCACGTGATAAAGTCCGGTCGATCCGGGTTCCGGTGGGAATCCCCCCAGGCTCTCCCAGGTGTTCAGCGCAATGTGATGATGGTACCCGCCCGCCGAAAGGAACACCGCCTGCGTACCGTAACGCGTTGTGACCTCGAACCCCAGCACGTCACGATAAAATTTCAGCGCCCGATCTAAATCTGCCACCTTGAGATGCACGTGCCCGATCCTCACCTGCGGATCAATCGTCGGAAAAGAAGCTTTCTTGCTCATGGCCCGTCGTTAAACACAAATCTACCCCAGATACATTTCCTCGGTGCAACAAATTTACGTTCAGATCCGCCGAAAATCAATAATGCAAGCCCCCCGCAAACAGACCCGCAAAAGCTTTCCGAACCGACTTTTTGGATTGAAAAACCCGCCCCGGCCTGTACTGCTTTCCCCGTTGTAATGGAATCGAAGGCACCCGAGACGCAAGATCCTCTCGCGATGGCACGGGAACGCGTGCAAGTCGGCGCGATTCCCAATTGGGTTACTCTCACCGATTACGACAAAACGTTCACACCGAAAATCCGCGGCCAGGCCACGGAACTGTTGGTCGAGCGCCATGTCCACGCGGAACTGGGACAGGAATTCTCGCGGAAAGCCCTGCGACTGGAGACTCCACATTCGGTACAAAACCTTTCCCAGTGGCGCATTGAATTTTCTCCCAACACGGAATCGATTGTTCTCCATTCCGTCAAAACCTATCGCGGCGATGTTGCACGAGAACACGCCTCGCTGGATAAAATTCAGTTTCTGCAGCGGGAATCCCAGCTCGAAGCCCACATTGTTCACGGCCGCGCGACGCTGTTGCTAGTCCTGGAGGACGTGGCACCGGGAGACATCCTCGAATATTCCTACACGCGCACCTTCCGGCCAAAAGTCATGCCGGAACACACCGCTCAATTTTTCAATTTGTCCGCCGGTGTGGAAATTGGAAAATATTATTTCCTCGTGCGCCATTCGGAACAGCGCGCACTTAAATGGAAATCCTCGTCGCCCAAGCTCGAGCCAAAAATCACCACGGAAAATGGCGAAACTTCCTTGTGCTGGCTGGGCACGCAGTTCTTTTCACCAGCGCCCGAAGAATTCCTGCCGCCGGGACACATCACCACTCCCTGGATACAAATCTCTGATTGTCCGGATTGGCAGACGGTCGCCCGCGCCGTCCTGGATGCGTGGGAAGAAGACCCGCCCGAAAACGGCTTGAACCGGCTGGTCGAAGAGGTCACCGCAACCAGCCCTGATTTGATGACGCGTGTCACGCGCGCCATCGAACTCGTCCAGGACAGGTTCCGTTATCTGAGTGTGATGGATCTCGAGCTGGGCGGCCAAATTCCCGCGGTCGCCGGAACGGTTGTTCGCCGACGCTACGGCGACTGCAAAGATCTTGCGTTCCTGCTCGTCCGATTGCTGCGAGCCCTGCGCGTCACTGCCCGACCGGTGTTGGTAAACAGCGGATGGGGACAATTCATCGCCACCGTACTGCCCGGGCCAGGCATGTTCAATCATGCGATCGTCGAATACGAAATTGGCGCCGAAAAACGCTGGGTGGATTGCACCATAAATCACCAGGGCGGCGGCGCGCTGGGGCGGTTCGTTCCGGATTATGGACTTGGCCTGCCGGTTGACGCTGCCACCACCGAACTGGCGCCCGTGCCCAAAGCCTCCCTTGTCGCAGGCTCTCTCGACATCAAAGAAACTCTGGTCCTGGACACCAGCGGAGGTTCTTCCTACTTCGCCACGCTCATCACTGCCAAAGGGCCCTACGCCGATAGGTTCCGCAGGGATTTTGCGAACGAGAGTTTCGAAGCTCTTTCCAAAAACAGATTGCAACGCTGCGCCAATCAATTCTATTGCAAAGCGACCCGCATCAACCAACTCGAGTACCGCGACGAACGGGACATCAACGAATTCGTTTTCAGCGAGGCTTTTGAAATCTACGATTGGATCAAGGAGGACAAGGCGAGCCGCACGTACACGCTGCTGATCAACAGCAACGTCACCAGCGGCGCATTGGCCAAGCCGGGCCTAGCTCCGCGCCGCGAACCCTTTGCGCTCCCCTACCCCTGCAATCGCACACACGCCATCGAGATCGAATGCGGGAGCCTTGGTTCCGTTTCGTTGCCAATGGTCCAAATCGGCAACCGCTTTTTGAGTTTCAGCCGCCGAACCCGGAGCTGGCCAAAATCGGTAAAACTTACGTTCTCGTTGGACACTCTCGCGCCTTCCATCCCCACGGTCGAGGTGCCCAATCACAGCAAAATGGTGGAATCCATTTGGCAGGCAGCCAACGTCCGCCTGCGCGTCCCGTCCGGCTACGCGAAACCGCGACGCCGCAGCGATTTCGGCGCTCTGCCGCGAAAAGGTCCTGCGCCCGCCATGGCTTCCACTCCAGCTGCGCCTCCACCGGAAAAGCCAGCACCCGTCGTGGCCGGGAAAATTGACACAGTTCTGCAAGGCGATCCGCCGGCCAAACCGATGCCTCCCGCCGCCGACGGCAGCCGATTTCAAGTGCCGGCGGAAGAATCTTCGGAATCACGCCATCGCTCTCGAGGCCTCAGGACAGAGAAAAATTCACGCCTCTCCTTTTTTATCTTTCTCGGCGCTTTTGTGACACTTTTTGTTGCCGGATTTTTCTCCCACAACCCCGACACTCGCGCTCTTGGAGGATTGCTGGGCCTCCTGTCGCTCACATCAATTGTCGGCTCTGTGGTATTGGGCGTGCTTGGATGGCGGAAGTGCGCCAGGCACCCGGGCAGGTATCAAAACAGTCAAATTTTTGCCATTCTGACAGTCATCTTTGGCGGCTTGCTCTCTCTATTTATGGTCCCCGCCTTCATCTACGGCATGGTTCACGGACTGTCCCGGGTGCGCGCGGGCCAATCAACGTACCAAACCAGCAGCGACTCCACCGCCTCCGATATCCACAGCCGGCCACTCGATTTCAGCGAGTTCAATTTCGTTCTGCAACGTCCCGCATCCCCCTGGGAGCGAGTGAATGAAATGGCATTCGGCACAAATACAACAGTTGCATTCCGGCGGCCGGACCCGATGGCTTTCACGATAGTTGCGGTCCGCATTCCCCCGATGCTTTTGGACCCGAGAAAGAGCGTGGTGCAACTTTCAAAAACTTCTCTGCAAAAATCGGCAGGCTGGCATAACGTCGTGAAGGAACAAGAGGCTATATATAATGGTGTAGCTGGCTGGCAAATCGAAACCGAGGCCTCCATCCAGGGTCACGAGACTTATTTCGTGCAATGGATTTGTGCCACCAACGGATTTGGTTATCAACTCACCGCCTGGGCCCCCAAAGCATCAAAATCCGATTTGCTGTACGAGTGTGACCGTTTATTCGCGGATTTCGAACTTGTCGCCCCTCAAAAATAAATTCTGCATCCCGCGCGGCGACAGATCTATCTCGCGGCTTTCAAGCGAAACAAACTATTCCCGCTCGCTGTTGTAGTCGCGACCACACCCCCTGCATTTGTGGCCAATGTAACCGCTGCATTGCTCCACGTTGACGGTGTCACCAAAGACGATTGCTGAAGCTGATAGTCCTGGGCAAAGAGCGGCCACGAGACCGTCAACCCGTTCGAAACAGTCATGCTTAAAAGCGGTTTTGGTTCGGCATCATAAGGACCCACCGGACCACCGGTGCTGGTGCTTTCGAAGGCACCGATGTCGTGCGCCGCGGCGCGAACGCGCCACTCACAATTGGTCGCTTCATTCCGCCAATATTCCCTGCCTGGCAATCCATACACCGCCGCGCTTGCCGCGCTGATGCATACGCTCGTGTTCGTGAGCGTGTAATCCTTCGCCGCTGCGTTGCGAAAACCCGGCGATGCCGATTGCACCGTATTGCTCAGCGAATCAACCGTCACGCCCGTCTTCAACCAATTATTCCATCCGGTCACAGTCCCGGTGTTCGTGTCTTCAATCAAAAACGGCCGTGTGGTGCCGGAAATAATATTGTCCGAAAGCTCCGCGTTCATCTGCGTGTGGTCGGCGTTCGACACGTGCACAAATGCCGTCGACGCGCCATTGCCCACGAACGTGTTGAACAGCGCGCGCACGTTCAGTGTCAAGCCGGGCGTGCTCTCGTCGTTATACATCGCGATTTCCTGCGAGTTATTCAATGGCGAGGTGCTCTGCACGATGACGTTGCCGCGCAGCGTCATCGTCTGCGTATAAGGACCCGCGCCCGTGAAATCGTCGTCACTCATCAAGTCGCCCTCGTACGATTTCGCGCGCGCGAACCAATTATATTCCAGCGTGGCCTCGCGGCAACGGATGTGGAAATTCTGCCCCTGCACCGGATCGTGCACGTAACAATACCGCAGCGTCAGGTAGCCGCCGTAGACGTAAATATTGTGCGTGGGCGACGACGTGGACGCGTTCGTGTTGCCGTTCGCGTTGAATTCACAAAACTCGACCGTCGCCTGGCTGTCCTGCGTGCCGCCGGTGAGGCCGTCGTCGTTCAACTCGAACAAACAATCCTTGATGTAGAGATTCGTCGATCCGTTGTAGAAACGAATGGCCGCGGAATTGAACGATGCGGTCCGGCAATTCCGAAAAACAATTCCCGAAATGCGATACCCGCTCGCTCCGCTGAATTGCCAGCCGCCCCGCCCGCGATCGCCTGCCGTGTAACTTCCCGGCGCGCTCTCGACCAGCGTATTGGTGAAGTCCCACACCGGCGGATTCGCCGGGTCCAGCGCGCGAATCACAATCGGATTTGTCGCGCTCGCCTGCTTCGTCAGATAAACGCGAAACTTATACGTTCCCGGGGCAATCACCACCTCATCTCCTGCTTTGGCAGATTCGATTTTCGTGTACGTATCGTTGGTCGTCACATTGATGACCGTCCCACGCGCCATCGAGCCCACCTCCAAAATCAAAACCGCCAACGCCATTTTCCGGACGAGCAAACAACTCACGCTCATGCGGAAAGGTTTAGCACGGCCTATGCCATCGGGAAATGCAAAGCGAGCCGAAGTTTACGTTAACTCATCTTCAGCAGGGCGCGGAAGCGGGCCTTGCCGCTCATCATGCGGTCGTAACCTTCCGTCACGCGATCGAGCGTGAACACTTCGTTCATCGAACGCACGCCGGTCATCACGCTGAACGCCAGTGTGTCCTGCGAATCAATCGATGTGCCGGAATACCAGCCCTTGACCTCCTGCATTCCCACGATCATCAACAGCGGTGAAACCTTCAGCGATTCCGCCGCGCCGATCACCAGGAGTTTCCCCCTCGGCGCGAGCCCGGCTTGCACCGCACTCATCGCATCGCCTGCCGTCACCGTCGCCAGAACGACGTTTGCGCCGCCGAGCTTTTTCAATTCCGCCGCTGCATCCTGCGCTGCGCTGTCAATGTAATGATGCGCGCCCAGTTCCTTCGCCAACGCCTCCTTGTCTTTCCCCCGCGCAATTCCCACCGTGCGAAAACCCATCTTCTTCGCGTATTGCACTGCCAGATGACCGAGCCCGCCCAACCCCAGCACCGCGACCACATCCCCTCCGCGAGCGCCGCTGTTCCGCAGCGCGTTGAACGTCGTGATGCCCGCGCACATCAACGGCGCGCCATCGACCGGGTTCAATTCATCCGGCACGCGCGCCAGCGCTATCGACGGCGCGAGCATGTATTCGCCATAACCGCCATCGAACGAAATTCCCGTCACCTTCAAATCAACGCTGCACGCAAAAAAATCGCCGCGGCGGCAATTATCGCAATACCCGCAATTCCCGCCATGCCAGCCCACGCCCACGCGCTGGCCGACTTTGAATTGCGTCACATCCTTGCCCAGGGCATCGACCGTCCCGATGACTTCATGTCCCGGCACGCGCGGATACTGAAGCCCCGGCCACTGACCTTCCTTCACGAGCGAATCGCTGTGACAAATTCCGCACGCCTGCACTTTGACTCGCACCCAGTCCACCGGCGGTTCCGGAATCGGACGTTCGACCAATTCAAACGGGCCGCCCGGACGAGCGACCTGAGCCACGCGCATTTTATTCGCCATAAAAAATCCTCTGTTAAAAAGTTTGGAGTTGGGACTCACGGAATCTGGCACAAATTTTCCCGATGGCAAATTGCACTTTTGGAAAACGAGAACTGTTGCGCTTTCGCCGTTGGCCGCTAACTTAGCGCCATGCGATTTATAGGGAACGTCATTGAAAAACTGCAGCGCCATCCGAAACGCATTGTTTTTCCGGAAGGGACCGAGCCACGCGTGCTTCAGGCCGCGCGCCAGTATTATTCGCTGCGCCTCGGCGCGCCGATTCTTTTGGGCGACCGCACCAAAATCAAACGCCTGGCCGAGGAATTGAACATTTCGATGGAAGGCATTCGCACGATCAACCCTGCCGAAAGCGAGGACCTGGATAATTTCGCGCGCCGCTTCGCCGCGTTGCGCCGCGGCAAGGGCCTCCAGCTGCCGGAGGCGCGCGAAGCCATTTTGCAGCCGAATTATTTCGGCTCCATGATGCTCGCCATGCACCAGGCGGACGGACTCGTTTCCGGCACCAGCGCCACCACGGGAAGCGTCCTGCGCCCGCTGTTTCAAATCATCAAAATGGCGCCGCAAAATACGACCGCCTCCAGCTGCCAGATCATGGAAGTGGAAGATTCGCAATTTGGCGATCACGGCGTGCTGTTCATGGCCGACTGCGGCGTGATTCCCGAGCCCACCACCGAGCAACTGGCCGAAATCGCCGTTTCGACCGCGCAACTCGCCCGGCAACTGCTCAACATCCGCCCGCGCGTCGCCCTGCTGTCCTTTTCAACCAAAGGCAGCGCCACGCATCCGACCATCGGCCGCGTGCAAGCTGCCACTGCGCTCGCGCGCAAGAAGGCCGAGGCAAAAAAAGTGGAAGCCGATTTCGACGGCGAACTGCAAGTGGACGCCGCCATAGTCCCGGAAATCGCCGCGCGCAAATTGCCGGAAAGCAAAGTCGCCGGCCTCGCAAACGTCTTGATCTTCCCCGAACTCAACTCCGGCAACATCGCCAGCAAACTGCTGCGTCACATCGCGCGCGCCAATGCCTACGGCCAAATCCTCCTCGGCCTCGATCGTCCCGCAGCCGATGTCTCCCGCGGCTCGAACGCTCATGACATTCTCGGCGTCGCGGCCATCGTCGGAGTTCAGGCGATTGAATATGACAAACTCTATCCCGGCGCGGGAGTGAAATTGCCCGGAGAGTAATTTGAAGAAGGAAGGAAGAATGCAGAATGCAGAAACCAATCGGATTGCGGACGCTTTAACATTCTTCATTTTTCGTTCTTCATTCTTCATTTCATGAATACGTCCACTCCACGCGTCTTCATCGCCGCCACGCGCCAGAATGATGGCAAGACGACGACCTCGCTCGGGCTCATCGCGGCACTGCAGCAACATTTTCCGCGCGTCGGTTATATCAAGCCCGTCGGCCAGCGATTCGTCGAGATCGAGGAGCAAAAAATCGATGAAGACACCGTGCTCATGGACAGCGTTTACCGGCTCAATTGCCCGCTCGTCGACATGAGTCCCATTGCCGTCGAACCGGATTTCACGCGCAAATATCTCCAGGCCGCCAATAACGAAACGCTCGTCCGGAAAATCCAGCAGGCGTTTGATCGTGTGGCGTGGGAAAAGGATTTTGTGCTCTGTGAAGGCTCGGGCCACGCCGGCGTGGGCTCCGTCTTTGATCTTTCGAACGCGCAGGTCGCAAAAATTCTCGGCGCAAAAGTCATCATCGTCACGCAGGGCGGCATCGGCAAACCCATCGACGAGGTCTCGCTCAACCAGGCGTTGTTCGAAAAGGAAGGGGTCGAAATCATCGGCGTGATCGTCAACAAAGTGCTCGACACCAAAGTCGATTCCGTCACGGATTTCGTGCGGCGCGGCTTGAAACGCAAAGGCCTCGATTTGCTCGGCGTCATTCCGCACCAGCGCATTCTCTCCAATCCCACGATGGAACTGATCCGTGACGAACTAAAAGCGGAGACCCTGAACACGCCGGAGAAATTGCACGGCCTTGTCGACCATGTCGTCGTCGGAGCGATGGGCGCGCACAACGCGATGGATTTTTTCAAACCCGGCGTGCTGCTCATCACACCGGGCGATCGAGAGGACATTGTCCTCGCCGCCTGCACCAGCCTGGACGCACAAAACGACAAACGCATGGCCGGAATCGTCCTTACTGGAGACTTGCGTCCCTCGCCGGCAGTGCTGAAAATCATTCGCGTCATGCCCATCCCCGTCTTGCTCGCGAAACAGGACAGCTACGAAGTCGCCTCCAAGGTCCACGATCTCACCGTCAAAACGCGCCCGAACGACGCCGAAAAAATTTCCCTCATCCGCGACCTCATTGCCAACAACGTAGACCTTAAAAAGATTTTAGAGTCACTTTAATGTCCTCATTACCCATCAACCCCGCGCTCAAGGATCTGCCCACGTATCAACCGGGCCGCCCCATCGAAGAAGTCGCGCGCGAACTCGGCATGCCCGCCGCACAAATCATCAAGCTCGCCTCAAACGAAAACCCGCTCGGCCCCTCGCCCGCCGCGCTCCAGGCCATGCAGCACGTCCTGGCCAACATCAATCTTTATCCCGACGGCAATGCATTTTATCTCAAGCATAAGCTTGCGGACAAACTTAACGTCCAGCCCGAAAACCTGATTCTCGGCAACGGCTCCAACGAAATCATCGAATTCGTGGGCCACGCCTTCATGCAACCGGGCGTCGATGTGGTCGTCTCTCAATATTGCTTCGCCATCTATCCGCTCACGGCGAAACTGTTCGGCGCAAATCTCATCACCGTTCCCGCAAAAGACTATGGCCACAATTTAAGCGCGATGCTCAAAGCCATCACGCCGCAAACGCGCGTGGTCTTCGTCGCGAACCCAAACAACCCCACCGGCACGGTCGTCTCCAGACAGGAACTCGCCGATTTCGCAAGCCGGGTCCCGAAAAACGTCCTCCTCGTCATCGACGAAGCCTATATTGAATTTCTCGACGACCCCGCCGATTTCATTTCTGAAATTCGCCGCGGTGAACGGCCCAATCTCCTGTTGATGCGCACCTTTTCGAAAATTTTCGGCCTCGCTGGATTGCGTCTCGGCTACGGCATCGGCAGCCCGGAATTAATCATCGGCCTCGAAAAAATCCGCCAGCCGTTCAATATCAATTCGATCGCCCAGGCCGGTGCGCTCGCCGCGCTTGACGACCGCGATCACATGCGCCGCACGCGTGAGAACAACGCCACTGGTCTCAAGCTCTACATCGACGTCTTCCAAAAGCTCGGCCTCGAATTTGTCCCTTCGGCCGGAAATTTCATCCTCGTCCGCGTCGGCGAAGGCCAGCGCGTGTTTGAAGCGATGCAAAAACTCGGCGTCATCGTCCGTCCGATGGGCGGATATCAATTGCCCGAATGGATCCGCATTTCCGTCGGCACCCCGGAAGAAAACGACCGATGCCTCAAAGCGCTCCCAACGGTTTTGAAACAGAAGTAACGAGCCACCAAAAATAAGTTGAATCCCGTGCGAAACCGTTTACTTATCACTCGCTGAAAACAAAATTATAAAGTGAAACTGACAGACCTGCGCGGCATTCTGCAATACATCCCGCAATTCCGGGAAAAAACTTTCATTATTGAAGTCGATGGCGCCATCGTCACCGATGAAAATTTCGGCAACATTCTCCTCGATGTCGCCGTGCTGCGCTCACTGAATATTCGCGTCGTGCTCGTCCACGGCGCGGCTGCGCAAATCAAGTCCCTCGGCGAAGAACGAAATGTAAAACCGTCCAACCTCGACGGCACGGGCGTGACCGACGCCGAAACTCTGAATCTCGCGCTCACCGCCGCCAACCGCCTCACGCACGAAATCCTCGAAGGCCTCGCCGCCAATGATCTCCGCGCCGTCTGCCCGAACGCCATCATTGCCCACCCCACGGGCATCATCCAGGGCGTCGACCAGCAGTTTACCGGCAAGGTCGAACGCGTGGATACTGAATTGCTGCAAACGCTCCTGAACCAGGGCATCATCCCCGTCGTTCCGCCGCTCGGCTTCGATGGCGATGGCAAAACCTATCGCGTGAATTCCGACGGCGTGGCCACAGCCGTTGCCGAAGCGCTCAAAGCCACCAAGCTGATCTTCATCACGCCGCTGGACGGTCTGCTTTACAACGGGCAGTTGATTCGCCAGATGCTCGTGGCCGAACTGCAAAAGTTATTGCAGCAAAACACCGCAGGATTTTTGCCGGACATCCTGTCCAAAGCGCAACATGCCGTCACCGCCTGCACCACGGGCATTCAGCGCGTCCACATCATCAATGGCCGCGTCGATGAAGGACTGCTCGCGGAAGTGTTTTCCAATGAGGGCATCGGCACGCTGATTTACGCCAATGAATATCAGCAGATTCGCCCCGCGAAAAAGAAGGACATTCGCGCCATTCAATTGCTCACCAAGAAAGCCGTTGAATCCGACGAACTCGTCAAACGCACGCGCGTCGTCATCGAGAAAAATCTCAGCGACTACTTCCTGTTCGAAATTGACAAAAATCCCGTCGCTTGCGTCGCGCTGCACATTTATTCGGAACAAAGCAAAGGCGAACTCGCCTGCCTCTACGTGAATCCCTCGCACGAAAACCAGGGCATCGGCCGGAAACTGATTCAGTACGTCGAGAACAAAGCCCGCGAGATGAATTTGAACGAACTCCTCACGCTCTCCACGCAGGCGTTCACCTACTTCCAATCCAAAGGCGGTTTCGCCGAAGGCACGCCGGATGATTTACCGCCCGCCCGCCGCGAAAAATACGACCAGAGCGGCCGGAACTCCAAGGTGCTGGTGAAGAAATTGAAGTAAGGCGCTGCCAGCCTGATGAGCGCCGCATCGAACGCCTTAAAAAACTTTCTGTTTGCGTGTAAACGCCACGGACTCGTTCCAACACGCTATGCGCTCACCGTCAGCGTAGCCACCCAAACTCTCTCCCTGTTCGAAAAAATCTCTGCGCCTCCGCGTCTCTGCGTTGAATACCGCCTCGCAAAAACCTTCCGCTGCTCCACCTCGCGTTTTGGCATCGGCCAAATTGAAGGCTCCAATCGCACGCCGCTCGGACTGCATCGCATCGCCGAAAAAATCGGCGCCGGCTGGCCCGCCGGAACCGTTTTCAAAGCGCGCCAGCCGATCGGTTATACCTGGAAAGGCCTGCCCGACGCCAAAATCACCACTCGCATTTTCTGGCTCGACGGTCTCGAACCCGGCTTCAACCGCGGCGGCAATGTGGATTCCCATGCGCGCTACATCTATATCCACGGCACCGGCGATCAAACGACCATCGGCAAGCCATCCTCCTGCGGCTGCGTTCATCTCGCCGACGCCGACATCATTCCGCTCTTCCACAAACTCCCCAGCGGCACGCTCGTCTGGATTCAAGCGTGATTCGAGGAAATCATTGACGAAACCGCGCCTCTCGCGGATAGTCCGCCTGTGTTCCGAAAATTTGGTTACATCCTGATGCTCATTGCTGCCGTGACGGCAACGGGAACACATTGGTTCGCGCTTCAATCCATCGCCTGGACCACGATGCTCGCGGAAAATCTGCAGACGAGTTCATGGCACAGCGCCATCGAACGCACCTTTGACGGCAGACATCCCTGCTGCCTCTGCAAACAAATCGCCGCCGCGAAGCAGTCCGAAAAAAAATCGGACGTGCAACTCGAAGCAAAGAAGCTCGATTATTCGTATACCAGTTTTGAATTTGTCTTCAACCCGCCGTTGGCGTTTTATGAAGTCCGCGATTTGCAAAACGCGGTGGCTTCACTGACCCGCGCGCCTTCCGTCCCGCCTCCACGCGGTTTTGCCTCCTAAAAAACCCACCGTTCGTCTGCCCGCGCGTTTTCGCGCGAGCGTTTTGTTTTCCGTTTAATTTTGAGAATGCGCCTTTGCGCATGCTCGCAACTTCAGATTTAGAAACATAAAAAAATGAAAAGTAGTTTTGCAGCATTGAAAAGGACAGCCCTGACGGTTGTCGGTTTTGGAGCGGCCGTGGCCTCCGCTCACGCGCACGGAATCGTCGGCGATCGGTTTTTCCCGCCCACCATTTCCACGGACGATCCTTTTGCGACGGATGAACTTCTCCTTCCCTCGGTTTCCTACTTCAAAGCGCCGGCGGGCGACGGCAGCCCGGCCACAGGCATCACGGACGTCGGTTTTGAATTTGACAAGGAAATTTTTCCAAAGTTCGCCGTCGGTGTGGCGGGAGATTGGCTTTACCAAAAGCCCGACGGCCAGCACGCCATTTACGGCTTCGATAATTTCGCCGTGAGCGCCAAATATCAACTCTGGCAGAACGACCCGCACGAGGCCATTGTCTCCATCGGCGCCGAATGGGAAATTGGCGGCACCGGCGCCAAGAAAGTCGGCGCGGATTCCGCCAGCACCTTCTCGCCGACGATTTACTTCGGCAAAGGCTTCGGCGATCTCCCCAAATCACTGAGCTACGCGCGGCCCTTCGCCATCACCGGCACGCTCGGCGAAGGCCTCCCAAACAGCGCCGACCCCGACACCTTCGAATGGGGCTTCGCGCTCGAATACAGCCTGCCTTATTTGCAATCCCAGGTGAAGGACATCGGCCTTCCCACGCCGTTCAAGCAGATGATTCCGCTCGTCGAATTCTCCTTCGAGACACCGGAAAACCGTAATGGCGGCGGCACCACCGGCACCATCAACCCGGGGATCCTGTACGAATCGCGTTATTTTCAACTCGGCGCGGAAGCCATCATTCCGGTCAACCACCAAACTGGCAACCAGGTCGGCATGGTCTTCCAAGTCCAAATTTTCATCGACTCCCTGTTCCCGAAAGTGTTCGGGCATCCCGTCTTCGGAAAATAGCCAGACCGTTCCTTTAAAAAACCCAAAGAAAAATTGATTATGAACAAAATAACCTCAACCTCCCGGCGCTGGGTCACGATCGCTCTCGTGCTCCTGGCCTTGCAATCGCGCGCGTGGGCGCACGCCTTCCTCGATCATGCCGATCCGAAAGTCGGCAGCACCATCGCCAGCGCACCCGCGGAAATGAAACTCTGGTTCACGCAGGACATCGAACCGGCGTTCAGTTCCATCCAGGTCGAGGACGCGCAGGGCAATGAAGTCGACAAAAAAGACACGCACCTCGACCCAAAAGATAAATCGCTCCTCGTCGTCTCGCTCCAGCCATTGCCGGCTGGAACGTACAAGGTGACGTGGCACGTCGTCTCGGTGGACACGCATAAAACCCAGGGACATTTCGAGTTCACCATCAAAGCGGACGCGAAGTAATTCCCTCGAAACCGGGCATGACGCCGATTTTTGTTCTCACTCGCGCAATTCACATTGGCGCGTGCCTGGTTCTCTTTGCGATCTTTGCCTTGGACCGGTTCGTGGCGGCTGACGCCCGCACGGTCGAAAGCTCCAGCCGCTGGCCCATGCGGGTGCGGGAGTTCACGCTCGTGCTGCTGCCGGTCATTTTCATTTCGGCAATCGCGTGGTTCGTCCTCGTTAGTGCCACGATGAGCGGCCAATGGCCACAGTTTGAAATTCTGAAGACGGTCTGGATCCAGACCAGGTTCGGAACGGTCTGGACGATCCGCCTGTTGCTCTGGCTCATCGTCGTCGTCATCGCGGCCTTTGCTTTTTCCAAACCGAGCCGGGTGATTCAAAAACCCGCGGCGTGGCTCCAACTCATTCTCGCCGGATGCCTGCTGGGCTCGCTCGCCTGGGCGGGGCACGGACAAGAGGATTCGCCGTGGCATCTGTTTGCCGACATTCTGCATCTTCTCGCCGCCGGATTCTGGCCGGCGGGACTGCTGCCCTTTGCTCTCCTCTTGAAAGAACTCCACCAATCCTCCAGCCCGACCAAATGGGCTTCGATGACGGCGCTCGTGCGCGCATTCTCCGCCCTCAGCCTCGGCTGCGTGGCAATGCTCGCTGCCACGGGCATGGTCAACGCCTGGTTCCTCGTCGGCTCCGTTTCCAACCTGCTCCACCAACCCTACGGGCAATGGCTCGTGCTCAAGATCATCTTATTCGTCGCCGCCGTTGCCATCGGCGCGATGAACTTGCTGCGGCTCAAACCGCGCCTGGCGGCGGAAAGTTCGCAGTCGAAATCAGCAGACGCGCTCGTCGTCCAATTGCAGCGAAATGTGCTCCTGGAGATATTCCTCGGAACAGCCATTGTCCTGGTGGTGGCCATCCTGGGAATTCTGCCGCCCTAACCGGGCTCGCTTTTTTAAGGCTTCGCCCCTTGATCAATCCAGGCGCGAATCAGGCCCACTTGTTCTTTCGTGAGCGGCTTCCACGGATGCGCGGGGGGAGCGGGTGGCGCGGGCGGGGCGGCAGGTGCAGCAGGCGCGTTCGTGCTGGCGTCCGGATGGGGCCGGGGCGGGCGCGGCTTGGGCGGCATGGAGATTTTCCCGTCGATTTCTGAGACCGCGAAAACGAGCCGGCTTTGATCGCTGTGACCGGGCACGACCACCGGGTGGTCCTTGGAGCCCTTCAGGACGCCCTCGAGGTTGTCCAACCGCAACCCGCCGTGAGGCCGTTGCGCACCGTGACAACGCACACAGGTCTCGTCAAAAATGGGGTGAATATCCTTGGCAAAGGTGAGCCCCTGCTGGGTAGATGCCGGGGGCAATTTGCTCGGGTCCGGGAGTGCTGCCATTGCGGAAACGGCCGCAAAACTCAGCACGGTTGCCAACGAAATGTATTTCATAGTTCTTAATCAGTTCGAATGGTTGGAAAGACAACTGGAAACGAGGTCTGGTTACAAGCTTTTCCATGATGCGTCAACCCCTCCCCCTCCCATGGTCTTAGGTCCTAGAAGGTCCTAGAAGGTCCTAGCGACCTTGACGGCTGGGGAGGCCAGTCGTATCTCGCCGGCCGGGGCGGGTTTTGGGGAGCGCACGCGTCTCGCGTGCAGTCCGAGCCGTCCCGGCGAGGACTTCGATGGACTGATTTTTTCTCACCAAAAAATGAAAACAAAAATGGTGGCACAAGTGTTTGGCGAGACGCCAAACACCACACGCGAGACGCGTGTGCTCCCCTTTGCAACGGTATCGCTCCTGTTTCCTTCCATGAACCGCGTGGAGCGACGCGTTCTCGCCGGCGGGACGCCGGCGCTCCCGGGGTGATGGGCCGTGGGCGGTTCAAAAAGTAACTGGGGACGACAGAAATTCCCGGTGTTTTGCTCGTTTCGCATTTAGACATTCCCTTTGGCCTTTCCTTTCGTTCTTTCTCCTTGGGGACATCCCATCACAGGGATTGGATTTGTTCAATACATTTCTGAGTGAGTGCGGGGTGAGGGAGACGGAACGCGTTTTGAATGCCTGACCCTCACTTTCAGTCACACCCGTTTGCCGGGCGCGGCGGCGGACTTTCGCGATTTCCTTTCTGAGAAGCGCGCTACCATGCCCGTACAAAAGGAAAGAGGCCGGACACTACTCCGGCCTCTAATGAGAACAAACTCAAATCCATTTATCACCTGATGCGGCGCCGCAGTTCTACGCCATCCATCACACACGGTAACCTGCACTTCTGCATCGCAGTGACGTGCATACCATACCCCAATCCCTGTCCCCTGCGAGTCACCAGTACTGGGGACACGCGGCCACGGGATTATGACTTTCACGAACCCACAAAGTTTTAGCGTATTTCCTAGGGAATATGGGGGTTTTCTCGGCGCGAAACGAGGGTTTGACGGCGTATTTAACGTGTCACATGATTCGTTTATATGCCACCTCCTCCCGATTACCATTTTAACCGATTGGACAACTGGGTTAGGCAATTTATTGCCTTTGCAGATTCCTTTAAGGAAAAACACCCCACATTCTACTGGATTGTTCAATTACCCCTCCTGGCAATTGCGACCATTGCTAGCTGGCTTTTATGGGAATTCTTCGACGAAGGCGGGTGGATTGTGATTGGTGCCATTGCTCTTTTGCTGTTGATTCTACTCTTGGTTTTTATGTGGGACTATTTCCGCGCAAGGCGGGCAAGCTATCAGTTCTTTTTCAAACCTTGGGCCATGTTGATGCTGATGTTTGCTGCAACCTGCTATTTGGGGGCCAGACACCATTCTCAGCGACAAGCAATTGAGAAAAAAGCGGAAACAGATTTAACAACTACGACTAATCATTATGAGAAAATGGTCAGCGATTTGGACCAAATTACCAACTCGCAATTTGCTCAAATGTCGGACTTGCATGGACAGCTTACCGAAGCAAAAGCAGACCGCGACAAATATCAGATGATGCTTGCCCCATTTCAGGCGGCGGCATTGAAAATTTATACTAATGAACCACTTCAAGGCCGACTCGACCTATTAGCCAATGAAGTCAGCGGACTTTCGCGCGATGCCGATTTGCAATTACTCATAAACGATTCAACAAATTTAATTGAAGCAGATGTTCCTTTGGGTGTGTCAATTGTAGTTAGCAATGCCTTCTTTCTTACCAACCGGGAAATTTCTATGGTAGTGGTGAATTCGTCCAAATATCCCTCCGTTAAAACTAGGATCGATTTCAATGCAGAGATAAATGCAACAAATCTTGATACGCCGGGATGGAGAATCCAACCGCCGGGCTCTCTGGGATGGCCGCATTGGGTTTATGAAGACGACAGTTCAATACCGCACAATTTTGAGTGGTATGCATCCTCGATTCATGTCTCCACAAACTACCCTTCTGGATATTTCAGGGCAGAATGCACACTTTCGTCTGACAATTCTAAAACGAGACATTTTTATATGATATTCCTAGTGCCGCCTTTAAATGATAAAAGTGTCACAAATATTATTGACAAGCAATAATAAATGTGTCACATTTATGACATGAAAACGGAAGAGTTGAACCTGATAACGCTGGCGCAGAAATATGCGGACGAAGATACCGCCCGCACCCTCATGGAATCACTGCTTTGGCCCGATGGCCCGGTTTGCCCGCATTGCAAAAACCACACAGAAAAGCCCATTTACCGCCTCCAATCCAAGGCGACCAGCAAGGCAAAGGTTCGCAAAGGCGTCTGCAAATGTGGTGCTTGCCGTAAGCAGTTCACCGTGACCGTCGGAACGATTTTCGAAGACTCACACCTCCCGATTAGCAAATGGCTCATGGCTCTTTTCATCATCTGTTCCAGCAAGAAATCCATCAGCGCCAACCAATTGAGCCGGATGCTGAACATCTCTTACAAAGCGGCTTGGTTCATGGCTCACCGCTTGCGTTTCGCCATGACTCCTGAAATGCCTTTGGCGAAGTTGCTCAAGGGAACGGTGGAAGTAGATGAGACTTTCGTCGGCGGGAAGGGCGACCATGCGAACAAGCATCGCCGTCAGACTCCCGTTGTGGCGCTCGTGGAACGCGGCGGGGCGGCTCATGTGAGAGTGGTTGCCAGTGTCACGCAAAAGAATCTCGGCCAAGCTTTGCATGAATGCGTGGATAAATCTGCCGTTGTGAACACAGACGAACACGGCGCTTATCGTAACCCACTCAAACTTTGGAAGGCTCACCATCGCGTTGTGCATTCCAGATATGAATATCACCGCAAAAATGCGGACGGTTCGATTGCAACGACCAATTCCGCTGAATCGTTTTTCTCGCTGTTAAAGCGCGGTGTTTATGGCGCATGGCACCATGTTTCCAAAGAGCATCTGCCGAAGTATGCAAATGAATTTGCTTTCCGCTGGAGCACGCGCGACATGACCGATGGCGAGCGCATGGAAGCAGCAATGGGATTGACGACTGGCAAACGATTAACCTATCGCCAGCAGATTAATTGAGGGGATAAAAAGTATTCACGATGCGACAGTCTTGTGAAACCAAAAACCCCACGCATTCCGTGGGGAAGAAAGAGAAATCGTGGCAAAAATAAAACGACCGAAACGAAAACAGAA
>Ga0335085_10001417_pt1 | contig 51355 bp, 41 predicted proteins | sample Lox_Sample_45_FD_206712 | JGI IMG/M metagenome (GOLD analysis project Ga0335085, IMG submission 206712) | Soil microbial communities from Loxahatchee National Wildlife Refuge, Florida, United States - Lox_Sample_4.5 | ecosystem: Environmental > Terrestrial > Soil > Wetlands | place: USA... | reverse complement strand
CGAGGGCGCGGAGCACTTGCACGCCGACCGGCTGATCGTTGACGAAGGCGCGGGTGCGGCCGTCGGCGAACTGGACACGGCGGACGATCAATTCGTCCTCGGCGCCGCTATCGGCGATCAGGTCGTTTTCCGCGAGCACACGGCGCGCCGGATGGTCCTTGCCGATGTCGAAGGCGGCGATCACCTGACCCTGCAGGGCGCCCTCGCGCACCAGAGCCGCATCCCCGCGGGCGCCGAGCGCAAGCGCGAATGCGTCGAGCAAGATCGATTTGCCGGCACCGGTTTCGCCGGTCAGCGCGGCAAGCCCGGAGCCGAAATCGATGTCCAGGCGGTCGATCAGAACGATATCGCGGATCGAAAGGCGGGCGAGCATGACCAAAGATCACGAATAAATGACGACAGGCGGATGATACGCGATTCCTTGTTCTGTCGTCTGTCCTCTGTGGTCCCCGCTCTAAAGCATGATCCCGAAAAGTGGACGCCGGTTTTCGGAAAAGATCATGCTTCACCAATAAGCTGGAGCGGCCCGCCGATTCGACGAAAAGTCGTCCCCGCTCTAGCTGAAGCCCCGGAGGGCGCGGCTCATCCAGGAATCCTTGTTCTCACGGGGTTCGCGGCCGGCCGACTTCACCAGCTTGTAAGCGTCCTTGTACCAGGAGCTTTCGGGAAAATTGTGACCGAGCAAGGCGGCCGCGGTCTGGGCCTCGTCGAGAATGCCGAGCGAAACATAGGCTTCGGTCAGCCGCTCCAGGGCTTCCTCGACCTCGCGGGTGGTCTGGTATTGGGTCACGACGACCTTGAAGCGGTTGATCGCCCCGGTGAAATCACGCCGCTTCATGTAGAAACGGCCGATCTCCATTTCTTTGCCGGCCAACTGATCGCGCGCCAGATTGATCTTCTTCTTGGCGTTCACCGCATATTCGGTGTCGGGATATTTGCGCACCACCTCTTCGAGCGCGTTGATGGCTTTATCCGCCCGCGCCTGATCGTGATAAACGTCAAGGATCTGGTCGTAGTACGACGCGCCGATCAGGTACTGGGCATAAGCGGCATCGGCGCTGCCCGGGTGCAGCGTGACGTAGCGTTTGGCGGCGTTGATGCACTCCTCGTATTTCGACGCCTGATAATAGGCGTAGGCCGACATCAGGAGCGCCTTGCGCGCCCAGTCCGAGTACGGATTCTGCCGATCGACCTCGTCGAACTTCTTCGCCGCGTCCTCGTACTGCTGCTTGTTGTTGAGAAGGAAAAGCCCCTCGTTGTAGAGCTTATCGGCGGGCGCATCAGGGACGTAGTCATCGTCCTTATGCAGCAGGCCGCAGCCCATTATCGGCGCTGCCAGAAGCATTACCGCAACAACGCCTGCCAGTGCGCGCAGTCTGCGACCGGATCTTGGCGATCCTTGTAGCTGCGACATGAGCGTGATGAGAATCCCGTCCCGCCACCGAGAAGTCCATGCCAGACGCGCCTGGTGGCGTGACCGGAAAGTGCGATCGGCGGCCCAATATCATTTAGCCCGACAATCGGCCGGGATTAAGGCGAAAACGTAAACGAAATCAAGAGATGTCCGGTCCGTACGCGGGGGCCGCAAGGCCGGCGGCCAGATCCGCATGGCCGCGCGCACGGCGCACCGGCTCCTCAAGCTCGCTAAAGGTCCAGGCGCTTGCATCGGCCATCAACGCCGTGACCACGGCGTGATTGAGTTTGTGACCGCCGCGCACCGAGCGGTAGGCGCCGATCAGCGGCGCGCCGGCCAGAGCCAAATCGCCGATCGCGTCGACCGCTTTGTGGCGAACGAATTCATCGGCGAACCGCATGCCCTCACTGTTGAGGATGCGATTTTCGGCAACCACCACCGTATTATCGAACGAGGCGCCGAGGGCGTAGCCGGCGCCCCACAGCTTCGTCACGTCGCGAATGAAGCCAAACGTTCGCGCCCGCGCCAGTTCGCAGCGGAACAGATTGGGCTCAACGTCGACGGCGAATGTCTGACGTCCGATCAGTGGATGATCGAACTCGATTTCGGTTTCGACCCGCAGTCCGTTTGGGTAAGGGCGCACTTCGCCGAAGCAGCCGCCGACGCTGACCCGCACCGGCTTCAGCACCCTGATGCAGCGGCGCGGCGCCGGCAGCCTGGCGATGCCGGCCTGATCAACGGCTTCGACGAAAGCAGCAGCGCTCCCGTCCATGATCGGCACTTCCGGGCCATCGACTTCGACGACGACGTTATCGATTCCAAGGGCATAGAGCGCCGCAAGCACGTGCTCGGTCGTGGACACGGCCGGGCCGTTGCAATCCCCGAGCACGGTGGCGAACTCGGTCGCCGTAACAGAACGGAAATCAGCGGCCAGTTCCCGGTCGCGGAGGCCGTCCAGGCCGCAACGCCAGAACACGACCCCGGTGTCGGCTTCGGCCGGATGAAGTGTGACGGTGGCAGGCGACCCCGAGTGGATGCCGATCCCGGAGACTGCAACTTGCTCGCGCAAGGTTGTCTGCCTGCCGGCTTGCGTACCCCTCGTCATGCCCTCGTCCCCGACCTCAAAGCCGAGCCGCTTGTACAATCGAACAATAAGCGTCTGAGGGCAGGTACGAACCGAGCACTGCGAAACGTCGCAACGCGATCGCTGATCTTACCACCATGCCCCAATACTGCTCCCCCTGAGCGAGAAGACCATACTGGGGACATGGTTTTGGGCCAACTCACGGTTTCTTACCGACTGTTACCTTTTTCCAGCCCCAGTTATGCCCGGAGCCGGACAATAGCGCCGTTCTTGCAGGGGCCTGCAATCGCCGGCGCAGCGGCTGCTACCGGATGCGGCGATTGGCCCTGCAGTCTGCAGATAGCCAATATGATTCAGTGACTTAATTGTCACCTATCGGTACGGAAAGCGGTTAATCCGGCCGCATCAATCGCCGCATTACCGCTTTCGGCGCGGCCAAGCCGCGGCCTAATTCGCTTGCCGGCGCAGGAACGCCGGAATGTCGAGTTGATCGTCATCGTTGCGGTTATGCACAGATGTTTGCCGTCCGTGCTGATCCAAGCTCTGGGGCGAAGGCCGCTTGGCGTATTCGGAGACCGGTTCCTGACGCGGATCGGGTCGCGGTGTCGGGCGTCCCGGAAGCCGGTCGGTCGGCGGCAGCGGAGGCGCAGGCGCCCGACGTGGCACCACCGGCGCTTCGTCGTCTTCGTCCTGTCGGCCAAGGCCCACGGCCGCAAGCCGCTGCAACAGCGACAGGCGGCGCTTCTCCGGATGCTGCTCCGCGGGAATTTCGCCGCGCCGGGCACGAATCTCGTTCTGCGCCGGCACCGGCAACTCGTCGATCCTCGGCATGCGCAGTCCCTTGCTCGGCACCCGTTCCGGCTGCGGCGGAATAAACGCCTCCGGCTCATCCGGCTCAGGCCCCGCCAGCGGCGGATCGATGAAGAGCGATGGTTTCGGACCGAGCGGACGGATGCTCACCTCCGGGCCGGAACCTTGCGGCAGGATGGCGGCGGCTACCGCCGCCTTGGCCGATTCGATCGAGTCGTTGACGGAAGCGGGCGCCGCGATTGGGGGCGCGCCGATGGGGCGGACCGGTTCGGCGCGGTCGCCGCGTTCCGGCGGCCGCTCGCTGCTGGAACGCAGCCGTTGCGCGACCTCGGCGATACGCGCTTCGGCAGCGGATGCGGTCGGCCGCTGGGCCATGGCGTGGTCGATCCCGGTCGCGACGACGGAAACCCGGATAATGCCGTTGAGACTTTCCTCGAAGGTGGCGCCGACAATGATGTTCGCGTCCTGGTCGACCTCTTCGCGGATGCGGGTTGCCGCTTCGTCGACCTCGTAAAGCGTCAGGTCGCGGCCGCCGGTAATGGAAATGAGCAACCCCTTCGCACCCTTCATCGACGCATCGTCGATCAACGGATTGGAGATCGCTGCTTCCGCCGCCGTGAGCGCTCGCTTCTCGCCCTCGGCCTCGCCGGTCCCCATCATCGCCTTGCCCATTTCGCGCATGACCGCACGCACATCGGCGAAGTCGAGGTTGATCAGACCCTCCTTCACCATCAGGTCGGTGATGCAGGCGACGCCCGAATAGAGCACTTGGTCGGCCATGGCGAAGGCGTCGGCAAACGTCGTCTTCTCATTCGCCACGCGGAACAGGTTCTGGTTGGGAATGATGAGAAGGGTGTCGACGCATTTGTGCAGGTCGGCGATGCCGCCCTCGGCGGTGCGCATGCGCCGCTGGCCTTCGAAATGGAACGGCTTCGTCACCACGCCGACAGTCAGGATGCCCATCTCCTGCGCCGCCTTGGCGATGACCGGCGCCGCCCCGGTGCCAGTGCCGCCGCCCATGCCCGCCGTGACGAAGACCATGTGCGCGCCGGACAGATGGTCGCGAATCTCGTCGATGACCTCTTCGGCGGCGGCGCGGCCGACATCGGGTTGGGAGCCGGCGCCGAGCCCCTCGGTCACCTGCGCGCCCATCTGAATGATGCGCTCGGCCTTCGACATGGTGAGCGCCTGCGCGTCGGTATTGGCGACGACAAAATCGACGCCCTGCAGGCCGGCGCTGATCATATTGTTGACGGCATTGCCGCCGGCTCCGCCGATGCCGAACACGGTAATGCGCGGCTTCAGCTCACGGATGTCCGGGATTTTCAGATTGATGGTCATGGTTGCCTCTTCTTTCATGCGCGGGCGCCGACGCCGCCCGACCCCGGCCGTCCGCCTGCGGCCGTTGTGATCTGTTGGCTTCGCGATCCGGGGGTCATCAGAAACTCTCCCGAAGCCAATGTCCGACGCGGGCGAAATAGCCGCCCGCGCCATTCGCCAGGTACCGCTTGCCGCGGGTTTCGAAGTACTCGAGATGCGCCGCCTGCGGATACACGAGAAGCCCGGTCGCCACCGCGAAGGCGGCACCCTTGGCGGCATCGGGCAGCCCGGAAATGCCCAGCGGCCGACCGATCCGCACCGGCCGGCCAAGAACACGTGCGGCGAGTTCCGGCAGTCCCGTCATCTGGCTCGCGCCACCGGTGAGGATGACGCGTCCGCGCGGCTCGGCAGCGAACGAAGACACCGCGAGGCGATCGCGCACCATTTCCAGGATTTCCTCGACGCGCGGCTTGACGATGTGCACGAGCGCCGAGCGCGGCACGAATTGCGCCTGTTCGCGCTCGTCTGCGCCGACCGGCGGCACGGTGATCATGTCGCTTTCGTCCGATCCACCGACGAGGACACTGCCATAAAGCGTCTTGATTCGCTCGGCGTCGGCGACACCGGTATTCAAACCGCGGGCGATGTCGAGCGTGACATTGAGGCCGCCGAGCGCGAAGCCTTCGGCGTGAGCGAACCCGCCGCCGAGAAAGACCGCTATGGTCGTGGTGCCGGCGCCCAGGTCGACGACCGCGGCGCCGAGGTCGGCCTCATCGTCGGCAAGAACCGAGAGCCCGGCGACGTAAGGGCTCGCCACCATCGCCTCGACGGCCAAATGACAGCGTTCGACCGCCAGCATCAAATTACGCGCCACCGCGACGTCGGTGGTCGCTACGTGCATGTCGACGCCGAACCGCGAGCCGAGCATGCCGCGCGGATCGTGGATGCCGTTGCCGCCGTCGATCGAATAGCCGATCGGCAGCGAGTGCAACACGGCGCGGCCGTCGCGCATCGAATGCCTGTTGCCGGCGGTCAGGACCCGCGCGATATCGCCCTCGGCCACGGCCGAGTTGGCGATCTCGACTTCAGCGGCGAACTGCTCGCTGGCCAGGCGGCCGGCCGACACCGAGAGCACCACCGATTCGATCTCGACCGCCGCCATGCGCTCGGCGCCGTCGACGGCCTGGCGGATGGCTTGCTCCGCCTGTGCCAGATCGACCACGCCGCCGGCTTTGGTGCCGCGCGCAGCGGCATGACCGAAGCCGACCACCTCAACGGCGTGGCTTCTCCGGGTCAGCACCTGCTGCGGAGCTTGCGGCCGCAAACGTGCGATCAGGCAGGCGACTTTGCTCGAGCCGATATCGAGCGCGGCGATCAAAGCGCTGCGGCGCGACGGGATCGGTTTCATCTTCGGCGTGAGACCGTAATGCAGCGCGCTCATGCGTCGCCTGCCTTTTTCTTCTTCTTGTCTTTGAGCGTCTGCTCGCGAGCCTGCGCGGCGGCGTCCGACAGGCGCACGGTCACACGGTCTGCAAGCCGCAAATCCACCGCAACGATGTCGCGCGACAGTAGTTTCTTGTCGCGGTCGAGCGCGACCAGCCGGTCGAGCGCCTGTTCGACGTTGGTTTCCGGCAGCCTCACGTCGATGCCGTTGTTGAGCTGCAGGTTCCAGCGGCGTTCGGCAACCAGAATCGAGGCGCGCAGCTGCGAGCGAATGTCCGGATAGCGGTCGACGAGGGCGAGAAAGCCGCTCGCCCGTTGTTCGGCTCCGCGGCCGACGACGAGCGGCAAGCGGCGATAGCGATCCTCGATGAACGATTCGAGCACGGTGCCGTCGGCCGCGATGACGCTGACGCGTCCGTCCTTCTGCCAGAGCGCATAGGCGCGCCGCTCGTTGACATTGATCTGCAGGCGGTCGGGATAGAGCTTGAGCACGGCCGCATCGCGGATCCAGGGATTGGCCAATAGCCGCGCCCGCGCCGCATCGGCGTCGAGGAACAACAATGAGGCACGGCCGGTCACGCCGGCGGTGGTGAGTATCTCTTCGCGGCTGACTTCCTTGGCTCCGGCCAGCGACACCGCGGCGATGCGAAACCCGGCCGCGTTGGCGGCCTCGTCGCGCGCATCTTTCAGCCAATCGGCGATTGCGGCGACATGGCCGCCGGCAACGATTCCGTAGCCCAAGGTCGCGGCGAGCAGCACGATCGAGGCGGCGACGCCGAGCCCCGGCGGCGGCGGCAACCGTGTCACGCGCGATGCCCATCGCCCGATGATCCGGCCATAGCCGGCCGACCGGGCAACGTAACCCTGAGCGCCGCGAGAACGACGTTCCGCACGCGGCCGGTACGGCCCGTCAAAAGGCGCGCCGCCCGCTTCCGCCGGTTGTGGCCCCGACCCCCTCAGCGGTTGGTCGAGGCGTCCTCCACCATCCATCGCACCAGCTCATCGAACGTGATGCCCGCATAGGCGGCGAGCTCTGGCACGAGCGAAGTCTCGGTCATGCCGGGCTGTGTATTGATCTCAAGACAGACCAGCTTTCCCGTCCCCCGATCGTCGTAACGAAAGTCCGCGCGGCTCACGCCGCGGCAGCCAAGCGCGTTGTGGGCAGCTAGAGCGAGTCTTCGGACCTCCTGGTAAACATTTGGTAAAATTTGCGCCGGCAGGACATGGCTGGAGCCGCCGGCCGCGTATTTGGCCTCATAATCGTAGAACCGCGTCGCCGGCACGATCTCGGTCACGTCGAGCGCCCGGTCGCCGATCACGGCGCAGGTCAGTTCCTTGCCGGCGATGTAGCGCTCGATCAGCACTGCATCGCCGAACGTCCAGTCGTCGCGACAAAGCTCCTGCGGCGGGTGCGGGTGTTGTTCGGTGACGATGAACACGCCGACGCTCGAGCCCTCGGCAATCGGCTTGATCACATAGGGCGGCGCCATGAGGTGCCGTTGCGCGGCGTCGAACCGCGAGGCCACGACATCCTCGGCAACCGCGATGCCGGCGGCGCGGAACAGCGCCTTGGCGTAGACCTTGTGCATGGCGACCGCGGACGCGAGCACGCCGGAATGGCTGTAGGGAATGCCGAGAATTTCCAGCACGCCCTGCAGCGTGCCGTCTTCGCCCGGCCTGCCGTGCAGCACGTTGAGCGCGACGTCGGGCTGGATAGCGGCGAGCACGGCCGCGACATCGCGCCCGACATCGATCGGGGTGACGCGATAGCCCACGCGCTCCAACGCCCCGGCGCAGGCTTTGCCTGAGCGCAATGAAACCTCGCGCTCCGCCGACCAGCCCCCCATCAGAACGGCAACGTGCTTCGCCATCGTTCAGCCGAAATGCCCAGCCGGCCGCCTCAGCCGGCGTTCGTGATTCGCCTAAATCAGCAATAGAATCGACAATTGGCGAAACGTCGAGGGTTTCAGCCGTCGGCCGCGGCCGGAACTGGGGCGCCGTCGTACAGCCAGGACAGGCAGCGGAACAGGTACGGCTCGTCCCAGTCGGCCACGGTCGCGTTGCGCACGTCGCGGGCGACGCCTTCGTCGAGATGATAGAAGGAGTCCCACAGCGCCCGCGATTCCAGCTGCACGCGCGCGGTGCGAACCAGCCGGGCCGCCTCAAAGCGGCGGAACGCGGCCGAGAAATCGCCGTCCGTCGCCTCGATCAGTTCGCCGAGGCAAAGACCATCCTCGATCGCCATGCAAGCGCCCTGCGCCAGCGACTGCAGCGGCGCGTGCGCGGCATCGCCGAGAAGAACGACGCGGCCGGTATGCCAATGCCGCACCGGTCGACGATCGCCGATTTGCCAGCGGCGGCTGAGATCCATCATCGCCAGCAGCGCGCGCATGGTCGGGTGCACGTCGCGGTAGGTGTCGTCGAGCTCGGCGCGATAGGACGCCATATCGCCCTTCTCGCCGTGAGTGGCAGTACGAAACACGGCGACGATATTGAACAAGGTGCCGTGGCGCAGCGGATAGTGCACGACGTGCAGGCCGGGCCCGCCCCACAACACGACGCAGTCCCGCGGCGCGTCGGCTTTGAGTTCCGCCATCGGCACGATGGTGCGATGCGCCACGTAGCCGATCGGCCGCGGCTCGCCGTCGCCCACGAGCTTTTGCCGGAACAGCGAGCGAACGCCGTCGGCAGCGACCAGGGCGATGCCGGAAAACTCGCGGCCGTCGGCGGTCGTCACCACGACATGGTCGCCGGTATCCTCGAAACCGCTGACCAGGGCGTCGGGCACCAGCTCGATGCCGTCGCTGCGCCGGCAAGCGTCGAGCAGGACGTTATGCAAATCGATGCGGTGCACGATGATGTACGGATACTTGAAGCGGGCGCGAAACGACGTCCCGGTCGGGATCCGCACCAATTCCCTGCCGTCAAGCGCGTCCAGCATCAGAACGGACGCGGGCGAATCGGCCACGGCCAGCACCGGCTCCAAAAGGCCGAGACGATCAAACACATGGAAGGCGTTGGGGCCGAATTGGATGCCATAGCCGATGGCGCCGAATTGCGGCGCGCCCTCAAGCACGCGCGTCGGCCGGCCGCTCCGCGCCAGCGCCAACGCCGTGGTCAGCCCGCCAAGCCCGCCGCCAACGATGAGAATGGGGTCGGCTTTCGACATCATTTTGAGCCTAGCACGGTCTTTCCGGCTGTTTGACAAGACCGATGCGCTTGATCTCCCATTCCAGATCGACGCCGGAATTCTCCTTGACCCGGCGGCGCACGGTCTGGCCCAGCGTCTCGATGTCGGCGGCGCTCGCATTGCCGAGATTGATCAAAAAATTGCAGTGCATTTCCGAGACCTGGGCGTCGCCGATGCGCAGGCCGCGGCAGCCGGCGGCGTCGATCAGTTGCCACGCCTTGTGTCCCGCCGGGTTTTTGAAGGTCGAGCCGCCGGTGCGGCTCTTGACCGGTTGCGTCGCTTCGCGGCTCTCGGTGATTTTGTCCATCTCGGCGGCGATGACTGCCGGGTCGCCGCGCCCGCCGCGAAAAGTCGCCTCGGTAAAGATGTAATCGTCGGGCGCGCCGCTATGACGGTAGGCGAAGCCCATGTCGGCGTTGGTCAGCACGTGGACGCGGCCGCCGCGATCGACGGCGCGCGCCGCAACCAGCGCATCCTTGGTCTCACGGCCATAGGCGCCGCCGTTCATGCGCAAAGCACCGCCGATGCTGCCGGGAATTCCCCGCAGGAACGATAATCCGGCGATGCCGGCTTCCTGTGCCGCGCGCGCGATCTTGACGTCGGGCACCGCGGCGCCGGCGCGCAGGTCGAGATCGTCGATCGCGATATGGCCGAAACCGCGCCCGAGTCTCACGACCACGCCCGGCACGCCGCCGTCGCGCACGATCAGGTTGGAGCCGAGACCGATCACCGTGATCGGGATGTCCGCCGGCACCCGGCCCAGCAGATAAGCGAGGTCGTCCTCGTCGTCGGGCATGAACAGGACTTGGGCCGGGCCGCCGACGCGAAACCAGGTCAGCTCGGCAAGCGACTGGTTCGGCAACAGCCGGCCGCGCAGCCGCGGCACTTTCGACCGCAGATCGGCAGCGAGATCGGGGAAGCTCACGCCGCCGCCCCCACCGCCTTGTCGAGCCACGCCCCCAGCACTTTGCCGCCGAGTTCGCGCGTCGTCGCGCCGAACGTGCGCGCCTGCCGGCGTAGCGCGCGCGGATCGATGCCGGCCTTGCCGAGTTCGACGGTGTGGCCGACGAGCCAGCTTTCGAACCGCGCCGGTTCGGTTTCCAGATGAAACTGCAAGGCAAGCTGCCACGGCGTGCGCATGAACGCCTGCACCGGGCAGTGCGGCGTCGCCGCGAGATGCGCGCAGCCGGCCGGCAATTCGCAATTGTCGCCGTGCCAGTGCAGCACCTGACCCGCGTCGATTGGCGCCAGCACCGACTGCCGGCCGGCGGCGGTGAGCTGAAGCGGCGCCCAGCCGATTTCCTTGACCGGACCCGGCGCAACGCGCGCGCCAAGGGCTGCCGCCATCATCTGCGCCCCCAGGCAGACGCCCAACATCGGCTTGTTGGCCTCGAGGCGGGCCGCGATCGCGGCGATCTCGTCAGCGATGAACGGATAGGCTTCGCGCTCGTAGACGCCGATCGGACCGCCCAGGACGATCAGCAGATCCGGCGCGAGCAGGGTCGCGGCGTCGAACGGCTGAATGCCGGCGTCGTGATAGCGCACGCCATAGCCGCGCGCGGCGACCAGCGGTCCAAGCAAGCCGAGATCTTCGAAGGCGACGTGGCGAACGGCGAGGCAGATTTTGGTCATGCGTGAGCGCTTCACCTCGCCGCCAATTCTCCAGGCAGCGCGTAGGCCCATTGCGTGATCGAGCCGGCGCCGAGACAGACGACATAGTCGCCGGGCTTGGCCACCGCGACGACGAGTCCGGCAAGTTTTTCCGGTCCGTCGAGCGGGACTACCCGGCGGTGCCCGTGAGTGCGCAAACCCTGCACCAGCGCGTCCCGATCGACGCCTTCGATCGGCGCTTCGCCGGCCGAATAGACGTGCGCGACGATCACGGCGTCGGCATCATTGAAGCAGGTGCAGAATTGCTCGAACAAAGCCGCGAGCCGGGTGTAGCGGTGCGGCTGCACGACGGCAATCACCTGCCCTTTGGTCGATTCGCGCGCCGCCCGAAGAACGGCGGTTATCTCGACCGGATGATGCCCGTAATCGTCGATGATGGTGACGCCGTTCCAGGCGCCGGTCCGGGTGAACCGCCGCCGCACGCCGCCGAAATTGGCCAGCGCCTGGCGGATCACCTCGCCGCGGATGCCAAGTTCATGAGCGACCGCGATTGCGGACGTGGCGTTGAGCGCGTTGTGCCGCCCTGGCATCGGCAGCGCGACGTTCTTGATCTCGCCTACGGTCTGCCCGGAGCGGTCACGCAATGCAACCGTGAACAGCGACGTGCCGCCGGCATGCGAAACGTCCAGAAGCCGGACGTCGGCTTGCGGATTTTCGCCGTAGGTGACGATGCGGCGATCCTCGATCTGGCCGACCAGGCTTTGCACCACCGGATGATCGGTGCACATGACGGAAAAGCCGTAGAACGGGACGTTCTCAACGAAGGCGCGGAACGCGTCCTGCACCGCGTCGAAGGTCTTGAAATGATCGAGATGCTCGGGATCGACATTGGTCACGATGGCGATGTCGGCCGGGAGCTTGAGGAAGGTACCGTCGGATTCATCGGCCTCGACCACCATCCACTCGCCGGCGCCGAGCCGCGCATTGGTGCCGTAGGCGTTGATGATGCCGCCATTGATCACGGTCGGATCGAAGCCGCCGGCGTCGAGCAGCGCCGCCACCATCGAGGTCGTCGTGGTCTTGCCGTGGGTGCCGGCAATGGCGATGCACCTTTTCAACCGCATCAGCTCCGCCAGCATTTCGGCGCGGCGCACCACGGGGAGCCGTTGCGCGCGCGCGGCGGCGAGTTCGGGGTTGTCGGACTTGATGGCCGAGGAGACGACCACGACGCTCGCGCCGGCGAGGTTCGCCGCCGCGTGCCCGATCGCGATCGGCACGCCCTTCTCGCGCAGCCGTTTGACGTTGGCGCTCTCGGCCTGATCGGAGCCCTGCACCGTATAGCCGAGATTCATCATGACCTCGGCTATGCCGCTCATGCCGATGCCGCCGATGCCGACGAAGTGCACCGGGCCAATGTCGCGCGGCAATTTCATGAGTGCTCCAAGCTGGTCATCGATCGTCGTCGGGCCCGCCCCGGCGGTCTCCGCAAGGTGCCGCTTCATGCAGCCTGTCCCCGACCGCGTCTGTTCGAGGCATTTATCACTGAAACACGCCGATGGCAGGAACAAGTCCGCCACGACCCATGGATAATTCTATTTGGTCGAATCGAGGCCGGTCACGCGAAGAACGAGCCCGGCAAGCCGTTCCGCGGCGTCGGGTCTGCCCAGGGAGCGGGCCGCCGCGGCCATAGCCGAAAGCCGCTGCGGCGCCGCCGAAAGCCTCGTGATTTCCTCGGCGAGCCGACGCGGGGTAAATTCTGCCTGCACCAGCCGAATGGCGCCGCCGGCTGCCTGCAGCACGCCGGCATTGGCGAACTGGTCCTGATCGAGCGCGTGCGGCAGCGGCACGAGGATGGCCGGCCGGCCGATGGCCGCAAGCTCAGAGACGGTCGAGGCGCCGGATCGCGCGATTATAAGATGACTTGCCGCCATGCGCGCCGGCAGATCGGAGAAGAATGATGCAATGTCGGCGGCAACAGCCAGCTTGGCGTAGGCGCTGCGCACGCGAGCCAAGTCCTCCTCGCGCGCCTGCTGGACGACGACGAGTCGCTTGAGCAGCGCGGGCTCAAGCTCGCCGATCGCGGCAGGTACGACATCGGCCATGATCCGCGCGCCCTGGCTGCCGCCGAACGTGAGGATTCGCAGCGGATCGGCGGCGGCGGGATAGGGCGTTGCCGCCGCCGCGACCACGGCCGGCCGGACCGGATTGCCGGTCAGCGTCGCCTTGGCCGCGAGCTTCGGCGCGTCGCGAAACAGGTCGGGAAATGTCGTGGCGATCGCCGTCACGCGAGGCGCCAGAAGCCGATTGGCGCGGCCCATAACCGCATTGGCTTCGTGGATCAGGGTCGGAACGCCGCGCCAAGCCGCCGCCAAGACCGGCGGCACCGTCGGATAGCCGCCAAAGCCGACGACCGCGGCAGGCTTAAGCCGCCCGATCAGCGTCCAGGCTTGCGCCAGGCCCAGGCCGAGCCTGGCGCCGGTTCGCATCAATGCAATCGGGTTTCGGCCGCGTATGGTCGCGCTGGCGAGAACATGAACGGCGTCGTCGGCGAATGCGCCGCCATACCCTGCCGCGCGCCGGTCGGTGGCGAGATGGACGGCCACGCCGCGTTTGGCCAGCACCACAGCGAGCGCTTCGGCGGGAAACAGATGGCCGCCGGTGCCGCCGGCGACCACCAGGACCGACGGCCGGCTCGGCGCGACCATCAGGCGAGGCTCGGCGCCAGCACAATCTCGCCGGGGAGTTGCGCCCGCGGCCGTTCGCGGGTCAGCGCCAGCAGCATGCCCATGCCATAGGCGAGCGAGATCAGCGACGAGCCGCCATAGGAAATGAACGGCAGCGTCATGCCCTTGGCCGGCATCAGATGCAGGTCGACGGCCATGTTGATCGCCGATTGCAGCCCAAAGAGTATCGCCAGCCCGGCCGCAGCGAAGCGGATGAACGGATCGTCGTTGCGCATCGCCTTGACCAGCGCACGGATCACAATGAACGCGAACAAAGCTACAAGAATGAGGCAGAGCACGATGCCGAATTCCTCGGCCGCCACCGCGAAGACGAAGTCGGTGTGGCCTTCGGGCAGAATACGCTTGATCGTCCCTTCGCCCGGGCCGCGTCCGAACCAGCCGCCGCGAACGAACGATTCGGTGGCGATGTCGATGTTGAAAGTGTCGCCCGAGGCGGGATCGAGGAAGCGGTTGATGCGCTGCGCCACGTGTGGGACGGTATAGAAGGCGATCATCAGGCCGGCGCTCGCGGTCGCGGCAAGCCCGGTCATCCAGATGAAACGCATGCCCGCCATATAGAACAGCGCGCCCCAGACCAGCGTCACGAGCATGGTCTGGCCGAAGTCGGGCTGCAGCACGAGCAAGGCGACGACAATGACGAGCAGCACCAGGGCAATGGTGTTGGCCGGCATGTCGGGCCGCTTGCCCGATTGCCCGAATAGCCAGGCAATGAGAATGACGAAAGCCGGCTTGAGAAACTCCGATGGCTGGACGTTGACTCCGAGAATAACGAGCCAGCGCCGCGCGCCCTTGATTTCGGCACCAAAATACGGCGTCGCGGCCACCAGAATGAGATTCACCACAAAGACGATCAGTGCGACTTTGCGAATGTCGCGCGGCGACAGAAATGAAGTGGCGACCAAGACCGCCGCGGCGGGAATGAGAAAGAGCACCTGGCGGTTGACGAAGTGGAACGGATCAAGCCCGAGGCGCGCGGCAACCGGCGGGCTCGCCGCAAGGCAGAGCACGATGCCGCCGAGCATGAGGGCGGCCAGCGCGGCCAGCGTCAGCCGATCGACCGTCCGCCACCATTCGTTCAACGGCGTAGGCTGCGCGCGCGAGGCCATGCGGTCCCTGAAAGCGGCGTCCCCAAGCATCTCCTGCCTAGTCCTCGCACCGGGATGGTTTCCAGGGGATTAAGAGGTCGCGCCTTCCGGGATGCGCCGCGCATCGGGCGCCGACGACGGGTCAGATTATCCCCGGCAGCGCGCGCACCAGCGCTCGGAACGCGTCGCCGCGAACCTCGAAATTGCGGTACTGGTCGAACGAGGCGCAGGCCGGCGACAACAGTACGACCGGCTCCCTGGCGGCGGACACCCCGGCGTCGCGCGCCGCCGCCGAAAGCGCCCGGTCGAGCGTGCCGTCGATCTCGTGCGGCACGTCGGCGGCGCCAAGCGTGGCGGCAAATTCGTTCGCCGCCTCGCCGATTAGATAGGCCTTGCGGATACGTGGAAAGAACGAGCGCAGCGCGTCGATGCCGCCGGTCTTCGGCCTGCCTCCGGCGATCCAGAAAATATCGTCGAAACAGGCCAGCGCCTGCGCGGTCGAGTCGGCGTTGGTCGCCTTGGAATCGTTGACAAACAAGACGGCGCCGCGCCGGCCGACCTCCTCCATGCGATGGGCGAGGCCCGGGAACGAACGCAAGCCTGCCTGGATCGCGGCCGGCGCAAGGCCGAGGGCGAGCGCGGCCGCAGCGGCACACGCCGCGTTCTGCGCATTGTGCAGACCGCGCAGCGAACCGATGCCGTCGATCCCGGCGACGGCCGAGGCCTTGCCGCCGGCGGCACGCATGATGCGCCGCTCGACCACATAAAGCCCGTCGTTCAGTTCGCGCCGCACCGCGACGCGAACGACACGCTTGCCGCAGTTCTCGAGCCGGTCGGCGATCCGCCGGCACCATTCGTCATCGACGCCGACGATCGCGGTGCCTTCCGCCGGCACGCCGGCGACCAGACGTTCCTTTACCGCCGCGTAGTGCTGCATCGTGCCATGGCGATCGAGGTGATCTTCGCTCAGGTTGATGAGGATGCCGACCGACGGGTCGAGCGACGGCGAAAGATCAATCTGATAGGACGAGCACTCGATGACGTGAACGCGGCCGGCGGCGGGCGGCTCAAGCGACAGGATCGCGGTGCCGATATTGCCGCCGAGTTGCGCATTCATCCCGGCCGCCGCGGCAAGATGCGCGACCAGGGCGGTCGTCGTCGACTTGCCGTTGGTGCCGGTGATGGCGACGAACGGCGCCGCCGGCGCCAGGACGCGCCGCTCGCGGCAAAACAGTTCGATGTCGCCGATCACCTCGACGCCGGCTTTTTGCGCGAGCTGCACGCTCCAGTGCGGCGCCGGATGCGTGAGCGGAACACCAGGCGCCAGCACCAGCGCGGCAAGCTTTCCCCAATCGAGGCTGCGCAAATCGGCGATCGGAATCCCGGCGGCCTTGGCGTTCGCTAGGCTCTGAGCGTTGTCGTCGCAGGCGACAATATCGGCGCCGCCGGCGATCAGCGCCTTGGCGCTGGCCAGCCCCGAGCCGCCCAGACCGAAAACGGCGACCTTTTTGCCGGCAAAGGTCGTCACCGGAATCACGATGAAGCTACCGCAGCTTCAGGGTCGACAGCCCCGCCAGAGCGAGCACGACCGAGACGATCCAGAAACGAATGACGATCTGCGGCTCGGTCCAGCCGAGCTGCTCGAAATGATGGTGGATCGGCGCCATCTTGAAAACGCGCTTGCCGGTGAGCTTGAACGACACCACCTGCACGATCACCGAGACCGCCTCGAGCACGAACAGGCCGCCGATCACGGCAAGCACGATTTCGTGCTTGGTGGCGACGGCGACGGTGCCGATCATGCCGCCGAGCGCGAGCGAGCCGGTATCGCCCATGAAGATCGAAGCCGGCGGCGCGTTGAACCAGAGAAAGCCGAGGCCGGCGCCGAGCACGGCCCCGCACAACACTGCGAGCTCGCCGGTGCCGGCCACATAATGGATCTGCAGATAATCGGCGAACACGGCGTTGCCGGACAGATAGGCGATCATGCCGAAGCTCGCCGCGGCGATCATCACCGGGACGATGGCGAGCCCGTCGAGCCCGTCGGTGAGGTTCACCGCGTTGCCGGCGCTGACGATCACGAAGGCCGCGAAGGCAGTAAAATACCAGCCGAAATCGATCACCAGTTCCTTGAAGAACGGGAACACCAGCGACGTGGAGAACGGCGCCCGCCCAAGTTCGACCAGGGCAAAGCAGGCCGCGCCGGCGATCAGCGCCTCGATGAGAACCCGGGTGCGGCCGGGAAACGCGTTATGCGTCTGCCGCGTGACTTTCAGATAATCGTCGTAGAAGCCGACCAGCCCGAAGCCGAGCGTCACCCAGAGCACGACCCAGACATAAGGATTGGCCGGGTTGGCCCACAACAAGGTCGACACCAGCATGCCGGACAGAATCATCAGCCCGCCCATGGTCGGCGTGCCGGCCTTGCTGATGATGTGCGACTGCGGGCCGTCGGTGCGGATCGGCTGGCCCTTGCCCTGCAGCCGGCGCAGGCGGTCGATGATGAACTGGCCGAACAGGAAGACGAACAGGAGCGCGGTGATGACGGCGCCGCCGGTCCGAAACGTGAGATAGCGAAACACGTTGAGGACGGAGAGCTTGTCCGAAAGTTCGACCAGCCAATACAGCATCCCATCAACCTTGCGCGACGGCGGTTTCCAAAGCCTCGTGACCCGCGGACAAGCGCTGCAGCGCCTTGACGACGGGCGCCATGCGCGAACCGAGCGACCCCTTGACCATGACGACATCGCCGGCGCGGACTGCGGCCAGCACTTGCGCTTCGAGCGCGGCAGAGTCCTCTGCATAGCCGCCGCGGCGCCCGGCGGGAAGGGCTTGCCACAGCGACCGCATCAGCGGCCCACAGCAGAACACGAGATCGACGTCGTTGGCCTTGATTGGCGCCACAAGGCCGCGGTGCAACGCCCGCCCGCGCGGTCCGAGTTCGAGCATGTCGCCGAGCACCGCGATGCGCCGGCCGCGCGGGCCAACTGGCGTCTGGCCGAGCAAATCGAGGGCCGCTTCGACCGAAGCGGGATTGGCATTGTAGCTCTCGTCGAGCACGAAGGCCGGTCCCCCCGGCAGATCGACTTCCAGCAACGCGCCGCGCCCGGAGACCGGTCTGAATTGGGAAAGCGCGAGCGCCGCCAGCGCCAGATCGGCGCCGACGAGTTGACAGCTCGCCAACACCGCCAGCGAGTTGTGCACGAGATGACGGCCCGGGGCGCCGATCTTGTAGGCGATTTCGGTGCCCATGATATCCGCCCGGACGGTCGAGCATTCGGGACGCAAGGCGTATTTGATGAGCCGAGCATCGGCCTTGGCATGCTCGCCGAAGGAGACGATGCGCGTCACGCCCGCCTCCCGGGCCCGCCGCTTGAGGCGGGCAAACTGCGCATTGTCCCGATTGAGCACCGCGGCGCCGCCGGGCTCGAGCCCGAGAAAGATTTCGGCCTTGGCGTCGGCGATCTCGGCCAGCGAACCGAAGAATTCGAGATGCACCGGCGCGATCGTGGTGATGAGGGCGACGTGCGGCCGCGCCAGCCGCGCCAACGGCTCGATCTCACCCGGATGGTTCATTCCCATTTCCAGGACCGCATAGTGCGCGCCCGCCGGACAGCGCGCGAGCGACAGCGGTACGCCCCAATGGTTGTTGTATGAAGCGACCGAGGCATGGGTCTCGCCGTCCGTCGCCAAGGAGAGCCGCAACGCCTCCTTGGTCCCGGTCTTGCCGACCGAGCCGGTGACGCCGATGACCTTGGCGGCGGTGCGGGCCCGCGCTGCCGCCGCAAGCGCGCGCAACGCCGCGAGCACGTCGGTGACCAGGAGCAGCGGCGCGTCCTGCGAAAATTGCCCGCGCCGATCGGCGGCGACGACGGCGAGCGCAGCTTTGGCCGCCAGCGCGTCGGCAACGAACTCGTGGCCGTCACGCCGACCGGTGAGCGCAAAGAACGCTTCCCCGGCGGCGATGGTTCGGCTGTCGATCGACAACCCGGACACGGTTGGCGGCAGCGCGCCCTGCCGCTGCGCGCCCATGGCCGCCGCCATGTCCTCGACGGTCCACAGCACCGGGGTGCTCATGCGGCGAGTTCCTTGAGTGCCGCCGCGACCGCTTCGTGATCGCTGAACGGCACGACCCGGTCGCCGATGATTTGGCCGGTTTCATGGCCCTTGCCGGCAATGAGCAGAACGTCGCCCGGCCGCAGCGCTGCGATGGCCAAGCGGATGGCCGCGCGCCGATCGCCGATCTCCACGGCGCCGGGGGCGGCCGCGACGATGGCGGCACGGATGGCAGCCGGATCCTCGCTGCGCGGATTGTCGTCGGTGACGATCACCCGGTCGGCCTTGTCGGCAGCGATGGCGCCCATGATCGGCCGTTTGCCGCGGTCGCGGTCGCCGCCGGCGCCGAACAGCACCACCAGCTTGCCGGTTGCGGCCGGCCGCAACGCATCGAGCGCTTTGGCGAGCGCATCGGGCTTGTGCGCGTAGTCGATGAAGATCGGGGCGCCGCGGCTGGTCCCGACCAGCTCAAGGCGGCCCTTGGCGCCGGTGAGATGCTCAAGCGTCGGGAATACGGCGTTCGGATCGCTGCCGGTGGCGATGGCAAGCCCGGCGGCGACAAGCGCGTTTTCGACCTGAAATTCGCCGACCAGCGGCAGGCGGACGCCGTGAATCTTGCCCTCGTGTTCGATCTTCAATAGCTGCGCGAATCCGTCCGCGGCGGCCTCGATGAGGCGGATGCCGGTTGCCCGGCGCCCCACGCTGAGGATCGCAAGGCCGCGCATCTTGGCCGCAGCCACCACCGCCTCGGCGTGGTCGTGGTCGACATCGACGATTGCGGCGGCGCCCGGCGCCAGCAGTTCCGCAAATAACCGCAGCTTGGCGGCGAGGTAAGCGTCGAAGCTTTCGTGGTAGTCGAGATGGTCGCGCGTGATGTTGGTGAAGGCTGCCGCGGCGAGGTGCAAGCCGTCGAGACGGTGCTGATCGAGCCCATGCGAGGATGCCTCGATGGCAAGATGGGTAACGCCATCGGCCGCGAGCTTGTCGAGCGAACGATGCAGCGCCACCGGGTCCGGCGTCGTCAGCGAGGCATAGGTTTCGCCGCGGGGCGAAACCATCCCGATGGTACCGATGCTGGCCGCGCGAAACCCGAGTGCGGTCCAGATTTGCCGCGCAAATGCAGTGACCGAGGTCTTGCCGCTGGTGCCGGTGACGGCGACGATGGTCTGCGGCTGCCGCGGGAAAAGCTTGGCGGCCATCAGGGCGAGCGCGCGCCGCGCATTGCCGACCCGCGCGAACGCTACTCCCTCCGGCAAAGGCGCGTCCGGCCGCCGCTCGGCGACGATCGCGGCCGCGCCGGCGGCGAGGGCGGGCTTAACAAAGGCGAGCCCGTCGGTCTTGCTGCCGGCAATCGCGACGAATGCGCCGCCGCTTTTGACCGAGCGGCTGTCGGCCGTCACGTCTGCGATATCGCGCGCGGCATCGCCCAACTCGATTTCGGCATCGGTGGGAAGAACGTCGCGAAGCTTCATGGCGTTCGCCCGGAAAATGCCGCTCCGCCTTACCTGCTTTCCCTCGCCGAGGCCAGTATCAGGCGATCGGCCGGCGGCAGGTCCATGCGCGGCTCGATGCCGAGAAGCGGCGCAATGCGCGCAACCACCGCTCCGCCCACCGGCACCGCGTTCCAGCCCGACGTCTTGAAACCATGGGTTTCCGGAATGACCTTCGGGTCGTCGAGCATGATCAGGAGCAGATAGCGCGGCTGGTCGGCCGGTAGCACCGCAATGAAATCGGTGAGCACGCTCGTCTTCGAATAGCGGCCATTGACGACCTTGTCGGCGGTGCCGGTCTTGCCGCCGATATAATATCCCGGCACGTCGGCCTTGCGCGCGGTGCCTTTCTCGACGTTGAGCCGCATCAGATAACGCATCATCTCGCTGGTTTCCGGCTTGATGACGCGCTTGCCGAGCGCGCTCGCTTCTTCCTGCGTGCGCCGCAGGAATGTCGGCGGGATCAGAATGCCGCCGTTCATCAGTGCGGCTACGCCCATCAGCGCCTGCAGCGGCGCCACGGACAGCCCGTGGCCGAAGGCGATGGTGATGGTGTTGAGTTCGCCCCAACGCTTGGGCACGATCGGCTCGGCGCTTTCCGGCAATTCGGTGCGCAAGCGGTCGAGTTGCCCCATCTTTTTCAGGAACGCCTTGTGGGCTTCTACTCCCATGGCCAGCGCCGTGCGCGCGGCGCCGATGTTCGACGAATAGGTGAAGATTTCCGGGATGCTCAGCATCCGGTTCTCGGGCTCGAAATCGTGGATCAGGAACCTGCCGACGCGCATCGGCCCATGCGCGTCAAACGCGGATTTGAGCGTGAAGCGTCCCGAGTCGAGCGCCATCGCGATGGTGAAGGCCTTGAACGTCGAGCCCATTTCGTAGACGCCGGTGGTCAGCCGATTGATGCGCGACGGATCGAGCGCCTCGCGCGGATTGTTCGGGTCGTAATCCGGCTCGGAGACCATGGCGACGATTTCGCCGGTGCGCACGTCGAGGACGAGACCTGCGGCGGCGACGGTTTTGAACTTGGCACGCGCGGCGACAAGTTCGTCGCGCAGCGCGTGCTGGACACGCAGATCGACGGCAAGCTTAACCGGGTTCTGCAGGCGGTCGGTGGCGAGCCCGGCCATATGCAGCGCCGCGAGCCCGTGGCCATCGAGCCACTTCTCCATGCCGGCGATGCCCTGGTTGTCGATATTGACGTGACCGATGAGGTGCGAGACCTCGGGGCCGTTCGGATAGTCCCGCTTGTTCTCGTTCAGAAAGCCGATCCCGGGCAGGCCCTGACGATAGATCTCGTGCTGTTGTTCCGGCGTGATGTCGCGCTTGAGCCAGACGAAGCCGCGCTTGGACGAGAGCCGTTCGCGCAGTTCGGTGGCATCGAGATCGGGCAAATCGGCGGTCAGGAGTTCGACCGCTTCGTCGACATCGATCAGCCGGCGCGGTTCTGCATACAGCGACGGCACCCGGACATCGGTCGCCAAAATCTCTCCGTTACGATCGAGAATATCCGGCCGCGCGGTTGCGATCGCGTCGCCGGCAACGACGCGATGCAGACTGCGCCCGTCGGAGGCGGCCGCAAACATGACGAGTCGCGCGGCAATGACGCAATAGACGGCAGCGAAGATGAGGATCGCCAAGCCGACGCGCGCTCGCGCCTTGGCGGCGCGATCGCTTTTGCTGTCGTAAAGCAGCCAAAGCATGAGCCGCCGCCATGGCGCGACCGGGCGTGGAACTGCGCCTGGGGCGAGCGCGCTCATCGGTCAGCGCTCCGCGTCGCCGGCCGGCCGCGATCCCGCCGATTGACCGCCGGCGCCCGGCGGCGGCCCCACGCTCCCGGTCGTGGCTGCCGGTTCTTCCAGCTTTTCGATGGCGGCGCCGATTGGATCGCGACTGTTTGGGTCGGCGATTTGCGGCGGATGGTCGGGCAATTGATCGAGCGCATCGAACTGCATCGGCTGGATCGGCTCGAGCTTCAGGTGCCGCTTGGCGAGCGCTTCGATCCGTGCCGGATTGTCGAGTTCGCCCCACTGCGCGCGCAGCGCGGCGATGGCATCGCGCGCCCGCCGCACTTCGCTGCGAATCTTGGCCAGCCGTTCGGCCTGCACCGTGGAATCGAATTTGATGCGGTAGACATAGGCCGCCGCCAGCACCAGCGCCCCGATCACGATGAGATTGATCATGCGCAGCGTCACGCGCGCCTCCCCATGATCTCGGCGACCAAAGGCAGACGCGGCAGCAGAGCTTCGGCGGTCGTGGCGCGCGCCGGCGCCTCGGTCCGTTCGGCAGCGCGCAGCTTTGCCGAGCGGGCGCGCGGGTTGGCGGCAATCTCGGATTCGTCCGGCGTTTCCGGCCGGCGCGTCAGCACGCGGAAGGTTGCCGGCACGGTCGCGATCTGCGGTCGATGCCGGGACGGTGCCGGCGCGCGGCTGCGCTCGGCAAGGAAGCTCTTGACGATGCGATCCTCAAGCGAATGGAAGGCGATCACGACAAGCCGCCCGGCGGGCTTGAGCACGCGTTCGGCGGCGGCCAGGCCGTCGGCCAATTCGCGAAGCTCGTCGTTGACGAAAATCCGCAGCGCCTGAAACGTCCGCGTGGCCGGGTGAATGGCGCCGTGGCGCACCGGCACGGCGGCGGCGACGATAGCGGCGAGAGCGCGCGTGGTTGCGATCGGTTGCGCCGCGCGAGCTTTGCCGATGGCGCGGGCGATCGCCCGGGCGTGACGTTCTTCGCCCAGCGTGGCGATGATCGCGGCAAGCTCGCGCTCGCCGGCATGGGCGATAATGTCGGCCGCGCTCGGTCCCGTGCCACCCATGCGCATGTCGAGCGGGCCGTCCAGCCGGAAGGAAAAGCCCCGACGCGCCTCGTCAAGTTGCATGGACGAGACGCCGAGGTCGAATACCACCCCATCGACCTTGGCAAAGCCGCACCGGGCGACGGCGGCCTCAAGCTCGGAGAAGCGATCCTCGACCAGATGCAGCCGGCCCTTTGCCGCGGCGACCAGCGTCGCACCGTCGGCGATCGCCTCGCGATCGCGGTCGATGCCGATCACCCGCGCGCCGGCTGTGGCGAGGATGGCGCGCGCATGACCGCCGGCTCCGAACGTGGCATCGACATAGACGCCGCCGTCGCGCACCCCGAGCCAGTCGATGGCGCGGCCGGCGAGCACGGGAATGTGACGGGCCAGTCCGCCAGCGACAGCTTGGCTGCCGCTGCCCGCCATCATTCCCGTGCTCCAGGCGGTCTTGCTGCCGTTCGGCTTCCGAGTTCCTGCTTGAACGCGCGGACCTTGTCGGTGGCCTCGCTCAATTCGGCACGAAAGCGGCCGGGCTCCCAAATGCGAAACTTGTGGCCAAGACCAACGAAGACGGCCGCGTCTGTAATCCCGGCATGGCTTTTGTGTGCATCGGTGAGCACCACGCGACCTTCGCCGTCGATCTTTAAGGTTTCGCTGGTGCCGTAGAGCGCGAGCGAAAATTGTTCGCGCGGCTCGGAATAGGGCAAGAAGCCGGCAATGAGCGCTTCGATTTCCGCGAGCAGCGCCTGGCCGCCCGCGTCCAACGCCGGCCGATCGAGCGCCGGATGGCAATAGAGGCCGTCGTCGAACCCGTCGCGCGCCAGCACCGCGCGGAAAGATGCGGGAACGGAAACGCGGCCTTTGGCATCCAGGCGCAGTTCGTAGTGGGACACGAAACGTTCCATCTCGCCCGTTGTCGTGCGAGCGGCCTTGTGACCGCGGCTGACAACCCTCGTTTGCGCCCACCGACCTTGCGGCTTCGTGGTCCAATCCAGGCGCCACCAAGGTAACTGGGACATTATGGGCTATCATGGGACTACATGGGCGGTCAAACGAGCGACGGCGGCATCGCGCCGCTTTGAGCTTTTCGATTAGTCAGGCGTAAGCTTAAGGAAAGGTTGAAGAGTTAGGCGTTAGCGTCAGGTGCGGCCGATGCTGTCGTGGCGCGGCCGCCGAACGATTGTCTGGAGTTAAACCATGCCGCGGGGCGCGTTCCCGGCTGATTCTTCTGTCGCCGCCGAGATACGCCCGTCACCCAATCACGATGAGCGCAAGGACGGCCGGCGACCGGACCTGATCCTGCTGCATTATACGGGGATGCCGGATGCGCAGGCAGCACTGGAGCGCTTGTGCTCGCCGGAAAGCCAAGTCTCTGCGCATTACTTCGTGTTCGAAGACGGGCGTATCGTGCAGATGGTTGCGGAGAGCCGTCGCGCCTGGCACGCCGGCACGGCATATTGGGCTGGGGAAAGCGACATCAATTCCTGTTCTATTGGCATCGAGATCGCCAATCCCGGCCATGACTTCGGCTACCCCGATTTTCCCAAGCGGCAAATAGCAGCCGTCACTCTGCTTTGCCGCGCGATCATGATGCGCCACACCGTTCCGGCCGGCCGCGTGCTGGCACATTCCGACGTTGCCCCGGCACGCAAGAGAGACCCGGGCGAGAAATTTCCGTGGCGAACGCTGCACTTTTCGGGGATCGGCCACTGGGTCAAGCCGGCTCCGATCGTCGAGGGCGGCCGGTTGCTGACGCTCGGCGACCGCGGCGATGGCGTCGCTGCGTTGCAGGGTTCGCTTGCCGAATACGGCTACGGCATCAGCGTCAATGGCAATTACGACTCGGCGACGCACGATGTGGTGACGGCTTTCCAGCGCCATTTCCGCCCCGAACGGGTCGACGGCGTTGCCGACGATTCCACGCGCGACACGTTGCGGGACCTGCTCGCCGGCCGCGACGCGGCGCCGAACGTTGCAACAAGTGCGCGGCGTGGCTCTTGACGTCGAGCCCCGGGCTTCCCATCCCTTTATCTGGTCAGTCAGTCGGACGGCCGCTCCGGCGGAACCGAAAGGTTGCCGGGGAGGAAAGTCCGGGCTCCACGGACAAGCGGTGCCGGATAACGTCCGGCGGGCGCGAGCCTAGGGAAAGTGCCACAGAGAACGGACCGCCGCGGCGCGTTGCGTAAACCGCGGCAAGGGTGAAAAGGTGCGGTAAGAGCGCACCGCGCTGGCGGCAACGCCGGCGGCACGGCAAACCCCACCGGGAGCAAGACCGAATAGGGACGGCCGGGCTTCGTCGGCGTAAGCCGGCGGAACTCAGATCGATGTCTGGATCCGCCGTCCGGGTAGGTTGCTGGAGGCGCCGGGTAACCGGCGTCCAAGAGGAATGGCCGTCGCGCCTGCGGGCTCGCGCCCGCAAGCCATCCAGAACCCGGCTTATAGATTGACTGACATGAACTTGGGGCGTCCGGCGGAAATCCCGCCGGGCGCCCGCCAAGTCTCAGGCAGCGCCAATATGGAGCCGGGGAGGAGCGACGCAGACCTGTTCGGCGCCCATCAAGGGATAGCCGCGCCGCCGCAAATCATTTTGCGGATCGTTCCGACCGCGGCCGCGCGAGCGAAAAGAAGATGTTGCGAAGGGGCCTCTGGGCCGCCTATCTATGGCCGGCATGGACACCATGATCGCGCCAACGCCGGCGGCGGGTAGCCAAGCGCCCGAAAGCGGCCGTTCCGCCGGTTTGATCGAGGTACGGCTCACCGCCGTCGAGCCCGTCGCCCGCGACACCAACATCTATACGTTCCGGCGGCTGGATGGCGGCCGGCTGCCGGCCTACAAGCCGGGCGCGCATATCGACCTGCATCTGCCCAACGGGCTCATCCGGCAGTTTTCGCTGCTCAACCCCGACTCCGATCCGGACAGCTACGTCGTCGGCATCAAGCTCGACGCCGCGAGCCGCGGCGGTTCGCGCTACATTTTCGACGAGCTGCGCGTCGGCCATACGCTCAAGATCAGCGCGCCGCGCAACAACTTTCCGCTCGTCGAGAATGCCGAAGAGGTCGTTCTTCTCGCCGGCGGCATCGGCATCACGCCGATCTGGTGCATGGCGCAACAGCTCAACGCGCAGAACCGCCGCTGGAAGCTCTACTATTCGTGCCGCTCGCGCGCCGACATGGCATTCCTGGCGACGCTCGAGAAATTCGGCCGCGACCGCGTGCACCTGCATTTCGACGACGAGGCCGACGGCAAGTTTCTCGATCTCGCCGCCGCGATCGCCGCCGGCTCGGCGGATGCGCACTTTTATTGCTGCGGCCCCAATCCGATGTTGAAAGCGTTCGAAGCGGCGGCCGCCGGCCGGCCGCACAATCACGTCCACGTCGAGTATTTTACGCCCAGGGACGAGGCCGCCGCCGCCGCCCTGGGCGGCTTCTGGGTCGAGCTTGCACGCTCGGGCGAGGAATACTTCATCCCCGAAGGCAAGAAGATCCTTGAAGTGCTCTACGAAGCGGGCATCGATGTCGATTATTCGTGCGAACTCGGCATCTGCGGGGAATGCGTGACGCGGGTGATCTCCGGCATTCCCGAGCATCACGATTCCGTGCTCAGCGAGGAAGAGCGGGAGAGCAACGAGAAGGTCATGATCTGCTGCGCCGGCTGCAAGAGCGAGCGCCTCGTTCTGGATATGTAGATGTGCCTCCCCATTGGGATGATGCAGCCGACGTGATCGTGATCGGCGCCGGGGCCACGGGCCTCCCCGCCGCCATCGCCGCCTGCGAAGCGGGCGCCTCGGTCATTGTGGTCGAAGCGGAAGATCACGTCGGCGGCCACGCCATTGTCAGCGGCGGCAACCTGCCGCTTGGCGGCGGCAACCTCCATCAGAAAAGATACGGCGTCGAGGACTCGCCCGAGCTTTTGTTCCGCGACCTGACCGACTGGACGGTGGTCGAGCCCAACGGGGCGGCGCCCTATCGTTACAACGACCACGAAATCGTCCGCGCGTTTGCCGACAACAGCGTCGCGGCGTTCGATTTCCTGGTCGCCCATGGCGTGCAGATCGTCGATGCCGTGCCGGACAATTCGAGCGGCCACGAGATCGGCATGTCCGTGCCGCGCACGCTGCACTGCGCAGCTATGGATTGGCCGTTGGTGCAAACCGGCAAACCGGTCGACGCAGGCCTGCAGGCGACGACCTCGTCGGGCAGCGGATTGATGCAGCCGCTTTATCGTGCGGCCCGCAAGGCCGGCGTGAACATCCTGCTGCAGCATCGGATGACTGCCATCCACCGGGAGACGCCACCATCCGGCCGCGTGACCGGCATCGCCGTCGATCATTGCGGCACCCGCCGCAATATCGGCGCGCGCAAGGCCGTGATCATCGGTACCGGCGGCTCGTCCGGCAACGTCAACTTCCGCCGCATGTTCGATCCGCGCCTGACGGAAGAATATTGCGGCCTCGCCGGCATGCCGTGGTCGGATCAGGACGCGAGCGGCGAACTTGCGGCGATGGCGGTCGGCGCTGCGCTGTGGGGTCTGACCAACTTCGCCGGCGAATACGGCACCGGGCTTACCAAGCCCGGCGCGATCGGCTGTCAATACGGCTATGCCAATCTGCGCTGGTTCCCGGGCAGTGCGGTGTTCGCCAAGGCGCGCGCCATCGGCCTGAAGGTGGCCGACTGGCAGGATGTGATCCTCGTCAACATGCTGGGCCGGCGGTTCTACGACGAGACCGGCCGCCAGTTCACACCAAACCTTTACGGCAGCTTCGCGCCCTACCATCAGGGCAGCCACCGCAATGCCAAGGCCGTCAAGTACGAGCCCAGCAATTTCCTCAACGCGGCACTGGCCGGAATTGGCGACGGCCATAACGGCGGCGGTCCGATCTGGGCGATCTTCGACAGCGAAGCCGTCGCCCGCGAGCAATGGGACCCGACGCCGCCGCACGTGGATTTCGCCGGCGGCTTTTTCTTCGGCGCCGGCAGCCTCGAAGAACTGGCCGGCAAGATCGCGATGCAGCACCAGCGCGTACCAATGCCGCCGCAGCATCTGGCCGCGACGGTCGCGCGGTACAACGCCTTCGTCGAAGCCGGCGCCGACACCGATTTCGGCAAGCCGAAGCCGCTCTACAAGATCGCCAGGCCGCCGTTCCACGCCGCGTGGGCGACGCCGGTCCTGCACGACACGCGCGCCGGCTTGCGCATCAACGCGCGTTGCCAGGTGCTCGACCTGAGCGGAGCCGTCATCCCGGGCCTGTATTGCGGCGGCGAGTCGGCCGGCGGGTTAAGCCTGCACGGTCTGCCGCGGGCCCTGTGCCAGGGTCTGATTGCCGGGCGCAACGCCGCCGCCGAAAGCGGCGAAATTGGGCGGCGTGCTCCGGCGACCCGCGCGGCTCCGGCGGCGGGTTGAGGTGCGCGCCCGCTTCCCGTTGCCCTGAGCGCGCATTTACGCTAAGTCGCGGCCGACCGGAAAAAGGTTGGAGGAAGGCGATGGCCGACCACGGTGAGGTCGAATACGCGACCGCGACGGGCATGGATTATCCCGCGCACGAGCAGACGTACCGCAATTTCTTGACGCTGGTGAAAGGCGCTCTTGCCGTCGTCGTGGTCATCGTGATTCTTTTGGCGGTATTCCTTGCCTAAACCGGACTTGCCGCCGCACGGCTCGGCTACCCGGATGCGGGCTTAGCACTCAATCTCAGTCCGCAACGTTTCGCTTCCAACCCGACCGCACGCGTCCGCGGATCCCGGAGGAATCATGAAGGTCGCGGTTGCTGCCGAGGTGGACGAGCCGCGGGTCGCCGCGACGCCGGAGACCGTGAAGAAAATGATCGGCCTTGGCGCCGAAGTTGCCGTCGAGCCCGGCGCCGGGATCAAATCCGGAATTCCCGACGCGGATTTTTCCGCCGCCGGCGCGGCGGTGAGCAAGGACGCACTCAACGGCGCCGACGTCGTGCTCACGGTGCGGCGGCCGCAACCCGCCGAACTTGCGCGCTTGAAGAAGGGCGCGATCGTCATCGGCATGATGGATCCGTATGGCCATGAAGACGCGCTGCGCGCCATGGCCGCGGCCGGCATCGTCGCATTCGCGACGGAGCTCCTGCCGCGCATCACCCGCGCGCAAGTGATGGATGTGCTGTCGAGCCAGGCCAACCTTGCCGGCTACCGTGCGGTCATCGACGCTGCCGCCGAATATGGCCGGGCCCTGCCGATGATGATGACCGCAGCCGGCACCGTGCCGGCCACCAAGGTTTTCGTCATGGGCGCCGGCGTTGCCGGTCTGCAAGCGATCGCGACGGCGCGCCGACTCGGCGCCATCGTCACCGCCACCGACGTGCGGCCCGCCGCCAAGGAGCAGGTCGAGAGCCTCGGCGCCAAGTTCATCGCGGTGGACGACGACGAATTCAAGGCCGCCGAGACCGCCGGCGGCTACGCCAAGGAAATGTCGAAGGAGTATCAGGCCAAGCAGGCGGCGCTGGTGGCCGAGCACATCAAGAAGCAGGACATCGTCATCACCACCGCGCTCATCCCGGGCCGGCCGGCGCCGCGGCTGGTGTCCAAGGAGATGGTCGCGTCGATGCGGCCTGGCTCGGTCATCGTCGATCTCGCCGTCGAGCGCGGCGGCAACGTCGAAGGCGTCAAGGCCGATGCGGTTGCCGAAACCGGCGGCGTCAAGATCATCGGCTACGCCAACGTACCCGGTCGCCTGGCGGCGACGGCGTCGAGCCTCTATGCAAAGAACCTTTACGCGTTCCTCGAAATCCTGATCGACAAGAAATCCAAAACGCTCGCCGTCAACTGGGACGACGACATCGTCAAGGCGACGGCGCTCACCCGCGACGGTGCCATCATTCATCCGAACTTCAAGCCGAAGAGCGCGGCGTGAGAACAGCGATGGCGGTCTCTACCTCGTCATTGCCGGCCTCGGCCGGCCAACCGATGCGCGGCGCCGCTTGCTCAAGCGGTTCCGGCCGCCGCACGTTCTTCATGGCTGCGCGGGTCACGCCCGCGCACGACGAGTGACAGGAGGCCCGTCATGGTCACTCTTTCCGTCTTCGCCCAGCTCGACATTCTCGCCGCCGCGAGCGGCGGCGCGCACGCGGTCGGCGACATGGTCGACCCGTTCGTCTTCCGGCTCTCGATTTTCGTGCTCGCGGTGTTCGTCGGCTACTATGTCGTCTGGTCGGTGACGCCGGCGCTGCACACGCCGCTGATGTCGGTGACGAACGCGATTTCCTCGGTCATCGTCGTCGGCGCGCTGCTCGCGGTCGGCGTCGCGCTGGTGGCTGACGATTCAGGTCCGACTTGGGCGCGCGCCTTCGGCTTCGTCGCGCTCAGTTTCGCTTGCGTCAACATTTTCGGCGGCTTTCTGGTGACGCAGCGCATGCTCGGCATGTTCCACAGGAAAAAGAAGTAAGAGCAATGTCGAGAATGGAGACAATTTCCTTCGCCTCTCCCGCGGCGAGAGAGGTTGACGCGCGCGGCCCGGAGTTGCGAACATGAGCGCCAATCTGGCCGCGCTGGCCTATCTGGCCGCCGGCGTCCTTTTCATCCTGGCGCTGCGCGGGCTTTCGCATCCCGACACCAGCCGCCGCGGCAACCTGTTCGGCATGCTCGGCATGCTGATCGCGGTGGCGACCACGCTCGCTGCGCATCCGCCGGCGGACATCGGCGCCTGGGGGCTGGTCGTGCTGGCGGTCGTGCTCGGCGGCAGCATCGGCGCGGTGATCGCGCGGCGCGTGCCGATGACCGCGATGCCGGAACTGGTCGCCGCCTTCCACTCGCTGGTCGGCATGGCCGCCGTGCTGGTGGCCGCCGGCGCGCTCTATGCGCCAGCCGCATTCGACATCGGCACCGAAGGCGCCATCCACGGCCAGAGTTTGATCGAAATGTCGCTCGGCGCCGCCATCGGCGCCATCACCTTCACCGGCTCGGTGATTGCGTTTCTCAAGCTCTCCGGCCGCATGAGCGGCAAGCCGATCATTCTGCCCGGCCGCCACGTCATCAACATCGCGCTGGCGCTCAGCCTCGTCGCGCTGATCGTCTGGTTCTTCGAGGCGCAGCCGCATCTCGCCTTCTGGCTGATCGCGGCGGTGTCGTTCCTGCTGGGCGTGCTGATCATCGTCCCGATCGGCGGCGCCGACATGCCGGTCGTGATTTCGATGCTCAATTCTTATTCCGGCTGGGCCGCGGCCGGCATCGGTTTCACGCTGGGCAATTCGGCGCTGATCATCACCGGCGCCCTGGTCGGCTCCTCGGGCGCGATCCTGTCGTACATCATGTGCAAGGGTATGAACCGCTCCTTCATCTCGGTCATCCTCGGCGGCTTCGGCGGCGAAGTTGCCGGACCGAGCGGCGGCGGCGAACAGCGGCCGGTGAAGCTCGGTTCGGCGGAGGACGCCGCCTATCTGCTGAAAAACTCCTCGAAGGTCATTATTGTGCCGGGCTACGGTATGGCGGTGGCGCAGGCGCAGCACGCGCTTCGCGAGATGGCCGACAAGCTCAAGGCCGAAGGCGTCGAGGTCAAATACGCGATCCACCCGGTCGCCGGCCGCATGCCCGGCCACATGAACGTGCTGCTCGCCGAGGCCAACGTGCCCTACGACGAAGTGTTCGAACTCGAGGACATCAATTCGGAATTTGCGCAGGCCGACGTCGCCTATGTGATCGGCGCCAACGACGTCACCAATCCGGCCGCCGAGGAAGACCCGAAATCGCCGATCTACGGGATGCCGGTGCTGCACGTGTGGAAGGCCGGCACCGTGATGTTCAACAAGCGCTCGCTCGCTTCCGGCTATGCCGGCATCGACAACCCGCTGTTCTATCGCGACAACACCATGATGCTGCTGGGCGATGCCAAGAAGATGACGGAAGAGATCACCAAGGCGCTTTGAGCGCGACCCGCCGCCGATCAGCACCGCTCGGGCGCGGCGGCGGGACGGCGGTTTGATTTTTCGCTTCCGCGGCAGCATGCCCCGGTGTTTCAATCGGCCAATGACGAATGATCATCCATCACCCAAGCGGCCGTTGCGGGCTTCGCGGTGGTCAGCGCCGCCGGCGTCGCCCGGCACGTTCAATCGATCGCTGTTCCGCCTGATCGGCATTCCGGCGCTCGCGGTCGCCGGCGTATTGATCTACCGCGGTATGCATGACCGTTTCGTGCTGCCGGAATGCGATTCGTCGCGCGCCAAGACCACGCTTGGCGACGTGCTCAAACAGCTCAAGATCGAACCGCTGCAAAATCAAAGGATCAAGACGATTTCGAGCGGCAAGGACCGGGTGGAATGCAACGTCGTGCTGCCGCTTGCCGACGGCGGCGACCTCAACGTCGATTACAGCTTCTTCTGGCAGGGCAGTACGGTGCAGATGAAATATTCGATATCGCACCGGCCGGCCGAGAGCACCGGAACTGCGCCGCCGGCACCGCCGCGGTCCGAATGACTGTGGCGGGTGGGGCAATGCCGCGCGCGGCGAAAACCGGTTGCCGCGTCGCGCTGATTGCCGCTAAGCCTTCGCCGGCACGCGATAGGCCGCGAGAAACGCCGTCACGGCAATCCGCACCACGTGCTCGATCCGCGCGGCGGTCGGCGCGGAAGCAAAGTTGAACACCATCGATTTGAAGATCATCGCCTGGCAGGCCTCCATCAATTGCGCGGCGGCGACCTCGCAATCCTCGACTGCCAGAATCCCGGCATCGACCTGCGCGACGATATAGTCGGCAAGGCGGGCGATGCCTCTTGCCGGACCGGTCTCATAGAACTTGCGGCCCAATTCCGGCATCCGCTCGGCAATGGCGATCACGGTGCGGATCGCCTGCGCCTTTTCCGGCCGGCACAGGAAGCGGACATAGGCGTTGCCGAGCCGGGTAAGCACGCCTTCGACATCGTGGTCGTCGGCGTCGAGATCGAAAATCCCCTCGGCCTGCGCTTCGCATTCCTGTTCGACGATGGCCTCGAACAACTCTTCCTTGTGCTTGAAATAGACGTAGAGCGTGCCCTTGGAGACGCCCGCGGCGCGCGCAATATCGTTCATGCTGGCGGCATCGAAGCCCTGCGCCAGGAACACCGCCCGGGCACCCTCGACGATCTGGCGCCGCTTGGCGCTTTCGTCGTCCGCAACCGCCGCGCCAACGCGTTCAAGTGTCGCCTGCGCGCTCATGCTTGGCCTTCCTTCCGGAGCTTGGACGCCCTCTACTGTCACTAGAGTTTCTGCGGGAGCATGATCTTTTCGGAAAATCGGTGTCCACTTTTCCGGATCATGCTCTAACCGTCGGTATTCAAACGGCAAACCATATACAATGACCGAACGGTTCGGTCAATATTGACTTCGGGTTTGGCTCGGCCTATTAATGACCGAACCGTTCGGTCATCCAGGTCCGGCTTACCGGGCAGTCAAAGGAATGCGAGCCATGTATCGCAACCAGGAAAGAGACGCCGGCCCCTCCCGCTTCCCTGTTGCCTTGGCGCCGACAGCTCAGCCAAGCGCCGAACCGGGTCCGGCGGCCGGTCAGGCCACAGCCGAAGCCCGCACCCCTGCCGCCTCACCCGGGCCAACCGCAGCCAAGCCGGCGGGCGTCGTTGCCGCGGGACAGCCGCAGCACCGAAGCCGCCGCAAACTGCTGTTCGGCGGCATCGCCGTCGCCGCGCTCGGTGCCGCGGGCTGGTTCGGCTACGACTATGTGACGGTCGGACGCTTCACGGTTTCGACCGACGATGCCTACGTGCAGGCCTACAACACCACGCTTGCCGCCAAAGTGCCGGGCTACGTCGCCAGCGTTCCGGTCAGCGACAACGCCTCCGTGCACGCGGGCGACGTGATCGCCACCATCGACGACGGCGATTACCGGCTGGCTGTCGATTCCGCGCGCGAGAAAGTCGCAACCCAGGAGGCGACCGTCGCGCGCATGGCACACCAGATCGCCGCGCAGGAGGCCGCGGTCGCCCAGGCCAGGACCCAGCTGGTTTCGGCGCAGGCCGGCGCCACTCGTGCCGAACTCGAGCTGAACCGGCAGATCGCGCTGGTTGCGCGCGACGCGTCGAGCCGCCAGCTCCTGGAGCAGGCGCAAGCCAACCGCGATCAGGCGGTCGCCGGCGTCCACGGCGCGCAGGCCGCCATCGACTCGGCCGCCGCGAATGTCGACGTCCTCAAGGGCCAGCGCCAGGAAGCCATCTCCACCCTCAGCGAGCTGAAGACCGCGCTCGCCAAGGCCGAACGGGACCTGGCCTTCACCGTGATCCGCGCCCCGATCGACGGCGTGATCGGCAATCGCGCCATGCAGGTCGGCGATTACGTGCAGACCGGGCAGCGGCTGGCGAGCCTCGTTCCGCTCGACGACGTCTATGTCAACGCCAATTTCAAGGAGACGCAAGTTGGCCGCCTGCGTCCGGGGCAGCCGGCTTCGATCGCGGTCGACGCGCTCCCGGAGCATGCAATCCAAGGCACGGTTGAAAGCTTCTCGCCGGCTTCCGGCGCGGTGTTCTCGCTGCTGCCGCCCGACAACGCCACCGGCAACTTCACCAAGATCGTGCAGCGCCTGCCGGTGCGTATCCACGTGCCCGCCGCCATCGCCCGCCAGGGGCTGCTGCGACCGGGCATGTCGGTCGTCGTCAGCGTCAATACCAAGGCGACCACCGTCGCCGCCAACGGCGCGCTCGCGCACAGCGCCGCCCGCTGACACCGCCGAGGCCGCGCCATGGCACAAGCCGCCACCATTGCGCTCGCCGCTCGCTCGCCGTCGACGCCGGCCGATGCGGAGCGCATCGATCCACTGCGCCTCGTCGCCTTTCTCGCCATGTGCTTCGGCATGTTCATGGCGTTCCTCGACATTCAGGTGGTGTCGGCTTCGCTGTCGGAAATCCAGGCCGGGCTCGCCGCTTCCAGCGACGAGATCACCTGGGTGCAGACCTCCTACCTGATGGCGGAAGTGGTCGCGATTCCGCTGTCCGGCTTTCTGTCACGCGCGCTCGGCACGCGGATCATGTTCGCGACCGCCGCCGGTGGCTTCACCATCGCGAGCCTGATGTGCGGGCTGTCGTCGTCGATGGGCGAGATGATCGTCTGGCGCGCGCTGCAGGGATTCATCGGCGGCGGCATGGTCCCGACGGTGTTTGCTTCAGCCTACGCGATCTTCCCGCGCTCGCGCCAACCGGTGATCACGCCGCTGATCGGGCTTGTCGCCACGCTCGCGCCGACCATCGGCCCGACGGTCGGCGGCTATCTCACCGACATGCTGTCGTGGCACTGGCTGTTCTTCATCAATATCGTGCCCGGCATCGTGGTGACGATCGCAGCGATCACGCTGATCGATTTCGATCGGCCGGACCTTAAGCTGTTTGAGCGGTTCGATTTCGTCGGCCTCACTTTCATGGCGCTGTTTCTCGGCGCGCTCGAATACGTGCTCGAAGACGGCCCGCGCTACGACTGGTTCGAGGACTCGACGATTACGCTTGCGGCGGTGGCTTCGGCGAGCGCCGCAATCGTCTTCTTCATCCGTGTGCTCACGGCGCGGCAGCCGATCGTCGATCTGCGCTCGTTCGTCGACCGCAATTTCGCGCTCGGCAGCATGTTCTCGTTCGTGCTCGGCATCGGTCTTTACGGCCTGACCTACCTTTATCCGGTCTTTCTCAACGAGATCCGCGGCTTTGACGCCTTGATGGTCGGCGAAACCGTGTTCGTCTCCGGCGCCACCATGTTCCTGACCGCCCCGATCGTCGGGCGGCTGATGACCACGATCGACCCGCGCCTGATGCTGGCGCTGGGCTTTGCGCTCGTCGGGCTCAGCAATTGGGAAACGACCTACATCACCCGGGACTGGGATTTCGCCCAACTGTTCCTGCCGCAGGCTTTGCGCGGCTTCGGCATGATGCTGGCGATCGTGCCGATCACCAGCATCTCGCTCGGCACGCTGTCGCCGGAAATGCTCAAGAACGGCTCGGGCCTGTTCAACCTGACGCGCAATCTCGGCGGCGCAGTCGGGCTTGCCGGGCTGAACACGGTCCTCGACAAACGCATCGACCTGCATCTCGCCCGCCTGCACGAGTCCATCACCTGGTCGCGCCAGCCGGTCGTCGAGGCGTTGCACAATTTTGCCGCGCGCATGCCGGGCTCGGATGCGCAGAACATGGCGCTGAAGTACCTGTACCTGTTCACGCGCCAGCAGGGACTGGTGATGGCCTTCGCCGATGTCTTCCTGCTGTTGTGCCTTCTGTTCCTGCTGGCGGCGCCGTTCGTCTGGTTGATGCGCCGTCCGCCGCCGGTTACCGGCGGCGCGACCGTCGACGCCCACTAATTCATTCCGCGGCAGGCGCGCGCCGGAGGTTCGGCCGCGGATAGGCGATCGCAAAACCGGCGCGCTGGATATTGCCGTAGGACGGCGCGGCGTCGCCGGCCTGCGGAATCCCGGTTTCGGTCGTCAGCAAGGCGCAGCCGGCAGCGATGGCCGCGTTGATGCGCACGGCCAGCAGTGCCGATTGCGCCCCACGCCCCCGCTGCGACGCCAGCGTGGCGCCGATGCCGAGCCAGCCGCAGCCGCCATCGACATAGAGTGCCCCGGCTCCGACCGGCGTGTCGCCGTCATAAGCGGCGAAACAGCGCCAGTGCGGACGTCCGGGGAGCGCAGCGAGCCAATCGCCCATGACCGGCGGCATACCGAAGCCTGCCGCGGCGGTCGCGCCGAAGGCCAGGGCGCGGTCAGCGCCGGCCTCGCCTATCGACAACGACGTCGCGACTGCCGGCGCCGGGCGATTGTCGCGCACGAATTTCGCCCAGGTGCGCGGATGCGGCGTCAGTCCGCGCGCCGCGCAGATGTCGGCGAGGGCGTCGGCGCCTTTTGCGACGTGCACGATCCAGTTCTTGACTCCGGCCGCGTCGAATTCGGCGATCGCGGCGTCGACCGTTTCCGCCCGCGCCGGCTGGTCAAGCCGGAGATAGCCAAGCCGGTTGAATTGCAGATGATCGACCCCACGGCAGATCAGCAGCGCTCCGTCGTCGGCGCGACGGTGCGAAATACCGAGCCGGTCGCGCAACGCCCGCGGCGCCGCCGCGTACAGGTCGAGCCAGGCGTCGCGCTCGACGGCTTCGATGCGCAGAATATCCGAGCGGCCGGTCATGTTGCGTGTCGCCCCTCCGCAGCCCTGCCCAAAAAAATCAGCATAGCGTTGCCGGCAACACGGGCAAAACGCATCGGCGCTCGCGGCGTTATGGCCGCGGCAACCAGGGCGTGCCGTAGCCGCCCGCGGTCGGTGTCTGGATGATGATCGCTTCGCCGGCGTCGATGATGGCGGCGTCGCAGCCGGCAAGCTTCTCCATGCGGCCGTCCTTGCGTCGCACCCAGTTCTCGCCGCACTGTCCGTCCGCGCCGCCGGCGAGCCCGAACGGCGGCACGCGGCGATGCCCGGACAGGATGGTGCATTCCATCCGTTCCAAGAAGCGGATGGTGCGAACGACGCCGTCGCCGGCATTCCAGCGGCCGCGGCCGCCGGAGCCCTTGCGGATGTGAAAGTCCTCGAGCAACACCGGGTAGCGGAACTCCAGAATCTCCGGGTCGGTGAGCCGCGTATTGGTCATATGCGTGTGCACGGCGTCGGTGCCGGCAAAGCCGGGACCGGCCGGCGAACCCGAGCAGATCGTCTCGTAATACTGATAGCGGGCATTGCCGAAATTGAGGTTGTTCATGGTGCCCTGCGCCGCGGCGAGAGCGCCGAGCGCGCCGAACAGACAATTGGTCACCTCCTGCGAGGTTTCCACATTGCCGGCCACGACGGCGGCGGGGAATTCCGGCGACAGCAGCGATTTCTTCGGAATGACGATGCGGATCGGCCGCAGGCAGCCGGCATTCATCGGAATATCGTCGTCGACCATGACCCGGAACACGTACAGGACGGCGGCGCGCGTCACCGGCTCGGGTGCATTGAAATTATTCGGCTGCTGCGGACTGGTGCCGGTGAAATCGACGGTCGCCTCGCGGCGTTCCTTGTCGACGCCGATGCGCACCTTGATGACCGTGCCCTGGTCCATCTCGACCGCGAACGCGCTGTCGTGCAGCCGGTCGATGACGCGGCGCACGCTTTCGGCGGCGTTGTCCTGGACGTGATTCATGTAGGCCCTGACCACCGGCAGCGTGAAATACTGCACCATCTTGCGCAGCTCCCGCGCGCCCATCTCATTGGCGGCGACCTGCGCCTTCAGGTCGTTGATATTCTGCGTCGGATTGCGCGCGGGATACTTCGCCCCGGTCAGAAGCGCACGGACTTCCCGCTCGCGAAACCGGCGGCGCTGGACCAGCTTGAAATTGTCGACATAGACGCCCTCCTGCTCGATGGTCGTCGCGTGCGGCGACATCGAGCCGGGCGAAATGCCGCCGACGTCGGCGTGATGGCCGCGGGAAGCCACCCAGAACAGAATCCGCTCTCCGTCGAAAACCGGGGTGCAGACGGTGATGTCGGGCAGGTGCGTGCCGCCGTTATAGGGCGCGTTGATGGCGTAGACGTCGCCCGGGCGGATCTTGCCCTTGTTCTCGCGAATGACGGTCTCGACGGCACGATCCATCGAGCCGAGATGCACCGGCATGTGCGGCGCATTGGCGACGAGCGAGCCGCTGCCGTCGAACACCGCGCAGGAGAAATCGAGCCGCTCCTTGATGTTGACCGAGGATGCAGTGTTCTGCAGCGCGACCCCCATCTGCTCGGCGATCGACATGAACAGATTGTTGAACACTTCCAGCATGACCGGATCGGCGCGGGTGCCGACGGCGCGTGGCCGCGCAAGCCTGGCAATCCGCCGCAATACCAGGTGGTTCTTGGCCGTGACCTCGGCCTGCCAGCCCTGCTCGACCACGACGGTCTGATGCGGCTCGATGACGATGGCCGGTCCCTGCACCTTGTGGCCGACCGACAATGTCTCGCGCAGAAAGACGGACCCGCCGTGCCATTTGCCCTGCGAGAAGAAGCGGGTGCGCAGTTCGGGAGCCGGCAGTCTCGTCCGCCTGGCCTTTGCCGGCCGTTCCCTGAACCGCGCGCCGCGGCCGACCGCCTCGACCGATAACGCCTCGATCACCAGCGATTTTGCCCGATCGACGAAGCCGAACCGCGCCTTGTGGGCACGCTCGAAGGCCGACTTCATGGTGCGCAGCGATCCGGCCTCGACCGCGAGCGCGGTATCCGTGCCGGCGTAGCGGATATGCGCGCGCACGTGGAGTTTAATGGTCTTTGCCGCGACGCCTTGCGCCGCGACCTCGGCGATGGCGGCGCGGGCGAGCCGGCGCGAAGCGCTTTGCAGCAGCGCGCGGCCCTTTTCGCCGAATGGCTCCTCGATCGCCTGCTGGCGCACCTTTCGGATATCGGCAAGCCCCATCCCGTAGGCCGACAGCAGCGAGGAAAACGGGTGGATGAGGATCGTGGTCATGCCCAGCGCATCGGCGACCAGACAGGCGTGCTGGCCGCCGGCGCCGCCGAAGCAATTGAGCGCGTAGCGGGTCACGTCATAGCCGCGCTGCACCGAAATCTTCTTGATCGCATTGGCCATGTTCTCGACCGCGATCTTGATGAAGCCGTCGGCCACCTGTTCGGGTGTGCGGCCGTCGCCAATCTGCTCAACCAGGTTCGCGAAGCCGTCGCGCACCGCGGCGGCATCGAGCGGCGCATCCTGCCGCGGCCCGAAGATCTTCGGAAAGAAGTCGGGCAACAGCTTGCCGACCATGACGTTGGCGTCGGTCACGGCGAGCGGACCGCCGCGCCGGTAGCATTTCGGCCCGGGATTGGCGCCGGCCGAATCCGGGCCGACCCGGAACCGGGCGCCGTCGAAATGCAGGATCGAGCCGCCGCCAGCCGCCACCGTATGGATGAGCATCATCGGCGCGCGCATACGCACGCCGGCGACTTCGGTTTCGAAGGTGCGTTCGTACTCGCCGGCAAAATGCGACACGTCGGTCGAGGTGCCGCCCATGTCGAAGCCGATGAGCCGGTCAAATCCGGCTTCACGCCCCGTCTCGGCCATGCCGACGACGCCGCCCGCCGGGCCCGACAGGATCGCGTCCTTGCCGCGGAACAGACCGGCTGCGGTCAATCCGCCCGACGACATCATGAACATCAGTCTTGCAATCTGCTCCCCTCCCCCTTGTGGGGAGGGGTTGGGGGTGGGGGTTGGAAAGCTCTGCGGCCGCGGCGAGTACGTTGCCCGCCCACCCGCCTCCCCGCCCTCCCCCGCAAGGGGGGAGGGAACAGAATTCAACGCCTCCGCCACTTGGCCGACGTAGCGGCGCAGGAGCGGCGACAGATAGGCATCGACCACGGTGGTGTCGCCGCGGCCGACGAGCTTGATCAGCGGCGACACTTCGTGACTGGCGGAGACCTGCTCGAAGCCGAGTTGGCGGGCGAGCGCTGCGGCTTGGCGCTCGTGATCGCTGTAGCGATAGGCGTGCATGAACACGATGGCGACGGCACGCATGCCGTCCGCCTTGGCGCGCGAAAGTTCGCTGCGCAGCGCCGCAAGCTCCATCGCGCGCTCGACCGAGCCGTCGGCGCGGACCCGCTCGTCGACCTCGATCACGCGCTCGTAGAGCATGTCCGGCTTGACGATGCGGCGCGCGAAGATTTTCGGCCGCGCCTGGTAGCCGATGCGCAGCGCGTCGCCGAAGCCCTTGGTGATGACAAGAAGCGTACGCTCGCCCTGGCGCTCAAGCAGCGCGTTGGTGGCGACGGTGGTCCCCATCTTCACCGCGCCGATGCGCGCGGCCGGCATTGGCTCGCCCGCCGCAAGCCCGAGCAGCCGCCGGACTCCCGCGACCGCAGCATCCGCATAGGCCTCGGGATTTTCCGACAGGAGCTTGAGGGCGACGAGCTTGCCGTCCGGCCTCCGTCCGATCACGTCGGTGAAGGTGCCGCCGCGATCGACCCAGAACTCCCATCTGTTCGCCGTGCGCGCCATGGGCTTGTCGGCAAGCCTAAGGCGCGACAAGATGCGGCGGCAAGCGGCGGCCGAGTCCGGTCGCGCCGGGCAGGGGGAAATGGATGCACAAGACCGCACTCTCCGAAGCGGCGATCGCGCGCGTCAAGACGCGGATCGGCAAGGTGCATCCGTTCGACGCGATCGACCCGCGCCGCACGGCGCTCTTGGTCATCGACATGCAGAACTACTTCGTCAAGCCCGGGCACCAGGCCGAGGTCCCGCTGGCCCGCGCGATCGTGCCCAACATCAACCGGCTCGCTGCCGAACTGCGGCGGCGCGGCGGCCACGTCGTATGGGTCCGCACCGGCACGCGCGACACGCGGCAGAGCTGGTCGAATTACCACGAGTCGCTGATGACGCCCGACCGCATGCGGCGCCGCTACGAGTCGATGGACGAAGGCCACGACGGCTTTGAATTCTGGCACCTGAACGACATCCGCCCGGAGGACGCGCGGGTGACCAAGACGCGCTATAGCGCCTTCATCCAGGGCTCCTCCGAGGTCGAGCGGCATCTGCGCGAGCGCGCGATCGATAGCGTGCTGATCACCGGCACGGCGACCCATATCTGCTGCGAGAGCACGGCGCGCGACGCTATGATGCTCAACTTCAAGGCGGTCATGGTCGCGGACGGCCTCGCCGCCAATTCCGACGAAGAGCACAACGCTTCGCTGTCGGCGCTGTACGGGCAGTTTGCCGACGTCCAGACGGTGGACGAAGTCGTGCAGTCGCTGGAGCGCGGCGACCAGGGCCGGGCCGCCGCCTAGACCTGCGAAGGTAGGAATGTCTCGATCGGCTGGGACAGTCGCGCCTACTTGTCGTTGGCCAGCAGCCCGGCGATGGTCTTGATCTCGTTGCGCGCGTAAATCGGCAGGCCGGCGCTGATCGAATTGCCGGAATTGAACGACGATTGGCCCATCAGCACTTGCGCCGGCACCAGATTGCGCAGCACCGGCACCTTCTCGAATTCCTTCTGCTTGTCGAGCACGCTCGTTTCGATCGCCAGCGCCATGTACGCGGTTACCACGGTCTTATCGGCGGCACTCGGGTCATCCTGAAACAGCGCGAAGAACTTTCCGAACTTCATGATCTGGTTGACGTAGAAGATATCCTGTTCCAGCACGCCGACAACCGGCGCATCGATGCCGGTCAGGCCCTTCAGTCCGGGCTGATCGAGGTCGGCGGGCGCCGGCTGCGACAGCTCGCTCTGAAAGTCGATGTGATCGGAAATCTTCTTGGAGCTGTCGCGCAGCTTGTTGACCAGCATGATACCGAGGGGGATGCGGCCCTCGAGCTTGTAGCTTGAATCGACGCAAATCAGCGTGGCGCGTCCGCTGCACCATTTGCGGTCGGGATTGTCGTTGCCTGTGCCCTGGCGATCCTTGAGCGGCTTGACGTCGGCGGCGGCGAGTTCCTTGTGCTGAATCGCCGGGTCGATCTTTTCCAGGAATGAAAGCTTCACGTAATGCGCCAGATCGATCGTCCCCGGCGCCCGGTCGAGCAGGAAGCGCGCCTGCGCCACGTACATGGTGAGCTTTTCGGTGACCTTGGCGGCGGCTGCATCGGCTGCGGCACTTGCTGTCTTGGTTACTGTCGGCTCGGCATAGGGGGGAAACAGGGCGAGGAATTTCTTCTGGGCGGGCTGCGTGCGCTCCCAATCCGCGAAGCTGATCAGCTTGGACGCTTCGCCACCGGCGGCGGCGTTCTGCTGGTCGCTGAACGCTATGACCCCCGGTTTTAGCTCGGCCAGCGCCATGCCCTTCGCCCCGCTCGTGTCATCGACTCGAAAATCCTGAGCCGCGGCAACGGACAGCGAGCCGAGCAGGGCGACGAGCGCGATCGTGCTACGAATCCACATCTCAATTCTTTGGTTCGCGTGAGGATTCAGTTGACCCGTCTACCCCAGAAGTAATCCGGATCACGGCGGGTGCCGGGCACGGTGTTGGAATTATTGGAATCGCCGAATAGCGGCCCGAACAGGCCGCGCCCGAACGGCTGCGGCTGCGCCTGTTGCGGCTGCACCTGCTGCGGCGGCATCGGCTGCGGCGGCGGCGGCCCCGGCAGCGGCCAGCTCGGAGACGGATAATAGGACGAGCGGCCGGGTACATTGCCGTCGTCGCGCTGTGCCGCCCAGTAGCCGGCGCTGGCGGTTGCATCGGCGTCATAGGCGCCCTCGCGCGAAACCAGGAGGTAGCGCGTGTCATCCACTTGGCCGGCGGCGTCGAGCCGAAAATGCTCGACGAAGCCGCGACCGCCGCTGACGACATTGCCGGTCACGTAGTCGATGGGCAGATCGACCATGTGCGCCCGCGCCTGGCGCGAAGGCCCGCTGAGCGGCGCCTTCGGCGCAATACCCTGAGCCCAAATCGCCTCGATGATCGGCCGGAATATCGGCAGCGCCACTCTGGCGCCGGTTACGTTGGAGCCGAGCGAGCGGCGCTTGCCGTCGCCATTGTCGTAGCCGACCCAGACGGCGACCGTCACGTCGTTGGTGAAGCCGACGAACCAGCCGTCGACTGCGTTTTCGCTGGTGCCGGTCTTGCCGGCGACATAGGGCGACAGCGAGCTGATCGCGCGGGCGGTACCGCGCGCGACGACCCCCTGCAATATGGTCTTGAGCTGGTAGAACGCCGTGGCGTCGGCCGCCCCGATCAACGGCAACGGCGCGCTCGGATATTGGTAGATGGTGCGGCCATCGAGATCGATCGCTTCGATGCTGTGCGGCTGCGGTCGCGCCCCTTCATTGGCGACGGCCGCGTAGAAGCCGGCAAGATCGATCATCCGCACCGGCTGGGCGCCGAGCACGAACGGATAATAGCGGACGCAATCGCTGTAGATTTTGGCGGCAACGGCCGTGGCGCACACGTCGTCAAGACTCTTTTCCGGGTCGGCGTCGATGCCGCCCTCGAGCAGGTGCGCAGTGACCAGATTCATGGAGTACTCGAGACCGCGCCGGAGCGTGTAGGTGCCGCCCGAACCGTAGTCGTAGTTTCGCGGCGACCAGTAATCCTCCGCGCGCCAGTTGCCGCCGTATTCGCGGACGATGGTGCCGGCGCGCCACTGCCGGCTGCCGATCGGCGGCAGCGTGAGCGGATCGTCGGGGACAAGCGTATTCGGTTGCAGCCCCTTCTGCAGCGCGGTCAGATAAGTCAGGGGCTTGATCGCCGAGCCGGGCTGGCGCTGCGTCTGCGACGTGCGATTAAGCTGGCTCAGCGGATAGGAGAACCCGCCGGCCATGGCGAGGATGCGTCCGGTCTTGTTCTCCAAAACCAGCGCCGCGCCTTGAACCGTCGGCCGCACGCGCAGTTGTGCCTGCGCGAAGGGGGTCCTGCCGTTGGCCGTCACCCTGCCCCCGGCGACGTGGACGTAGACGACGTCGTAGTTGCTGAGGCTGCGTCCGATCTGCGCGGTCCACGTGGCGAGCGGCAAGATCCTGCCGTCGGCGAGCCCGACATGGATGCCGCCGCGTTTGTCCAACACCACCGCCGGCAGCCAATGCACGTCGTAGAGCGGCAAGTGCACGGCCTGCAGCGCCCGCTGCCAAGCCGGGGTACCCGGTTCGCCGTCCTGCGTGGCAGCAAGCTTCTGCACGGCGTCGGCGATGTTCGCTTCGGGCCCGCGGAACTGCGTCCGCCCAGTCGAAATCTCGTACGTCGCCAAGCCCTCCTGCAGCGCCGCCTCGGTTTCGCGCTGCAGCGCCGCGTCGATGGTCGAATGCACCACGTAGGGTTGAGCGGTCAGATTCTCGATGCCGTCGGACTTGGCTTCGCGGCCGACAAAATCGACGAAGTCAAAGCCTGAATCGCGCCGCGGCCGCTCGTAGGCGACCAGCTTGGGCAGCACCGCTGCCGCGGCGTCCTTCTGCGCGGCGGCGATGACGCCATCTTCCTGCATGCGGCCGAGCACATAGGCCAGCCTTTCCTTGGCGCGTTCGGGATGCCGGTCGGGATTGAAATAGCTCGGCCCCTTGAGCAGGCCTGCCAGCAGCGCGCCCTGGGCGAGCGTCAGGTCTTTCACCGACTTGCCGAAGTAGCTGCGCGCCGCCATCTCCACGCCCCACGAGCCGCGCCCGAGATAGGCGGTATTGAGGTAGAGCTCGAGTATCCGTTCCTTGCTCAGCGTGCTCTCGAGCCGCGAGGCCACGATCATTTCGCGGATCTTGCGCTCGTAGGTGACGTCTTCTCCGACCAAAAGGTTCTTCACGACCTGCTGGGTGATGGTCGAGCCGCCTTGCGGCCGTCCAGGATCGGCGAGATTGCCGATGAAGGCACGGATGATGCCGCGCTCGTCGACGCCGTGGTGCTGATAGAAGCGGCGGTCCTCGGCGGCAACGAAGGCTTTCTGGACAAAATCCGGCACACTGGCGAGCGGCACCCAGACGCGCCGGTTGGCCGGCTCGAAGACTTCGGCGAAGGCCGCGCCCTTGCCGTCGAGCACGGTGGTCATGTTCGGAGGTCTCCGGCCCTTGAGTTGCGCCGGGTCGGGCAGATCGGCCGCCGCTTCGTTGAAGAAATCGATCACCTGGCCGAGGTCGACGACCGGCTTGGCGATGTCCTCGTTCTTGCAGAATTGGCGGTACGCGGTGTTGAGGTCGGCAAAATTGATGCCGTGAAAGGCCTTGATCTCGCCGGTCCGCGCCTTCGGATCGTCGAGCGCGGTCGCGATCAGGTCGTCGAGATTGATCGCCTCGATATCGAAGGCATGGCGCATGTGCGCGCAGCCGTTGCGCAGGATCTGCACCACCTCGTTCTGGTCCTGCACGCGGTCGAAGTGGGTCTTGAGCGCCTGCGGCTGCGTGAGAACCTCGCTCAACGCCAGCGCGGTCGCGAATATCTTGACCAGAATCATGCCTGTGCCTGGACCGGAGAAGCAGAACCGAAGTCGGGGTACACGACTATAACGTGAACTATAGCGATCTGATCCTTACAAAAGGACTTTTTTGCGGGTGTTTTATGCCAGGGGCCGGTTGCGCCCTCGTGACGCAATCCGCCGGCGGCGGCGACCAGGCGTCCATAGTCGACGGATGTCCGTGGTCGATGGATATCTCCTTGAGGCACCAACTCAAAACCCCAAGGCCTTTGCGCCGGGTGGACTATCCTTGGGCCGGCGCCAATCCGTCGAAATGACGGTGCTTGTGCAGCCACGCAAGCAAGATAAGTGCCGGCAGGCCGGCGCATGCGCAGATGACGAAGAACCATGCCCAGCCGGTCGCTGCGGCAATGAAGCCCGCTCCCGCCGACAAGTAGGTGCGGCCGACGGCCGCGAGCGCGGTGAGCAACGCATACTGTGTCGCCGTATGCAGCGGATTGCGGCAAAGCGCTGAAAGATAGGCAACGAAGATGACCGTTCCTATGGCGCTGGTGAAATTTTCCGCAACGATGGCGAAGGTGAGCCAGGACAGGTTGTGCCCGATTACCGCCTGCCAGGAAAATGCAAGGTTGGCGGCGCCTTGCAGCACACCGCCCAACAGCAAACTCATCGGCAACGAATAAGCCCGCGCCACGACGCCGCCGGCAAAGCCGCCGATGAGCGTGGCCGCAAGCCCGACGCCCTTGATGATGGCCGCGTATTCGTTGCGCGAAAAGCCGAGGTCGATCACGAACGGCGCGGTCATCGCGCCGGACAGCGCGTCGGTGAACTTGAACAGGACGACGAACACAAGCGCGGCCAGCGCCATGTCGCGAGTCAGAAATTCGGAGAACGCGCCGATCGCCGCTTCGCCGACCCGTTGCAGCGTGTTTTCCCGCACGTGCGCCGCGTCCGCAGCCCGCGATTTTTCCGGCTCCGTGGCAAACAGCGTCGTCGCCACCCCGATCAGCACCAGCGCGGCCATCACCGCATAGCCCGCAGTCCAGCCGCCGCGATAACCGAAGCCGAGGCCTTGCAGCGCACTCACCAGGAACAGCGCGCCAGCGGTCGAGGCGAGCATGCCGATACGATAGGCGGCGACGTAACCCGCCATGCCGGCGGCCTGCTCGCTCTCATCGAGGCTTTCGACACGGAAGGCGTCGACGACGATATCCTGGGTAGCGGACGCCGTGGCGACCATGAACGCCCCGACGGCGACGATCGGCGGCGACACCGAGGGATCGCAGGCGCCGAGAAAGACGATAGCAACCATGAGCAGGAGCTGAGAGAGCAGGAGCCAGCCGCGTCGCCGGCCCAATCGTCGCGACAGAATCGGCACGTCGAGCGCATCGACGAGCGGCGCCCAGAGAAATTTCACCGTGTACGGCGTGCCGACAAGCGCAAGAAGCCCGATGGTGCCGAGATCGACGCCGGCCTCGCGCATCCAGACCAGCAGCGTCGAGCCCGACAGCGCCAGCGGCAGGCCCGAGGAGAAACCGAGAAACATGACGACCAGCACCCGTCGCTGCAGATAAACGGCAACGGTGTCGGCGAAGGATGGGCGCGCCGGTGTGGCGACGGTCATGCCCCTGGCCTAGCTGATTGCGGTACGAATACCAACACGCGTCGTTCGGGCACCGGAGGCGCCCGGCGCGGGATCGTAGTTCCGCGATATCACCGACGGAACGGCAGGCGCGCAGCGCCGCAATGACGTTTACTCTCCCGCCTCAAGTTTGAGCGCCGGTGCGGCGACGACGTTGCAATTGGCCGCCTCCGGCGCCCCGAGCTCGACCTCACGGATGCGCTCGCCGCGCGCTTCGATCTTGTCGATCGAGATCATGGCTTGGCGGATGTCTTCGTTCGACTGGTTGAAGTGGGTTTGCAGCTTGCGGACGCGGTCGCCGAGCAGTCCCACATCCTTGACCAGGCGCGCGACCTCATCGCGGATCAGGTCGGCGGCTTCGCGCATGCGGGCGTCCTTCTGGATTTGCTGCACCACCTGGATCGCCAACATGAGCAGTGACGGCGATACCAGCACGACGCGGGCGCGGTAAGCCTTCTGCACCAGATCGTCGAAGCCGTCATGAAGCTCGGCGTAAACCGACTCCGACGGCACGAACATGAGTGCAATCTCCTGGGTTTCGCCCGGGATCAGATACTTCCCGGCGATGTCGGCAACGTGCTTGCTCACGTCGGCGCGCAAGCGCTGCGCCGCGGCCTTGCGCGCGTCGTCGGACTTGGCGTCGCGATAGGCGGTGACGCCTTCGAGCGGGAATTTGGCGTCGATCACCAGGGGCCGCTTGTCGGGCAGGAACACGCAGCAATCGGGACGCGTCTTGTTGGGCAGGGTCGGCTGGAACGCGTAGGCGCCTTTGGGCAGACCGTCCTGGATGATCGTTTCCATGCGCCATTGACCGAACGCGCCGCGCGACTGCTTGTTGGCGAGCACGCTCTGCAGCGACGTCACCTGGCCGGCGAGATCGGTGATGCTCTTTTGCGCCCGGTCGATGACGGCGAGGCGCTCGCCGAGCTTCTGCAAATTCTCGGCAGTGTTCTGCTTGGTCTTTTCCAAAGACTCGCCGAGGCGATGCGACACCGCATCGAGGCGCTCGTTGACCGTGTGCGCGAGCTGCGACTGCCCGTTGGCGAGGAGCCCGACCATGGCCTCGAAACGCGCTGCGGTGTCGGCATGGGCGCGGGCGAGGTCGCCCATCAGGGCGGCATGGCCGGCGGCCGGCCGCCGCGCGCGCCACAGGACCACGGCCATTGCCGCGACCGCGAGGAGGGCAATGATGATGGCCGCTGTCGCGACGATCGGAGCACTCTCGGTCATGCCTTGCTTCTACGTGATTCGGCCCCGATGGAGCGGGCCAACCTCGAAGAACAAAGAGGGAACAAGGTATAGCCCGGATGCCCGCAAAGCCGCAATGGGTCGGCGCATTGACCCAGCTTTATGCACCACTTACATCGCGCTCAAGGGCTCGTTGAAACATGGCTGTGCGGCAAATCATAAGGCTTCCGGACAAACGGCTGCGGCTCAGTTCCGAGCCGGTCAGGCGCATCGATTCCGGCATCCGCGCCCTGGTCGATGACATGTTCGAGACCATGTACAAGGCGCCCGGTATCGGCCTTGCCGGCATCCAGGTCGGCGTGCCCAAGCGTGTCGTGGTCATGGACCTGTCGAAGAAGGACGAAATGCAGGAGCCGCGGGTTTTCATCAATCCGGAGATCAGCTGGAGGTCGGACGAGCAGGCCACGCACGAGGAGGGCTGCCTCTCGATCCCGGAATTCTACGAGGAAGTGACGCGGTCAGTGCACGTCAAGGTGAGGTATCTCGACCTCGACGGCACGGCGCACGAAATCGAGGCGGACGGTCTGTTTGCGACCTGCATTCAGCATGAGGTCGACCATACCAACGGCATTCTGTTCATCGATCATATCTCGAGGCTCAAGCGCGATCGCGTCGTCAAGAAATTCACCAAGGCAGCAAAGGCGACACACAAGGCGGCGAAGAAAGTGGAGGCCTGATTGGCGCTCCGCCTGGTATTCATGGGCACGGCCGATTTCGCCGTACCCACGCTGCTTGCGCTTGTCGGCTCGGGCCATGAGATCGTCGCGGTCTATACGCGCGCGCCGCGGCCGGCCGGGCGCGGCATGGCATTGCAGCCTGGTCCGGTGGCACGCGAGGCGGCGCAGTTCGGGCTGCCGATCCGCACGCCGAAGACGCTGCGACACACCGATTCCGTCACCGACATGCAAAGCCACCAGGCGGACGCCGCCGTCGTCGTTGCCTACGGTCTCATCCTGCCGCGGCCGATCCTCGAGGCGTTTCCGCTCGGCTGTTTCAACCTGCACGCCTCGCTGCTGCCGCGCTGGCGCGGCGCCGCGCCGATCCAGCGCGCGATCATGGCCGGGGATCGCGAGACCGGCGTCATGGTGATGAAGATGGAGGAGGGCCTCGACACCGGGCCGATCGCCATGGCCGAACGCGTCGCCATCGGCGCGGACGCGACCGCAGGCGACCTGCACGACCAACTGGCGCGGCTCGGCGCCGACCTGATGGTGCGTGCGCTCGGCGCCCTCGAGCGCGGCTCGCTGCAATTGACGCCGCAACCGGCCGCAGGCGTCACCTACGCCAGCAAGATCGACAACAACGAGACGCGGATCGATTGGGCCAAGCCCTGGCAAAAGGTCCACGACCATTGCCGCGGCCTGTCGCCTTTCCCCGGCGCCTGGTTCGAGCTTACCGGCGGCGGCCGCGTCAAGGTCCTGCGTACGACCGAGGGCGAGGGCCACGGCAGGCCGGGATCCGTGCTCGACGACCGCCTGACCGTTGCCTGCGGCGACGGCGCCGTGCGGCTCGTCGAACTGCAGCGCGCCGGCCGTCAGCCGCTGCCGGCGGCGGAATTCCTGCGCGGCACGCCGGTGGCGGCCGGCAGCTACCTCGATACCAGACCCTAATGCGCGCCGCGGCATCTAAGCCCCTCGATAATCAACCCAGCGGTGGCGAGCAGACTCGACATATTCCGCGAGATCGGCGTCGGTGACGCGGACCAAATCCGTGTGGCCGAAGCCTTGCGAATAATCGAGGATCGACACGATTTCCGGCGTCAGCCGCATCAACGGAACTTCGGCCGGATCGGGCCGGGGCATGGCTTTGTATTCCGGATAGCGCCGAAACAGGATTTCGGCCACATGTTCGATCTCGTTTTTATCGCGCACTTCCGTTACGCGGCCGGCCATCGACAAACCCTTGATTTGCAGCGGATTGGGATAGTCGTTGCCGATGGCGACGGACACGCGGGCGTCGCGCGTGATATTGGCGAATTTCTGACTGGTGCGGCCGATCAGAAAGTAGACGATCAGCCCGTCATTGGCGTAACCGACGATAGTGTTCTGAGGCCAGCCGTCGGCGCGGCTGGTCGCGATGGTCATGATGCGATGATGGTCCAGAAGGTCGATGATCTGTTGTTTGAATTCTCGCTTCATGGCCGCGTCCATTCTTGTTGAGAAGATTTTGCATCGCCTTGATTATTTGAGATATCGAACCTGCACCTTGAGATGAATCAAAGATGCCCCGCTACAAGCTCACCATCGAATACGACGGCACGCCGTTCGTCGGCTGGCAGGTGCAGGACAACGGCGTGTCCGTACAAGGTGTCATCACCGACGCGATCGCCGCATTTGCCGGCGAGCGCACGGCCGTGCAAGGCGCCGGCCGCACCGATGCCGGGGTGCACGCGCTCGGCCAGATCGCCCATGTCGATCTCGCCAAGGAATGGGATGACGACACCGTGCGCGACGCCGTCAATTTTCACCTGCGCCCGCGGCCGATCGCCGTACTGTCGGCAGTGCGCGTCGCCGGCGACTTCGACGCCCGTTTCTCGGCGACGCGGCGCCATTATCTCTATCGCATCGTCAACCGCCGCGCCGACCTCGCGCTCGAGCAGAACCGCGCCTGGCGCGTGCCGCGGCCGCTTGACAGCGCCGCGATGCATGATGCCGCGCAACGCCTCGTCGGCAAGCATGACT
>Ga0335085_10001416_pt1 | contig 51382 bp, 43 predicted proteins | sample Lox_Sample_45_FD_206712 | JGI IMG/M metagenome (GOLD analysis project Ga0335085, IMG submission 206712) | Soil microbial communities from Loxahatchee National Wildlife Refuge, Florida, United States - Lox_Sample_4.5 | ecosystem: Environmental > Terrestrial > Soil > Wetlands | place: USA... | reverse complement strand
TTAAGAACCTTTCGCATCTTTGGGGAAATGTCGGGCGACTCTCTGGACATCGTCGATCCTCCTGGGTGAAAGACCGACGTTATCAACTTCGGTTAGGCCGAGTCACGCAGCCTCACCGAAAGCACACTGAAAAAAGAGGGCATGTGCTCAAGGGTTGCACATGCCCGTCAAGCTGAAGCAACTTGATATCCGTCTGGCGCCTAACTGGCGGGTTCGCCTGTCGACGGATTGAGGAACAACGGCGGGTTGGGAGCCTGAGTGAAATCCAGCATGTTTTGGATGGAACCAGCCAGGGCGTCGAAGGAGCCGCTACCCAAACGCTGCCCGCCCAGCCAGTTGTCCTCGATGAGACGGATAATCGAGCTCTGATCCGTGATCGAGTGGTCCACAAAGTTGGCTTTGGCGTACGGCGAAATCAGTAACAGAGGGAGCCTCGGACCATAGCCGCAACGTCCGAGCGCGTGCGGATTTCCGGCCGGGCCAGGCAGGGCATTGTTGGCGCTGCCGCAGGTGCCCGGACCCGTCAGGGTATCGGCGGCGCCAGCGGACTGGTTAACGACGGGCCCCATCTGGTGGTCATACCAGCCGTCGGAGTCGTCATACATGATCACCACCAGGGTGCTGCTCCACTCGGGCTGCCGCTCCAGGAAATTGATGGTAGTGGCCAGGAAGTTCTGCTCGTCCAGCGGGCTGGAGTAGCCAGCGTGGCCGTCCTGGAGGCCTATGGCCTTGAGAAAACTGACGGCTGGAAAGTTGCCGGCCCGAATGGCAGCAAAGAAATCCTGCAGGTCGTACTCGTTGTTCGCCGGATCGCCCGGATATCCGATGGAGTAAACGGACTTTGGCCGGGTGTGATTCGGGTTGGCAGTGGACGTGTAGTACTCGAAGAAAGAATGGTGGGGGATATAGTCGTTGGTAGTCACCCCGGTAAAGGGCGAGGTCGTGCTCCGGCTGCAACCGGTGGTGCGGTTGGGATTGACGATCGACAGGTTGAATCCGCCCATAAATGAGCCCCAGGTTACGCCGGCCTTGGTAAGGGCGTCGCCGATGTTCGATGCTCCGACGGTCACCTGGTTCCGCGTCGGATTCGAGCAAACGTCCCCGATCGGATCAGGGTCGCCCACGACGGTCAACGAGCCGTTGCCACCGTCCGTTTCGTCCCCGGTCCCGTTCAGGGTGGCCGTCACGCCATTGGTCTGGCCTGATATCAGATTCAGCACGCCGGGAGTGGATGGCCCAAAGGTGGTCCCGTAAGAGTTGTCGCTCATGGCGAAGTGCTGGGCGTAGTTCCACAACCCCGTTACGGTGTTGCCGTCATAGTATCCCAGCACCAAGCCGGTGGTGGTCACGGTGCTGGGGGGCGGATTTGGTGGAGGTCCCGCTGTGCCGGTGTACAACGGGAAGGAATCCATCAGACCGGCATCGAAAGCCGACTGCTCGGCAGTGTAGTCGTGGTCCTGATCGTTCGTGAAGTTCTGCGAGCGGTCGAGGCGGAAGGGATTGGCCGCGCCTGCGCCGTTATTCGCATTGAGAAAGTTGGGATTGTTATTCAGCAGGGCCGTGCTCAGCCCATTGACGGTGGGCGTTTCGGGCAGCGGTGTGAATTGAGGCTCGCCCGACGGATTGGCGGCGTTTGGATAGGTGCCGAAGTAGTGGTCGAACGAGACATTCTCCTGGAAGATCACGACCAGATGCTGGATGGGCGTGACCGGGGCGCCCTTTTTGACGGTGACCTCGGCGGATTTCATGCCTTTGGCGGGACCGGCCGCACCCAGCACACCAGGGTTCAGCACGACTCCTGAAAGCCAGACGGCAACAAGCGAGATTGCGACAGCTTTACGGATAGACACTCTTGTTCCTCCCGCAGTGCAGAATTCGGACGGCCGCACGGGCTGCCATCCGACGGCGACAAGAATAAGCCGCAGGTCATTACGCGACTGTTAAACTATTGTTTTCTTGTTGTGACTTTCAGCGGGTTAACCATCAGGCGGGCGCCCGACGTTGCCTCGGGTGGCAGCAGAGTCTGCCAGGCGAGCGTCCCTTCGTCCAAACTAGACGTAGGCCCTCAGGGTGACTTGGGCGCAGAAGCGGCCTTACGCTGGCACTCTAAGAACAAGTACGCTCAAGGCTTAGGAGTAATAAAGCCAGAGACCCGAGTTTCCAATGCGGTTGGCGAAGCAGAGTAGGGTAATAGGTAGGATAGTGCTTGCAGTGGTCGCAACCGTGGCTGATAATGACATTACTTGCCGTTGCCGGGCGAGGAGGCGCGGCGCGGACTATTCATGACTTGTCCCGTCTGTCAGACTGAAAATCCGGATGGTGCGTTAGTCTGCGCGAACTGCAGCAGCATCTTTCCGCGGCCGGGTGAGGCCGTTACCAATTTTGATCCGGGCGCCACCGTCACCCCTCTGCCGCCGGCAGGCCGCAATCCTTGGACGGCACCTTCCGCGGGCCCGCCCTCCCCTGATTCCATTCCATCCGCCGGGCCCAACCCGACATCGTGGTTGATGTTAGGAGCCACCGGCACCTTGCAGCCGGGAAGCGATTTTGGTCCCCGCTATCGCATCGAGGCGCTGCTCGGCCGCGGCGGGATGGGCGCCGTTTACAAGGCCTACGACAAGGATCTCGACCGGATGGTGGCCCTGAAGCTGGTTCGTCCGGAGCTGACCAACGAGATCCAGGTGATGCAGCGCTTCAAGCAGGAGCTCCTCCTGGCAAGCCGCGTATCTCATAAGAATGTGTTGCGGATTCACGACCTGGGAGACGTGAACGGGCTGAAGTTCATCTCCATGGCCTACATCGACGGGGAGGACCTTCATCACCTTCTCGAGGCTCATGGGCGGATGCCAGCGGACGAAGCCGCTGACATCGCCCAGCAGCTTTGCAGCGCGCTGGAGGCGGCCCACGGCGAGGGAGTGATCCATCGCGACCTGAAACCGCAGAATATCCTGATCGACCATTCAGGCAACGCTTACATTTCGGATTTCGGACTGGCCAAGTCGCTCGAGGCCAGCGCGGCCATGATGACGCGTACCGGCGCCTTGCTGGGTACGCCACGTTACATGTCGCCCGAGCAGGTGGAGGGCAAGTCGGCGGATCACCGCAGCGACCTCTATGCGCTCGGCCTGATCATGTACGAAATGGTGACTGGCGACCTGCCGTTCACCGGCGAGTCGGTGTACCAGGTGATGTACCAGCGCCTACGGGAGGATCCCAAGGACCCGAAACTCATTAATCCCGAGGTGCCGAATTATCTTTCCCGGGTCATCCTGCGCTGTCTCGAGCGCGATCCCGAACGGCGCTACCAGAGCGCCCACGAGATCATTCAAGACCTCAACGCCCCGCGCACGCCCGCCACGTTCTTCCGCTTGCCGAGCTTCATGCCGAGGCGCAGGACCCGGCGTTGGGTGCTGGCCGTGGGCGCGGCCTTGCTGGGGCTCGCGCTGGTGCTCTCGATTCCCGCCGCCCGCAGGCTGATGATCCGCACCCAGCCTTCGGCCGAAAAGCCGGCGGCCATCCGGGGCGTTCCGTCCCTCGAGGAGGGGAAGTACGTAGCGGTGCTTCCTTTCCGCGTTTTGGGTTCGTCATCGCTCGGTTATCTGGGCGAGGGCCTGAGGGACGCTCTATCGGCCAAGCTTTTTCAATTACAGGGCATTCACATCGCTTCCGAGGAATCCGTGCAGCAGGCCGGGAAGTCGGGGTCGCTGGAGAAGATTGCCAGCGAACTGGGCGCCAATCTCATCGTGGAAGGCACCATTCAGGAGGCCCCGGGCCGGATCGCGATCATCGCCAATCTGCACGATATCACCAACGGCCGGCTGCTGTGGAGTGAGGAGTTTCCAGGCGTCCCCCAGGATGTGTTGACCCTGGAAGATGAGATCTACACGGATTTGGTGCGAGCCCTCAATCTCAAGCCCAGCAACGAGGAGATGGCCCGGGCATCGCGCCGTCCAACCGAGAATGAAGAGGCCTATGACCTTTATCTCAAAGGTCGGGACGCGATGCGGGCCCAGCAGAACGTTAAGAACGTCCAAACCGCGATCGACTATTACAGCCAAGCTCTCCAGAGAGATCCGGGGTTCGCCCTGGCCTACGCGGGCACCGCCGATGCCAGCCTCACCATGTACAGCTCGACTAAGGACCGCTTCTGGGCGCAGAAAGCCTTGGCGGCCGCACAGCAAGCACAGCGCCTGAACAACAACCTTCCGGAGGTACACTGGTCGCTGGGCAGCGTCTATAGCGCCACGGGCAGAAACGCCGAAGCCATCGGGGAACTCGATCGGGCCTTGAAGCTGGCTCCGAACTCAGACGAGGCCTATCGGCGGCTCGGTAGGGCTTACCTGGCCAGCGGGCGGAACGGCGAGGCTATCCAAGTCTACGAACGGGCCGTCCAGCTTAACCCGTACTACTGGCTCAATTACAACGCTCTCGGACAAGCCTACTTTCAGAGCGGCGACAACGAGAAGGCCTTGGCCGCGTGGCGGAAGATCACCGAACTGGAGCCGGAGAACGCTGTCGGTTATGAGAACGTCGGGGCGGTCTATCTAAGTGAAGGAAAGTTCGACCAGTGTGTTCCCGTGTTTCAAAGAGCTCTTGAACTGCAGCCCACGGCCGACAATTATTCCAACCTCGGAACTGTCTATTTCTACCTGAAGCGCTATGACGAGTCTGTGAAGATGTTTGAGAAGGCGACTGAGCTGAGCCCGAATGACGAGACCCTGATGGGGAATCTTGCCGACGGGTACCGCTGGTCCGGCCAGAAAGACAAGGCCGACGCCACCTACGACAAGGCGATCTCGCTGGCCTATAAGGAACTGGAGGTCAACCCTCGCAGTTCGATTACGAAGGCACATCTGGCCTTGTACTACGCGAAGAAAGGTGACTCGGCCCAAGCGCAAGAGGACATTCGCGAAGCGCTCGCCATCGATCCCCACAATGTCGACTTCATCTTTAGCGAGGCCCTGGTCGACACACTCGGCGGACACGCTGACGATGCTCTGAAGGCGCTGCGGGAGGCGTTTGAGAAAGGCTATTCAGCGGAGCAGGCCCAAAACGATCCGGAGTTGAGGAGCCTGCAGGGAAACCCGGAGTTTGAGAAGCTGTTGAAGCAGTTTGAAAGCAAGCCGAAGTGAGACAGGCTAGGATCGTTTTGCCACGTCGTCCGCTACGCCTTGCCACTATTTGGCTCTTAGCCTTCGGCGAGCGAGCAGAGCGCTGAGTCCCCCGAAGATTAGCACAACGGTGCCCGGCTCAGGACTCGCTGATGCCTGTGATGGGAAACTGAAATTCGCGGGAAAACCCTCAAAATCCAGCGTAAAATCGCTATGATATGGAACCGATCCGTCGAAGAAGGTAATCTGGCTTCCTCCGCCCGTCAGCGGGTCGACGCCGCACATGCTGAAAGGACTGCCCGCCAGGAATCCGCAGTTCACTGTGCTTGGATCGATGCCCGGCGCGTCGAAGACGAGTGACGTAATTGTCTCGCCCACGCCGTTTACAGCGATGTCGTTCTCAAACAAGCACTGCGGAGTAACAAGGGTAATTCCACCTTCCATGAGCTTGCACGGGCTGGTACCCGGACTGGTCCCGCTTGGCGACTCGATCGTAAAACTCTGCACGATAATGGGAGCCGGTGCCGGCGCGAACGCGAAATTGCTGGCAGACTGGAAGGCTGACGGCAGACCACCACCCGTCTTCACGTGAGGATCGCCTAGGGGCAGCTGATCAGCCTTGACCGGCGCGGCCAATCCGAGAATTATTAGACCCACGAGCCCTGCGAGGAAAGACTTCATCACCACCTCCGATGAGCGAATTTTCCCTCGAATAACCGGCACGCGTCAAGCGCTCCGCCCACCATCCGAGTAAAGTGACAGCATTGATGATAACGCAGCGGATAAAAACCGAACGGCAATCCGTTGGCTCGCGATCATGATGTTCCCGAGGCGAAACGCTCGGCGTTGACCGCAGCCCCGATCACACCGACTTCGTCGCTGGTAGCGACGACTTCGAGGCGGCTGCCCTGTAACGGCGTCATCTTCACCATCTCGTGGAGGTAGCGGTCCAGCATTCCCACGTCGACGAAGCGCGCGTTGTGACCCGTGACAAAGAATTCGCCCGGCCCTTCCATGTGGATGCTGTTGGCGGTGGCGGCCGCCAGTGCGCAGTGCCAAAGCTTCACAAAGGCGCTGCAGCGCTGATCCCCGGTGGCGGCGGCGGCAAAGACTTCTTCCGGCTCCATGTCAAGAAAGCGCAGCCGTATGGCGCGATGTCCCATGATGCCTTCCAGGTGACCCCGGCCCCCGCACCCGCAAAAGTGCTCCTTGGGGTCGAGCGTCACTACCGAATGGCCGCCTTCCCAAGCGCCCGTGGACCACGGATAGCGGCCGAAGCCGATGCCGTTGCCGAGGGTCCAGACGCGGACCAAGCGGTCTAGCTGCCCGCGTGTGGCTGCGATACCGGCCGCCATCACGTCCGCGTCATTGAAGACCACCACCGTGGCGCCGCTCTCCGCGAGCGCCGCCGACAAGGAGGTTTCAAGATTGAATCCCTTGATCTGCTGCAGGTTGGGAGATTCCTGCACCACGCCATCGCGGATGATCCCCGGAAAGCCGACTCCCACAGCCTTTAGAGCCGCCCCCTGCCGCAGGGCTTCGATCTGGCCGCTGATGTGGCGAACGATCTCCTCGGCGGGCATGGCCAGCAGTGCGTCCGGATGGCGCTCGGGATCCTCGGGCAGCGTACGGAGGCTTCCCACCACGCGGTTCTCCTCCACCAGGCCCACCGCCAGGTGTTCCGCCGCCAGCACTCCGATGCTTGCCGCCATAAGGACTCCCTGCTTCGCTCACCCCGGAGACTAATCACGAATCATGGCAAGAACGCTGCTTCTAAAGTCTCGCGATCCGATTCAAGCCGTTAAAGGCGGCGGCCTTGTAGCACTCCGCCAGAGTCGGATAGTTGAACACCGCGTCCACGAAATAATCCACCGTGCCTTTGAGGATCATGACCGCCTGTCCGATGTGGAGCAGTTCGGCGGCTTCCTCGCCGATGATGTGAACCCCCAGCAGTTCCTTGGTCTCGCGATGAAAGATCAGCTTGAGCCGCCCGGTGGTGTCGCCCCGAATCTGGCCGCGCGCGATTTCGCGATAATAGGCCAGCCCCACTTCGTACGGCACGTCCTCGTCCGTCAACTGTTCCTCGGTCTTGCCGATGAACGAAATCTCGGGAATCGTATAGATGCCATACGGATAGGTAGCCGGATTGGAATGAACCGCCAGGCCGAAAGCGTGCGCGGCTGCCAGACGGCCCTGCTCCATCGAAACCGAGGCCAGACTCGGAAACCCGATCACATCACCGCCCGCGTAAATGTGAGGAACTTGGGTGCGAAACTCGGTGTCGACCTTAATGCGACCGCGACTGTCCGTCTCGATGGCGGCGGCTGGTAGGTTCAGCTCATCCACGTTACCCTGGCGCCCCACAGCGTAGAGCAGCGCGTCGGCGGAGATCTTCTTCTTACTCTCCAGGTTGGCCACCACCTTACCGTCGGGGGCCTCCTCCACGCTCTCCACTTCCTCGTTCAGGCGCAAGGTCACGCGGCTGTCGCGCAAGTGATAAGAGAGCGCCTCCACAATCTCGGCGTCGGCAAATTCGAGCAGGCGCGGGCGTTTCTCGACCAGAATTACCCGCACGCCCAGGGTGGCGAACATGCAAGTGTACTCCACCCCGATCACGCCGCCGCCCACCACGATCAGATTCCGGGGCACCTCGGGCATCTGCAGGATCTGGTCGCTACTGATGATAGTGCGGCCGTTCAAGGGTACCCTGGGGGAGACAGCGGGTTTGGTCCCGACAGCGATGATGATAAAGCTGGCCTGATGCTCGGAGGTCCCGTGTAGGCCCTGAACCCGGACGGTGTGCGGATCGATGAAGGTGGCCCGCCCGTTCACCAGTTCGATGCCGTTGCGGGAAAGCTGCGCCCGGGTGACATCGATCTCCGTCTTGATCACGTGCTGCACGCGGAAGGCAAGATCGGCCATCGTGATCTTTTCCTTCACGCGATAACTGACGCCGTAAATGCCCTGGTAGCGGTAGCCGGAGAGGTGGAGCACGGCTTCGCGCATCGTCTTGCTGGGGATGGTGCCGGTGTTGACGCAGACGCCGCCGACCACCTCGCGAGCTTCTACGACCGCCACCCGCTTGCCACACTTCGCCCCCTGAATGGCGGCGCGCTGGCCCGCGGGTCCTGAGCCGATCACCAGCAGATCATAGGTCTCCATGCTCGGACACCCTTATGGCGCACCTTGCCAGCCTTGTCAAGAGTGATGAGGGCCCAAAAGGGCGAGGAGTGCTCTTGGCATGCCGCGACGGCTTCCGTGCAGCCGCTTCGGCCGCGCTCCGGCGCCAGCTCAGCGGCATGCCGCCTTGGCTTCTTCGATACTGTCGTAAACCTCGAAGACCGCGGAGAGTTTGGTGATGATCAACAGGTCCCGCAGCAGCCTGGTCACATTGGCCAGCTTGATGACGGCGTCCTGATGCCGGGCCGAGGCGTACAGCCCCACCAGCACCCCCAGACCGGCGCTGTCCATAAATTCGACCTCGGCCATATCGAGAATCAGGCAGAGCTTCCAGCCCCAGCGTTCTTTGTGCCAGGTCGCGTTGTCCAGAACCAGCTTGACCCGGTTGCGGAATTCGTGCGTGCCCTCGCCCAGGGTAATCCGGCCCTTCAACGCCAGCACGGTGATGGGGCCGGAAAGGGTCTCGGTAATCTCGATCGCCATGTCAGGGGTCTCTCTGCTCAGAAACGAGTCCGGGGCTTCATGCAGATGCCGGGCAAGCCCCGAGTTTATCACCGGTGAGGCGGGTGCCACATTACACCAATGTTACAGGGACAGGATGGAGGACCGCCGTCTGAATCGCTGCTTCTGACGCGCTGCGACAAGGACGTTTTGGTTTCCCGATACCTTCTCTGAGGAAAACCGCGTCAGCGCACAGCCTCCCCGAGTAAGGGACCTACTGTGTCAGGCTAACCCGATCAATGCAGAGCTTGTTGATTCCACTTTGCGGGTCGGGTCCAAAGTCACGATAGCCCACTTCGACCGACAGGTTCCGGAAGTACGCTTCCTTCATCAGATCATAGACCGGATTGCCGGCGGTTACGCCCGGCATGGGTGCGCCCGTATGTGCGTCGGCGATGCGCAAGATCAAGGTGCCGGCCGCCTGCTTGAGAGCGAAAACATAGAAGTGCTCGCCGGGCTGCACGAGTATCTGGTGGATCGTGCCGGTCGCCCACACGAGCGGCCGCAGTTCGGCCGGTTTCATCGCTGTACCTAGCTTAGTCGCCAGCATTCTTTCCTCCTCGCTTGCTTCAATAGGCGCCTGCCCGTTTGTCGGGTTATTAAGCTAGCGCCCCGGCACGGTACGGAGTGTTCTTGACCCCCGGCGGCGGCGGGGCAATGTTCTGCTTAGGTCCTGTGCGCACAAGCCATCGAAACACCCGGTTGTGACGCCAGAAACAAACACGAAATAGTTCCCCCGCCACCCGGCGCGATCGGAATTCGCCCAGGCCTATTGACCCGCGCGTCGGCGCGATCCCTACCCTTACCGCGGCGCCAGGAAGATTGCCTGGTCCGGCAGGAGCTCCACCACGTTGAGGTCGCAGACGTTGATACCCTGCCGGTAGATCCTCGCTGCCACCGCCTGTGAAAGTGAGCTTGATATCCATCACGCACGAGCTCAAGTAGCGTGAGCCGAATGTGACCTTGAAGCCCAACCCGGCTGGAAGAGAAGCTCGTTCAAGCAAATCCGACTCCCAGTTGTTAGCCTCGTGCGGGGAGACAAAGATTTGTTGAATCTCCTGTCCCGTGTCGTTCAGTACCCAGAAATCGCGCTGGTCGGCCCGGACTCGCGTCGGCCGCGAAACCGTACACAACACGATCAGCACGAGCAGTCCTAACCGCGCCAAGACTCTCATGGCAACCTCCTCGCCGGGCGTAGCCAGATTTGCCGGCGGTGCATGGGGCTGAAGAAGCCTCCCGAAAGCTGCCAGATGCAAAAGCCCGCTACGCCCGTTCGGTTGTCAACCGCCCTGACCGGGCCTAGCCCCAACCACAAGCCTCACTGCAAGCCCCGACTGGATGCGAGATTGAGGTGCGAGCGGCATTCCCGGCCCCCCAGACTGGACGCCCAGGCCCGGTTAACCAACCGTTGTAGACAATCTATGACGGCGATTACTGAATAGCAGTGATCTGGGTCACAGACATCTGTGCCCTCGATAACGAGGGGTGAACGTGGCGGCGATCAGTGGCCGGGCTTTGTCGGACGCGAGATACTCCTCACCCATTCTCTTGAAGAGGCGCAACGGGCATCCCCTTCACCAGCGCGAAGCTTGAAACGCAATTCGTGGGCTGACACCGACCTCAGTCACTTGATGCTGCCACTACTATGGCAGCGATGACGATCACCGTGACAGTAATCCCGACCCCGGCCAGGATATACCATCCATGCCCCCCCTTGCCCCCAACCTGCTTGAATGACTTCAAGTCCGCGAAGGCAATCTGCTGCGTCGCGATCTTATTTCCCTGGGCCGTCTGGAGCGTAAAGTTCTGATCGGTGATCTCGCCAAGCCGGCCTTTTATTTTCGTCTTGTCGAGGAGGCGCACCTCGATCATCGTTCCGGGTGGAACCTCCAGGATGCGTTCCTTGACCGTCGGCTTTGATTGACTCTGCGCCTGTCCAGCACGAGCCGCTGCCGAGGCGCTGACTCGGGCTTCCAGAACAGACTGCCCGAAAAGAACCGTCGCGAGTACGAGACAGATCATATTTCGCATATGCAGCCCCTCCTCTCACCATCCTGAAAGAACTGATCATTTGAAGCCCGGAATCGCCGAGCAATCACGATCCGCCCAAGCCCACGACGATCCCAAACCGAAAATCAACCAAGTGCACCGTCTCTCCGCTCTCGGGCGACCACACGTGGTCCCGGAACTCGCATCGCACGGCGAGACGGCGCTTCACCCAGTAATTCACTCCGCCACCGTAGTGAAACCCTACGCTGCCACCGCCGTTCGCAAAGAGCACATCCAATCCTCCGACCGCGAAGGGATCGAATTTGCGGGTCGATTCCTTTGGGAAAAAATGGAAGGCGGGCGTCACCGATGCCAGGCCCGTCGTGAGGGCGTACTGGTTGTTCACCGGCAAGAGGGCCCCAACTTCACCGCCCAGGGCGAACCGGTCGGTGATCCGGCCCTCGCCGCCACCTGCCACATGGATGAAATCCCCATTCCAGCGGGTGTAGGCGCTCTTGGGCACCACCACCGGACCGACAATGCCGTAGACGTAGTTGCTCGATTGTTGAGCTAACGCCGGCAAAGGCGCGAGCAGGATAATCAGGATCCCGAACATTGTTTTGGACATTGAATCGCTCCTCTTTCCTGGGACCGATTCCCTGGCTTCGTCGCGGCGTCAGACTCCGTGTTGCGGGCGATCTCATCGCGCCCGATAGACGTCATGCCAGCCGCCCGCGGGGATGACGGCCCCGACGCCGGCTCCGACCGCGGCTCCCACGAACGCCGGCAGTGCGACACTGGCAGCGTTGACACACGATCCCTGCTGACACGTGCCCTGACCCAGCTCCGGGGAAGCAACACCCACAATCACACCCGCGCCGGTGCCGACGGCGAGGCCGATCAGCGCGTTGCGGCCGCGATGCTTCTTGCCCTCGGTCGAAACGCGCAGCACGTCTTGCCGGGCGAAAGTTTGCTCTGCGCCGGAGGCCAGACGCAGGACGATAGCCTCATCCGTCACCGCTTTGAATTGGCCGCCGTGAGCCTTGGCGTCATTCAGCACAATCTTGACTTCGACACCCGCCGCCAGTTGTTTGAGATTGTCCCAGTTCGCTGGTTCCGTACTAACAGCAGCGGGAGTGAAACTCGAGACCCATACTATCGAGAGGACCGTCATACGCAGCTTTTTCACGACTGACCTCCTTCCAGGTCCGGTCTGCGGCCGCCGTTCGGCGGCGAATGGGTCCCTACGGGGCAACGTTCCCCTTGGTCTTTCCCGTCCGGTAGATCGTCCGATAGCCCATCGTCGATCCGATCGCCAGTCCGGCCCCGGCCGCTCCCGCCGTGGCTCCGGCCATGATGCCGGCGGCACTGTTGCCTTCGTTGCTGTTCGTTACTTGGATCGGCACCGTGATGGCGAGAGCCGCTCCCGCCCCTATGGCTGCGCCCAGCAGCATGTAGCGCGTGCGCTTTCCACTATCGAGCACGCTGACGCGCAGGACGTTGGCGCGCTCGACCGTGAACGAGTCCTTTTTGGACCGGAGCGAAATCGCCTCGTCGGAAACGCTCACGAACGTGCCCCGATAGGACTTCAGGGTCTGGTCGATCACTTCGATCTTGTCGCCCGCGCGGAGCTGCTTCAGACCGTCCCAGGATCCGACGTCTTTGTCTCCGGCGATGGCGATCCCTGCCAGCAGCAGGAAGGCGAACAGTGGCCACAATCTGATGCTTGCCATGACAACTCTCCTTGGCACGCTCTGTGTCTTCTGAGTCCGCGATGCTCTCGTTCAAGACAAGACGGCGTTTCAGGGAAACGAAACCCGTTATTGTCCCGAATTGCGGGCTGGGCTAAATCCTTTGGAGGGAGACAAACCGCAGAAGGCCTCTGCCCATCTGGGTGGGCAGAACTAAGGGAGGAACCGAGCGCTTCTTGACCTTCGAGGGGCCGGGGGATCGAGGGGCGGCTGGAAGCAGTCCCTCCGGGCGCGGCACCAGGCGCGAGATCGTTGCCGAGAGCAGGCTTTCGAAACCCACCACAACCGCGTCGTTCGACACGTCGTCGCTGAGACTCATGGTTTCGGGGGTCTCGCGCGTGGCCACGGCCACCCCCAAAACGACAAACAACATCACGATGCCGAGATGACGCCTGCTGAATCTCGGATCAAGTAGCCGGAGGGGGTGCGCGTGTCGGTGTGGGTAGCCGCAGGGTTCCGCGGCAAGTTGGATGCACTTCGCTGCGGTCCTTACCGGAAGGGCTTTCGGGGGCGTCCGGTACTGCCTGACCTCTGCAGGCGAGTCGCACGCGAGCGGCTCTGCAGAGTTAACTGTCGGCACAGTACATTGACCTTGATCCCTTTTTGGCGCCCGGGGGACACTGTGTCGGTGACGAAGGTCACCCTTGAGGGTGACAGATGTGTCAAGCCCTCAGCCGTGTACTCCAGGGGCCACGCCCACTATCCTGAGTCGCGTAGCATCGCCCTATTCTGAGCGAGCGCGCCGCCCGAAAAACGTGGCGCTTAGGGAACGCGTTTTGCATCAAACTTGATCCGGCAGTGGCCGATCAAACGAGCCCGGGAGGATAAGAATGAGGAGGACATTGACCCTTTGGATCAGCCTGGTGGCTTTGCTGTGCGCGTTGGCGATTCCCGTGATGCATGGGGTGTTGGCGAAGCCCGCCCCGTCCGAGCATCCCAACTACCGCGAGGCGATTAGCGATCTCCGCGACGCGCGTAAGAAGCTGGAGACGGCGGAAGCCGACGGATATGGCCATCGCGAGCGGGCGATACACGCCATCGACAACGCTCTGGCGGAATGCAACGAGGCCCTAACCGTCCTGCATTAGTTCTGTCTGGGGGCTGTCTCAAGTGAATTGGCGGCGCACAGTCTCCGCGCTGACGGCGAGTGCGGAGCAGAACGTGTCGCTGGCGGGCGCATCCGTCACCAGACGACGTATGCGCCCCCACGTTCGTGCCCCTCGATCAATTATCGGCGCCGAGCAAGAATTCGTAAGCGACTGTTCCCACCACGCCCATCGCGATGGGCGTCAATTTTCGTGCCAAAGCACCCATCCCGACTCGACCTCAAACACGCGCTTGAAAGCCCCGATCCTTTGTTTTCTTACACCTAACGGCTTCGTTTTTGGAAATTTCCGCCCCAATCTATTAACTTATGGTTTATAATCTGTCAAGGGAGCGCTGTCGAGAATCTTCGTGAGATCGTTGTTCGCTTGGCGCCCGAACAGTCTTGCGCAACTGCATGATTTCGCATCTCTTCCACAAATTTCTGCTCAGAGCCTAATTATCCAGCTGGAAGTTGACGGTAATCGTGGTGATCACCTCGACCGGCTCGGCGTTCAGCAAGGTGGGTTGATAGCGCCACTGAGAGACGGCGTCCATGGCCGCCTTAGTCAGGTCCTCGCCGGGCGAGCCGAGGACCTTCAATTCTGTGGGAACGCCCTCGGGTGAAATCGTCGCTTGCAGGAGCACGACGCCCTGTAGTCCCTGGCTTCGGGCCGATTCGGGATACTCGGGCGGCGGACTCTCGATCAGTTTGGCCGCCTGAACCATCCCGCCCACCCGGATTCTTCGTGGACCCATCGGGACCGCCTTGGACGGGGTGGCGGGAGCTTTGGCGGTCACCACGACCGACTCGGTCACGTTTCCCGGGTGCAAGACGAAGGGGAAGAAGGGTGGCTCCCCCTCAGCCTTAAAGTCGAAGGAGCGGAATGAACCGCCCATTCCGGGGCTGCTGACTTCAAGCGTATAGCGCCCGGCGGGAACGCCGCCGAACGAGAAGTCGCCAGTCTCGCTGGACTCGGTGCTCTGGGTGAAGCTGTTGTTGCGGCTGATCAGGCGCACTTCCGCCCTGGGAATGCGCGCTCCCCTGCTGTCGACCACGATTCCCGGCAGGCTGCCGGTCTTGTTTTCGGATTCGCCTGGCGCGCGCGGTCCGCCCACTGGCCCTCCTGTCACGCCGCCGCGTGGCCCGCCCGTTATTCCGCCGGAGACGCCTCCCGAGACGCCCGCCGCCGGACCATCGCCCAAAATCTCCGCGACGACGGCGTTTGCCTTCGCCGCTTGGTTTTCAGCGACCAGAATCTTGGTCAGAATGCCGGCGGCCGGGGAGGCAATCTCCGCGGGGCCAGACTTGTCGGTGGAGATCCCGAAGAGCGGCTCGCCGCGATCGACCTTGTCGCCGACCTCTTTCCGCCACTTTGTGATCGTTGCTTCCGTGGCGCCGTCCTCCAGCTTGGGCATGATCACGTTGGTGGGCAGTTGCGGTCCGGCACGATCTGCTTGAGGGCCGAGTGCAGCATCCTGGCCGGCAGGCGAGTTCATGTGTGGGGACTCCGCAACTCCCAACGGGAAGCGCGCTGCCGCTACAGAGCATACTCCCATCAGTAGAACCCCCATGGCCAAGGGAAGCTTTGCCAGACGCAGGCGGGAGCGAGGTTTCATGAGTCTCATCACGCGTTCCTCCAGGATGTCGGCGTCAAAGACGCCCAGGGTGTAGTCCGGGCGCGGTACGCCCGGAGACGGGAACCGCGAAACGTCATAGGCCATGCGAACGAGACACCGCGCGTAGAGCGCAGGATCAAGGACCCTGGCCGCCAGTTCGTCGCAAGCGAGCTCCCGGCTCTCCACCAGGCGCCGCTTGATCAGACCGACTAAGGGATGAAATGCCAGCGGCAAAGAGAGCAGCTCGTAAAGGAGGTTGCGGAGGTAATCGCGCCGCAAGACGTGGGCCACTTCGTGCGCGAGCGCGGCAGTCAGGTCCTCCTGGGCGCCGGGTTCAAGGAGCCGTGCTGGCAAGATGATGGCGGGCCGGCGCGCCCCCACGGTCACCGGCCCCGCCACGTGAGCAGACCACAGCAGGTCCGGAACTCGACTCCTGGTCCGTGGCGGGCGGCCTGCCATCAGGCTCAGGCAGCGTTGCAGCGTGCCGGCCGCCTGCCCGGCGCCTGGGTGAGCAGACGCGAGGCGGCGAATCTGGCGCGTCCGGAGCCCGGCGCGCGCCAGACGAATCGCCATCAGGACGAGAAAGAGGAGATACGCGGCGAGCGTGCCGCGGGCCAGAGAACGAGGGACGCGAACGCTGCGATGGGTCGCGGTCAGAGCGCTCTTCCAGACACTAGGCTTGGTGTCGACTCCTGCCGGACGCGTCCCCGGTATCCTGGAGTCCTGGGGCGAGGCTGCAGCCGCGAGCGCCGCGGTATCGGCTGGAGCAGCCGCGCGCGGTGCAAGCGACCGCGTACTGGCGGCGGGCAGCAAGACGGCGGCGGCCAGACCGAGCGCCCAGAGCGCGTGCCGGTAACCTGCCGGGGCGCCGCGCAGCCAGCGATCGGCCAGGGTTGCCGCCACCGCGACCAGCGTCACTTGCCAGAGCGAATTCAGAAGCAAGCCCGCCACCCAAAGACTAAGCCGGTCCATGACGGTCCTCCTTGATCTCGGACGGCTTGACCCCGGCGACGAGGCGGTTGAGCTCCGCCAGCCGCTCCGGGGTGAGCCGGCGCTGATCGACCAGACTCATCACCAGGCTTTCGGCCGATCCGCCAAAGAGGCGGTCCACCAGATCGCGCACGGCGGCGCGGGCGGCGCGCTGGCGGCTCACGGTGGGCGCGTACTCGAAGGCCCGGCCTTTGAGCGCGCGCTTCACCTTGCCCTTGCGATGCAGGATATTGAGCATGGTCTGGACGGTGGTGTAAGCCAGGCGCGGCTCCCCGGGCTTCCCCGGGAGGGCCTGCTGCACCGCGCTCACCGTGGCGGGGCCGGCGGCCCAGAGCACGTTCATGATTTCGAGTTCCAGCGGAGTGAATTCCTGTCGAAGACGCTTTCGACCCATGCGCGCGTTTCCTCCTAAATTCTTCGGAGAAGAGTCTACGCAAGTTCAGGAAGTTTGTCAACTAAATTCTTAGGAGTGGTTGGTGGGAATCTAACGGGCGGCCGCGAAGGCCTAAAGACGCGCCATTCCGGCTCGTTGTCGTAACTATTAATTTGCAGTATACTCTCGGCGCTTACCGGCCTGGGGGCGCGGGTGAGGGTCCCTACATGAATGGGTTGATAAGGACGGCTGCTGAGAGGCCTTCCTCCAGGAGGGGGAACCCATGATCGAGCGTGTCTTCAATGATCCCGTGGCCTGGGGTATTCTGGGGGGCGTCGCGGGCCTGGCCTTCCTGGTTGCGCTGATCTTCAAGAAAAGCTTCGAAGGCGAGTCGGACGCGGGCGATGCTTTGCTTCGCGGCGTTGAGGCGGCGATCCTGGCCTTGCTCGGCGGATTGCTGGCGCGGGCCTTTATCAGCCTCCTGCTTGGGTCGGCGAACGACTCAGCAGCCGCCGGATTGGCGGTCGGCTGGGGCTTCTTCCTCATTCCGGGAATCGTCGACACCATTCCTTACCTCACCCACAGCCATCCCATACTGACCACGCCGGACAGCCTGCTGATCTTTGCTACCGTGGTCGGAAGCATGTCCGGAGCGGTCAGCGGCCTGTGGCGGATCTATTCCTGGACGGGCCTGGGTTGGATCGCCTTTCCTCTGGATGTGACGTGGGCGCTCGCCGGCAATACCGTGGGCTGCCTGTTGCACACCGTCAATTTCCTGGGGTTCTGGATCAGCCAGCTTGGCGACGGCACCTGGGGAAACCACGGCACGGAGACTCGGGAGAACGCTCACCGCTACGAAAAGGGATTCGGCATGAGGCCTGGTTTTGCCTTCACCCAAGGCGCCGTCATGAGCAATCTGTCGGAGGCGCCGGGCGCCGACCTCTACCGTCACGAGCGGACGCATGTCTGGCAGAACCGGGGCTTCGGTCCCATGTACACCCTGACCTATCTGGGGTGGATGGCGGTCTGGCTCGTTCCCTCGATGATCGCCGCCTGGATCAAGGCCGGGTTCCTGCGGATCTTTTCCGGGCCGAACGATTGGTGCTATTTCAACAACCCCTGGGAGACGTGGGCCTACGCGGTCCAAAACGCCGAGCGTACCAACATTATCGGCGTCGACGCCGAAGACCAGAAGCTCATCTGGCCGGCCAAGTGGGTGATCGCATGGTCTATTCCCTTTTTCCTGGTCGCGACGCTTCTGGCGGCCCTGGTGGTGAACTCGGTGTGGCTTGAAGCCGGCCCGCAAACGACTGCCCCGCAGATCCAATCGAGCAAGCCAGGGCAGAAGACCAAACCGCAGCCGAAGGGCGGCTCCCAGCCCAAGGGCACTCCCCACGGAGCGCCGGCGCCCGCCAAGCACCGCTGACCTTGCGCGGCGCGTCAGGCCTTGAGTTCCACGATGGTGGCGCCCGAGCCGCCCTCGTTCTGGGGAGCGGGATAGAAGCGCTCCACATGGGGATGCGACTGGAACATCTCGTGGAGCGTGCGCCGCAGGATACCTTTGCCATGTCCGTGGATCACGCGCAGGCGCCGTCGCCGGTTGACGAACGCCTGGTCCAAGTATTCGTCCACGTGGCCCAGAGCTTCCTCGGCCGTCTGCCCGATCACGTTGATCTCTGGGGGAACTTCCCCCGGCCCGGCGCCTGGGCCGGACGTCGCTAACGATAAGGCTCCCTCCTGCAGCCCGGCGGAGCCGGAACGGGTGCCCGCCGCGGCCTTGCGCCCGATCACCTTGACACGGGCCAGATCGACGCGCATGCGCAGCCGGCCCACCTCCACTTCGACCTCACCACCGGAGATCGAGGTCACCATTCCTGAACCGGGCATACCCTCGACCTGCACGGTGTCGCCCAGGCGCGGAAGGCCGTCGTGGATCGCCGGGGGCTCGACCGGCGACTGCTCGGGCCCCACGAGTTGTTCGACCTCGGCCTGCCAGCTCTGGCGCGCCTCGCCGGCCAAGGTGGCCGGAAGCCGCTCCAGCCTTTGCTCGAGCCGGCGCAGCTGGCTTCGCGACTGGCGCTCCGAGAGGCTCCGCGCCGCTTGCGCTCGGACCTCGGCCCGAATTTCTTCGAGCGCCGTTTCCCAGCGATGCCCCTCACGCCTGAGAGTCTCTTCCAGGCGCCGGCTGAGCTCCTTCAGGCGCGACCTACGCTCCTCCTGATAAAGCCGCTCGAGCGCCTGCCGCCGCGCCTCAAGCTCTTGCCGGGCGATTTCCGATTCGCGCAGGCGGACGTCCATCTCGGCGCGCTCGCGGTGCAGCGTCTCCACCAGGGCCTTCATCTCGCGTTCCTCCGGCGCCACCAGTTCGCGGGCGCGGGCCACGATCCCCGCTGCGAGACCCAGGCGCTCCGCCACCGCGAGGCCGCTCGACTTTCCCGGCAGACCCGCCAGCAACCTGTAGGTGGACTCGAGTGTGCGGTCATCGAACTCCATGGCGGCGTTGACGGCGCCGGGGGTCTCGGCCGCCCAAGCCTTCAAACGCGATTGGTGAGTGGTGACGACCGCGAGAGCGTCCCGCGCCCGGAAGTGCTCGAGGATCGCGACCGCCAGCGCCGAGCCTTCCTCGGGATCAGTACTGCCACCGAGCTCGTCGGCCAACACCAGGTCGCCCGGGCCTGCCAGTTCCGCCATCCGCTGCAGATTGGCAATGTGCGCCGAGAACGTGCTCAGACTGGCTTCAATTGACTGCAGGTCGCCGATGTCGGCCAGCACGCGGTCAAAGACCGGCAGGCGCGCGATGACCGCCGGTACGGGAAGGCCTGATTGCGCCATCAGCGCCGCCAGGCCAACGGTCTTCAGCACCACGGTCTTGCCGCCGGTGTTGGGTCCGCTGATCACTAAGGCTTTCTGCGACGGATCGAGCCGCAGGGTCAGGGGGACCGGACGGCGGTTCTGGTTGCGAAGCGCCTTCTCCAACAGCGGGTGCCGGGCCTCCTCCAAGTCGATCCCGCCGCCGGCCGTCAGCTCCGGCAGGCAACAGTCGTAATCCCGGGCAAACTGGGCCTTGGCGAAAATCAGATCGATCTCGCCCAGCACGGCGGTAGCCTGAGCCAGATCGCTGCGGCGGGCTCGCAGGCGCTCCGTGAACTCGCCCAGAATGCGGCGCACCTCCGCCAGCTCGCGGTCCTCCATCTCCACCAGATCGTTGTTCAGCGCGACCGTCTCCAGAGGCTCGAGGTAGAGCGTGGCTCCGGAGGCGCTCGTGCCGTGCACCACGCCGTCCACCCGGCGCTTCTCTTCGGCCCGAATGGGAATCACCAGGCGGTCGTTGCGGATGGTGATGATGTCGTCCTGGAGAACCCCAGCCCGGCTCAATCGGCCCAGAAGCCGCTGAATCGTCACCTGAATCTCATGGCGCAGGCGCTCGATGCCGCGGCGCACCCTGCCGAGTTCGGCGCTGGCCGAGGAGTCGACCGAGCCGTCGGGCGCGATCTTGCCTTCGAGCTCGCGCAGCAGATCGCGAAAATCGGGCAGCGAGGAGGCCAGTTCCTGGAGAAGGGGGTACGCGTCGAAGGCGCCGCGCAGGTTCTGCGCCGCTCGGGCCAGATGCGTGACAGCCAGAATCTCGAGGCTCTCGCAGGTGAGGCCCTCGATGGCGAGCTTGTCCAGAACGGGCTGAGGGTCCCCGAGCGAGCCGAACGCCGGCCGGACGGTATCGGTCAGGTGACGGCGCGCATCGCCGACGCGGGCGAGATCGAGCCGGATGCGCTCGACCTCGGTGGAAGGGGCGAGCTCCTCCAGGGACCGCTCCCCGATCGGGCCGGAGAGAAATTCGGCGAGGATCCCGAGAACGGAGTCGAACTCGAGTGCGTCGAGGGAGAACTGGCCGGAACTGCCCATCGAGGTTCAGTTTGAGTGCAAATGCGGGCGCGTGCAAGCCGGGACCTCGAGGCACGGCCGAGGTTGGCGGGGGCTGTAGTAATCAGTCGGGCCGCGGGAAACCTTTTGCCACTTTAGGCCGCTCCGCTTCCACGGGGTACCAAGACCAGTAATAGGTTGGGCGGGACAAGGCGCGCGTTAACTATCTGCGGGAGAGACGGTTATGAACCCTTAGGGAATCCGGCGGGCTGGCCCTTGGGGTGCTCAGTGAGGTCGGTTGCAGCAGTCCGACTGACGAAACCTGGAGGAGAAGACTCAATGAAGAAACTCGTATTGCTCGCTGCGGTGGCGACGTTCCTGGCCGCGCAGGCTGCCATGGCTGGCACCGTGGTACTGACTTTTGACCAGCTTGGAAACGAAGAGCCGGTCATGAACTACTATGCTGGCGGCTTTGGAGGCGGCGGCACGGGTCCCGGGCCGAACTATGGCATCACGTTTTCAGACAATTCGCTAGCGATCACTTCCCAGGATTTTGGGGGTAGTGGAAACTTCAACGACAATCCGTCCGGGCACAACATCGTGTTCTTTCTGAGCGGCCCAGCCGACACGATGAATGTTGCCGGCGGTTTCACGACGGGGTTCTCCTTCTATTACTCCGCCGTGGTCTACCCGGGCTTCATTAACGTGTGGTCCGGCCTGGACGATACTGGAACCCTGCTGGCCAGCCTTGACCTCCCGGTCACGCCGTCCGGAGGGGGGACCTGCAACACGTCCTATTGTCCCTGGTTCCCGATCGGGGTCAGCTTTGACGGCACCGCCCAGTCGGTGGACTTCGGCGGCAGCGCCAACTACATCGGGTTTGACAACATCACCCTGGGCGCTTCCACCCCGGCAGGCACGCCTGAGCCCGCCTCACTGCTGCTTTTCGGCAGCGGCCTTGTCGGACTCGGCAGCCGCATCCGGCGACGGAGGAATCGCAAGGCTTAGCAGGGGGCGCCGGCCCACTTGTCAGCTCCTAGCGTCTGTAAGACTTCGATCGAGCTCCATCAAAGATCACGGCCTCAAGCCTCTCCGGCTTGAGGCCTTTTTTTTCCACCCTGTTTAATCCTGGCTTCACCGATCTTAGGCATTCTTGCAACAATCATGGGTCTGAATGATCGCCCGACTGTCGTTTACCCGGAAGCCTAGGGCGATCCGGCCGGCTCTTGCGCGCCCAGGGTCTCGAGAAAGACGCTGCGCATCATTTCCTTGTCGCGCTCGTCTTCGCTGAGCTTCATCTGCTGGAAGTGCTGGCGCGCCTGGGCCGCCTCGGCCTTTTCGCCCAGACGATCATCGATCAAAGCCAGGTGATACCAGCCCTCCGACAGGCCGGGCGCGAGCCGCACGGCGGTCTGAAAATCGGATCGCGCGCCGGCCAGGTCGCTCTGCTCCTCGCGCGCTTTTCCGGAGGCGACATAGCACAAGGCGCAGCCCGGAATGGCCTTCTCCGACGCGGCCAGATCGCTCAGAATTCGGGCATCGCTGCTCTCATGCCGTTTCAGCAGAGCGACGGCGTCGAGGTAGTAAAGGTAGGGGTTGGGCTCGGGAAGCGCGAGCCCCTCCCGGGCCACCTGGCGGGCCCCTTCGAGGTCGCCCTCGAAATAGAGCGTGAAGCCGAGCAGCAGGCGCGCGGGCGAGAACTCCGGCGCGAGGGCCAGCAGGCGTCGGGACGACTCCATCGACGGGCCGGTCCGGCCGTCGAGAAACTGCGCCAAGGCCAGGCCCAGCAGGAGATAAGGCGAGCGCGGGTTCAGCTTGGCGCCACGCGCGAAAACCCGCTCGGCCTGCGGATAGGCCTGGACCCGAAGGTAGAGGAGGCCGAGATCGAGAGCCCGATTCTCACTGGCGGGATCTTTCTCGAACGCCGCGGAAAGGTCCTGCTGCGCCGCCTGTGTCCTGCCCATCGCTGCTTCGATCTTGCCCCGCAAATACAGGCGCGCGGTGGAATCCTCTTCGGAAACATGGGGAGCCTGGTCAATCGTCCGGAGCGCCTCGGGCAGCCGCCCCTGGGCCAGCTCGGCGAGCGCCAGGTTGTAGTGCCCCTCGAACAGCGCGGGGTGATCGCGCACGCAGCCAGCGAAGGCGCGCGCTGCTTCGGCGTACAGCCCTTTCTGCGCAAAGGCGATCCCGACACGGAGCAGCAGGCCTGCATCGAGGGCCGGCTCCGACAAGAGCTGGTTCAGAGCGCGACCGGCCTCGGCGTTGCCGCCCTGCTCGAGGGCCCCACTGATCTGTTGCTCGAGCGAGGACGCCGAGGGCGGGGCCTGCGCCCTCAAAAATGCCGGGCGCGAAGCCGCGATGCCTATTAACAGGACGATGGGCGTCAGGCAAGCGGCCAGATTGTGGCGAAGCCTCAGACGGCAGGCGACGATGCGGGATCTCTGGAGTCTCACGTGAGGCATTATGGCATGATGGAAGCTGGTTCCTGCCTCGGCGGGAAGATTCAAAGTCAGCGCCAAGCGACCCGCAATGCTACCGTCGTTCACGCTTTTGCTCATGCTGCAGGCCGCGCAGAGCCCGTCCGCGCCTGCTCCAGGGGCCTCGGCGGAGGTTCAGGCTCATGTGGGCCGAGGTTACGAGTTCGAGAAAGACGATCGTTTCGCGAACGCCGCCGGCGAGTTCGAGGCCGCGCTGGCGCTCGCTCCCGGCCTCGCGCGGATACGCTATCAGCTCGGAGTCTGTTACTTTGCGCTGGGACGCGACGATGACGCCCGCCGCCAGTTCGAGCGCTTGCGCACCCACAACGACGCCAGCGTGGTTTATTTCATCGGCCGCCTGGACCTCACCGGGCACGATGATGACGGCGCTATCCGCGAATTCCAGAGGATCGTCCAGCAGCCGCCCTTTCCCGATACCGCCTATTATCTGGCTTCCGCCTATCTGGAGAAAGGCGACCTGGCCTCCGCCGAGAAGTGGCTGAATCGGGCGCAGCCCCTCAATCCCCGCGACTTTCGCATTCCTGATCATTTGGCCCGGATTTACCAGCGGCAGGGACGCGCGTCCGAGGCCGAAAAGCAGTACGCCCGCGCGTCCGAACTGCGGCAGAATTACGATCGCGCCGCCGAAGCCGGGATCGCCTGCAGCCATGCCCTGGAGACGGGTACTGCCGAGGAGTGGCGCGATGCCTGCGCCAGGCTCTTTCAGCCCGACGATCCGGACCGCCTGACGCTGCTCGGCATGATCTACGGCCAGCACGGCCATTACGCCGAAGCGCTGGCGCCGCTCGAGCGCGCGGCGGCGCTCGATCCGAGTTCCTACGAGATCGAGCACAACCTGGGGCTCACTTACTTCCGCCTGAAGCGCTACCGCGAGGCCCGGGCGCCTCTGGAACGCGCGGTCGCCCTGCGGCCGGACTTTTTTGACTCCAACGCGCTTCTGGGCGCAACCTTGTTTCTGCTGGAAGACGACCCCGAGGCTTACCGGGTCCTTCATCACGCCCATCAGTTGAACCCGCAAGATCGCGATACCGTGGAGTTGCTGTTCAAGACGGCCTCCGTTCTGGCGGCCAAGAGCTTCGAGGCGAAGAACTACTCCGGGGCGGTAAAGTATCTGCTGGAGGCCGAGGATCTGAAACCCGAAGATCCCCAAGTGCACGCGCGCCTGGCTGATCTTTACCGCCAGACCGGCGACCTCGGCCGGGCGGAAATCGAGAGCCGCCGTGCCACGCAGCCGGCGCCAGTTTCCCAGGAGCCCTGAAAGGTGCCGCCGCCACGAGGCCCGGTCCTGGCCCGTCCCGAAGATGCCATAAAACCGGCACGTTCCTTACAACCCTATTCGTTTCTTAAACATTCCGGCTTCGTTGGTATTCGCTCCCGCGAATCCAGCCAGGGGTGGCCGGCGCAGGTGACACTGACCACGGTGTGCAGCCGGGGCGTCGATGATCGCCATGCCTCCCTGTCGGAGCCGGGCTCCGGGTCGCGCATCAGAATACAGTCAGGCTCACGCCCCCAACGCAGTGCCACCGAGACGGTCACCTTCCAGTCAGGCTCGGAAAGGCCGGGCCGTTTGAAGGTGAAGCGCCGGAAAGTGGGCTTGGCGGCCGCGAGCGGCCCCAGGCTGGCCAACATCATCAGGTCGAATTTGGTACGGGTCGCGAGCCAGCGGTCGAAGAGAATCTTGAATCTCCAGATCTCGCGGGCCTTATGGATGAGGAAGCGCTCGCCGGCTTCACTTTCCGCCGGCAACATCGCCAGGCGCAACGCCTCTAGAAAGGTGTCGAAGGCTTCGGCGTCGCGCTCGTCATGAGGCAGCCGGTCCCAGGCGGCCCGGCTCCGCCGCCCGTGCAGCAGGGCATTCCAGGAGCTGCGCTGCTTGCCCCGTAGGGTGCGCAGTCCGGTGGACTTGGCCGCATTGGCGCGATTGGCGGCCACCAGGGCCGGAGTGCGAACGGGCGGCTTGCGGAGAGACATGACAGGCTTCCCGGATGGCCCACGCCCTTGAGATACTGGTCGGGCGCCAGCGTCGTTTATCAGGGTAGCAGACCAAAATCGGACGGTGGCGACGCGGGCCACAGCTCTGCGGGATTATTTACGAGTCGCGTTTCCATCGGCTTAGGCCTTCGATTGGACAGAGAAAGGGAAAACGCCTTCAAGAGCGAGTCAGTTTTGCACAGTTGCGACTGCGCCCGCCCATTCTCCTACCGACTGTCCGGTAGTCCGCTACCAAATAGTCTGGTAGGGGGCAGGGTCCCCGGCCCAAGACCTTCCAGGCCGCACTCTCTCGGCGTTAGGCTGTAAGTAGCGAGCGGAGACGGGCCATGACAACGCACGAGACCGCTAAGTCTTCTTCCACCGCTGACGCGGTTTCGAAGGAGTCGCCGAACCGCGCGGACGGGCGCTCGTCAGACCGCCTCTCGTTCAGCGCGCGCGTCACCCTGGCGCTGGGCTTCGGCGGTCTTTTGGCGATCATGGCCCTGGCCGGCATCGACGGAATACGCGTGCTGCGCCAGATCATTCGCAGCGACAACATGATCCGCCGGCAGTTCCTTTCGGAAAACCACGCCCTGAACGACATCCGCTCGGAACTCTACTTGTCCGGGACCTACGTGCGCGACTATCTGCTCGAGCCCGACCCCGAACGGGCAGAGAGCTATCGAGCGAGCCTGAAAGAAGTTCACGGGGAGATGGATGCGGCCATGAAATCCTACGGCCAGCCGCCGGTAGCCCCCCAGGCGACGCACTACGCCGAACTGGCTGAGCAGCTTTCGCGGTATTGGAGCACCCTGGACCCGATCTTCCGATGGGACGCGGCCCAGCGGCGGGCTGAAGGCTACGCCTTTCTGCGGGACGAGGTCTTCCCGCGGCGCGCAGCCATGCTCGAACTCGCCAGCCGGATCGAGGCGATCAACGAGCAGCAGCTCAACGAGGGCAATCAGCGCGTGGACCAGCTCTTGTCAGCGCTTCAAACCCGGCTGGGGGTCACGCTGCTGGCGGCGCTGCTGCTGGGGCTCGGAACAGCCGCCCTCAGCACCCAAAAGATCCTGCGCTTGGAAGCCCAGGCCCAGGCCCAGTACCGGGAGGTGGTGGAGGCGCGCGGACAACTGAAGGAACTCTCCACCCGCCTGGTCCAAGCGCAGGAGTCCGAGCGGCGCGTGCTGTCGCGCGAGCTCCACGACGAGGTGGGACAAGCTCTCTCGGCGGCCCTGGTCGAGCTGCGGAACCTTTCGTCGGAACTGGGGCCCTCGCTAACGGAGCAGTCCAACGGCCACCTGGCCGCCGTCAAGAGCTTGGTGGAGAACTCCGTGCGTGTGGTGCGAAACATGGCCCTTCTGCTACGGCCCTCGATGCTGGACGATCTGGGTCTGGTGCCCGCGTTACGCTGGCAGGCACGCGAAGTATCCAAGCGCACCTCAATCGACGTGAGCGTGGCAACCGAACTAGGGCCGGACGAGCTGCCCGACGCCTACAAAACCTCCATCTACCGGGTCGTTCAGGAGGCGCTGAACAACTGCGCGCGCCACTCTCAGGCGAAGACGGTGCGCGTCAAGATCCGGCGGGAATCCAGCCGCTTAATCCTCTCCATTCAAGACGACGGTCAGGGTTTCGATGTCGCCCAGACGAAGGGCCTGGGCCTACTCGGAATTCAGGAGCGGGTCGCCAGCCTGGGAGGCAAGTGCGAAATTCACTCCGAGCTTGGTGGCGGGACGATCCTGGCCGTCGAACTGCCCTGGAACGACGTCGGGTCTAGTGAGGTGCATGCATGAAGCCGATTCGTATCCTGCTGGCGGACGATCACACCATCATGCGCGGGGGTCTGCGCCTGCTGCTGGAGAGGCAAGCGGGCTTCAGCGTGGTCAGCGAGGCCTCCGACGGCCGGCAGGCAGTGGAACAGGCGGAAGCGACCAAGCCGGACGTGGCGGTGCTCGACATCGCCATGCCCAACTTGAGCGGTATCGAAGCAGCGGCGCGAATCAGCGAAATACTGCCGCAGACCGCGATCGTGATCCTGAGCATGCACTCCGACGAAGGCTACGTTCTGCGGGCGCTGAAAGCGGGAGCCAAGGCCTACCTGCTCAAAGATTCGGCGGAAAGCGATCTGATCCAAGCCATCCGGGCGGCCAGCAACGGCAAAGCCTTCTTCAGCCCCGAGATCAGCCGGATCCTGGTCGAAGATTACGTTCGGGAGATGGGCAGACGCGGGGCCGAAGACAGCTACCAGTTGCTGACCCCGCGCGAGCGGGAAATCCTGCAACTGTTGGCCGAAGGCAAATCCAACAAGGACATCGCCACCCAACTGAATCTCAGCCTTTACACGGTTGAGACTCACCGCCGGAACCTCCAGGAGAAGCTCAACCTCCACAGCCTGGCCGAGTTGATCCTGTATGCCGTCCGCAAGGGGATCATCTCATAGGGCCGCCCCTGCCGGTCGGCCTCGGATGAGTGTGATCCCCTGGTGGCGGCGCATCGGCTCAGACTAGGAACCGTTCCCTCCCCGCTGAGCAAGCCCCGGGTTCGTGGTCTTAGTGACCCGAATTCTCGAAGAGCAGCCGCTGGTTGGAGCCGCGGAAGTCGATTTCCGTAATCACACAAGGGTGGTGAGCCGTGTCGTACTGGACCTCGGTCGCATCGTTCTTGGTCGGGTTGGTGACGAGCTTGACCGGCGTCTCAGCCACCTGCCGGCGGTTCTGATAGAACGCCAACTGGGGAGATGGCGAGCTTGCGTTGAGCGCCACCTGGTACGTGCCCGGCTTCAGCGTGGTCCCGCCGGTGAGCTCCGTCGGATAGAGAATCTGGATCGTTTTGGTGTTCGTCTTCTTCGCCAGCCCGAGGCTGGCGACCAACAACAGGGCCACGCTTGCCCCAACCAAAGCACGTATGAAGCTGCTTTTCATATGAATCCTCCTTACCGTCAGAATTTCCCGTTACAAAACTGCAGCCCTGTCACTCCGGAGCCGCCCTGGCCTGAGACGGCGATGATTCGGCTGACAGCAACCCTGTTCGGGCTGGGCTGTTCCAATAGGAGTGCGCTAAGCGCACCGCGCGAACGACCTCGTCCTCTCGCATGGGCTTGGATAACACGTCATAGCCGCCTCCGCGCACTACCTCGTTCCACAGGTTGGTGTCGACCGCACCGGAGAGCAAGATTACGCAGGCCCGGTGGGGCGGCGCCGCCAGTCTGGCGACCGCCTTCCGCCACTCCAATTCCGGCAGCTCGCGGTCACAAAGGACCACCGGGGCCTTCAGTCTGTCGATAGCTGCCTTGGCATCGCGACAAGTGTCGGTGAAGATGACCTGCCATCCTTTCCGGCCACAGAGGCCGGCCAGAAACCGCCGATCTTCGTCGCCGCGTACCAGTCCGACGAGAGTGACCTCGACCAACGACGACCGTTCGGGCGGCGTTTCCGCTCGCGCTGGACTGCGGCCTGTTCGAGGCCGCCACTCAGCGAAAGTCGAAACCAGCGAATGAAAGGTCCGACGTATCATGCCCGCCTTGCGTCTGCCTTCCGACTTTTCTCCAGAGCCTACTCCGGCTCTGGAAAGCCCGATTGAAACGCTGCACAGGTAAACCCTATCTCGGCGCAGTCTGGCCGGAAATACCCGAGGCGTGGTATTCGCCAGACCGGTTTTGAGGTAGGGATGAGACTGAGACCGTTGGCGCGCCGCCCGCCCTCGGCCTTCTCTCGCCGGACTTTGACCCTGCCCCAACGGCTCCGCGGTTGGACTTTCTTCCGGCTTGGGGAATCGGCGTAACACGAACCTCCCGGGGAGAGCTACCCGACTTAGGCTCCGAAACTAGCAACCCGATGGTATGGCGATCCGTTCGCCGCACCCCTAAGTTCGAAGGGACAGGAAACGCTCGGCTCCGCTGAAGCAGCGCCCAAGGGGAGAGGGCGCAAAGGGAGATCGAGCGTGCTGAAATGGCGGCCTCGCAGGTCGAGGCGGTCCGCGACGGAGACGCGAAGTGAACTTCTCGTCGTCCATCTCAGAACAGGGAGGGCATGCCTGGATGACCAGGACGAACATCGAGACCTATCGACAGGTCCTCGAAACCGAGCGTTGGCGGTTGGCCCGCACCCGGCGGGATTCGGAAGCCATTGAGGTCCAAAGAGTGGCCGACTCGATCGACGGCTCGACCCTTGAGATCGAGCGGCATCTCGCCTTAGACGCCTGCAGCCGCAACGCCACGCGCTTCGCGGAAGTCTCGGAAGCCTTGGACCGAATCCGCGCCGGTTCCTATGGCCTCTGCCTGGAGTGTGGGGAAGCCATCGCACTTCGGCGCCTGAGCGCATTGCCTTGGGCGCGGTTGTGCCTGGACTGCCAGCGGGAGGCCGAGAAACGGTTGTTGACCGACGCCCGTCGCGCCGAGCCCGGGTTGATCGATGCGGCCTGAGGCCGAGGCACCCGGAATCGAGATCCTGGCGGGGCGGACCTTCGACGAGAAGGAAGCGCCGAAGCTCACCACTTCCCCGGTGGCCCCGCCGCCAGATTGCAGGACTCCCGAGCCGGGCGCGGACCTTGAAGGGACCGGCACCATGATTGAGGGCCGAGACGGCGCTCCACCGGCAAGGATGCCAGGCCGTGCTCTTCTCGCGGAGGCGAAGCCACGGCTTGTTACCGGCGCCTGGAGAAGTCGCGGTCCCGTCGTCTATACATGCTCGCTTTGTGGCCGGACCTTCGTGCATCCTCACCGAGCCCACCCTGTCGAAGAAGTCGAGGCGCTCCTGACCCTCTTCCAGGAGCACGTGCGCCAGACGCATTGCGGCTGACCTTCGGCAGAATTCGCGGCCCCAGCCCCGCTGGAACCAGCTTGACCGTCAGGCCCTCCAGCCCCCCTCCACGAGTGAGGAGGACGAGGGCAACGCCCAGGGCTTATTTCGGAGGATCCCATAAACCGGCACGTTTTTAGCAACCCCTGTCTTTTCATAAACATTCCGGCTTCGTTGGTATTTGCTTCCGCATTGTCCCTACCGAAAGGACCTGGCACAGGTGGCTCCGAGCACGGTCTCAAGGGCGGGCGTCCAAGACATACCAACTTCTTTCAATCCCGGGCCTTGCTCAAAACGAGATTCATCGTCTGGGCATCTTGGCACGAGCGTCATCGACCAGCGTACCAGACCAAAGTCGGACCGTGGCGACGCGGCTCCGGTCCAGCGGATTTATTTACGTGCCCTGTTTTCTTGGGATTATGGCCAAGAGCGGATCGACAAACGGGAAGCCGGTACCTTGAAGTGTGCTAGTTTTGCACACTTCTCGCTGGGCAGTCCTGGCTAGGCCTCTTCGAGAAGGGAATCTGATACTGATCGAATGCCCTGAGGCATCTTTGGCCTTCAGCTTCAGGACGCGGAGCCGGTCCTTCGCCCTCTCAATTTGCGCGCATTTTGCCCAGCGCCCTTCGACAGCACCACTTTCATCAAGGTTTCGCGCACGACGGCCGAGGGCGCGGGCGCCGGCGTTGCCGGGCACAACTCGCAGAGGCGAATCGTCTTGCGCAGGGTCTCCAGGTACTCGAGGCATGGAGCACAGCCTCGCAAGTGCCTTCGCAACTCCCGGCAATCCTGCGCTGCCAGGGTGCCGTCCACAAACTCGGAGAGGACCGCGAACAGGGCGCGGCATTCAGAAGACCGGCGCGGCTTCTGGAACGGACCAGCCTTCTTAGAGTTCCGGGGCATCGTAATCCGGCGGTTCAATCGGGATGCTCTGGTTTCAGGTTCTTTCGCGCCTGGCGTAGATAAGAGTCCAGCTCGTTCCGCACAAAGACCCGTGCGCGATGCAACCTCATTTTCACCGTGTCTTCTGAGAGTTCCAGTACCTCGGCGGTCTGGCGAGTGTCCAGCCCCTCCATGTCGCGCAGGATGAGCACCAGGCGATACGGTTTGGGCAGGGCCTGAATCGCGCCTTCGAGCCGGGCGCGGAATTCTCCCTGAAGCAAGGCCTCTTCCGGTGTGATCTCCCAGGACTTCGCCCCGCCGTCGCCGTCGTGCGCGCTCGGCGGCATCAGTTCGTCGAGCGAGAGCATGTGCCGGGGGGCGAACTTGCTCTTCCGCCGGCTCATCAGGCACTGGCTCTTGGCCACTTTGTACAGCCACACCGAGAGGGCTCGCGTGTTCGGGAACTTCTTCAGCGACCGCGCCAGGCGTAGCAGCGTCTCCTGGGCCGTGTCCTCGGCGTCCGCCGGGTTGCCGCAGACCCTCATGCCGAAACCGAAGACGGCATCCTGAAGCACGCTGATCGAGCGCTCCACGTTCGAGGGCTCGCCGGACTGGAGCCACTCAAAAGCTTGCTCGACACGGCTGGAGGATTTCACAGGCATAGACTTAGGGTGTCGGCTCCCGGCCGCGCCGACTAACCCTCTATCCTATCACCAGTTAGCTGAGCGCCAGATTGTTCGCGCCCGCCCCAGGAATTCTCTGTTACCTCTCCGCCGGAAGTGCATTTATCCCTGCGAGCAGCGATGGGGTGATTGGAGTCACAGCACAGAAAGCCGGCCGTTGCTCAGACTACGAGAGTGCTGCCTGCAGCCTGCATGGGCAGACAGCAGGAGGAATCGGAACCGTCAGGAGATGGATATGATTGAAGGCAAGCTTACGTTGACAACCCCCGAGGGACCGGGCCGACAGTTTGTAGCCGTTTCCGGCACCGGACACGCATTCGTGATGGACGACGCCGAGGGCCACACCGCCGCCAAGCCCATTGAGCTGGCGCTGCTCGCGCTCGGAGGCTGTACCGCTTTCGATGTGATCGGCATCCTGCGCAAGAAGCGCCAGTGCGTGACGGGCTACGAGGTGGAGCTGTCCGCCGAGCAGAACCCCGAGCCGCCGAACTACTTCACCCGCGTCGAGATCCGGCATCGCCTGCGCGGGGAGATCGACCCCGAAGCCGTGGCGCGGGCGCTCTACCTGTCGGAGACCAAGTACTGCGCAGTGGGTGCGATGATCTGCAAGACCGCGAGCATCGAAAACACCTTCGAAATCGTCGGGGAGGAGACTCCCGAGCCCGCCCCGGCCGGGACACGGTCATGACGCTCCGCTCAGCCGCCGCGGTCGCTGCCTGGCTGTTCCTCGGGGGAGCCACGGCTCTCGAGGCTCAAACTGCAAGCGTTCCGCAGGAAGTCAGCCTGCCGCAAGCGGTGGCGGTGGCGCTCCAGAACAATCCCACCTTGCAGGCGGCCAAGTCCTACGCCGAGGCGGTTGGCCACGCGGTGGCCGGAGCCAAGGCGGGCTACTACCCGCGCCTCGACTTTTCGGAAGGATTCGCGCGCAGCAACAATCCGGTGTTTGTCTTCAGCAGCAAGCTGACCCAGCGGCAGTTCACGGCGCAGGACTTCGAACTCGGGGCCCTCAACTATCCGCCTCCCATCGACAATTTCCGCACCCAGTTCGCGGCCGCCATGCCCCTCTACGACGCGGGCCAGACCTCCCGGCAAGTGCGCGACGCCCGGCTCGATTCGCAGGGGGCGCAGCGAGGAGCGGAGCGCACCTCCCAGGAGGTGATCTACAACGTGATCAGCGCCTACCTGGCACAGCTTCTCGCCCAGCAGAGCGTTGGCGTGGCCGAGGCGTCCGTGAAGTCGACCGCTGAGGATCTGGCGCGGGCGCAGGCGCGCCAGGGCCAGGGACAGGCGCTGATGTCAGACGTGCTCAGCGCTCAGGTGCAACTCGCGCAGGCGAACGAGGAGCTGATTCGAGCTCGAAACGAGGCGGCCACGGCCCAGGCGTCGCTCGACGTCGCCATGGGATTGCCCGAGGATGCGCCCGAGCAGGCGCAAGGGCCGCTCCGCGACACGACTTTTGAAAACGGCACGCTGGAGGACCGGCAACACCGGGCGCTCGATCTGCGGCCCGACTACCAGCAGGCTCTGATCGGCCAGGAAAAGGCCGCCAACGCCACGGCCGGCGCCCGCGCCCAATTCCTGCCCACTTTGAACATTTTCGGCTCCTGGGAGCAGGACAACGAGAGCTTCGCCGCGCATGGCGGAAACAATTGGGCGGCTGGGGCCACGTTGAACCTCAACCTCTTCGACGGCGGCGCCCGGCGGGCACAACTCGCCGAGACGCACGCCCGCCAGCGGCAAGCCAAGGCCCTGCGTACCCAGATGGCCGCCGGGATCCGGCTGCAAGTCCGGCAAGCCTATCTCAACCTGACGGCCGCCCGCCAGCGGGTGGACGTCTCGCGCGACGCCGCCTCACAAGCCGAGGAGAGCCTGACCATCCTGCGCAACCGTTATCAGGCGGGCCTGGCGACCATCACTGATCTGCTCGGGGCGGAGACAGCGCACGCCCGCGCCCAGCGCAGCTTTCTGAGCGCCATCTACGACTACCGCATTGCTTACGCCACCCTGGAACTAGCCACCGGCGAGTTGGCCCCCGAGTCCGCCGCGGTGGTGCGCTGAGGCCTGTAACCGGTTGCGTCAAGCAGAAGGAAAAGGCAGTTATGAGTGCGAATCAACTTCGTGGGTTTCTGGCGGGCGTCATGGCCATGACGGGCCTGCTGCCGGCGTGCGGCTCCCGCCCGGGCGGGCCGCAAGCCTCGCCGGCCACGGTCAGCGGCGTGACGGTCGAGACGATCCATCTTCAGAACTGGCCGAACGCGTACGAGGCCGTAGGCACCGTCCGGTCCGTTAACTCGAGCGTCCTCGGCGCCGAGATCAGCGGCACGGTGCGGGAGGTTCGAGTCGAGCCCGGTGACCGCGTCCAGCGCGGCGAGGTCCTGGCGGTGCTCGACGATCGTAGCCCGCGGGCTCAACTGGCCTCGGCGGATGCGGGCGTGGAAGCGAGCAAGGCGGGTCTGGCCGAGGTCGAAAGCGCCCTTCAGGCGGCCAAGGCCCAGCGCCAGCTCGCCGAAGTCACCTATCACCGCTACCAGGAATTGCTCGGCAAGAACTCAGTCACCCGCCAGGAGTTCGACGGTGCCGAAGCGGCTTACAAGTCGGCGGAGGCCAACGAGGCGGCGATGGTGGCCCGCAAGCAGCAGATGCAAGCCCAGAGCCAAGCGGCGCAGTCACAGCGGGAGTCAGCACAGACGATGTTCAGCTACTCCCGGATCGTCGCGCCCATCGACGGGCTGGTAACGGCGAGAATGGTCGATGCCGGCACGTTGGTGATGCCCGGCACTCCCCTGCTCACGGTCGAGGACACGGCACACTACCGGCTGGAGGCCAGCGTTCCCGAAGAGATGCTTCCCAGGATTCACGTGGGCCAGCCGGCGCAGGTTACGACGGGTCAGGGGAGCTTTCCGGGCACCGTGGTCGAAGTCGTGCCGGCCGCCGATCCGGCGAGTCGCACTTTCGTGGCCAAGGTGGCTCTGCCGGCCGCGTGTTCCTGCCGGTCGGGCGGGTATGGTACGGCGGCTTTCCCAGCCGGCGACGTGAAGGCGCTGGCCGTGCCACGCTCAGCGCTCGTCGAGCGCGGCCAGTTGGAAGGCGTCTACGTCGTCGGGCCCCAAAGTTTGGTCGAGTATCGCCTGGTGAAGACCGGCCGGAACCTGAATGACCGCGTCGAGGTGCTCTCCGGTCTATCGGACGGCGAGCGGGTGGCTACCTCGCAAGTCGACCGGCTCAGCGACGGCGAGCGGGTGGAGGCGCCATGAGCACCGGCCGGCTGGGCTTCGCGGGCCGCGTCGCCCACTACTTCGTCAACTCGAAACTGACGCCGCTCATCATGGCGGCCGCGATCCTGCTGGGCGCCTTCGCTACTGTGCAGACGCCGCGCGAGGAGGAGCCCCAGATTATCGTGCCCATGATGGACGTGTTCGTGGAGATGCCCGGAGCCACGGCCCACGAAGTCGAGCAGCGCGTCACCACGCCGATGGAGCGCTTGATCTGGGAGATCCCGGGCGTGGAGTATGTCTACTCCATCACCCGCCCCGGCCTCAGCATGGTGATTGTCCGCTATAAGGTGGGCGAGAAAGAGGAAGACTCGGTCGTCAAGCTTTACAACAAGCTCTATTCGCATTTCGATCTCATTCCGCCCGGCGCCTCCAGGCCGCTCATCAAGCCACGTTCCATTGACGATGTTCCGATCCTGGCGCTCACCCTGTGGAGCTCGCGTTACGACAGTTACACGCTGCGCCGCATCGCCGCCCAAATCGAGGGCGAGATCAAGAACGTCGACGACGTCTCGGTGACGCGGATCATCGGCGGCCAGCGGCGCCAGCTTCGGGTTCTGCTGGACCCTGCGAAGATGGCCGCTTTTGCGGTGGCGCCGGCCTCGATTGTGCCGGCCGTGGAGCGCTCCAACCAGCGCCTGCAGGCGGGGCAGTTCGCCGCGTCCAACCAGGAATTCTCCGTCACCACCGGCGACTTTCTGCGCAACGCGGAGGAGGTGGGTCAGGTGGTGGTGGGCGTATCCGCCGGACACCCCGTCTACCTGCGGGATGTGGCGTCGATCATGGACGGACCGGAGGAGCCGGCGGACTATGTCCTCTTCGGCTTCGGCGACGGCGCCCGGCAACGCGCCGCGAGCGCCACTGGCGAGTTTCCGGCTGTGACCATCGCCGTCTCGAAGCGGAAGGGGACCAACGCCGTGATAGTAGCGGACCGCGTGCTCGAAAAGGTGGAAAGCCTGAAGGGGGATATGATTCCCACCGACGTTCAGGTGACCGTAACCCGCGACTACGGCCGAACGGCTCAGGATAAATCGAATGAGCTCCTCAAGCATCTGCTGCTGGCGACGCTCTCGGTCACCCTGCTGGTGGCTCTGGCGCTGGGCTGGCGCTCATCCATCGTAGTGCTGGCGGCCGTGCCCGTCACCCTGGCGGTGACGCTCTTCATCTACTTCATCTACGGCTACACGCTCAACCGGGTCACCCTGTTCGCGCTGATCTTCTCCATCGGCATTCTGGTCGACGACGCCATCGTGGTGGTCGAGAACATCACTCGACACTTCCACCTGCCGCAAAACAAGGGCAGGCCGCTGGCCGACGTCGCGGTCGAGGCCGTGGACGAGGTTGGCAATCCCACCACGCTCGCCACCTGGACGGTGATCGCGGCTGTCTTGCCCATGGCTTTCGTCGGCGGGCTGATGGGCCCTTATATGCGGCCGATTCCAGTGGGCGCCTCGCTGGCGATGCTCTTTTCGCTGTTGGTGGCCTTCATCATCTCGCCGTGGGCGGCCCTGCGCGTCCGCAACCGCTCCGAACACCCTTCCGTCTCCGGCGAGGACCAGGAGGGTTGGGCCGGGCGCCTATACCGCCGCCTGATGAATCCCTTGATTCGCGACGCACGCAAGCGCAGGGCTTTCCTGGTGGCGGTAATCCTGCTCCTGCTGGTAGTCATGGCACTGCCCCTGCTGAAGATCGTCAAGGTGAAGATGTTGCCCTTCGACAACAAGAGCGAAATGCAGGTGATCGTCGACATGCCGAACGGTACCACGCTGGAGCAGACGGCGCGCGTCACGCGCGAGATCGCGCGGCGCATTGCCCAGGAGCCCGAAGTGGTCAACTACCAGGTCTACGCCGGCACTGCCGGGCCCTACAACTTCAACGGATTGGTGCGGCACTATTTTCTGCGCCAGGGTCCAAACCAAGCTGATATTCAGGTGAATCTATTGCCGAAGGATGAGCGCTCCGGGCAGAGCCACGACATCGCCAAGCGGATTCGCGCGGCCATCGTTCCCATCGGGGACCGCTACGGTGCGCGGCTGAAGGTGGCGGAGATCCCTCCAGGCCCGCCCGTGCTCGAAACCCTGGTCGCAGAAGTCTACGGACCCGACTACATCCAGCAGATCGAAACGGCCCGCCAGATTCGCGACGCGTTCAAGCAAACGCCCGGCGTTGTGGACGTGGACTGGTACGTCGAGGATCCACAGACCGAATACCGCTTTGTGGCCGACAAAGAGAAGGCGGCCCTCAACGGCATCGACGCCGATCAAATCACTTGGACCCTGCGGATGGCCGTCAGTGGCGCGGTCGTCGGCCTGGCTCACCAACCCAAGGAGAAGGAAGACGTCGATATCGAGCTCGAGCTGCCGCGCGCTGATCGATCGAGCGTCGCCAGCCTCGGGGAGATTCGCCTGATCTCCCGCGGTGGAACCCTGGTGCCGCTCAGCGAGTTGGTCCGCGTGGACCAAGGCACCATCGAGCAGACGATTTATCACAAAAACCTGAAGCCGGTGGTGTACGTCACCGGTGACGTGGCCGGGCAGCTGGAGAGTCCGGCGTATGCCATGATCAGCCTCGCCAAGAAGCTGGACGCGTTGAAGACCCCGCAAGGCGGCCGTGTGGAGCGTTACCTCACCGCCCAGCCTTTTCTGACGAATCAGATTGCGATGAAGTGGGACGGCGAGTGGCAGATCACTTACGAGGTGTTCCGCGACCTAGGGTTCGCGTTTGGGGTGGCGCTGGTGCTGATTTATCTGATCGTGGTGGCCTGGTTCCAGTCGTTCCGGGTGCCACTCGTCATCATGGCCCCCATACCCCTTACCTTGGTCGGCATTCTGCCCGCCCACGCGCTGATGGGCGCCTTCTTCACGGCCACCTCCATCATCGGTTTCATCGCGCTGGCGGGAATCATCGTGCGCAACTCCATACTCGTGGTGGATTTTACCGACTTGCGGGTGAAGCAAGGCATGCCCCTGGAAGAAGCAGTCATTGACGCTGGTGCCGTCCGCTTTCGCCCCATTCTACTCACGGCCGCTGCGGTTATCGTCGGCGCCTTTGTGATTCTTTTCGACCCGATCTTCCAGGGCCTGGCCATCTCGCTGATGGCCGGTGCCCTGGCTTCAACGCTGCTCTCTCAGTTGACCACGCCCGTTCTTTACTACCTGAACGCGCGTCGCCGAGAAGGGGCCAACGGAAGCGCGGTGGCGCTTTGAGGCGCGTTCGGGCCCTGCGCAGGAGGACGAATTATGGATATCAATCGTTGGCTGAGGCTGCTGGCCGGCGCCTTTGTGCTTGCGTCGCTGGCCTTAGGCTACTTCGTGAGTCCTTGGTGGTATCTCTTCACTGCCTTCGTAGGCTTGAACCTGTTTCAGTCCGCCTTAACGAACTGGTGCCCTATGATGACGTTTCTACGCAAGCTTGGCGTCAAGCCTTAGGCTGGGGGGAGCGACGTGGTTTTCAAAAGGCGAAGGCCCGCCGCTCGCGTCCGAATCGTGACGCAGCCACTCACGGCATTACTGGCGTAAGACCACAAAACGGCTGATGGAATACCCCAGCACCGCTCCAACGAAAACGTCCGACGGGAAATGAGCCTGGGTCGTGACCCGTGAGAAGGCCACCACGCCTGCGAGTCCATAGGCAAGCCAGGGAACCCAAGGACGCGCGCGATAGCGTCGCGCCATGACGGTGGCCACCGCGAACGCGGCCGTAGAGTGACCGGAAGGGAAGCTGGCGGCACCGCTGAAACTGCTGCCCCAGCCGGTTTTGAACCATGTGTTGGAGAAATTTCCCGTGGGCGGAATGGCCCTGGGGCGCTCCCTGCGCGTTAACGCCTTCAGCGCCGTGTCCACGATCAGGCCGTCGGCCAAGGATTCCGCTGCAAAAAGATTGGTCTCTTGCGCGTAGGCGTCGTGCCGCTTCAGGCCGATGAGATAGAACGACGTCGGAACCATGGCGATGCCGATCGCGGCGCTGGTCGGGTTGAAAACCTGATTGAATCCATCAAAGGTATGGGTGCGGCGAAAGTAGGGTGTGTCGTGAGGGTCCAACGCGATTAGTCCGGCCGTGGCTCCGGCAAAAGCGATGGCCGGTTCCCAATGCTTGCCGATCTTGGCCGGAACAGTCCAAATGGACCGCTGGTCTTGCGCCAAGTTGGGCAGAAGCGTCTTCCACGAGACCGTTCGAAGTTGGTGCGCCGAGACGTCTTGCGAGTTCTGCTGCGCAATCCCAACGCTGCCAGCTTGGGGTGAGGTTTGCGGCTGGGCGCTGCCCAGAAAACAGAACAAGACCAGTGCGGTGCAGAAAATCGAGACTCTCTTACCCAATTCTTTACCCAGCGGCCCAGCACCGCCTCAGAGTGACGTACCCCTAGCGCTCGTAACTCCAAGAAACAACTGGTGCGGAGGGCGGGAGTCGAACCCGCACGTCCCTTGCGGGACAAGGGATTTTAAGTCCGAACTCTGCGATTCTTGCCCATTTCGAAATTCTTTGAATCATTTTGAAACAAAAGGAGATAACCCCGAATGATCCCTCTTCACTTTTCATCCATTCTTTGGTGATTTTGAAGGATTCTTTACCAAGTTTATTACCAAGCCGGTCTGCTCGGTGCGTGACACAGCGGAAAGCCCTCACGAAGGCGGCGCCGCCCATGATTCATCGCCGCGACGTAATTTGAGACCTCTTGAACGTCTTCCAGTGGGACACCCAGAGTCTCCGCGGTTTCAAATGGCATCACATCAGAAAACGGCGATTTGTGTGCCCTCGATCTGCGAAGAGAGCACCGCCTCCTTGTGGACGTAGAACAGGGAGGGGTCAGGCAGAACGGACGCGAGCCCGTCCAAGCGTCCCAGGGCTTGGCTGGCCTGTTCTACAGAGGCAGGAGCAGCTGGAGGGCTAGCGGCGGCTCGGGCGGCAGAGGCGGAGGCACGTTGGCACGGACGGCTCTTCCCGGAGAGATTTCTGAACGTAGGTGCCTAAGCGCTTCCCACCGAATGATCGGCAGATATTCTCATCGTCATCAACCACTGCGATATAGGTCGTGGTAGCGCTGCTCATCGGGATTCGATGAGTACTACAGGAATGGAAAGGTAACGCCGCCTATTGCCCTTTGGGGAGGGTCCGGACGGGCTCCGGGAAGATGCTCGCCTCCTGCGTTAGTCGGGTGAGTTCCGCCACGGACTGCACCTTCAATTTGGTGGTGATCGCGGTACGATGCAGCTTCACTGTCCGCTCGTGGATGCCCAGATCCCATGCAATCTGCTTGTTGAGCTGTCCCTGCACAACATGCGAAAGCACTTCAAGCTCCCGATCGGTGAGCGTGTCGAAGCGCGCGCGTAACTCACGCTGCCGGTCGCGCGCCGCCCGCTCACGAGAATCGCGGGCAAGGGCGCGCGTCACTGCGTCAATCAACTTCTCTTTTGGAGCACGCTTTTCCAGGAAATCCTCGGCACCATCGCGCATCGCGCGGACGCTCGAGGGAATGTCTCCATGCCCGGTCAAAAAGAGAATCGGCAGTGGATTGGGACTCTGCGCCAGAGCAGATTGCAGATCGAGTCCGTCCATTTGCGGCATCCGCAAATCTGCCAGCACACAACCTGGTGCATCGGCATCACGTTGCGCCAGAAATTCGTGCGCTGACGCATGGGTCTTTACAGAGAATCCGTTCGCCCGGAGCAGCCGCGAGATCGCCGTAAGAAAAGACGCATCGTCGTCGACAACGTGCACGATGGGGACGGTTACGCTCATTTCGACGCGTCCTCCTCCGCGATCGGCAGCGTAAATCGAAACCTTGCCCCACCCTCATTCCTGTTTTCGGCCCAGAGCCGACCATTGTGTGCCTCAATGATCGTGCGAGAGATCGGTAAACCCATGCCCATACCGTTCGCCTTGCTGGTGAAAAAGGGATCGAAAATGTGTGTGAGTTTGTCGGCGGGAACACCCCGGCCGGAATCGCTTACGGCGATCTCGACCGTCTTGGGTCCGTCGAGCGCTGCGGTCACGCTGACCCGTCGATCCGCCGGGCTCGCCTCGTCGAGCGCATCCATTCCATTGACGATCAGGTTCAGCAACACCTGCTGAAGATGCACGGGGTCGCCCAACACGGGCGGCAGATCGTCCGCCACGGCCCATTCCAGTCGTACGTGCCGTGCCGCGGCGTCAGAGCGTACGAGGGCGGCGACTTCGCCAACAAGTTGGCCCACATCCACGGGCCGCTTATCCAGGTTCTGCCGTTTGAGCAGTCCGCGCATCCGGTCGATAACATTGCCCGCTCGCTGGTCGTCCGTGCGGATGTCGGCGAGTATCGCGCGAACCTCTTCCAGGTCGGGCGATTTATCCTCCAGGAAAAGCTCCGCCGCCTCCGCGTTGCGCAAGATCGCACCGAGCGGCTGATTAATCTCATGCGCCAGCGCCGAGGCTAGCTGGCCCATCATCGAGACGCGGCCCACGTGCGCAATCTCCTGCCGCAAACTCTGGGTTTCCTGCTCCGCCTCCTTTCGCCCCGTAATGTCATGCGATACGCCGCGAGCCAGAATTGGTTTTCCGGCGCCGTCGAACTCGACGCGGCCGCGAGACCCGATCCAGCGCACCTCGCCGCCCGGGAGCAGTACTCGATACTCTGTTTCATAACTGCCGTCACCCTCAGTCGCTTTCTCCAGCACTAAGCGGAACGCATCGCGATCGTCCGGGTGGAGTCGCTGCAAGATGTGGTCAAGTTCCAGCTGTTCCGTCTCTGGAAAGCCAAACAGCGCGCGCCATTTGTCTGTTGCCCAGATTCCGTTCCGGGTGAGATCACGAATCCAAATGCCGAAATCGGCGCCCTCGACGGCCAGCCTCATTCTTGCTTCGATTTCGTGCAACCCGGCTTCGCTCTCTTGCAACTTGCGGCCGAGTTCGGACGCGCGGATCATTTCACCGCTCAACTCGTAGCCCATCACAGCGACCAAGCCCGTGAAGGACGTGCTCGCCACAATGGGCACCTGGACGATTCCCCAGAACACCAACAAGGACTGACCGGCTCCGACGAGTGTGAAAAACAGAATACTTCCGCCCGCGCTCAGTGCACGATGGCGGTCGCCCCGCCGCCAGGCAGTGATACTGGCGTCGGCGACAAAGATGACGAGGCTCACGAAACTTAGCTGGCCCACCAGCATCCAGGGATTGGGCACACCCTCGGCGATCTGGACGGATTCACCGAGAAACGAGATGTGCCGAAGACGGGTGATCTCGAGGTAGTTCAGATTCTGCCCCACCAGAAAGTTGAGAACGAGAGCCAGTGTGCGCAGGCCGCAGACCATCCACGCGAGCCATGGTCGCCCGGCCCGCAGGTAGACCCGTACGAACCCGACGAGGGAAACAATCAACAGCCACACCGCCACGTGCCCCCACTTCAGCACAGTCGCGAACTCTGCCGGGGTCCCCGCCCGCATCATCCCCAATTCACAAAAGGCGAAGGCTGCCGTCCCAATCGCCGCAAGAGAAAAAAGCAGATTCGCCCAAGCCTTGCGATCCCTGGACCAGACTAAGATGTTAATCCCCGCCAGCGCGAGGCACGCCGACGCACTCATGGACCAGATGATCGTAATCAGGCTCATGGGTAGTGGATAATATCTTCGATCAGGCTCACGACCACCACGTTACGACACGCTGCACCGACACAAACTCTCGTGGTTGCTGTCGTCGTCCGTAACGAGACAGTCGGTGTCGTACTGCGAAGAATACTTGCGAAAGGTTCCGGCGGTCTCCGAAGCCGGCCATTTTAACGGCTCTTTCGACTCTTGAGTGGACGAGCTCGTACCGCCCGCAAATCCCACCAACTCAGCCTTGACCGGCGGTTGACCAAACCGGTCGCAAAATGACACTTAATGTGCACTCAGCTTGCAAACAGATCAGCGGCAGCACCCAGCCTATGTCATTTCCCATCAATCCCTTAGATCGGCAAACCGGCATGCGCACCGAAAGCGCTTCTTAAGCGTAACGTACAGCACCGTTTTATTGATTCTAAAGGACATTCCAGCTTTGGGCCTGTTCCTGCACTGCAGTATCTAACTGATTTTAAATAACATTCCAGCTTTGGGGACAGGGGGGTGGGGGGGTATCAAATTTCTGCCCCATCGAAGCGGGCCAATTTGGCGATACTTTTGGATCGGTTAGGCCCCGAAAACCACAACGGATCCCGTTCGCCGTACCCGCCAACTGCTGCAAGTATGGACCTTCGGGAGCGGTCCGTCAAGGGCGCTGACTCCAGCCCAACCTGACCTCGCGATTCTTGGATCACCGTTTGACCCACCCACTAAAATGCCCGAAGCTCCACTCTAACAGGCATCCCCATACAGCAGTAACGCTCGAGAAACGCAGGCGCAACTGTTAAAACTAACAGTACCGGTCTGGTTGACGTGTGGAAGGCGTGGTTTCGGTGACGAGCCGAACCGCGCGGTAGCAACGGAACAGTAAGCCACAATTCACATTAGGAACTAACACGCAGGTCGAACCCGTGTATTTTGGCGATTATTTGCTGGCCGAACGCCGTGCCTCCACGATGCGTTTTGCGAGACTCGCTGAAGCTTCGGCGAGTCCCTGCGCACACCCCCAAGCGTTCCCCCAATAATAATAATGATGATGACGACGTCGGAGTGAGCTTGACGCAGAAGGCGGCATCCTCCCGGAAGCCCGTCCGGACCTTCCCCAAAGGGCAGTAGACAGCCCTTCTGTCTGTCTCTATAGTCATCATCGTACGAGACCTAAACAAGGGAGATGAACCCATGTACGGATTCAAGGCGTTCGTGTTCAACGGCAAGAAGACGGCCGGCAAGGCCCTCGACACAGTCGAGGACCACATGCCGACCTACACGTGGATTGAAGATGCCGCCGTGGTGTCACGGAGCAAGCTCGGCATCGTCCGAATTCACAGCACCTGGGCGCAGGACGACAGCGCGGTCGGCGTCGGTACCGGTTGGGGCGCCCTGACCGGTGGCCTGCTCGGGCTCCTGCTCGGACCGGGCGGTGCGCTGGCTGGAGCCGCGGTGGGCGGCTCAGTGGGCGCCCTGTTCGGCGTCAGCAACGAAGTCGCGTTCGACGACCCGCGGCTGGACGACTTCGCGGCGTCGCTCGATTACGACACGTCGGCGTTGGTTCTGGTGGGCGAGGAAGCCACTCTCGCCGACTTCGTGACGGCGGTCACCCCCTTCGGTGGGAAGATCATCGAAACCAACCTCAACGAGGACGACGTCAAGGCCCTGAGGAAGGCCCTCAACCAGAAGAAAGCCCTCAAGCAGGCCAAGTGAGGAGTCATCACACCGGTCCCCAGCGGGGAGTCCTCTGGGGACCGTGGCCGACGGGAAGCGGTCTGGTCGAGCGCGCAACCCGCCGTCACAGACCTCATGGGATGGGTCACGGACCAGGCGGCGCTGAGGGCGCGCTCGATCAGCTATACGCCCTGTGGGTGACGCTGCTGAGCGTCGACGCCTGGAAGGAGACGTGGACGGGAGCGAGCACGGCGCAAGGGTGACGGACTCCCGCCCACCGTGACGTTCCCGCCGCTTTCACCGATGATTGCAACTTCTATTTCGGCCACCTTCATTGCAAACCAGGCCCCGCCGGCGCCTTTAGATTAGTGGGTGCTTTCGACGCCCAGTTCTCCGAATATCGCCACCACATCGACAAGTTCTGGGCCGGACCGGAATCGGTGGCGTTCGGCGGTCGGGTGCAATTCAAGATGGATGACGGCATGAATCGTGAAGACATCTTCTTACGACAGGTTCTTCAAACCGGACGGACAGAGCAAGACCGCCAGGGGCTTTGCCCTTGTTGACCTCGTGGCGCTTCCCGCGACGTACTGGCAGCCCCTCTCCCCTTTGGCTAGATGGGTTAAAGAGGCTTTGGTGTAATGCGGCCATATATCCAGGCTGATCTCCGCGCCCCACATCTGTCGCAGTGGGCAGACGTGGGACCACGGACCATGATCCGATGGCACCAGTTTCGGAACTAAGTCGTGCGCCGAGATGGACTGATCAGTCGCTCGTCAAACCGCGCGTTTGGTGAGTCGTCAGGTTGCAAAACGCGCGGAGCGCGATGATCGTCAATACGCGTTCGGAAGGGATACGAAGAATGCCTACGGCAGGAGTCCACTCTTCCCCAAGTGAGTAAGCTGAATGACCAACCGCCTGACGTCAGGGTCAATGCATTTTCTGCTCGGGGCCGCGTGCATCGTGATCATATCGTGGGGAATCAAGGCTGCAGCCGATCTCCTCTCGCTCATCTTACTTGGCCTTCTTCTCGCCTACAGCGCTCTCCCATTTCTAAAGTGGATGATGCACCGATTTCATCTGCGCAAGACTAAGGCTTTGGCCCTGGCGATCGGTCTAATGGGCACCTTGGGAGTAGTCTTAGTGGTTCTGTTGTTTAAGGACGCCGCAGTAATGAAAGGGAAACTCCCGATCTATGAGGAGCACGGGCGTGACCTATACCAGCACGTCGCGGTTTTCTTGCACGCTCATAGCGTCGATATCGCAAGCTTGTCGGCGACGAAGGGGTCTACCTCCAATGAACTTGTGAGGTTTGCTCAACTGATCCTGCCGCAGGCGAGCCGGCTCTTCTCGGATGGGCTGCTGGTCGTCCTGCTGGGAGGAATGTTTCTCTTAACGATAGAGGAGGATACCGAGCGCGCGAACTCCCAGTCGATCCTGGCCCAAATCCACAATGACGTGGCGCATTACACCACCGCTTCGGCCACGACCGGAGTTCTGACGGCGCTGGCCAACCTGGTGCTGTTGGTGGCCTTGGGCGTGGATTTCCCTGTGGTTTGGTGCGTCCTGTATTTCTTCCTGCACTTTATTCCCAAGATCGGCTTCATTCTCGCCCTGGTGCCGCCGAGTTGTGTGGCGCTCCTCATGCTGGGTTGGAGGAAGGCCTTACTGGTCGCGAGCGGGTTAGTGCTCACCCAACTGGTATCGAGCTACGCAATCACTCCGATGTTGTTAAGAAAGAAGGATGTAAAGGTCTCGTCCATGGAGATGATTCTGGCCCTGCTATGGTGGGGGTTTCTGCTTGGCCCGGCGGGCGGCATTCTGGCGATTCCGCTGACTTTGGCGATGAAGAGGATCATTCCCGACTTCTTTATTGAAAGAAGCACTGCGGCGCCCTCAGGATGACCCGGGATTACCGGCAGGCGGTGATTGGCGATGAGGCCGAGAGAGAACCGTGAAATAGACTGAAGGGACATTTGTGGAACGCCGACGAATTCCGATCGGCTTCGGTCAGCGTGCATCACAAAGGGCTGAATTGATAGTGTGGTTTGAAAGGAGAGTGTCATGAGACGCAATCTATCCGTGACGGCCGTCCTGATCGTATTAATCGCCGGTGCTACGGCACCCTGCCATGCTCAGGCGAATGCCGGAGTCCTCAACTATCTCCAACAGAACGTCAACCTGAGTCAGGACCAGATCGCGGCGGTCCGCAAGGGGGAAGCAGTGGCCGAGAATCTGAAGTCCCGCAGTCCGGCGGAGGTTGTTGTATTCGGCGTGGTTTACGTCAACGCGGCTCCGGAGAGCTACGTCAAACTCGCCTACGACTTCGACCGCCTTCGCAAGGTGCCGTCGTATCTGGCCCTCGAGAAGTTCAGCAGTCCGCCGCAACTCTCCGACCTGAAGGGTTTCGCGTTGGACAGCCAAGATATACAGGATCTCAAGGACTGCAAACCCGACCACTGTAACCTTCAGATTCCGGCCACTACCATCGGAGACGTTCATCAAACCATTAATTGGTCCGATCCCGATGCTGAACAACAGGTGAATCAAATGGCGCAGAAGAGAGCGTTGCAGCTCCTTCTGACCTACCAGAAAGAGGGCAATCAGGCTCTGGGGGTCTATAACGACAAGCACGACCCGACCCAGGTGCCGGAGCAGTTCAAGTACATGCTCAGCTATGCCAAGGTTCTGCCAAAGGCGCTGCCGGATTATTACAACTACCTTCTCAACTATCCCAATGGCAAGCCCGCCAACGTAGAGGACATGTTCTATTGGACAAAGGTGAAGTTTGGGCTTAAGCCGACGCTGCGCCTGGTGCAGGTTGTGACCATGAAGGGGACCGATCCAGCCGAGCCGGCCTACACCATCGCTGAGAAACAACTCTATTCCAGCCACTACTTTGAGACGGCTTTGGACCTCACCTATTGCATTCGCAGCGGCGATCCCGAGAAGCACGGCTTTTACCTCATCATGATCATGGGATCGGAGCAGGCGGGGCTGACCGGCGTCAAGGGCTCGATCGTCCGCAAAAGCGCGGTGGGACGATCGGTCTCCTCTTTGCAAAAATCATTGACGTCGATCAAAACCACCATGGAGAAGAACCAATAGGGTTCCGCCGAAATCAGGGCCACCGGCGCGCCGGAGCATGAAGGCGCGAGTGAAGTCACAGGCGCGATCAGGAGCAGTGCTCGAGGAAGTACGGAATCGGAGCATAGGGGCCAGATGCCCGAAAACCCTACCAAGTCGTCCAAGCACGTGCTCGAACCGGTGGAGAGAATCTCCGAGATCTTGTCCGGGCTCATCATGGTCCTCACTTTCACCAGTTCGCTGAGCGCCGCCGGGGTGGGCCGAGGACAGGTTCGCACGATGCTCATCGGAGCCCTCGGATGCAACCTGGCCTGGGGCATTATCGATGGGGTCTTCTATCTCATGGGCTGCCTTAGCGAGCGAGCGCGCAGCAACGCCGCGCTGCGCGCCCTGAGCAAAGCCGCTGACGCTGAAGAGGCGCAGGGCATCATTGCCGAGGCGATACCGCCGGCCTTGACGTCCATCTTGCCTCCAGTGGAACTCCAGACAATGCGACACAGACTGAGTCAATTGCCCGAACCGCCTCCGTATGCGCGACTTACAAAGGATGATTGGCTCGGCGCCTTAGGGATCTTCTCGCTTGTTTTCCTATCCACGTTTCCTCCGGTGATTCCCTTCATTTTCACCCACGACGCCCGAGTGGGCCTGCGCATTTCGAATGGAGTTACCATCGTGATGCTATTTCTGACCGGCTATGCGTTCGGTCGCTATCTTGGCCGGCGTCAGTGGTTGCTGGGTCTCTCAATGGTCGTTCTTGGTCTAACGCTGGTCGGAATCGCAATAGCCCTCGGTGGATGAACACCACCCAACCAATCGGCGCGCTCGCGGTGCTTGTTCTCCTGGGCAACCAGGTGCTGGCGCAGGAATCGTCCACTAGTCTGTCCACCGACTCGACCGGCGCCAATACAAAACAGTGGTCGTTCTCCTTCACGGCCGACGGCTACGTCGTGCCGCACGATCGGTTCTACGTGAATCCAAACCTCGCGGTGGACCACCAATGGCTTCATCTTGAAGCGCGTTACAATTACGAGGACCTGGAGACGGGATCGTTGTGGGTGGGCTACAACTTCAGTGCCGGACACAAGCTGGTGCTGGAGGCAACGCCGATGATCGGCGGTGTCTTCGGGAGAACCACCGGGGTTGCGCCCGGCTACGAGGTTTCGCTTAGCTATAAGAAGCTTGAGCTCTCCGGCCAGGGCGAATATGTATTTGACACGAGGGATCGTGCAGGAAGCTTTTTCTACGTCTGGCCGCAACTGACCTACTCGCCGCTGGACTGGCTTAGCTTTGGCCTGGTGGCGCAACGAATAAAGGCCTATCACACCGCGCTCGACGTGCAACGCGGGCTGTTCGTTGGCTTCTCCCATAAGCAAGTGCATTTCACAACCTATGTCTTCAACTTGGGCTGGACCGAGCCCACTCTGGTCTTCGAGTTTGGAGTCAAGTTCTGAGTTGCGCCACGGTCAAAAGCCAACGAACCTTTCTGCGCCTGGGCCGGACGGGAAGTGAAAGTTCGCGCCATGTGGAGCGAGGGCATCCACCAGTGGACAGCGAAGTTCTATAGGAAGCGATCACCATCACATTGAAGGTGCAGTCGGTGGCAGACCTCTTCCGAATAGCACGGGAGGCCGGCATCTTCCCGGACCCCGTCCCAACCTTCCCCAAAGGGCAGTAGACATCATTACCTGTCAATCCTTATAGTGCTGCTTGGATCACTGTGACCAACATAAGATCCACCTACGCAGGAGTTGTTGATGACGATACAAATAAGGAGGAGCACATGGATACAACGCCGGTAGCACTTGCGAAGGGAAGCTCTGGATTATCGATCGTGTGGTCGATTCTATTGATCGTGTTTGGGGTTCTGGCCATCTGCTCGCCTTTGGCTACCTCGCTGGGTGTGATGATGGTAATCGCATGGTTGGTCTTGTTCGGTGGTCTCGCCCAACTGGTTTACGCCTTTCAGTCGGAAGGCATCGGCCACATCGTTTGGAAGCTCCTAGTCGCATTTGTCTACGTCGCGGCAGGACTCTATTTGCTTACGCACCCCGGCGTGGGTGTCGCCAGTCTAACTCTGGTGTTGGGAATAGTCTTCTTCGCCGAAGGCGTGGCGGATGTGGTCCACTATTTCTCGGTGCCCAAGGTGGACGGCTCCGGGTGGGTGCTGTTGGACGGAATCATCACCCTTCTTCTCGGTGTGATGATTTGGACGGGCTGGCCATCTACCTCGGTCTGGCTCATCGGGACACTGGTCGGGATCAGCTTGATCATGACCGGCACGACTCGCCTCATGATGTCGCTGGCCGTTCGCAGGCTTGCCAAAGCTCTCTGAAGTAGCTCTATGGCGGAAGATCCGACCACATAGCGGGGGGCGGTCCTCGAGGCTCTCGAAGGGCGGGGCTTCAGCCCCGCCGGGTCGGAGAGAAGGATCGAAAGGGCCCTTTAGGTTTTGAAGCCTTGTCGCATCAGGGGCTAAAGCCCCAAAAACGCGCGCGAGCTTTGCGGCGGGGCTGAAGCCCCGCCCTTCTATTCCCCGACAAGTACAATCGCTAACTTCTGCAACCAAGGACCAGACCGGCAATCTGAGCATTTCTCCGGGTCCGTCCGGACCTTCCCCAAAGGGCAGTAGACGGTGTTACCTTTCCATTCCTATAGTACAAACCGAATCCCGATGAGCAGCTTTACCATGACCTACGTCGCAGTGGTTGATGACGACGAGAATATCTGCCGATCATTCGGCCGGCTATTGCGTGCGGCGGGACTTCAGCCGATTACTTATGATTCGGCGGAATCGTTTCTCGCGGACACGAAGCATCCCCAGTTCAGCTGCCTTCTGCTCGACATCCAGCTCGGCGCCATGTCCGGCATCGAACTCGCTCAGCGGCTCGTGGCCGCAGGCGAGCGTACGCCCATCATCTTTATCACTGCTCATGACGATCCTGAAGCGCGCCACGCGGCCGAAGCGTTGGGTTGTGCGGCTTATCTCCGAAAGACGGATTCCGGCAAAGAAGTGCTCGAAGCCATCCGGAGGGTAGCGGCCTAAGCCGCTCAATTTGGTTCTTTAGAGAGAAGTTCAGAGGAGGAGATCCATGAGATGGTCTGGAAAAATAAACCTTGCTGTGGCAATCGTGGCCACGCTTTTCGGCGCGGCAGCACCCCCGGCCGCCAAGGCTCAACAGAAGAAGCCCAACATCGTCGTCATCATGGCCGACGACATTGGGTGGTCCAACATCGGCGTTTACAACATGGGCATGATGGCCGGCAGGACACCCAACCTCGACAAGATGGCCAAAGAGGGAATGATATTTACCGACTATTACGCCGAGGCCAGCTGTACGGCGGGTCGCGCAGCATTTATCACCGGTGAGCTTCCGATTCGTACCGGCATGACGACAGTCGGCCAGGCAGGTGCGGATCTCGGTCTGCCCGCCGAAGCCATGACAATGGCCACCGCGCTCAAAGCGCAGGGCTATGCCACGGGCCAGTTCGGCAAGAATCACCTCGGTGATAAGAACGCGTATCTGCCCACGGTTCACGGCTTTGACGAATTCTTCGGTTATCTATATCACCTGGACGCGATGGAAGACCCGTTTCATCCGGCCTATCCCCAGGATTTGTTGAACGTGGTTGGTCCGCGCAATTTGGTTCGCTCCTGGGCGACTGACACGGACGATGCGACGGTGGACCCGCGCTGGGGCAAAGTCGGCAAGCAGAAGATCCAGGACGAGGGGCCTTTGCCGCCGCATCCCATGGCCGGCATCAAATACAACATGGAGACGGTGGATGAGGCATTCGTCGCCGACTCCATTGCGTTCATGACCAAGGCCAAGGCCGCTAACAAGCCCTTCTTCCTGTGGCTCAATCCCACGCGCATGCACGTCGTGACGCACTTGTCGCCAAAGTACGAAGCGATGCGTAACTCGAAGAACGGCTGGACGGAACAGGAAGCCGGCATGGCCCAGTTGGACGATAACGTGGGCGCGGTGATGCAGTTTCTCAAGGACAATGGTTTGGATGACAGCACCATTGTCATGTTCACCACTGACAACGGCGCTGAGCAATTCACCTGGCCCGATGGTGGACAAACGCCGTTCGCCATGGCCAAGGGGACGGTCATGGAGGGTGGCTTCCGCGCGCCTGCGATACTTCGCTGGCCCGGCCACGTCCCGGCCAACTCCATTCAGAATGGCATCTTCTCGGGGCTGGACTGGCTACCCACTTTTCTTGATGCCGCCGGCAACACTCACATCAACAACCAACTACTGCAGGGCGTAAAGATCGGCGACCAGACATATAAGAACCATCTGGACGGTTACGACCAGATGGAAGCGATCACGGGCAAAGGTCCATCTGCGCGTCATGAAATCTACTATTTCGGTGAATCCACCCTCGGCGCGGTACGTATCGACGACTTCAAATATCGCTTTATTCAGCAGCCCGAAGGCTGGGTGGGTGAAAAAACTCATCCGGACATGCCCATCCTGACCAACCTGCGCCTGGATCC
>Ga0335085_10001415_pt1 | contig 51388 bp, 30 predicted proteins | sample Lox_Sample_45_FD_206712 | JGI IMG/M metagenome (GOLD analysis project Ga0335085, IMG submission 206712) | Soil microbial communities from Loxahatchee National Wildlife Refuge, Florida, United States - Lox_Sample_4.5 | ecosystem: Environmental > Terrestrial > Soil > Wetlands | place: USA... | reverse complement strand
CCCTCCGTTGGGGCTGGTGAAAACCCCGTTGACCGCCGGTATGGCGATCAGCTGTTCGTAGTGGTTGTAGAACCCGGCAACGTCCAAGGAAGTGCCTTTAACCGGGCTCGTCCGGAACCCCAATTCATAGGAGAGCAGGGTCTCGGCTTGCAGGCTTGGGTTGGGCACTAAGCCTTCGTAATAGGCCGGAGTGCCGGGCCCAAAGGTTCCTGGTGGGACCCCGTAGAGGTAGAGGTAGCCCGATTCGGCCAATTGGGTGGGAATGCGCACCGCCCTGGAAACTGCGGCCCAAAGGCTGCTGTTGTCGTCGGGCAGGAAGAGAAGGCGGCCCGAGGGTTGCCATTCGTTGCCCGTATAGGGGTTGTTCTCCAGCTTGGCCCCCCCGGTCAGGTAAAGCCGGCCGTCCACCAGGGTCAGCTTGTCCTGGAGGAATCCCGAATAGATGTTCTGTGTCTGGGGGGTGTAGTACCAGGAGATCTGGTTGAAGAACTGGTCGGCGATGTTCCGCCAGCTCCCGCCCCAGGTGATCTCGTTGACTTGGGCCAAGTGGAACCGGTGCTGGAACTCCATGTCCAGTTGACCCACGTTGGAAATGCGGCTGTCGCCGGTGGTGGTCAGGTTATCGTAGTCGTAATAGGCCATGGCCTGGATCTGCGAGTCGTCCGCGAAATCCCGCGTCCAACGGCCCAGGACATAAGCGTGCTGATCCACGTCCGTGTTGATATCCGTGAACGTTTGGAACTGGTTGGGGTCGAAGAAAGGGTCGTCGGTAGTGCTCAGCTGGGCGTAGTTGAAAAAGCCCTTCTGGATGTCCCCCTCCAGGGTCCATTGGTCCGCGTCCTGGTGAAGGTCGGCCCGGAACCCGCCCCGAAAATCGTACCAGGCGTCGTTCCAGGTTCTTCCCAGGAGGGTCTCGCCCTCACCCGTGCCGGGATTGAGGAAGGGGTTTTGGTTGTTCACCTGCCCATAAACCCGGTAGTAGAGGTCGTCGCCGGCCTTGCCGCCGTAACGGAAGGCGCCTCCGCCGTTCAGGGAGGTGGTTCCGCTCACCCCGGCGGGATAGAGGTTGCTGCCTCCGTTGGCCGAGAGGTAGAGGCCCTGGGTGAGCTTGGCATCCTTGGTGATGATGTTGACGATGCCGTTGACCGCGTTGGAGCCCCAAAGTGTGCCGCCCGGCCCGCGGATGACCTCGATATGGTCGATGTCCTCCAGCATCAGGTCCTGCTGGTTCCAATGAACCCCGCCCAAGACCGGGTCATAAACGCTGCGCCCGTCCACCAGCACCAGCATCTTGTCGTTGTAGTTGGCGTTGAAGCCGCGAGCGCTGATGGCCCACTGGCTGGCCGATTGCCGCGCCACTTGGACGCCCGGCACCATGGCCAGGAGGTCGGCCACGGTCTTGGCCCCACTGCGCCGGATATCGTCGGAGGTGATGACGAAGATGGCCGAGGTGGCTTCCCGAAGGGATTCCGCCTTCTTGGAGGAGGAAGTCACCACCACATTCAATCCGGCCAGGTCGCTTAGGCTGACCGAGGTCAGGTCGCTGGTGGTTTTCCCTCCCGCATTGTCGTCGGCCAAGGCTGGAAACGCGGTCCCCACCGTTAACAGGACCGACAGGGCCGCCGATGCCCCAAGTGCTTTCAGATCTTTCATTAAAAACCTCATAACATCCTCCTCAAATTGGATTGAAACTCCCGCGCGGCTTCCTTTTCAGAAAGCGCGTCCACGTCCAACAACAACACCGACCGGTCCTGGCATTGGACCGGCCCCAGGAGGCACCCCTCCCGCTCTTCCCCGCTCATCTCTTCCAGGTCCTTGCTCCAGACCTGGACCACTTCCCTGATTCCATCCACTAAAAGCCCCATCAAAAAGGAGCCTTTCCACCCACGGGCCACGACCGTGACCACGCATTGGTGGGGAAAAGCCCCGACGGGAGTCGATCCGAAACAACGTCTTAAATCCACTACCGGCACAACCTGCCCGCGGAGCCGGACCGCCCATCGGACGTTGGAAGAGTCGTGGGGGACCGGCTCCAGCGAGGAAGGCTCGAGGATTTCCCGGACTTTCTGGATTTCCACGCCGTATTCCAGTTGGGCCACCGAAAAAGTGAGATACCGGCCTTCGGCTTTGAGAGTCATGGTTTTCATTCCCCTTACCTTTCGGACAGGACGGTGGCGACCAGAACGCCCACGGTTTTGGACCCGTCCGTCACGGGCATGGAAATCTCGACGGGGGATCCCGGCAGCATCGGGAGGGCCTGGTTCACGTAAACCCGCCCTTTTCCATGGTTAAAGCAATGAACGAACCAGGGGTCCTGGTCCTGGAGGAAGTCGTGGGTCTTGTAAAGCGTCCCCACCACCCGTCCCTGGGCGTCCAGGGTGAAGCAATCCACCAGGGAGATTTCCTTCGAGAAGCAATCCCGCATTTCGCGGCAGGAAGGTTTATCCCGGTAGGCATTCACCAATTGGGACAGTTCCGTGCACAGCAGCCATTGGCCCTGGATTTCCTGGGCTTTGGCGTCGTCCGTCAAATCGTGGTTCTGTTCCTCGATGTCGGAAACCACTTCCTTCTTTTGGGCCAACTGCCGGATCAAATCGAAGGTCCGCTTGGAAACCGAAAGACTTGAGGCGGGCAGGCCCTCAGCCACCGCCCAACCCGTCCCCATCAGGGACAAAATCAAAAACACCGGCAAAAACGCTTTCCTCATGGCATTTCTCCTGAATTTAATGACCGATGGCGGACCCGATTCGGCCGCCTTGCACCAGGGCGTTGAGGTCGAGGATGAATCCCACCCTTCCGTCCCCCAGGATGGCGCCGCCCGCCACGCCCGGAAGTCCCTGGAGGTGCTCTCCCAGGCCCTTCACCACCACCTGCTGTTTACCCACCACTTCGTCCACCACCAGGCAGGCTTCCTTGTCGCCCACCTCAACGTGGACCACCACGGACTGGCTTCCCTTCTCCGCTCCGCACCCGAACCATTCGGACAGTTCCACTATCGGAAGCTGGCCAAAGGGGGTGGTCACCCATTCGCGGGCCTGGGCCACTTGGTGGTTTTCCGTCTCCCGAAGGGCGATGAATTGGCGGACGTGGAAGGAGGGGATGATGTAGCGGCTCCCGGACACCCGCACCACGATGCCGTCGATCAGGGCCATGGTGAGGGGGATGCGGATGACAAAGGCCGTGCCCTGGCCCTCGCGACTTTCGACTTGGACGGAGCCCTTCAAGGCCGATATCTTGCGTTTGACGGCGTCCAGTCCCACTCCCCGGCCCGAGACCTCGGTCACCTTTTCCGCCGTGGAAAAACCCGGCAGGAAAATGAGCTCGATGAGGCGCTCCGGGGTGATGCCGCCCTGGTTCAGGTAGCCCAAGGCGGCGCCCTTCCGGCGGAGCTTCTCGAAGGAAAGGCCGGCCCCGTCGTCCTCGACCCGAAGGACGAAATCCCCTCCCTGGTGGGAGGCCTTCAAGGCCAGGCGGGCCTCGGCGTTCTTTCCGGCCTTTTGCCGGTCTTCGGGGTTCTCGATGCCGTGGTCCACGGCGTTGCGCAGCAGGTGGACCAGGGGATCCACCAGTTCCTCGGTCAAGCGCTTGTCCAATTCGGTTTCGCCGCCTACCAGCTCGACCCGGAGGGGTTTTCCCGTTTTCTTGGAAAGGTCCCAGGCCAGGCGCGACATGCGCTGGAAAAGGGGATGCACGGGCACCATGCGCAGGGAAAGGACGATTTCCTGGAGCTGGCGTGAGATCTTGGCCAAGCGGGAAGATTCGGAGCCCAGGTGCCCCAGGATGCCGGAGGCGGCGATGCCCTCGGTGACCTGGGACTGGCAGATGGCGAGCTCCCCAACGGCCTCCAGCAGCATGTCCATTTTTTCCACGCTGATCCGCAGCGAGTGGTCGGAGTGGCCGTGGGCTTCATCCTTGGAGGAAAGGCTGGAAGATTTCGTTTCTAGGACGGGTGCTTCTCCGGCCCCGCCTGCGAGCCGGTTGAGGAAGGGTTCCATATCCACCAGGACGAATTTGCCATCAGAAAGGCCCTTGGCGATCAGGCTCACCTGCTTTTTCATTAGGTCACCCGATTCGAGGAGAAGGTCCACTTCCGCTTCCGAGGGACGGCCCTGTCCGGTTTTGTGTTTTTCCAGGAGGGTTTCGGCCTGGTGAGCCAGCTTCGACATGCCGGACAAGCCCATGAAGCCGCAAATGCCTTTGAGGGTATGAAAAGGACGTAGGACCTTCAGGGGATCCCAAACTTCCCCCTGGGCCAAGGCCAAAAGCCCTGATTCAATGGCCTGCAGGTGTTCGGGGGCTTCGGCCACGAAGTCCTGGAAGCCGTCGAGGTCCTCAGGTTTGAGGGTGAAAGGGAGTCTCTCTTGGACGGACTGGGTGGAACTGGATTCAGGGGTGGCATCCGCGGGGTCGTTCCCCGACAGGATCCGGCCCATGTGGTGGACCGCTTCGGCCATGGCCTGGGAAAGCCTTTGGCAGACCTGCTCGACCGGGCGCCCGGCGTTAAGTCCCTGGAGGACTTGACGGGCCTGCGCGCCCAGCAGGCCCGTTGGAAAGGACGGGAGACCGGCGGTGGTGGACAACCAGGTGGAAAAATCCGTGGCCAATGCCAGGACTTCGTTCCGGTTGCCCTCCTCGCAAAGGGCCATTCGGGCGCCCAATTGCGAAAGTTGCCGGTCCAGCTCTTTTGAACTCAAAACGCCGTCACTCATGGTCCGGGACCCGGGCGGCGGTGGAGGCGGAAGGCCTGTCGATCCAGAGGCGGACTTCCACGGGGATGTTTTCAACCAGGAGTGCCAGGGCCGCGTCCGGACGGCGGTCCGGCCAGAGGGATGGGATGCTGGACTGGGGCAGGAAGGGGTCGAAGGTTCCTTCCACCGACTGCCGGAAAAGGGCCAACAAATGCCCGAAATAGAGGTTCACGAACTCGCTGAAGGCGTCGCCGTGGGGAGTATCCCCCTCGGACTCGTCATCGCCTGAGACGTTCTCCCAAAGGTGTTTCCCGAAACCAGCGGAGGAACGGACGACCAAGCACCCTTCCAGCGGCCCGGAAAATCCCACCATGCGCTCCAAGGGGAGGTTGGCGGGGCCTTCAACGGTGTCCCCCATGAAATCGCAGGGTAAAAAAGCCCATTTCTCGAGGACGGCTTGGAAAATATCGAAAAGGTCCTGGCTCTTAATGGCCGGAATCGAATGGGAGGCGCTGGGACCGCCGTTGGAAAGCGCATTCGTCATTTTTTCCTCCAAAATTTCCAGGGATGCCGAACGACGCTTCCTCTAAAGCAAGCGAAGTGCCAGCTTTGTCATCCTTAAAAACCTTGGAAAAATCCGGTTTTGGTCTTTTCACTTCCTCTTTTTACTGCCCAAGTTCTTGGCAATGCCCAATTCTTGCGCAAAAGCAGCCGACAGTCGGCATCAAAACCTTCGAGCCTTTACTTCGAAATTGGGGGCTTGCGGCTAGTTTTGTTTATTGGAACTTGCGGGTGGCTTTGAACTTCCGGTATTTTTTGGAGATGGATTTTGCTGTCGACTTTGGACTGCCGACTGGCGACTGCCTTTATCAGTTGGGAATAATGTAAAGGAACTGCACGGGGACATTGCCCTGGGGACGCAAAATTTCGGGGATCTCAATGAGGGTGGGCGGCAAACTGACCCCGCCAGTGGCAGGATAGGGCCCCTCATCGGTTTTCGGGCAGGCTTTCCCATTCCCCTTCAAATCGATGACTTGGATGGGCAGGCCCGGATGGGACAATTGGCGGCCGGCCTCCTCCATGAGATCGGAGAGCTTGACCAGGCAGCTGTCGCAGGGGTGATCGGGAACTACGTCCCCCATGACCTGCTCCACGCGTAGGGCGATGAGGTTGGAGGCACAGGACATCCAAGGTTTGGCCCTTTCGAGCCAGACCGTGAAATCCTGGGCCAGCTTTCCCATTTGGCGCCACTGGGAGGCGTCCCGGTCCTGGATACGGCTTTTGAGGAATTCCAACTGGCCGGCGAGGGCCTCCAGGTGGATATGCTTCTTCCCGTAATTCAACGCGGACTCCTTGGAAAGCTTGCGTTGGACCCAAATAGAGCAATTCAAATGCCAAGAAATCAGTTGAAAAAAGGCCGCTTTCCAGGAAAAAAACCAGGGGAAACTGCGCAAAAATTATACACTGCCCAATTTTAGGGAAGACAAGCCAGGGTGGGTGTTCCAGGGGCCTGAAAAGGTTCGAAGAAAATCCCGGCCTTCAGGAGGGGTTATTCCAAACCGTAGCGTTTGATCTTGTTAAGAAGGGTATTGCGGCTGATCCCCAACTCCTTGGCGGCCAGGGATTTGTTGCCGGACGTCCGCTGGAGGGCCTTGAGAATATTGCGTTTCTCGGCCTCTTCCATGGAGAGGTCACCACCCTTGTCCATGTCAGGGGAAGGAACATGTTCGGTGATCTCCAGGGGGATATCGTCCTTGATGATCCTCATTCCCTCGGCGGTCAGCACCATCCGGTTGATCGCGTTCTTCAGCTCCCGGGTATTGCCCGGCCAGGAATAGGCTCTCAAGACGTCCATCACCCCTTCGTCGAGGGGTTCCAGGGCCTTGGCGAAGGTCCTGCAAGCTTCCTTGAAGAAAAAGTCGATCAAGCTTTTCACGTCCTCCGGCCGCTCCCTCAAGGGAGTTATGGAAAGGGGAAAAACGTTCAGGCGATAGTAAAGGTCGGCCCGGAACTTCCCTTCCTTAACTTCCTTTTCCAGGTCCCGGTTGGTGGCCGAGATGATGCGCACATCCAGCTTGATCTCCTGTGTCCCCCCCAGGCGCCGGAGTGTTTTTTGTTCCAGGACCTTGAGCAGTTTGGTTTGGATGGTCAGGGGCAGCTCCCCCACCTCGTCCAGGAAAACCGTGCCCCCCTGGGCGACCTCGAACAGCCCTTTTTTCTGTTTTTTCGCGTCCGTGAAGGCTCCCGCCTCGTAACCGAACAGCTCCGATTCCAGCAGGGTCTCGGGGAAGGCCCCGCAGTGCAGTTCCACGAAGGGCTTGGCCGAGCGGGGGGAAAAAAGGTGGATCAAGCGGGCCACGTGCTCCTTGCCCGTGCCCGTTTCCCCCAGGATGAGGACCGTTACGTTTTCCTGGGGTGCGACCTTCTCGATCTGGCCATAGACTTTGGCCATCTCGGGGCTGGAAAGGAAGAGGTAATCCTTGGCGTAGCCTTCCCGCAGGGCGGTCTTGAGGTCCGCCACTTCCTGCCGCAGGTTCAGGTTGGCGGTGATCTTTTCCAACAGCATCTGCAATTCGTCCAGGTCCAGGGGTTTGGTAAGGTAGTCCTCAGCCCCTTTCCTCATGGCTTCCACCGCGTGTTTCACCGTGCCCGAACCGGTGATCATCACCACCGCCGTGGAGGGGTTTTTCGACCGGATCTGCTCGATGATCTCCAGGCCCAGGATATCGGGAAGATGGACGTCCAAAAGGACGATATCCGGCTTGAATGGAATGGCCTTTTCCCGCCCTTCCACTGCCGTAAAGGCGGTCTCCACCTGGTGCCCCAGGTCCCTTAAAAAAGAGGTGAGGGTCTTGGCCAGTGATTTTTCGTCGTCGATAACGAGGATCTTCACGAATTTTCCTGATTCAAGGGAAGTTCAATCACAAAAGCGGCGCCATGAGGTTCCACCCGTTCCACCTTAATCTTACCCTGGTGTTCTTCGACGATTTTTTGGCAGATGGCCAGTCCCAAGCCCGACCCCATTTTACGGGAAGTATAGAAAGGTTCAAACAAGCGGGCCATCTCCTCGTCCGTAATTCCCTTGCCGTCATCCTGGACCCGGAGAACCACTTTGTTTTCAACCCTTTTTGCCCCCAGGAGAAGGTGGCCGCCTTCGGGCATGGCTTGAAAGGCGTTAAGGATCAGGTTGACTAAAACGCGGTCCATCCGGGTGGGGTGGACCCTCAACAGGGGCATATCCTCGGTTGAATCCAGGATCACCTTGACCCTGGCATGGCTTGGACCGAATTGGGTCTGGGCCAGCCAAAGGGCCTTTTGAAGGAGATCCTTTGCGGGAATTTCGGTCCGTTCTTCGAATCTCTTCTCAGGGGAATAGTCCAAGGTATCGTGGACGAGGGTCTCCAGCCTTTCGCATTGCTGGATAATATCCTTGAGCTGCTCGTAAGCCGCGTTGTTCCCTTCCGTTTTTTTAAGCAGGTATTGGGCCTGGGCTGAGATGGCGGCGGTGGGGTTGCGGATTTCATGGGCCATGCCGGCGGCCATCTCTCCCAAGGCGGCGAGCCTTTGGTAGCGCAGAGCCCTTCGTTCAGCCTCCTTGAGGGCCGTAACATCGAGAAAAATCGCCAAAACCACCCGACGGCCATGGTCGTTAAAGGGGACGCTGGTAACCAGCACGTCGATGAGGGACCCGTCCAGGCGCCGGATTTTCCTTTCGGCCAGTTCGTTGACGACACCCCTTTCGATGATGGCCCGGACCCGGGCCCGGATCGAATCGCGGAACTCGGGGGTCACCAATATCCAAAAGGGTTTTCCCAGGAATTCCTCCTCGCTCTTAGCCCCGAAGGTCCTCAACGCCGCGGGGTTGACGTAAAGGATGGCTTCCTCGTCGTGGATCATCACCGCGTCGGGCATGGATTCCACCAGGCTGCGGTACCGCTCCTGGGTTTCCCGCGCTTCCGCCTCCGCCTGCTTGCGGGCCGTGATATCCCGGATATTGACCATGACCGCCGGGGCCCCCTCGAATTGGATGTTGATGGAAGCGGTTTCCACGGGCAGGACCGCCCCGTCCCTCCGGATCAGGCGTATTTCGATGGGGGAGGTCTTGCCGCCCTGGGAAAGGGTCTGGATCCTTTGGACAATGGCCTTTTGGTCGTCGGGGTGCACGGCAAAGGTCGAAGGCTTGCCTATTAACTCCTCCGCATCGTCATAGCCCAACAGGAGGGGGAGCTTGAGGTTGGCGTAGACGATCTTCCCGTCCCGGTGGACCAAAACGGCGTCCGGGGATTTTTCAATCAGGTTCCTGAAATTCTCCTCGGATTTCCGGAGGGATTCTTCGGCTTCCACCTTCTCGGTGACGTCGTGGAAGATGGTAACCACCCCTTGGACGGCCGGATCATCCACCAGGCTGACCCCCGTATAATCCACTGTCCGCCAGGAACCATCCTTGTGGCGGAGGCGGGCCCGATCCGATGCCACCGCTCCCGGCGTTTTCGCGGCCTGGACCGCCCGGACCCGGCCGGGACGGTAGGCGTCGTCGGGATGCATCAATTCGATGGTCTTGACCCCCCGCAGCTCCTCGGGCGCGTAGCCCAGCACCCTTTCCACCGATGGGCTGATGAAGGTGATGGCGCCTTCCTTGTCCATGACCATCAGGACGTCGTAAAGCTTGTCGATCAGCGACCTAAAATACCTTTCCCTGTTTTCCAGGGCCGTTTGGGCTTCCACTTCTTCGGTGATGTCGCGGAGGTTGTAGACGATTCCCCGGACCGCTGGGTTTTCCAACAGATTGGTGCCGGTGGATTCGGCCATGCGCCAGGACCCATCCTTGTGCCGGAGGCGGAATCGCACCGTCCAGGTCGCCCCGGGCATGGCGCCGAGCTTGCCGAATTCCCCCTTGATGCGCTCCACGTCGTCCGGATGCATGATCTCGGCGTAGCCCTGGCCGATCCTTTCGGAAGGCTCGTACCCCAGCACGCGCTTAACCGAGGGGCTGATATAGGCCATCGCCCTGTCCTTCCCGGAAATCGAGATGACGTCGTGGGAATTCTCGATTAGGCTGCGGAATTTATCCTCCGATTGGCGTAGGGCCTCCTCGGCCTTCACTTTTTCCGTCACGTCCCGGAAGTTCACCACCACGCCATTGACGTCCGGGTCGCCCAGGAGATTCGTGGCGCGGATCTCCACGATCAAGTAATGGCCTTCCTTGTGGCGCAGGCGGACCCGGATGATCTCGGATTGGCGTGGATGGTGGGTCAACCGGGTCAATGTTTTCCGGGCGATTTCCCGGTCTTCGGGATGGATCAGGTCCATGCTGTCCTGCCCCACCCTTTCCTCGGGCCGGTAACCGTACATGTTGGCCATTCCGGGGCTTCCATAAGCGATCTTCCCGTCGGCGCCGATTAAAAGGATGGCGTCGTAGGACTTTTCGATCAGGGCCCGGAAATAGCGCTCCTTTTGCCGGACCGTTTCCTCGGCGCGGACTTTTTCCGTGACATCCCGGTAATTGATGACGACCGCATGGATGTCGGGGTCCTCGAGGAGGTTCGTGCCCCTGGCGTCCGTAGTGACGTAATGGCCGTCTTTATGGCGGAAACGGATTTGGATCGTCTGGGTGCCGCCCGGTTTGGAGAGAAGCGTCTCGGCGAATTCCATCGCCCGGTCCTTGTCCTCGGGATGGACCAGTTCCAGGCTGTTCCTTCCCGCCCTGTCCTCCGGACTCCAGCCATAAAGATCTTTCATGGCCGGACTGACGTAACGCACCAGGCGGTCGGGCCCGATGAGGATAAAGGCATCGTAAGACTTTTCAATAAGGGCCCTGAAATAGCGCTCTTTTTGGGCCAAAGCCTCTTCCGCCCGGACTTTTTCAGTCACGTCCCTGGCGTTAATCAGGATGCCCGCGACGTCGGGGTTATGGAGGAGATTCGTTGCCGTGAACTCCGCCACCCGCCAATCCCCGGTCTTGTGGCGGATGCGGGCCTGGAGCGTCATCGTCTTGCCGGGGGTCCCCCTTAATCGCTGGAAGGCTTCGCCGACCCGCGGCAAATCGTCCGGATGGGTCATTTCAAAAACATTGCGGCCCAGCCGTTCCTCCGCCTCGTAACCCGTCAGTTTCCGGTTCGAGGGGCTTACATAGAGGGTTTTTCCGTCCTCCGAAAGGAGGGTGATCGCCTCGTAGGAGTTCTCCAAAATGGCCCGGAAGCGCTCTTCGGAACGCCGCAGGGCCGCTTCGGTTTTGTTTCGCTCGGTCAAATCCCAAAAACTGGCGACCCGGAGGGTCCTTCCGCCGTAGGAAAAGGGCCGGCCATGGACCTCCACCGGAAGGAAACTGCCGTCCTTCCGCCGAATCGTGATCTCGTAGGGCTCCAGGGGATAGCCGGTCCGGCGGAATTCATCGATTTTTTCCGCCGATTCCTCCGAAAGGGCCAGGGCGCCGTCCGATCCCACCAACTCGGCCCGGGTCATTCCGGTCATTTCCAAAAGCGCCTCATTCACGTCGATAATGATCCCGTTCTCGTGGATGAGGATGCCTTCCTTGGTTACTTCCGCGAACCTTTCAAACCGTTCCCGGTTTTCCCGGAGGTCCTCCTCGGTCTTTTTCCATTCGGTCATATCCCAACCGCAGGAAAGACGGAGTTTCCTTCCCTCATACTCAATGTCCCGTCCGTGGACCGACAAGGGAAAAGTCGTCCCGTCCTTGCGCCGGGCCGTGATTTCGTAACTATGTTCCGGGTATCCCTCCCGGATGCGTTGGCCCGTGGTCGCCGTCGAAGCCTGGTCCATGAATTGGGACAAATGTCGGCCGATGAGCTCCGGGACCGGATAGCCGAGCATTCGGGTCAGGGCCGGGTTCACGTCCACAATGATGCCCCGGTCATGGATCAGGATGGCTTCCTCGGCCGCCTCGGAAAGCATCCGGTATCTTTCCTGGCTTACCGATTCATTCTTCAAGGCTTGGTTAAGCCTGCGGGCAGTGGAAAAGCTGAGCCCCATTCCCCCCAGGCCCATCAAGATTCCCGCGAGGGCCAGGAGAAGATCCAAAAGGATTTTCCCGTTCAGCTCCGATTCCTCACCTTGTATTTTCCCATCCAAGAAAACAAGGTAGGAACGGCTTGCGTTGTCAAAATCGGTGGTGATGTCTTTCAGGTAACGGGAATAAAGCTTTTCGGGGGAATCCCCCTTTTTGGCCGTTGAGGTCAAAATACCCAGCGGGAATTCCGAGCTCTGAAGAGCCGCTCCCAATTGGAAAAGGAGCCGTCGACCCTCGGGGTCTTGCTCCCTCTTGGACAATTGGGCGAAGTCGTCTTGGGCCTGCTTGAAATAAGCCAGGGTCCGGGTCTTATTCAGGGAATCTTTTAGGATCGCGAAATTTTTGCCTTTAGAAATGGCCAATTGAAAGTCGGTGTCGGCCGCCCGGGCCAGCCTGGCCGTTTCATCCAAGCAGTCATCTTCCCGTGCTTCATCACGGATGGAAAAGAAACCGACAAGCGTTGAAAGGAAAAGCGCTATGACGGCGCCGCCCAGGATCAAGGCCAGGCGTGCCTGGGTTTCAGGGCTGAGGGATCTCAAGGATTTGCTCAAGGGACTTTCTCGAACTTTGGGTCTGGGCCTTTGGTGCCGTCACCGATGGCGAGGGTCAAATATACCAAATCCCACTGGGGGTCGATATATTCCAGGCCCGGAGCCATTGGGCAATTTGAGTAATGGCAGGATTATTTCAAGAAAACGGAGCTTGGCTGGGAGAAAAAAGTCTCGCCCGGAAACCCAGGAAGCCTTAATCCAAGTTTCCGGACCGGGACGGAAGGCTTAGTAAAAGCTGACGTTATCAATCCAAATGTCCGACGCGACCCCGGTCCCGACCGACCATTGGACTTGCTGGATCCGGCTGGGGTCGAAAACAGTTGGGGTCCCGTACGAATTGGAAGAAGCGATCATCTGGGCCATGCTCACCTGGTAGAGTGCCCAAGAAGAGGTGTAGGCCATATTGACGGTATGCGGACCGATGGCGTAATTGCTGGCGACGACATCATTGTCCGTTATGGCGAAGGCTACCGTAGGCGAGCCGGTGGTGTTTTTGGCGTAAAACTGAATGCCATGGTAGCCGTAGGCGTTGTAATTGCCCTGGGGGGTCAGGAATGAAAATCCGAACCCAGCCCCGTAACCGGTGAACCCGGTATTGGTTGAAACTTCGATGCAATAATTGCTAGTGCCCGTGCCATTGATACCCACTCCTGGGCTTCCCAAGGTGAAAGGACTGGTAACCCCCCCGGTCTTCTGGACCCCCCCTGCCGTACCGTCGTTATAGCTGTACCAGTAACCCGTCCGGCATTGGTTGTGCAGAAGCGCGTTGCTGTTGTTCTCCATGTCGTCGATGAGGGTGGGGGTTGAGACGTTGGTGCAGGTGGGATAAGCCGGCGTCGGGATGGGAGTAATGGTGTAGGTCGCCGTCACCACCATCGCGGTCAAGGGCGGGTAATTCCCCGTACAACCCTGTTGGGACCAAAGGACAGGCAGAAGCCCGGCCAGGAAAAGGACCGAAAAAAGGCCCAGCCTTGCGATGTTCTTTCCCACTTTTTTGCTCATCTCGTCCTCCAGCGCATTAACGGCAAAAGGGCCCTACGGCCCTGTTAATAGAATTGTACCTCATCCACGGAAAAATCGACGTTGATCAGCCCTGCCACGTTATTGTTGGATTCGGTCCAATCCAGCATAAGAATCTGCTGTAAATTTGTGCCGCTCAGCGTGGTCGGCGACACGGCGGCCCCGTAATTCCCGCGGGTAAAGGAAGAAAAGGGCGCAGTCACCTGCACCCAGGCGCCGTTGGTATTGTTGTAGGTGACGAAAAAGTCGTTGTAACAGGCGTTCGAGGTGGCGCCCAGATTGCAACTTCCCCCGGCGGAAGGGGGCTGGGTCTGGGCGATGGGGATGGAAAAGATCCTCTTACCGGCCGAATCGCTTCCCGCCACCTTGACATAAAACTTGACCCCGGAAAAAAAGCTGGCGTCATAAAAAGCCGAAACGGAGGCCGATTTCTCCAATGGCAATTGCATTTGGATGGAAGGATAGGAGGCGTTCCCCGGGTCGTTCACTGTCCCGAACACATGAAGACACTGGGCCGTGCCCGCGGCTCCGGGTGCGACGAGGGCCGATGAGACGACAACCCCTGTTGCGCCGACGATCCCAACGGCGCCGGGGATAATGACCGTATCATTATTCGTCGGCCGGTTCGCCTCGGCCAATTGCGGGTTGACGTTCATGGGACTCGCCCCATCGAAATTGACCACCAAAGCACCCGTGGAAATGAGGTGTGAATAACTGGTAGGAGCCGCCATCTGGCAGCCGGCCCAAACCAGGGCCCCCAGCGCCAAAAGGGCCAGTGCCTGTTTAGAATTTGATTTCATAGGTCACCTCGCCGAAATTCTTGGTGGCGTTCGAAGCCAGTGGATTTGTGGGCGTCATGTTGGTGAGGTCCAGGGAGTAATCCAGGTAGAGCGTCGAATTCCGGTTGATCGTAAAGGCGCTCGATAGCCTTAGATTTTCATCCTGCCCATTCACGTTGATTGGCGTGTAAGCCCCTAAATCCGAATTATCGTACAAGTAGGGATACCGCGCCCAAAGGGTTCCACCGTAACCCGCTTCCACCCCATTGGCGGTCCGTGAGCTGTAAGCGGCCGAAAACTGCCAAAACGACAGAACCTCCATTCGGGCCCCTCCGATCAGCCAAAGGCTGGTAAGACTACCCAGGGCGCTGTTGGTATTCTCGTACCGGACATTCATCCCTACTTCCAGGTCCCGGTTGAACCCCGTCAAGTAAGGGCCGAGGTTGATTGAAGGCCCTAGGTTGACATAAACAAAATTTCGGATGGGCACGATCGTAGTTCCGGTGGGGCTGTCCACGGGAATAAACCCGGTTCCGCTGCCATTCACCACAAGGTTACCACTAATTTCCTGGACGAAATAAGCCGCCCCCTTCACTTTCAGGCTGTCTTTTTCAAGGGCTTTTATATCCATTTCCCCTCCGAAGCCTTGCCGGTTAGGGGTCGCCAAGCCATAGGGGAAAGTGTTATCCAGCGTCCGGTTGTAAAAACCATATATGCCGCCGGCCCTAGGAAGATTAGGCAGAAAATATTGGTTCTGGACGAAGGGCTCGAAAAGATTGGGAGCCAATAGATAACCTGCACCAGTATTGTTAAAGGGATTCGAAACATCCTGCCGTGTTTGGGCCAAGGGCGAATAGTAATAAGGACCCACGTTGAGGTAATTCAGGGTAATTCTGGAGTTGCCGAATTGAATGTAGGGCCCACCCAATAAGGCGAAATCCGTGAAAACTCGGTTGGGCGCCTGCTTGTCGTCCTGATAGCTGGAATTGGCATATTCCATCGTGCCGCCAATATAGAAATCCCCGCCCAGGCCGACTTTCAGATCCGGCTTCACGCTTCCAAGAATGTACTGGTGGGCCCAAGTAGAAGGGTTGAAGGCGACATAAGGCGATCCAGGTTGTTCCGTATCAAGGGGTTCGTCGTAAATGAGACCATAGGTGTCAATCGTGGCCTGGGTCGATACCCCCCCTATGTACCACTTGGGGGACTGGGCTTTGACCGTTCCACCGAATATCCAATCGGTGAAGTCATTGGGGCCCACATACCAACCGCCGTTGGCTCCACTGTCGTAAAAACCATTACGGATCATGTGGGCGAAAAAGGAGCTTTTGAGTTCATTCAAGACCGTGGAATCGGGCCACATGATATCCGTCCCCACCTTGAGCCCGCGAAGGGGCCAATTGGGTTCGTTGTTCAGGAAGCTTTCATATTTTTCATAATCGTCCTGCCGAGCCATCATTTCCGGTTTATAGGCTAGGTCCAGGCTGTCCCGGTTCCACATCATCAAGGGCGTGTAGGACTCGTCGAAATCGCCGAGCTTGGCCGAAAACCAGGGTGGGTTGAAATCCATGGTCACACGCCGGAGGATGAACTCTCCGGGCGTGTTGGATTCCATATCGGACCCCAACCGGATGATGGTGTTCCACTTCACTTCCTTGGAAATGGTGCCGGTGGGGTTCAGATCCAAAAACCCGAAAGAAGAACGGGCTCCATAATTCAATCCGCTCACCGGTCCTGAAACTTGGTTGACAATGCCCCAGGCCCTGCCATAACCATAAACGGCGATCGTTGGGAATTGGGAAATGCCCTTGATCCGCTTGCGCAGGTCGTATTGCTGCGCGTCCGCGTCGTCCACCTTGCCTCGCAAGGCCTCGACCTTGTCCTTCACCAGTTTCAACTCGAACTGGTAGGCGTCCTCCAGGCTGTGAAGGCTCTTGATGGCCTCCAGCCGGGCGGCCTCTTCCTGGGCGCCGGTATCGACCGTGGCGGGGGCATTGGCTTCGGCGGCCGAATTGGGCCCGATGACGTCGCCGGGGGAGGGCAATTCCATGTCATTTGATCCGGCAGGAGCCGCGGAGGAAGGCTTGGAAGGGGAGGCCGGAGCCGTGCTGGAAGAAGTCGAATTATCGCCGGGCGGCGGCGGGATCTCATCGGCCTGGGCCACGACGATTTCCCGGCTTTCCGCCTTGAGGATGAGCTCCGCCACGTCAAAACGGGTGAGCGAGGGCGACAGGTCCTTGGGGGAAAGCAATCCGGCATCCGCCAATTGCTTCAATTGAGTGTAGGTGATATCGCCCGCCGGGACGGTGGAAAAAAGGTCCGGCCGCGCGTCGTTCCCCGCCCAAACCGAAAGGGGCAGGAAAGCCGACAAGGCGAAGAGGATGATCTTAGAACGTAAGTTCATACGTCATCCTCCAGATCAGGTCGCGGCGTTCGTAACCGGGCACGTCGCTCCAGGTATAAGTATTGATGAAACAGTCCCCATGGACCTCTATGGTCGAACTAATGGGGCACTTGACGCCCATGGCCCAAGAATCCCGGACAATGTTGAGGGACAAGGGAGTAAAGCTTCCTAAATAGGTGTAGTCGAAATAGGAGGCGTAAGCCCCCAAGGTCGGCGGAGAACCACCGGTATTCAAGGTATATTCGTTGCCGCTGGATTGGGCCCTTTCATAGGCCCCGGAAAGGACCAACCCCTCGAACAGGGGCACGCCCGGGAAGGGGCCTGCGTCCGCGGCCACGATCACCGTATCCACCGAGAAGGGGGTGAGGCCGCTCATGCCTAAATCGGTCGTCTGGTGCTTGAAGTCAAAAGCCAAGTCGCAGGTGGAGGGCAGGCCATCCAAAGCCTTCGTGAAGTCGGCCGTCACAGCTGCCTCATAGCCCCCAAATTTGCGGATATTCGTGACGGGCGCATTGTAATCAGCCGGCAATATGGCGTTTCCGCTGGCCACCAGGGTGTAATCGGGTTGGATTTCCTCGACATCGACCACGTATGACCCCTGCGGCTTAAGCCATCCTTCCTTTCCGATATCGGCGGACAAGGAGAGGATGAAACCCTGCCGGTTGGGGGTGGCGTCCCCATAGGGAAGCATGTTTTCCGCCATGCGGTCGTAAGGAGCGAAGCTGGGGCGGCCCACGCCCGAGAAGACAAAACTGACCGGGTAGCCGTTGAGCCCGTCATCCAGAAGATTGAGCCCTCCCGTCGACCCTGCCAGGGGGTTGAACCGGTTGGTCTGGGCTCCCGGCGAGTAGAAATAAGGCCCGATATTCAGGTATTTGCCACCCAAGTGGACACCCAAAACGTCCACCGTACCCGTAGCCAGGACAGACCAGTCTTGAATGACGCTTTGGGGGTTCCGGGAATCGTCCTGGTACCAGCTTCCTGCGTATTCCACCGAACCCTTGGCGTCCACGTCCTTGTCAATGGGCGCGGTACCGTTGGCGGAGAGGCTTCCTATTTGGTAGGTGTGGGCGAAGGTTGAGGTAAGCGTCGGGAGATAAGGAACGTTGGAGGAGCCTTGGTCGTCGAACAGCAAGAGCCCCGTTCCCTTGATTTCCAGGTTGTCGTCGAAAAAGTCCAGCGCCGCTTCCCCGCCCGCGTATTCGTTGGCGAAGGTGAAAGCCGAAGCAGGGTCCAACTCCCCACCCATGGCCTGCAGGTGTAAGGAACTCAGGGGCGAACCCTTATCCAGCTTTTGGTCGCTATCCGCCTCAAGCCCGCGCAGGCGCCAATCCGGCCCATGGTCCATGTAAACCCATTCCTCGGTATCCTTGCGGGCACGATAGTAGGAGGTAGGTTCGACCATGGTGTAAACGGGGATCTCGGGGTTCCAAAGGGTCAGGGGCGTATAGTGTCGCCACATGTCCCCCGCCGAGAAGTTGCAGGCGTCATTGACGGTGGTGAGGGATATCCAGCGCAGGGCGAAGGTCGGGCTGATGGGGTCGGCGTAATAAAGGCCGATGGTGCGGGTCAGGCGCACATCAGCGTTGAACAGCACCGAGGGCACGGGCACGCTCTTGAGGGCGATATCTCCCATCATGATGTCGTTGTAATCCATGGGATTGTAAATAGCGTTGGCCCCGATACCCCGGTAGGTGTCGAAATAACCTCGGGAAGAACCTGAAAAGGTGGTGCCGGTGTGTTTCAGGGCCTCCTGTTGGATCGAGGCAAATTCCTCATTGCGGCGCTGCTGGTCGTAGATACGGTCCTCCAACTTGAACACGTCCACGTCCATGGCGGCCAGTTCGGTCTTGAACTCCTCCACCAACTGTTCCAGGCTTTTGACCCCGGGCGCTTCGGTGCCGGCTTCGGCTGAGGGCACCTGGGCGTACCAGTTCTCGGTGGCCTGCTTGGTCAATTCGGCCACCTGCAGGTTGGTCAATTGGCTCAAGGGCTTGTCGGGCTGGGTCACCAGGCCGGCCGAGACCAGGTCCTGAAGACGCGCGTCGATCCAGCTGTCCCGCTGGGTGGCGGTGAGGGGGCCGTGATCGGCCATGGCAGGGCATCCCAGCGCGAACAAAAGTCCGACCAGAAGAATCCCTTTGGTTTTTGAAGTCCCCTTCAACTTTTTCACCTTCACACCTTTACACAATTTTTTCTTCTAAAACTGGAACAAGAAATACGAATAAACCTGGTCCGCCTGGTAATCGTTGAGGACCACGGAGTAATCCTGGTAGTTCAAATGCTTGTACCGCAGTTCGAATTTGCCCCCACCCCAGGGAAGATCATAGGCCAGTCCCAGGCCGTAGGAATCGGTGCGCCAATTGACCACGGGATAGGTGTAGTTCGAGGTCCAGAACTCCAAGCCGTAATCGGCCAGGACGTTCAGGTTCTTGGCCACCTGGTAAAGACCCGCGATGTCGTAAACCGTCTGGTTGAACAAGTTGGGGATATTAGCCAGGGTCGCTCCGGGGCGGTTGGGGTCGGGCATATTCACCAGGGCCGGGTTGGTGGTGGTGCCCGAAACCTGGTGGTCAGTGAAAAAGAAACTGCCGTAGAAGGGCTCAGCCATCCCCAGCATCTTGTTGAGCTGGAGTTTGGTGGTCAAGGTGATGTAGTTGAAGGTCTTCAGATGGTCCAATTGGGTGTAGACGTTGTGGCCGCCGCTTTGCTGGATGACCCCCGCAGAATAAACAGGCAGCATGAATGGGATTCGCTGCATGTAATCCACGCCCAATTGCGTGAGGTAGAAATCACTTGTTCCGTCGTTCCGAGCAGCCGCAATGTTACCTGCATAAGCCTGACCCATCGGATGGTAGCCGCCGTAGCCTCCCCAAATATTGCTTCCCCACATGCCCGTGTCATCCGGGTAATACACCGTAACTAATTGGTAACTTTCAATGACGTTATGTCCCGATTCGTCGGGGATCACGGTGTATTCACTGGTTTGGGCCACATCGAAGTTGATGATGAGGTCGTCCAGGATGGATGGCCAATCCTTCATCCAATCGGACTGGCGGCCCTTCCAGCCCAAGTTGGCTCTCCATCCGTAGCGGTCGCTGATCAGGTCGTCCACCATGCCGATAAAACCATATTGGTAATCGGGCCCAGTCTGGCCAGTGACGCCTCCACTGAAGGTGACGTTGTTATAGGAGTAGGATCCGCCCGTATAGCCGAACCGGTTATATTTGAACCCGGCTTGATAAACCGAACCTTGGGAATTGGAATAAGTGTCGCTGATGGCCGTGTAGTAGACAGTGAGAGGATAAAAAGAGAGGGAAGCTTGGCCCGCGGGGGCTTCCAGTGGCGTGGGATTGGTGGGGTTATTCGTGTCGATGCCCGTGTAGAACTGGCTGTAGCCGCCCTTGAGGGACAGGAAGAAGGGTCGTAAATCAAAACCCAAATCCGCTTCATAATTCTGGGAATCCATGGCCGGGGTGCCGGCCGGGGTGATGCCGAAGTCTTCGTTGTTCCAATAGCCGGTAAAGCTGGTCTGCAGCAAACCGTTCAGCCAGGGCTGACTATACTTCAAGCCTTCTTCTAACCTTTGTTCTTCCGGCTGGTAGGTATTGCTCCGTCCCATCCGTCCAACAAGGATCGTGGCCTTGGCATCCGAACTGACCAAGGGCAGGTGGCTTCCCAGCATGTAAAACCCATCGAACACAATCCCCGTGCTGGATTGGGACGACCAAGAGGTGGAACTGGGCACGTATCCCAGGTTGGTCATGTAATCGTCCCAGTTCTTCATGTTCTTATCGGTGGAATACCGTTTGATCTCGAAAGGCTCCTCATAGCGCAGGTTGCTCAAGGGGGTACCACGAGTGAAATCCCCCAAGGAGGTGTCTGAGGTATAGGCCTCCACGGCGATATGGTTGTCCCAATGGCCCAACTGGCCGTCCATGGACCAATTGACGGTGGGACTAAAGAGGTAGATGGAAGCCGGGGAGGAAGGCGTATCGGAAGCGGAAGAGTAAAGGTAGCTTCCCAAGCCCAGGCTGATGGACCCCTTCCCGCCCAGGTCACTCCACACGCCCAGGTTCACCTCGTTCTTGATCGCGGAAGCGCTGACCTGGGTCAAGCCCGAGACGTGGACGTTTTCCACACGAATATCGGAGATCGAATTGAAATGGGGCACTCCGCCCGACTTATTGGCCTTCCGGAAGGTCGCATCCAATTCGTCCTGGACATCTTTGAGCTTATCCAATTCGGCCTGTTGTTGCTCGACGCGGTAGTCGTCCAGGCTCACCCGGTTCCGGAGGACTTCCGATTCTTGGTGGAGTTCTTTCAACAATTCGTCGATCTCGCTTTGGAGGTCGCCTTTGCTGGGAGCCGGTTGGGCCAGGGGCGCCGGCAGGCTAGGGGCCGGGGCGGCGGGCTGCAGAACAGGAATGGGCGTAGCGGTTGGAACAGGCCGGACGGGCACCGGAGTGAACGTGGGCAAGGCGGCAGGTATCGAAACCGGGGGCTGGGAGGCGGGCGGCGGCGTTGTGGGCACCGGAGCCGGGGCGCTCAAGGGCACCGTCGGCGTGTACTGGGGGGCCGTGATGCGGGCTTTGGCTTTCTCGGTGTAGAAAGCCAACTCCAAACGGGTCACTACCAAACCGTCATCCAAAACCGCCTTGTCCTGGGAGTCCAAAAGACCGTAGTCGCCGAGCTTCTTGACCCGCTGGTAAAGGGGGTTGTCCGGCGTGACATTATCGGAGGGATCCGCCCAAAGTACGGGTACGGTGAACGGCCCCGAAACCACGCAAAGGAAGAGAAAGGCCGAAAATGTTTTCAACTTCGAATTCAAAGGCGCTCCCCAGGAATCGGATAACCCAAAAATTTTTTCGCTGAAACCGGTACAATCATAAACCTAAAGCGCTTTTACCCCAAGCCAGAATCAAAAGAACTCCACCTCATCCACCCAGTAATCGATGTGAAAGGTGCCCGCTGTGTTCTGGGCGTTGTGGTCCCATTGGACGGAAATGATATTTGTCAGTTGGTCCGTAAAGTCCGGCGGATTGACCGGATCGCCCCATCCCGATTGCCGTTTCAGGTCGGAGAAGGAAAAGGACTTTTGGACCCAATCGCCCGTAACCGAAAGGTCCGCGCCGAAATGGTTATAGCACTGGCCGGTGCAGGTCCCGCCGCTGGAGGTGGGCAAGGTAGCCTTGATGGGGATGGTGAAGCGCCTTGTGGAGGCCTGGTCGTCGGAAGGACACTTGTAATAGAACTTGATCCCGTTGAAAACGCTGGCGTCATAGGCGCCGCTCGGCAGGAATTGCCCCTGGAGAGTAAAGGAGGGATAGGTACCATCTCCCTTGTTGGTGAGCGTCCCATAGATATGGGCCGCCATCTTCGTCCCGTTGGCTCCGCCGGCGACAATGAAGGGCATGGTGATGGTGTTGCCGCCGTAGGAAAACCCGTTCCATGCGCCCGAGGGCGCCCCATAGAGTTTCGGATTCATATGGTTAGTGCCGTCTTCAAAATCCCCGATGACCTTCGCCTCGGCCGGGACCGTCACCTTCGGTTTATTTTCAGAGGGATTTCTCAAGCCGTCCGTCAAGGGTTCCTGTTTGGAACCCTCGTTGACCAGTACAGCGCCACAGCCCGCCATCAGAAGTAGGGCGAGAGGAACAACGGCGGCGAATGTCCTATGAATGTTCGGCATACCGTTTTTATTGTCCAGGGAATGAAATGGGTCTTTCAAGACCTTTCAGCAAAAGCGGCTCATTGTATTCGAAGGATGGAATTTCGGAAATTATTTTCGTCAGAAAACTCGTTAAAAATGTTTAGCTTCGTTTAACTCGTAATGGTCGGTAAGCAAAACCTCAAAGCTTTCACGGAAACCTAAAAGCGGCCGAATCGCGTTTCCCTGCTTTATTTACAACTTTTATCTGCATCTCCATAAAAGAGAGATATAATTCCAAAAAGCCAAAATTAAACCAGGGGGACGGAGGCGCGGGATGAATCGTTGGATCTTTTTGACATCGACAATGGCCGCAATGATGGTGATTTCAACCGGATTAATGGAGGGCTGCCGCCATATCGCCGTCCCCACTTTCCCGGCAACCTCGACGGCCGTACCCACCAACACAGTGGCCGTAACGGCCACCCCCACGGGTTCGCCGACCAACACCGCCACCAAAACACCGACTGGAACGCCATCCTCGACGCGGACCCCAACATCCTCCTGGACACCAAGCCCGACAGGGCAGGCGACGGCCACCAATTCGCCTACATCAACTATCACCAGTACGGCCACCGCGACCGCCACGGCTACAATCACTAATACTCCCGGCAGTGGTCCCACTCTCACCCAAACACCTTGCGGCCCGACGGCTTTCCAGTCCTCCTATAATTTCAGCAACGGCAATAATTGCTGGATGGTGGACAACGGGAGTTTATCACTGGTGACGGCCTTTGGCGCCACCAGTTCCGTCCAACACGGCGGCAACAACTCTTTCCAGGTAGCCGTCAATAACACATCCGGGTCGGCTGGCACGGTTCAGGTGGAAGTCCAATACACCCCCGCCCAAAACCTCTGTGGGGACTCCGTTACACTTTGGCTCTACGTGGATTCGGGCATTTATAACAGCAGTGAGCACGTCCAGATCTTCGACCAAAACACTGGATACGCCAATTTCGAGGGCTCGTACCAGAGTGTCGGTGCCAGCGGCACCTGGGTCCAATACGTCCATACCGGTGTGGCGAACACGAACGTCATCCAATTGGGAGTCCAACTCCTGGGTATTCCCAGTGGGTCGACCGGGAACTTCTACATCGCGGACGTGAATATCGGGGCTCCCCCTGCTCCTGTGGTCACTTGGAACTTCTCCGATGGGCTAGTGGACGGATGGTCGCAGGTTGCCCCCGCCGGGACCCTGGCAGTGACCAACATCTCCACTTTCTTGGCGCCCTGCAACCCGAGCAACTATGCTTTGGACGTCAACTTCCCCGGTACCACCCAAGACATTATGGCCGAGGTCGGAGTCACCGAGAACTGGACCAGCTTGAACATCTCCACTGTGCAGGTTCAGTATTATATTAACGCCGGTATCGGAAGTTATAGTTCCACTTTCTATCCTTACGTAAGGGCCAACGGGAACCTCTATGGTGGAACCTATGGCGGTGGTATCGGCAGCTGTGGCGGCGGTGCCCCTGCTCCCGCTTGCACATACGTGGGCGACCTTGTTTGGCAAACCATTACTTTCACGCCCGCCGGAACAAACTGGGCGACCGACGAAGCCACCGTCACGGCCGTGGGCGTCAATCCCCACACCAACAGCGCAACCGCGATGGGTGATTATCTCATCGGAGAAGTCGAACTTTATTAATTCAACACCGGCCTCAAAAACAAAAAAGCCCCGCTCTTTAGAGCGGGGCTTTTTTGTTCAGGGGAGAACCCGGAATAACCGATTATTGATTTTCCGATTCCGTCGGTACCGAAGGCCGCAGTGAGACCGGCCGGGAGTTGATCTTCAATCGGGCCGGTTCAAGACCCTTGGAAGCAGCCGTCAGGGTGATTTCCCCCTCCTTCCGGCCGGACTCAACCAGCACCTGGGCCAGGCCGGAAAAAAGGCTTCTTTTCCAGGGTTCGGCGGGGACCACCGTGCGCAAGGCGCCGGGATCCTGATTGAGTTCCTCCCACTGGTGGCGCCGCAGGAGTTCCTTCCCCACCACCGCGTAGGTATTAATCCCCGCCTTGAGGATGTCCTTCGGAAGGGGATAGGCCTTCACCGCGTCATCCCGGCCGATCTTTTCCGACACCAAATGTCCGTTCACATAGACCGCCTGGGCATCCACCAGGCTTTTGGGATAAAGGACGACTTCCGAATAATCCCCCAAACGGGGCAGGTCGAAGCTACCCCGCACCACCCGGTTCTTAGGTGTTTCCTTGCTGGGTTCACCCTGGTCGTCCGGCCGGCCGCTGAAAAGCGCGGGCCAGTTCCCGTCGTCCACGCCCGGTTTCACTTCCGGACAGTTCTCCGGGGTAACCCCGTCCTTCATTTTGAGGCCCTGGATGGGGACTTGGGATACGGCTTCGATGTATCGGTCCGGTTCATGGGAGATGGGGTCACCGTTGCCTACTCCGATGATCTTGCCCGGCCCTTGCAAGGTGAATTGGACTTCGTTGGCCGCCGTCGGCACAAGCCGCCCCTGGTCATCCACGACCTGGACGGTCACCACCGAAACGTCCTCGCCATCAGCCTTGATCTCGGTCCGGTCCGCCGAAAGGGCTACCGACACCGGTTCCCCGGCTGTTTCCTCCTTGGTTTCCGTCGCCATCTTTCCGTCGTTATAGCCCTTGGCTGAGAGAACGCCGGGCTCATAAGAAACCTTCCACTCCAAGTGGGAATCGCGGGGCATGGCCTGCTTGCCCAAACTCTTACCGTTGAGGAACAGCTCCACTTCCTGGCAGTTGCTGAAGGTCCAGACCTTGATTTCCTTCCCCTCCTGCCCCTTCCAATTCCAATGAGGGGTCAGGAAAAGCGAAGGCCGGTCGGTCCACCAGCACTTCAGGTAGTCCGCGCAGTCCTTGGGATAGCCGCAAGTGTCCAACACTCCGTACTGGGAAGAAATGGCCGGATAATGGAAAGGGTTTTCCTCGCCCCGGTAGTCGAAACCGGTCCATAGGAAGAGCCCGCCCAGGAAGGGACGCTGGTCGTAAAATTTCCAGATGTCCTCGATCCCCTTCGCCCCGTCCTTTCGGTCCGTAGGGCCTTCCCGCCCGTAAACCGCCTCGTCATAGTTGCCCCGGGTTTGGTGGGTCGTGGATTCCTCAGTGGCAAAGCTGGGCTGCCGGGGGTTCTTGGCGTGGTAATCGTCGATATTGCCATGTTCGAGGTAATTAAAGCCCATGACTTCCAGGGACTTTGAAGTGCCGTTGCCCCAGCCCCCGGAGACGGCCGCGGTCACGAAACGGGTGGGGTCCAGCCGTTTGACGAAGGCCTGCAGGGTCGCCGCGATACGGGTGCCGTAGTCGTTGCCTTCGATGCCCCATTCCTCGTTGCCCAAGGACCAGGCGAAGATGCAGGGGTGGTTCCGTTCCTGGAGGATCTGGCGCTTGAATCGGTCCAACAGTTCCGGGGAACCGCCCATCAGGCGGTTCTCGGCCAAAACCAGCAACCCCAGCCGGTCACAGGCGTCCAAAAGCTCGGGAGTGGGCGGGTTATGGGCGCAACGGTAGGCATTGCACCCGAAGGATTTGAGGCACCGGATGCGGTAATCCTGCAGGGCGTCAGGCAGGGCTACCCCCACACCCGCGTGGTCCTGGTGGTCGCTGGTGCCCTTGAGTTCGACGTGCTTCCCATTGAGGAAGAAACCCTTATCGGGATCAAAAGCCAGGGTACGGATGCCAAAGGGCGTCTCCACCCGGTCCAGGACCTTGCCACCGGAGGTTACCGTCGTCACCAACCGGTAAAGGGCCGGGTCCTCCAGGGACCAAAGCCGGGGCTGGAAAACCCTTATTTTAACTGGATAACTTTGGGAAACCCCCGCCGAAAGGGATAGGCTGGCGGTGGACCCTTTAGCCACGGCCTTTCCGCCCGCATCCAGGACCTCTTGTTCGATTCGGAAAGGCGCCTTCCCCGCCTGGTTTTCATTCGCCAGGGTGGTGTTGACGGTGATTTCCGCTGAACCCTTCCCAATCGCCGAAGTCACAAAGACCCCGTCATAGTCCACGTGGAGCGGATTCGCCTTCGTCAGCCAGACATGCCGGTAGATGCCGGCGCCTTCGTAGAACCACCCTTCTTCCCAGGTGGCATCCACGCGGACGGACACTGTATTAGCCCCGCCGTAATTGAGGTAGTCGGTAACGTCATAACGGAAATTGTTGTATCCGCTTTGTTCCCGGCCCAGGTAGAAACCGTTGAGCCAGACGATGGAGTCGCGGAAGACCCCGTCGAATTCCAGGCTGATCCTCTTTCCCTGGTCTTCCTTGGGAATGAAGAACTTCTTTCGGTACCAGCCTACGCTGTTCTGCGGGAAGGCACGGCCCATCGCCTTATAGCCGTGGCTGAAGCTCCCCCTTTCGTCGAAGGGAAGCTCCACCGCCCAATCATGGGGCAGGTCAAGGACCCGCCAGGCCCGGTCGTCGAAGGCGGGGGCGGCAGGCCCGTCGGCCATGCCGGCCTTGGCCCAGAAGGAAAAATAAGCCTTCCCGAACCCGAAATCCTTGTCCGGGTCCGTGGCGTGGCCCAAGGCGAAACGCCAGCCCGGGTCCATCAAGAGGTGTTCACGGGGAGAGGAAACCTCCGCCGCCCGGGACGGCTTCGCCGTTGAAAGCGCGAGAACCGTCAACAAAAAAATCAAAACGCCACGCAAATTTTTATTCATTGGATTTGCCCTTCGAGGAAAGCCGATTCAAACAATGTTTAGGCGAAATAAAAAAACAGAAACTATTTAGCCACAGATGCATGGGATTCATGGGATAAGAAAAAAAACATCCAAAATATTTTCGGTTTTAAGCCATCCCATTCATCCCATGTATCCGCGGCAAAAAAATTTATTTTTCGGGTTACTGGGCGACCACGAGCATCGCCGAGAAAGCCGGCACGTCCAGCTTGATCTGCCCGCCCGTGGCGGCGACGGGGCCGGAGTCGTAAATCCGCTTGCCCGAGGTCTCGCTCAAGGTATAGGTGTGGTAAACCGTGGCGGCCGCGGGCAGAGCCAGGGTGGTTTCGATGTCCACGTCGTGGTTCTTGTTGACCAGCACCGTGTAGGTCTTGGTGGCGTCCTTGGCGCCGAAGGCATAGAGGTCCGCCGAGGAGCTGGTGGCGTCCACGTAATTGCCCCCCACCTTGTCCCCCTTGCCGTCGTAATTGCTGAAAAGCTGGTGGGCCAGGAAGACGTAATTGCCCGGGTGGGCGCCGTCCCAATCGCAGGCCATGTCCATGCCTTCCCGCATGAAAATCCCCAGGTTCACGGCTTCCAGCAGCCCGCCGTGGTAGTAGCTCTTGCTGGCCGGGTAATATTCGGTCATGGAGAGCTTGGTGCCGGGATAATTTTCAGCGATGATTTTTTTCAGCTTCGGGATAAGTCCCACCCAAGGGTCCCAAAGATAAGGCTTGTTGCCCGTATTGGCGCACCAGCTGTCCGGGCTCTCGAAGGTCGGGTCCCAGAAGATGCGCATGGCCTCAAATTGCTTGGGTGTCAGCACCGGGTCGTAGGGGAAATCGCCCAGCACATTGACTTTGTTCCCCTTACCGTCCGTTCCCCAGACTTCGGGAAAACCGTGGTCGTCCAGGTAGTCGATCAGGCGCACACCCGCTTTTTTGGAGCGCTTGGCCATTTCCTGCAGGAAAAAAGCCACCTGGGGAATATCCCCGTGGGCCTTGCGGTCGGTCCACTTCTCGCCGGGCGTATTGTCCGGAGCCTGGTATCCCTTGACCCCGCCGGGCATGTAGTCCCAGTTGGAACCGGCCAATTCCATGACGCCCCAGGCGGTCCAGCCGACCACTTGGGCGCCCGGATCCACGGCCTTCACGGCAGCGGCATATTTGGCGTTCAAGTCGACCAACTCGTCATAACCGACACCCTTGGGAAAAACGTCCCGGTGGTTGAACCGCCAAAGCCCGGGCTCGTTGTCCATCTGGTAGAGCCTCACGCCGCCCTTGGTGGAGCTTCCAAAATCCGCGATCAGGGTCTTCACCCACTCCTGCTGGAAAGCCGGGTCGGAAGGAAGGTAGTTGTAATTGGGGTCGTTGTTCCAAACCTTCCTGCCGTCCGGGTATTCACCCTCTCCTAGCCCCGGCTCCTTGCCGGCCTTTTGTCCCGGGAAGAGCGACAAGGGATAGGAGCCGAACTTCACGTCCTTCAGGTCCGCGGGCGGCGCTTTGGCCACCCAGCCCGTAATGGGGATGGTGATCATCGGAGTAGCCCCGCCGGCCTGGCTGTCGGTGACGAACTTGTAATAACGCTTGTCCTTTTCGGCGATCCCGATGGGCCCGCCGGAATTCAGGAAGGTCCAATCGGCCCCATGGTTGTCCGCGTCGTCCTTCCAGTTGTAGCCGGTCGTGTCGTTGCCACCCCAGCGGTTGACCGTACCCCCGAGTTTCTTGAGGGAATCGGGGTCCATGTAGTTGAAACCCCAAAGATAGGGGGAGATGGGCCGGCCCAGGGTGGCTGCCAGGGAAACCGTCGCCGAAACCACCGACTGGGGAGCCGAGGTCACCGTCACCGACTCATAGGAGGAGACCGTCTTTCCGTTGTCGGCGGCCACGCCCACCACGTGGGAACCCGCCGCTCCCAAAACCTGGGTCAATAACTTGACCGTCCTTTTACCGGCGCCAATTACCCGGCCCACCACCTTGCCGTCCACCGTCACCAGGTAGCGCAAGACACCCGAGTCGTCGGCCTTGCCCCATACCAGTTGGATGCCGTCGGGAACCCGGACCCAGCCCAGGTCCTCCACGGGCGTGATCAAAGCGGCGTCGGTGAAATAGATCTTGTCGAAATGAACGTAAACGGGCTTGTTCTCGGGGAAGCCCTGCAGAAGGCTAAAGGTGAGGATCTTGACCTGGGTCAGGTCGATCCCCGCAAGGTTGGGGATGGAGGCCATCGGGATCACGACCCGTGTCCAATTGGCCCCGATTTGCTTTCCCTCGGCGAAATCGCTGAGCTTGACCGTGCCCGTGTTCTGCCCGTCCTTGGCGCCGGTGAGGTTGACGTTGAAATCCACCCCTGGGCTGTCGGTCTTGACGTACATGACCAGGGCCTTGGCCTGGGAGAAATCCTGGTTCGTCCAGGAATTGTTGAAGGCCACACCGCCCCCGGCCCACATCTTGTCCCAATGCTTGTCCGTGTCGGTTTTCCAGGTGAACTCGAACGACAGGCAGTTGTCGTTGTTGCCGTCGCTGTCGAAGACCACCCAGTTGGGGTGCTCCCCATAGGTCTTGGAATCGATCTTCTCCTTGCAGGGGTCGGGTCGCAGGAGGAACTGGCGCTTATCCCCGTTCCAGACGATGCTCACGCCGCCCTTGCCGTCCTTGCCCGAGGAGTCGGCCCAGGAGGGGCCGTAAAAGCGAAGGTCGTCCGCTGCCGCCAGGATGGGAATTGCCAGGCAAAACGCCCAAAAGAATGTGATCACTCCACGCATGCCAAACCCCCGTAATTTTATTGGAACCGCGATAACACCGGAAAACAGCCGGTCCTTTTACTTTTGCCCGAAATACCTTTTATTCAAATCCGCCGTCAGCTTCGGCAGAACTTGCGAAGGTTTCTTTTCCCCCAGCCAGCATTTGTCCAAGGCCGGGCCCACCTCGCTGTACCAAACCTCGTTCCAGTTCTTCACGAAAGGCCCGAAATGGGCGTATTTGGGCATATCGAGAAGGATGCTCTTGTGCTCCGGACCGGGGCTCTTCAGGAAGGCGTCCGAATTGGCCACCTTGATCAGGGAAGGCTGGATAAGCCCGGTCTCGGCGAGCCGGGATTCGGTATCCTCTCCCACCAGTTCCTTCAAAACAATCCAGGCCCTCTCCTTGTCCTTGCAGCCGCTCCAGATGGAATAGCCGGCCCCTCCGCAACCCCAGCCGCGGGTGTGGCGGGGGCCCCAGGGAAATTCCACCACGTCAAAGGAAAGGTCCTTGTGGGTCAGGAAATTCGGGGTGTGCCAGATGCCCGAGGGCATCATGGCGATCTGCCCGTTGGCGAAGAGGGTTTCGGCGCCTGGCCCGAAGTTGAAGGCCTGGATTTGGGACGGCTCGGGCGAGACGTGGTAGGTCCAGATCATGTCCCACCGGAAGTCGAAGGATTCCAGGGCCTCGGGGCTGTCCAGGGCGAGCTTGGTGGGGTTTGTTTCGCTGTCCATATAGTAGCCGCCGTCGCTCAGCAGGAAATCGTCGGCGCCGATGTTGTAAGGGTCGCCCCAGGCCCATTGGATGATCTTGCCGTTGGCGTCTTTCTTCACCAGCTTCTTGCAGATGGAGAGGAGGGGTTCGGGCCAGGACCACTTGGAGGTGGGATAGGGCAGCCCCGCCTCGTCGAACAGTTTCTTGTTGTAATAAACCAGCCCAAAGGGGGCAAGGTCGCCCGGCAGGGCGTAGGTCTTGCCGCCGGGACTGAAACGGTTGAACACCGTCGGATAGAAGATCTTGGGGTCCATACCGTCCTTTTGGAGATAGGGGGTCAGGTCCTCCAAGGCGCCCCGCAGGGAGAGTTCCACGAAGTTGTTGACCTCGACGCTGATGATGTCCGGCGCGTTGCCGCCAGCCATCATGGTGGCGATCTTGTCCTGGAAGTTGTTGTAGGGGATGTTGACCAATTCGATCCTCAGGCCCGGATGGCGTAACTCAATGGCCCGGAGGGCTTCGTTGAGGATCTTGAGGGTCGCGGGATCGGAGGTATAGACGGCCACCTGCACGGGTTTGGGGCCGCGGGAGCATCCGGCGAAGAAGATGGAAAAAACAACGGCCACGAAAAACAACGCGAGGAATTTGCGCATGAGGCCTCCGTTCGGGTGAGCGTTAGAAGCATAGCCAAGAAGCTGTGCCTTTTCCATGATTCAAATATTTCCGGCGTTAAAATCACGTGAAACTTTTTCAAGATAGTTTCCTCTGATTCTCACCCTTTTCGTTGAAGGCTTTTGGAAAGCTGTCATAATTTCCACCTGCCATGAACCACTCTCTTCTTGTTCTAAACACCCCGGAGGAATCATGCGGCCCAAGCGATTCATTTTCCTGGCAGGAGCCTTTCTTTTCATGATTTCACTTCCCGCCCATTCCCAGGAACGCCAACGAATCAACTTTGACGCCGATTGGCGTTTTCACCTGGGGCCCGTCCCGGGATCAGAAGTGGACAAGGGTTATCTGATCCCCAAGTGGAATTGTCTCTACCTGGGAAAGGAAAAGCCCGCTGATGAAACCCCGGCGGGGTTCGGCAACAACCCGGTTTCTGAATGGAAAGACGCTGAAAACGGCCAGGACATGTTCAACAACCAACCGGGATGGGCTTGGTTCCTGTCCAACCTTCCTAATATTCCCGGCCCCCATCGGGCGCTTTGGTTCCAGGCCATTGACGACAACGGAACGATCTTCCTAAATGGCCAAAAACTGCTTTATCACCAAGGCTGGAACGACAGCTTCGAGGTCAACCTGGACAAGGCCTGGAAGGAAGGCGGCCCCAACCAATTGGCCATATTGGTCGAAAACACCTATGGCGCGGGCTATATAAAGGAAACCTACCTCAGCACTGTCGGCCGGGAAGAAAAGATTCCCCCTGTCGCCCAAGACGGCTTTAACGACGGCGCCTGGCGCTCCCTGCACCTACCCCACGACTTCATCGTTGAGGGGACTTTTGATCCCAAGGGGGACGGTTCCCACGGGTTCCTCCCCAAGAACATCGGCTGGTACCGGAAAACCTTCGACATCCCCGCTTCCGCCAAGGGTAAAAGCCTCTGGATGGACTTTGACGGCGTCTACCGCGACAGCCGGGTCTGGCTCAACGGTAAATCCCTGGGACACCACCTAAGCGGCTATACCGGGTTCCGGTATGACATCACGGATGCCGTGAATTACGGCGGCAAAAACATCCTTACCGTTTATGCCGATGCCACCGGCTCCGAAGGCTGGTGGTATGAGGGTGGTGGAATCTATCGCCATGTTTGGTTGACTATCGCCGACCCCCTGCACGTAGCTCCTTGGGGCACCTATGCCGTGGCTACACCCAAGGGCACAGGCGCGGATTTGGTGCTCGAAACAACGGTAACCAACCAAACCGGCGCCCCCGCATCCTTCAACCTGGTCTCGGAGGTTCGGGATGCCAAGGGCAAAAAGGTCCTTTCCCTTTCCACTCTCTGCAAGCTGGCCAAGGATTCCCAAAAGGCCTTCACCCAAAAGGGCCGGGTCGCCAAGGCCGTGTTGTGGTCCTTGGAAAATCCTCATCTGTATACCTGGACCGTCCGCATCCTGAAGGGAAAACAAGCCCTGGACCAGGTGGATACGAACTTCGGCGTCCGGTCCTTCCATTTCGACGCCAATAAGGGCTTTTTCCTCAATGGCAAGACCATCAAGATCCAGGGCACTTGCAACCACCAGGATTTCGCGGGGGTGGGCGTGGCCCTCTCCGACCGGCTTTTCACCTACCGGCTGGAGAAATTGAAGGAAATGGGCTGTAACGCCTACCGCTGTTCCCACAATCCCCCGGCGCCGGAGCTTCTGGACGAATGCGACCGGTTGGGGATCATGGTTATGGATGAAAACCGCCGTCTGGGCGATTCGGACGAGGTGCTCTCCCAGGTTGAAAGCATGGTTCTTCGCGACCGCAACCATCCCAGCATCCTCTGGTGGTCCCTCTGCAACGAAGAACCTCTGCAAGGCACACCCGAGGGAAAGAAACGTGGAACGGCCATGAAGAAGGTCATCCTGGGGCTGGACAAGACCCGCGTCATCACCTGCGCGATGAACTACGGCTGGGGTCCTGGCGGCCTTTCGGATATCGTGGACGCCCAGGGCTTCAACTACGCCATCGACCAGTATGAACCCTACCGTGCCGCGCATCCCAAGACCCCCTTATATGGAAGCGAAACCGCTAGCACCGTTTCCACCCGGGGCATCTATGAAAGCGACCGAAAACTGGGTTACGTGAGCGCCTACGACGTAAACCACACCGAATGGGCCTATACGGCCGAGGCGGCCTGGCGGCCCCTGGCTGAGCGGCCCTGGATGGCCGGCGGTTTTGTCTGGACGGGCTTTGACTACCGGGGAGAGCCCACCCCTTACAGCTGGCCCTGCGTCAATTCCCACTTCGGTATCCTGGATATGTGCGGCTTCCCCAAGGACAACTTCTACTATTACCAGGCCTGGTGGAGCGGAAAGCCCGTCCTGCACCTCTTCCCCCATTGGAACTGGCAGGGCAAGGACAGCCGTCCTATTCCCGTCTGGGTCCATACCAACTACGATTTGGTGGAGCTGTTCCTCAACGGCAAATCCCTGGGCAAGCAGGAGACCCCCAAGAACGGCCATTTGGAATGGCAGGTTTGGTACGAACCCGGCACCCTGACCGCCAAGGCCTACAACAAAGGGGTTTATGTCACTGAAACCTCAGTGGAAACCACAAGCACCCCGGCCTCTATCCGCCTGAAACCCTATGTCACGGAACTAAAAGCTGACGGAGAAGACACGACCCCCATTGCCGTGGAAATCCTGGATGAAAAAGGCCGGTTGGTGCGGGTGGCGGACAACGAAGTAACCTTCAGCGTGACCGGTGCTGGGCATATTGCGGGCGTGGCCAATGGGGACCCTTCCAGCCACGAGCCGGACAAGGGGGACAAGCGTAAGGCCTTCAACGGGTTGTGCATGGTACTGGTACAAAGCGAAGATGGAAAACCGGGCGAGATTAATCTGACGGCTCAAGCTCCAGGACTCAAAAGCTGCGCCTTAAAGCTGACTTCCGTTAAGCCTTAAGCTGTCATTGCGAGGAGCAGAGCCGATAGGCTTGATTTGCGACGTGGCAATCTCAGGTTTTGCCGTTTAAGATTGCCGGGATAACTGCCTGAGATTCCCACGCCGATGACCGCGCCGATTGGCGCATCGGCTCGGAATGACGGAAAAGGCAAAGTTCGCTCCTCGCAATGACCGCAAATTAATGCCATCGGCCAAGCCGATGGCAATTTAAAGGAGATATCATGAAAGAGCATCCCTACCCCCTGCTGAACCACCCCGTCGACATCAGCCGGTCCTTCTCCAACCTCGAAAACACCATGTTCCTCCCGGAAAAGCTGGGAGCCTTCAACGCCACCAAGGCCCAGGGCGACATCGTCTGGGCCCGTTACGCCTACAAGGTTCGCATGGCCTTCAACCAGGAAGGCATCAACCTGATCCCCAACCAACCCTGGGAATTCCCCTCCGAATATGGCGGCGAGAAGGAGCCCTATCCCTTTTCCATTACTTTTTACAACGACCGCACCTTGCGCCTCAGGTTCCGGGGCCGCACCACCCCCCGCATCCCCAAGGGACCCTCCCTGATGTTGGCCAAAGAACCCAAGGCGACTTCTCCCTGGAAGATTTCCAAGAAAAAGGGCCGCATCACCTACCAGGGCAAGGCCGGTTCGGTGACCGTGGTCGAAAACCCCTGGGCACTGGAAATCCGCGATGCCGCCGGCAAGCTGGTGACCAAGACCGTCCACTTCAAGGACAACCGCAGCCTGCGCAATACCGACCCCCTGCCATTCTCCTTCCAGCGCCCTACGCCGGAGTATGGCCGCCAGTTCGCCGCCACCTTTTCCCTGGCCCACGATGAGAAGATCTTCGGCTGCGGCGAATCCTTCACCCGCCTCAACAAGCGCGGCCAGAAGGTAGTGCTTTGGACCTACGATTGCCACGGCGTCCAGCACGACGGCATGTACAAGCCCGTTCCCTTCTTCATGAGCAGCCGGGGTTACGGCATGTTCCTGCATACGACCACGCCCGCCACCTTCGACTTCGGCCATTCCTATGCCGAAACCACCACCCTCTTCTGCGGGGACGAGGAATTGGACCTTTTCGTCTTTTTAGGCAATCCCAAGGAAGTGCTTTCCGAATATACCAGCCTCACCGGTCGCAGCCCCGTGCCACCCCTCTGGTCCTTCGGGCTTTGGATGAGCAAATGCACCTACAAGTCCGAGAAGGAAGCCCGGGACGTGGCCAAGAAACTCCGGGATCACAAGATTCCGTCCGACGTCGTCCACCTGGACACCGGCTGGTTCGAGGAGGATTGGCGCTGTGACTACCGTTTCTCCACCACCCGCTTCAAGAACCCACTCAAGATGATCAAGGACCTGGCCAAACAGGGCTTCCACATCAGCCTCTGGCAGCTCACCTACTTCAACCCCAAGAACCGCCTTTTTAAGGAGATCATCGAGAACCGCTTAGCGGTCACCGACGGCAAAGGCAACCTGCCCACCGAGGACGCCACCCTGGACTTCAGCAATCCCAAAACCGTGAAGTGGTACCAGAAAAACCTGGCGGGCCTGCTGAAGATGGGCGTGGGCGCCATCAAGGCGGACTTTGGCGAGGGCGCGCCCTTGAAAGGCGTTTATCACTCGGGCATGACCGGCTTCGAGGAGCACAACTATTACCCCCTGCGCTACAACAAGGCCGCCGGGGAAATCACCAAGCGGGTGACCGACGAGAACATCATCTGGGCCCGTAGCGCCTGGGCGGGAAGCCAGCGTTACCCCCTACATTGGGGCGGCGACGCCGAGTGCACCTACGGCGGCATGCTGGGTTCCTTAAGGGGCGGGCTTTCCTTCGGCCTTTCGGGCTTTTCCTTCTGGAGCCACGACATCGGCGGCTTCGTTAACGCGCCGACCGAAGAGCTCTACAAACGCTGGGGTGCCTTCGGACTTTTAACTTCCCACAGCCGTTGCCATGGTATGTGGCCCCGCGAACCCTGGAACTTCAGCAAGGCTTTCCAGGATGTCTTCCGCAAGACGGTAGAGATGAAGTACAAGCTCATGCCTTATGTCTATGCCCAGGCCACGGACAGCTCCCAAAAAGGCTTCCCCATGCTGCGGGCCCTCTTTTTCGAATACCCGAACGACCCAACCTCCTGGCTCATCGAGGACGAGTACCTGTTCGGTTCGGACCTATTGGTGGCGCCCCTGATGGAAGAAGTGGACGAGCGGGACGTCTACCTGCCGCCGGGCATCTGGATCGACTACCAGACCGAGCAAACCTACCGGGGTGGCCAATGGCACAAGATCAAGGCCGGGCCCGTGCCCTGCGTCATCCTGGCCCGGGGTGGGTCGGTGATCCCCCACCTGGAACTGGCCCAATCGACGAAGGACATGGACTGGTCCAAGGTCGAACTGCGGGCCTTTGGCGCCAACACCGAAGCCACTGGATTATTCTGCCTGCCTACGGACAAGAAACTCCAACACCTGCTTTTGGAGCGGGAAGGAAGCTTCTGGAGGCTTCGGAAGGGCCTTCCACCCGAAGTGAAGTACACCATCACCACTTAAGATTACAGATTTTTCCGTCATTCCGAGCCCCAGACCCGATAGGGTCGTTTTGGGGCGTGGGAATCTCAGGTTTTAAGGCACTGCCTGAGATTGCCACGTCGGCAACCGCCCCGGCCCTTCGACGTTGCTCAGGGCCCTGAGGTTCTCGAAGGGTTGAGAGCCTCATCACAATGACGGTCCCAAATACTTTTATGCGCAAAAGGAGTTTTAAATGCCTTCATTCCGTGTTTCCATTTTGTCGCTTCTAGGAGCCTTCTTGACCCTCTCCCCAGCCTCCGCCCAATTACAGCTTCCTTCCCTCATCGGCGACCATATGGTTTTCCAAAGCGGGAAGCCGGCAGTGGTTTGGGGCAAAGACCAGCCGGGACAAACCGTCACCCTATCCATGGCGGGCCGGTCGACCTGGACCAAGGCGGATGCCAACGGCAATTGGAAAACCAGCCTGCCCCCCCTTCCGGCCGGCGGTCCTTACGAACTCACCCTCGCCGGCTCCACCACCGTGACCGTTAAAGACGTCCTGGTGGGCGAGGTTTGGCTTGGTTCAGGCCAGTCCAACATGGAATTCCGTATGAACCAGCTCCACGACCCCAAGTCGGCCGCCGACCAAGCCATCGATTCCCAAATCCACCTGTTCCTGCAAAAGCCCGTCATGTCCGAAAAGCCCTTGGAGGAACCGGTGGGCGAATGGAAGGTCTGTACCCCGGCCGCGGTCTGGGATTTCTCGGCCGTGGCCTATTACTTCGGCCATAACCTCCGCCAAAAATTAAGGGTCCCGGTGGGCCTCATTGACGCCAGTTGGGGCGGGAGTTACGCCGAAAGCTGGACGCCCGAGAAGGTTTTAAAATCCGACCCCGCCTTCAAACCCATTTGGGACCGCTGGAGCAAGGTCCCCCTTACCGCCAGGAAAGGCTGGCTCAAGGGCCTCTTCCCCGTTGACTTTGCCGTGCGCAACGTCCGGTGGATTCCAAAGGATCCCTCACAGGCTCCCCTGACCGTCGAAGCCAAGGCTGTTTCCACTGTCCTCGCGGACGCCGACAAACCCGGCGTCTGGGGCACCTCGGTCAAACCCGGTTCGGATATTACCATTTCCCTTTCCGCCGGCAGCCCCCGCATGACCGGAAGTTTCCTGACCGACGCCTGGGGGTTCATGACCACCCACTTGGGGCCCGAAGGCAAGCCCGCAGACCTGTCAGCCTATGAGGGTGTGGAATTCGACGCCAAGGGCGATGGCAACTACATCCTTTTCCTCTCCCAGCCCACTGTCACCGACTGGGACAATTATCGAACCCCCGACCCCTTCCCCGTTTCAAGGGAATGGAAACACTACCGCATTCCCTTTTCAGCATTGAAACAATCCGGATGGGGCAAGCCCCAACCCCTGACCTCGAACGCCATTTCAAACCTATCTTTCGGGGTGGACCCGAAACCTCTCATTGAAATTCCCTCGGCCATCTACAACGGCATGATCAGCCCCTTGACCCCCTTCCCCATCAAGGGTGTCATCTGGTACCAGGGCGAGGCCAATACAGTCCACGCGCCGGAATACGCCAAGCTGTTGGAGAGCATGATCGAAGGCTGGCGCAAGGCCTGGCAGGAACCGGAAATGCCGTTCATTTTGGCTCAATTGCCTAATTATGTCCCAACCGCCGGACAAGGGGGCGGCCAGTGGAGTGAGCTAAGGGACCAACAACGCCAAGTCGCTGAAAAACCAAACAACGGCATGGCCGTCTTGATTGATATTGGCGAATCCCATGACATCCACCCCAAGGACAAGGCGGATGTGGGATTCCGCATGGCCCAGGTGGCCTTGGCTTCCGTTTACGGGCAAAAACACGCAGTTTTAAGCCCCATCTTTGAAAGCGCGACTGTCGAGGGCAACAAAATCCGGGTTCATTTCAAAAACGCGGAAGAGGGATTGGAAGCTAAAGGCGGGGATTTGAAGGGCTTTGAAATCGCCGGCGCCGACGACAAGTTTTTCCCGGCCCAAGGCCGCATTGAGAAGGACACGGTTTTGCTTTGGAACGGCCAGGTTCCCGCCCCCACTGCCGTCCGTTACGCTTGGGCGGATGACCCGGTTTTCAACCTCTACGGAAAGAACAGCCTGCCCGCTTCGCCGTTTTATTTTGAAAATAAATAATAAGCGCTTATAAAAATGCCTAGAAGTTGGGAAAAAGTCCCAAAGGGGAAGGCTGCATCTCCCATTGCATAATAATGTCATTGTCGTGAAACCTTACTGGCCCCTTATATAAGTACTTCTCATTCAAACCAATTGAATCTCTGATTGATACAGCATCGGCCATCTCCATTTTTAGGCCTTTTTAATTCAAATACATATCATCGTATTCTCCATTATTAAGCTTTTCTATTTGGGTATTTAAGGTGTCATAAGCTGTCCCATTTTCGTTGATCCGAAGAAATGCTTCGGTCTCCGTTGGGAGTTTCTCGCATTCAATGGGTTTTAACATCTCCAAAGAACAAGCAACAGACAATAGCTTAAATTGGAATCTGGTTTTCGAAGGAATAACTTTATCGTGGGCAACAGAATCAAAAATCGTCCTAGACAAAAAATAATTTGGAATATCACTTTTTGATTCTTTGGTTGTTTTCATTTTGGCTAACCAATAGAGATCGTTAAAAGATGGCAGGTAAGCAAAAAAGGTCAGAATTAAGATTCCAATGATTTTCACAAGAAAATACAGGCCGAAACCGCGCCCAAGAATCTTTGCGCGATTCTCAACACCAAACACTTTCAGGGCAAAATTTAAAATATAAATCCACCAAAAAATAAAAACAAAAACAAACAATTCTCCGATAAATAAAGAAAATAAAGTCTCGGAGCCATGTTCTGGCATCACACTGCTCGAATCGCCGGCAAAAAAATTACCGATGTTTTCCGTAATAAATGTAGAAAGCTTAAAGTTGTAAATATAAAAAGAAATTTCGGAAATGATTACGATGGGAATGCAAACAACGCTAGCGTAACAAACTATTTCAAAAACAGTTTTTAAGCCAAAATACCTTCCCGAATATTTTGAAATGCTTTTTTCCAAAAAATAAACTAAAACAAAATATCCCATTACATACTTAACTATTACGAAACTAAAAACAGAAATATATTTCTGTAATTGAGGCAAATCAATTTCTGGAGCGCGAGGAAGTCCGTTGCCCAACAGCAAATTCACTAAATTGGAAAAAATGAGATTCGATAGTAAAAAAACACCCGGAAGCAACACATCATCAAAATCAAGGTCTTTTTTAACACCTAAAAATATTATTTTTGGATTCGTAATCAGAAGCTTTATCGTGTTTAGATATTTAAACAAGTAGCTTATGATTTGAAAAATTTTATTGTTTATGTCTTTTTCGAAGTGATTTTCGGGCAAATTGTCACCATGGCTTTATTGAACAGTAGAAATCTCGACCCATCCAATCTGATCCAAATCTCGGCATTGATTATCCAAATCCATTCCATATCCGTAAAGCCAGTAATCCTTGAGGCCTTTTTGGACTAAGGCGGCGTGGTCCAGATTCAGATCAAAACCAAGAAAATCCACCGGGCCGCTGACGGAGCCAAATTTACGGATTAAAACAGCCGTCTTTACTTCTGCAACACCTAAAGCCGCTACCTTTTTCTTGAGCATTTTGAGGGTTTTGCCCGAATCCACCAGGTCATCCACAATCAAAACCAGCGAAGACTCGAGGACGGCCGGATCAAGTTGTCCTTCTTGCCATTCCCTGGTTTCGAGGAGGCTGGTTCCATCCGTGCCCTTGATGCGGATTTCATGGATCTCGGCCTGAATTTCCGGAACGGCTTTGCGAAGACCCGCCAAAAGGTCCCGCGTGAAGGGCTTCGCCCCTTCCATCACTGAAATTAAATGAAATGACTTTACTTGCTTGGATTGAAGCCAGGCCGCGACTTCCTGGGCGACACCCGCCACGGCGGATTGGATTTGGGATTGGTTAAAGACGATGGTTTGAAGCGGGTTGGACATGGGGGGATTGTAGCATTTTGAGTGAAAAACCTGAGATTCCCACGTCGCAAACCGAGCCTATCGGCTCAGCTCCTCGGAATGACGCCTAAACTTAATTCTTAGGGGTTTTCCATTCGTAATGCAGGCGCATTTTGGGAGGAGATTTCAATTTCGCGGTTACCGATGCCGCGCTACCAGGGTTCATGCCGTCGGCCGGAGGCGCGAAAAGAGCGATTGGGAAGGGCTTGGCCGTTCCCCACTCCACTGCCGCCAGGGTCACATCCACCCACTCCACTCCCGGCTTCTTGTAGTACCACTTCTTGCCGGCCTTGATCATCAGGTTGGCTTCTTTATCAAATAGCAGTTCCAAGAAAACTGGTTTGTTTTTCAGGGCCAGCTTCCAACCCAGTCCATCCGAATCGTCGGACGTCCGCCACTCCATCTTGAGCGGCCCCTTCAACCGGGACCATTCTTCCTTGGGCAGGAAGTAGGGTTCTTGGATTAATTTCTTATAAATATCCATAAAGGGGGTCGGCAGGCCATTTTCCGGATTGTTGGCGTCTTCCCTTTCCAGGCCCAGCCTTCCCCGGTCCCGGAACTGGTAATAGGTGATGCCCTTCAGGAACTGGGGTTTTTCCCTCAGTACGCGGCGGTAGAAGGTTTCCGACAGCTTGGCCTGGTAAATTTCTCCGCCCACGTTGCCGTCGGCGTTGATTTCCCCGATCTCCAACCCCTTGTCCCTGCCCGAAAGCCGCACAAATCCCCGGTGAATACCCTTCAGCTGCCTCCAAACCTCATCCACACCCACGATCTTATGGGTCTTGTTCTCGTCCCCCGGTTCACAAGCCATGAGGGGCCAGCGGAAATGAAGGGTGAAATACTCGTCCGCGGACCAAACATCGGCCGCGTCCAGGATAGGCGCCAGTTCCTTCTCATGGTTCAATTCCCCAGTCTTGAAGTTGTTCACATGGCCCCAGCAGCACATCAATTGGATATTGGGAGCTTCTTTTTTGAGGATGCGGGCGAACCGCACGAAGAAATCGGCGACCTGGGTATAGGAATATTTGCGGCTATAAACGAACCAGAAACCGTCGCATTCGTGGTTGAGGCGCAGGCGCAGGCGGCCGTAGGGTTTGAGCTGGCGGGCGATGACGCGGATGTGGTCGTCCGGCACCGCGCAGTCCATGGTCAGGGTCAGGGTGGCTTCCTGCCCGTGGCGGCGGATGTCGCGCATCTGTTGGAAGGCGTCCCCCTCGATGTCGCCCTTGGGACCTCCGGTGAAAGGAAAATAGTCGTCGTAGGGGTAATCCCAGGAGCCGTTCTTTCCCCTTTTCTTGTGGACCAGGGAAGCCCGCTTCGGCCAACCCTGGGTGAAGGGGTAATAGCAATACATCAGGCTGACGGCACGGTGGGGCCGGCCCAGGACGGAAAGGACGTAGTCCTGGTTGACATACTCGCCTCGCTCGCTGCCGTCGCCGATATCCAGGGAACAGGCGGCCGGGGCCAAGCGGACTTGGAAAGGGTTGGTGAGTTGTTTGAGTCGCTGTTTTACGGGCATTTCAGGCTATTGGTTTACCCGATAATTTGAAAAATGGAAATGTAATTCGACGTCTCCCGCGCCGGCGTCCCCGAGGTTCACTTTGATGCTCAAATCCTTGGGCAGCCAATAACGGTCCACCACGCCGTAACCCACCTTGAATTCTTGATTGGTATCGGCGGCCTTAAAAATCAGGCTTGTCAGCAAATATCCCTTTTGGGTGTTGGTGAATCCTGGATCAACCACCGTTTTGGAACTGCTGTCTTGGATCAAAAATTCGGTTAGCTTCCCTTTTTTATCGAAGGAGCCCACCAGCATCGTCCCCGAGGAATCGGTTTGGGCGACCTTGAAACCGCTTTCTTCCCTCTTGAACTTCAGGTCGTTCTTTTCCATGTCAGCCGGGTCATTCAAGGGCTCCATGGCGAAGGATTTCCAGGACTGGAGGAAGGTTTTCAGGCTGTCCAGCAGGATTTGCTGGAGTTTGGCGACCCGGGCGTCCAGTGGGGCGTCACCGGTGGGCGGAGCCGGAAAACCCTGCACGGAAGTGGCGTCGGTCACTGAATCGTCCACCGTAAACCCCGCCTTCTGGACCGCCTTCCAAAGGGCCGCGTCCCCGCCGGAGGGGGCGTCGGAAAGGTTGATGTCACAGTGGTAATTCTTGAGCCCCTCCTGGGAAAGGCAGTAATAGTAACTGTTCAGCTTTTTCAGGAATGCGACGGTGCTGGCGCTGGTGGCGGCCATAGCCGGGGCCAGGATCCAAAAGGCCAGCAGTGTAACAACAGCGGTTTTCTTAGGATTCATAACCACCCTTTCAGGAAGATAAAAACCGAAAATGCCCCAAAACCGGCGATGACGGCGCCCGAAACCCGGTTGACCCACTCTCCCAAAGCCGGGCCCATCTTCAGCCGGAACAAGCTAACACCCTGGCTCAAGAGCAGCCACCAAAAAGCGGAACCGGTAAAGACTCCCGCCACCAAAAAGGCCGGCGACAACGATCCGCCCACCCGGCCCGCTTCCCCCAGCGTGGCGAACAGGGCCATGAAAGAGAAGAGGGTCGGCGGATTTGAAAGGGTTAAAAGCAGGGTCGTTCCGAAAACTGCCAGGGCGTTTCGGCCTTTCTTCTCCGGTTTGCCGGTAACGGGCCGCGAAAGAAAAATCTTTATGCCCAAATAAAGCAGGAAAAGACCGCCGCAAGCTTGAGCCCAACCTTGGAGAGTATCCGCCGTTCGCAAAAGGACGGTGATCCCAAACGCGGCGACCGAGGCGTAAAGGGCGTCCGCCGTTGCGATGCCCAGGCCCGTCAAAAAACCAATCCACCGGCCCCGGTCCAGCGTACGGTGGATGCAAAGCACTCCCATGGGGCCCAACGGCGCGGCAATGGAAAAACCGATGATGGTGCCTTTGAGGAAAGGAATGAAGTCCATGGAAAAAGCCCGTTATTTTGTTATTTCGGCCATTGGTCCTTGGGGATTTCCTTATAGACATCTTCCCTCTTCTGGAACCCGTCGGCGATGACCGTCGAGACTATGTTGTCCTTGGTGACGACGATGGGGTCCAAGAAATAACTGGGGACATCCTTCTTGCCATTATTGGTTGTCGTGGGCGGCGCGGGCAGGGGTTGGTGCTTGGCCAAGGCCACCGCGATTTCCCCCGCCTTATCCGCCAAAAGGCGCACAGGCTTATAAACCGTCATGGTCTGGGTGCCCGCCACGATACGCTGGCAGGCTGCTAGTTCGGCGTCCTGGCCCGAAACCAGAACCTTCCCCGCCAGGCCTTGCTCGGCCAAAGCCTGAATGGACCCGCCCGCCGTGCCGTCGTAGGAATCCACCACCGCGTCCACCTTGTTGTCATTCATGGTGAGGATGTTTTCCATGTTCTTCAAGGCGTTGACCGCCAGCCAGTCGTTGGACCACTGGTCTCCTACGATCTTGATGTCGCCCTTGGCCACCAGGGGGTCCAATATCATCCGTTGCCCCTTGCGCAGGAGGATGGCGTTGTAATCGGTGGGCGCGCCGCCCATCAGCACGTAATTTCCCTTGGGCTTGAGGTTCACCAGCGTTTGGGCCATCAGTTCCCCAACCTTGATATTGTCGAAGGAAACATAGGCGTCCACATCGCTGTCCAGGATCAGCCGGTCGTAGGAAAGCACCGGAACGTTCATCTTATGGGCCGCTTCCACGATGGAGGCGCAGCTCTTGGCGTCGTGGGGGATGACCACCAGGCACTGGACGCCCTGGGTAAGCAGGTTTTCCGCCTGGGAGTATTGGAGTTGGTCGTTGGAATCGGCCGACTGCACCAGGACGCCCACTCCCCGCTCGTTGCATTTGGCGATCAGGACATCCCGGTCATGGGCCCAGCGCGGTGCCCGGAGCGTGTCCATGGAAAGGCCGATCTTAATGGGATACCCGGCCTGCTTGTTGCCGCAGCCCGCGATTAAAGCCGCCACACAAAGGACAAAAAACATTATCACTTTCGTACTTTTCATACTTTCACACCTTTTGGTTATTTAACTTCGATCGGCCCTAATGGCCCGTCATAGATTCCCGCGTCGCCCGGCCCGTTGTAAACCCGCACGGCGATGACATTGTCCTTCCCATAACGGATAAACTTGGCCGGGATCTCGTAGCGCCTCGCCTGGTCCCAGGCGCCCTTGAACCCGGGCGGAAATGTTCCCGTCCGCCCGATCTGCTTGCCGTTCAGGTAGCTAATGTCGGCGTCGTCAATTTTCCCTAAGGGCAGGACGATGGAATGGCCCTTCCACTCCGCCGGAATGAGCAGATGCTTGCGGTACCAGCCATAGCATTGCTCGCATTTATAACCATGGTCCGACCAATGGGAAGGCAATTGGACCTTTTCCCAATCCCCTTCCCTCAGCGCCGATTTCGACCAGGAGGCGTCGTCTCCTTTGTGAAACAGCCATTCCCCCGAAAGGTCGAGGGCCGGCAGGGCGATTTGCCCTTCGACGGACTGCCCTTGGACCGCCAGGGCCATATCCGAATACTGGCTGGGGATCTTCAGCCCCACCGTATAAATCCCGGGCTTCCTTGCCGTATAGGACAAGGAAACCGGCGTGGCGGATTCGGCGCCCACCGAAACCCATTGGGCGGGGGTGATCTTGCCGTTGATGGTCAGGACCACCTGTGCCTTCATGTCAAAAGTGTTGTTGTTCTGTAAATCGGCCTGCGCCGTCAGGGTCATTCCCTGGCCCTGGAGCCGCGGGCTGCCCATCACAAATCCGCCCAAGACCACCTCATAAGCCACGGGCAGGCCGTCCGCCTTGGCCGGGGGAGAAAGCACCAGGCCGTCATCCGTCCGCTGCCACTTAACCGTTTCGGTTGAACCCAAAAGACTGACGGTTTTCACCGTCAAAGCGGGCGCGGCCAACTTACCCAGGCGTGTCACCGTCACCGGCTGGGTGGGCGCCAACAGGGTAAGAACATAAAGTTTATTCCCCTTGCGGGTAAACCGCAGGTCGCCTTGCTGGTACTTCACCTCGGTCTCGCTGAACTTCCCGCCGCCTTCCGCGGTGGGGCCTTCCCCGAAGGCGATCCAGGGCCGGGTGCCGTAGATGGCCTCACCGTTCACTTTCAGCCAGTCACCCATCTGAAGCAGGACCTTCACCTGGTCCTCGGGCAGGGTGCCGTCGGGCTTGGGGCCTATGTCCAAAAGAAGGTTACCATTGCGGCTGACGGTGTCGATGAGGCTGCGGATCAGGTAGCCCGCGTCCTTGAGCTGGTCGTCCTTCAGGTAGGCCCAGGACTTCCATGAAACCGAGGTGTCGGTCTGCCAGGGTGCCGGATTAATACCGGGCAATTTGCCCTTTTCCACGTCCTGCACCGCCGTGCCCGGCACGAAAGCTTTGTCTTTGGTGTTCAAGACCACGCCCTCGCCCCATTCCGCGGCGCGATCGTAATAATAGGCGGCAAACTTCGCCAAATAGGGTTTGAAGGCGGATGTTTCCCCGATCCACCAGTCGAAATAAATGAGTTGGGGGTGGTACTTGTCCACCAGCTCACAGGAGCGGGCCAGCCAGTTGCGGCAGTAATCCTCGCTAGGGGCGCTGTAATCCTCGGCGGCCGGGCCGTAGAAATCGGCGTATTTCGGGTCCCGCACGTCCGAGTCGAATTTCCGTCCGCCGCTCATGAACCACCAGTGCTCGGCCCGGTGGGAGGAACAGCCGAAGATAAGTCCTGCTTCGCGGTAGGCCTTGGCTTCCATGCCGATCAGGTCTTTCTTCGGCCCCATCTTGGCGGCGGTCCAACGGGAAAAATCCGAGTCGTACAGGGCGAAACCGTCGTGGTGCTCGGCCACGGGCACGATGTATTTGGCTCCGGCTTCCTGGAACACCTTGGCCCATTGGGAAGGATCGAACTTCTCGGCCTTGAAAAGGGGAATAAAGTCCTTGTACCCGAACTTGTCCTGGGGACCATAGGTGGCTATGTGGTGTTTAAAGGAGTCATCCCAGGTGACATCCTTCTGGTACATGTCGCGGGAATACCATTCGTTGGCGTAGGCGGGCACCGAATAAAGGCCCCAGTGCATGAAGATGCCGAACTTGGCATCCCGGTACCAATCGGGAACCTGGTAGTCCTTGAGGGAATCCCAATCATCCTTGAACGGGCCCTTTTCAATGACCGCGTCCACCTCGGCGAGTTTCTTGTCCACTGCGGCCTTGGTGTCCGCCGATTCCCAATTTTTTAAGGGCTGCAAATCCTCCGCAAAAGTCATAGAACCCGCCAGAAAAACCAAAAGAAACAGGGATTTCTTAATCAAAACAACCTCCAACCTTTTTCGCCACAGATGAATGGGATGAGCACTGATGAAAAACAAAAATAAATTCCGTTCAAAATTTCGTCTAAAACCCAGATTCAAAAATCTTTTTCGCCGTTGCTTTTCTTCATCCCATTTATCCCATGTATCTGTGGCTAATTAGTCTTTAGTTTTGCTTTACGACTTCGATGGCGCAGACCTTGGCGTTCTGGACCCAGGATTTGAACCTTATCTCGAGAATCCCCGGGGAATCCATCGGAATTGAGAAACTCCGGTCGATCCCCTTGTCCATGGCCCCGGCCTCCTTCAGGATGTCGAAATGGTCCAGGACCGTGTTGCCGTTCAGGAGTACGTCGAAGACCCTTTCCCCCTGTTTTTTTACGTAGGTCTCGGCGAATCGGAGGACGACTTTGTATTTCCCAGCGGGCACGGGCAGGCGGTAGCTGAACTCGCTGCCCCAGCGTTCGCTGGTGTAGAGTTCCGGGTCATGGGCGGCCGCGATGGGCCGGCCCGTGAGGACGGTGTCGCCGCTGGTAAAGCCCACATCCTCGCCCCACTTATTCCCCTCCTGGTCGGTCCAGGCGGCCCCGCCACAGCGGATGCGCCAGGTGTCGGAAGGCGTCATTGGCGTGGGGGTGGGCCGAGGCAGCAAGGCGGCCGGTTCGGGCGCTAATCCATCCTCCATTTCGAACCATTTGAAGTCGGCGTAGGCTTGGGAGGGTTTGCCGTTGGAAGAAGCGTAAAGCCCGATGGCCGTGCCGGTAAATCCGCCCGCTTCTTCCTTGGACAGATCCGCCGAAGGCGAGGCGCCCAGGGTCTGCCAGATCTTCCCGTCCTCGGACCAGGCGAATTGATATTGGTCCTCGTCCCCGGAAAGCCGTAAGTCCACGGAGCCTTTATCCAGTGGCCGGGTGGCCAGGGTGTAGGCCTTCCCCTTGATTGTGTTGCGCACGAAGACCTGGGCCTTTCCGTCCGCTTGTTCAACACCCACTTCGTAGTGGTTGTCGTCGTTGGAACGAACGCAAAGCCCCGCCTCCTCCCCGTCCTGGGAGGAGCTGAACTCCAGTGAAGTCGTGGCGATGAACCGGAAATCCCTCTGGCGCATCCCCAAAAAAGCGGGTTCGTCCGTTTTCTTATTCAGCGAAGCCTGGTTGCAAAGGATCCTTAAATAACCGGGCCGGGCGGCCAGGGACAGGTCCGCCGGGTCGCCATTGCGCACCCGCAGCCATTCGGGCCCCAGTTTCTTCAGTTTGCCAAAGTCCCAATAGGTCGTGGGTTTCACCGGCTTTTGAAACGGCAGTTTGGGCGCGGGCATTTCCAGGGCCACATGATGGTCGCCGTTCACTACCGGCCAGCCGTCCGCCGTCCAGGATACGGGGGCCAGGTAGGTTTCCCGGCCCAGCACCGATTTGCCGTTATGGGGCCGCACACCCAAAAAGACCGCCCACCAGCTGCCGTCCGGCGCTTCAATGAGGTCGGCGTGGCCCGTGCATTGGATGGGGCTCGACGGTTCGTCCCGTTCGGTCAAGATGGGATTGTAGGGGCAGTCTTCCCACGGGCCCCAGGGGGAATCGGAGCGGTGGATGGTCTCCATGTGGCGGTCACCCGTGCCGCCTTCGGCCAGCATGAGGTAATACTTGCCCTTGATCTTGTAGAGGTGCGGCCCCTCGTTCCAGGATTCATTCGGATCGTTGAAGATGGGCTTGGAGGGGGCCGTCGCATGCCCTGTTGTGGGATCAAACTCACATTGCTTGATACCCGCCTTCTCTCCCCCGCCTTGGCTGGTGTAATAAACCTTGCCGTCATCGTCGAAGAAGATGGAACCGTCGATATCCGGAATATTCATCCAAACCGGCTCGGACCAGGGACCTGCCGGATCCTTGGCGGTGACGATAAAATTCCCGCCCCCGCTCACATTGTTGCAGGTCAGGTAGAACAACCCTTTCCAGTAGCGGATGGTCGGGGCATAAAGCCCCCCGAAATCGGTGGCGCCCTTCAGGGGCAGCTGGCTAGGCCGGTCCAGGGCGTTGCCGATAAGAGTCCAGTGCACTAGGTCGCGGCTGTGGTAGATCGGCAGACCCGGAAAAAACTCGAATGTGGAATTAACGATGTAAAAGTCATTCCCCTTGCGGCAGATGCTGGGATCGGGATGGAACCCCGTGAGGATGGGGTTACGGAAGGTCTTCGCCGCTTCGCCCGCATAGGACCGACCGGACCGTAAAAAAACGTAGAACAGCAAAAGAATTCCCGCCGCCACAACAAGTGTTCCCATCAGGCGCATGAAAAACCTCCCACGGACAAGTTTGGCGAAGGTGGCTATTATCACCCCCAAGAAGTCAAAGGTCACGATGGAATAATGGGCTGCCCGCTTCGAGGCAAAACGTTTTGATTTCAGTTTAAAGCAGTTTCATCCATTGAATTAAACGACGGCCCGGAATGGAATATAGAGGTTAAGATAATCCACAGCATTTAACCTTTCAAAAGGCGGGTCATGCAAAAGCATCTTCGCTTGCTTCTTTTACCGATCCTCACGCTGATTCTTCTGCCGGTCATGAAGCCGGCCTTCGCGGATAAAGCGCCGACTCTTCAAAAACAGGCAAACGGGGTGATTGTCCACCTGCCGGATGGTTATTTGAACGTTCGCTTCTTTTCCGATTCCATCGTTCACGTCCAATTCGCCAAAGATCGCCAGTTTTTCAAACATAAGACCCTGGATGTCGTGGGGCGCCCGGACAACATTCATTGGCTGCTCGAACCAACCGATTCAGTATGGAATCTTCACAGTAAAAAATTGACCGTTTCAATCGACCGAGCAAACGGGAAAATTAAATTCTTGGATAATACTGGCCAGCCCATACTGACCGAACTCAATCGCGAGCTAGAGCCCTACGTCATCCAAGGGGAAAAAACCTTTCATCTTCACCAGCAATGGGAACCCCATGACGGCGAATCCCTATATGGTCTTGGTCAGGAGCAGATCGGAACATTGGATTTGAAAGGTTACGACCTGGACCTTTGGCAGCACAACACCAACGTGGCCGTTCCTTTCCTGGTTTCCAGTCTGGGCTACGGCATCTTCTGGGAGAATCCCTCCTATACCCGCTTTGGGGCTTTGAAGTCGTTTGTCCCTATTCCCGCAAATGATTTATTGGATAAAAGCGGCCATCCTGGTGGTCTAACGGCAGGGTCTCTGGATGGTTCGGGCCCAGTTTCCATCACCGCTGATATCTGCGTGACCTTCCACGGACAGAATTGGAATGACCATGCCCCGGCCACTCGGTGGGAAGGTTCACTTTTAGCGCCAACCAGTGGTGATTATCAATTCCGATGCACTTCCAATGGAGGCGTCAAGGTTTGGATCGATGGAAATCTGGTGATAGACCATTGGCGGCAGAAATGGTTGGCGGCCGATGAGCAGGTAAAAATGCACCTGGAAGCCGAAAAGCCGCACCCTATCAGGATTGAATGGACGACAGAACAAGGGACTATTTTAAGTTTTCGTTGGAAAACTCCAGAACAACTTTCTTCACCGGCTGAGCAATCGGGTTTCCCAACATCAGCAACTCCAATAATGATTGATACCAATTCTGAAAAAATCTCCTATTTCGTCAACAAAAGCACCGTCAATTACTCCTCAGAAAAAAATAATTCCACTGATGGCATTTCCCTCTGGTCGGAAATGGGTAAAGGCATTGATTATTACTTCGTCTATGGGCCCGGGCTGGACAAGGTGGTGGCAGGCTACCGCGCCCTCACCGGCCAAGCGCCGATGATGCCCGCCTGGGCCTTCGGCCTCTGGCAGTCTCGCCAGCGCTACGAGACGGCCCAGCAAAGCCTGGACGCCGTGGACGGATTCCGCAAGCGCGGCATCCCCTTCGACAACATCGTGCAGGATTGGATGTACTGGCGCAAGGATTCCTGGGGTTCCCATCAGTTCGACCCGGAACGCTTCCCCGATCCTGACGGCTGGCTCAAGTCCCTGCACGACAAACACGCCCATGTCATGATCTCGGTCTGGGGCAAATACTACCCCGGTACGGACAACTTCAAGGCCATGCAGAGCCGCGGCTTTCTCTACCAGCCCGACCTCAAGGAAGGCATCAAGGATTGGCTGGGGTTCCCCTATACCTTTTACGACGCCTTCAACCCCAAGGCCCGAAAGGCCTTTTGGGGCCAGATCAATTCGGCCCTCTTCCAAAAGGGCATCGACGCCTGGTGGATGGACGCCACCGAACCCGACCTCATGCCTTCCCCGCCCACCCTGGAAGGCCAGGAGGCCCACCTGAATCCCACCGCCCTGGGCCCCGGTGCCAAGGTCCTGAACGCCTATCCCCTGGAAAACAGCATTGGTATCTATGAGGGCCAGCGGGCTGCCGCGCCCAACCAGCGGGTCTTCATCCTCACCCGCTCCGGCTACGCGGGTTCCCAGCGAACCGCCTCGGCCATTTGGTCCGGGGATATCACCTCCACCTGGACCGCCCTGGCCAAACAAATTCCAGCCGGGCTCAACTTCAGCCTCTCCGGCATCCCCTATTGGACCACCGATACCGGGGGCTACACCATGCAATGGAAGTTCGCGAACAAGAATCCAAAACCGGAGGACGATGAGGAGTGGCGGGAGCTCAACGCCCGCTGGTTCGAGTTTTCCACCTTCTGCCCCCTCTTGCGGGTGCATGGCGAG
>Ga0335085_10001414_pt1 | contig 51451 bp, 37 predicted proteins | sample Lox_Sample_45_FD_206712 | JGI IMG/M metagenome (GOLD analysis project Ga0335085, IMG submission 206712) | Soil microbial communities from Loxahatchee National Wildlife Refuge, Florida, United States - Lox_Sample_4.5 | ecosystem: Environmental > Terrestrial > Soil > Wetlands | place: USA... | reverse complement strand
GGTCTTCGCACAGACGCTCCTGGGCTTTGAAACCGCCTCCGTCGATTCGCGCTTTGTCGGCATCAACTACGTCATGCCCGAGGACGGCAGGATCTCGATGGCCGACTACGCCGTGCACATGAAAATAGTCGGCTTCCTGCACGGTCTCTATCCCAAGGTACACATCAGTTTGCATGCCGGCGAGCTCGCGCCCGGTCTCGTGCCGCCCGATGGCCTCTGCTGCCACATCCGCCTCGCCGTCGAACTGGCGCACGCCGAGCGCATCGGCCACGGCGTGGATGTAATGCACGAAGACCACCCTTACGATCTGCTGAAAGAGATGGCGGCGAAGCATGTGATGGTCGAAATTAACCTGACGAGCAATGACGTGATCCTAGGCATCGCCGGAAAAGACCACCCGTTTCCCCTATATCGCAAATATCGCGTTCCCGTCGCGCTATCCACCGACGACGAAGGCGTCTCGCGGATCGATCTGACGCACGAATACGTGCGCGCCGCCGAGACCTACGCGCTCAGCTACGCGGACCTGAAGGAAATGGTCCGCAGCGGCCTCGAGCACGATTTTCTTCCCGGCACGAATGTGTGGCGCGAGCCGGATAATTTCACCCGCCCCAGTGCCGCGTGCGCGCAAGACACGCCCGGTGTGGGAAAACCGTCCGGCGCGTGCGCAGCCTTCCTCAAATCCAGCGAAAAGGCGCAACAACAGTGGGAACTCGAGCGCCGCTTCCACGAATTTGAGGCCAGCTTCTAGGGCAAAGCGGCCGGTGCACCCAAACTGTGATTCAGCTGTCCCACTCTCTTGGGAACCGCGCCATACATTAAGTGAAATGCTTTACCCAAAGGTAACAATGTTCCGCCGTTTCATCCTCTCAGCCTACTCGTTCTAAACGGTTTGCCATATTCCTGGCCTGGCACGAGAATTGCCATTCATCAAAAAGGTCCCCTTGGAATTGCGGAGGCATGCTCCTATGCCGGGCCACGGAGCCGATCAAATGGTAGATGAAAAGCGAGCCGCCGTTTTGCTGGGCGTCACAATTCCCGAGCTGCGATGGTTTTCCCGCGTGCTGGGACTGGGCCAAAAACAGGAAAGCGGGAGCGCTTCGCAAATGGTCTTTACCTACGACGAACTGAGGCGACTGTCGTCCGAAGCGGCTACCTCGGGAAAATAACTCCACCGTCCGGTAATAATCAAGAACACTGCGTCCTGCCTCGCGTCGCCGTAGTCGCTCATCAAATTCCCGCGCTTTTCAAGATTTTTACATTTTCCCCCTTCTGTTAACCTACTGCGTCCATTATACTTAGTTGCTACTCGACACCCGGGCATAAAGAAACGTATCACCGGATGGCCGGCTGCAACATCTCATAGAGCATGTCGTAATATAAAGCGTCGTAATATAAAGCTTGGAGATTCATCCCCTTGGGAAGCGACAGGAGTATTGATGTTCCGCCGGGACCAGACATTTTTGCTGGTGTGCCTCCTGAGTGTCGTGCTCGCTGCATGCCGAAAGAACGATCCACCGCCCGTTGAGCGCTTGCCTGCACCCGTCACGATTGCCACGGTGACCACTCAGGACGTGCCTCTCTATCTGGACGAGGTCGGGCGGACCGTGGCGCGCGAGGTCGTGTCGGTGCAGCCTCAAGTGTCCGGCAGGATCACGGCAATTCGTTTTATGGACGGCGCTGATTTGAAAAAAGGGGATCTGCTGTTCACGATTGACCCGCGGCCGTTCCAGGCGGCGCTCGACGCCGCGCAGGCCACTCTGGCGCAGTCCAAAGCGGCGCTGGATTTCGCGCGGATTGAGTTTGCCCGCGTGAAAGATTTGGTCGAGTCCAAAGCCATCGCCCGGCAGGATTATGACACTCGGAAAAACGCGGTCGACGTGGGCGAAGCTCAGGTGCAACAAAACGAGGCCGCAGTCGAAGCCGCGCGCCTGAATCTGGAGTACACCTCGATTCGCTCTCCGATCGACGGCCGCGCCGGGCATCGACTAGTCGACATCGGAAATATCGCGACGGCGAATATGACTACGCTTCTGACGATCGAGCGCATGGACCCGATCTACGCCGATTTCACAGTCACCGAAAATGATTTGCCGCAAGTGCAGCGGTACGCAGCGATCGGCGCGCTGAAAGTCGAAGTGCGCTTGCCGGATACGCCGGACAAGCCGAACCTCGGCGAGCTTACGTTTCTCGACAACACCGTGCAATCCTCGAGCGGCACAGTCATGCTTCGAGCGACCGTGCCGAATCCCCGCCGGCTGCTTTGGCCCGGTCAGTTCGTCAATGTTCGGCTCGTCCTGGCGATGCTGCCGCACGCGGTACTTGTGCCTGCGGTTGCACCGCAAGGTTCAGCGAACGGTCCCTTTGTTTACGTCGTAAAAGAAGACTCGACCGTGGACGCGAGGCCGGTGACCCTCGGACAACGGCAGGGGGATTTGGTCGTCGTGGAAAAGGGGCTCGAGCCTGGCGAACGTGTTGTCACCAACGGTCAGCTCGGCGTATTGCCGGGTGCGAAGGTTCGCGTGGTCTCGGATACATCTACCGCGCCACCGCCGGGGCAATCATGAATCTTTCCGAACCATTCATTCGCCGGCCCGTCATGACCGCGGTCTTGACCGTTTCCGTGATCCTTTTCGGCGCGCTGAGTTATGTGCGTCTCCCGGTCAACGACTTGCCGGTGGTCGACTATCCGGTGATTTCCGTGCAGGTGAATTATCCGGGAGCGAGCCCGGACACCGTCGCCAACAATATCGCCACTCCGCTCGAACGGCAATTCATGCAGATTAACGGGTTGGAGCTCGTGACCTCGCAAAGCACGCAGGGGCACGTCAACTTTACTTTGCAGTTCGCTCTGAACAAGAGCATCGATGCGGCGGCAACAGACGTGCAAACGGCCATTTCGCAGGCCAGCGGCAACCTGCCCACAGATCTGCCTTCGCCGCCGACATACACGAAAACGAATCCCAACGATCTCCCGGTTCTGTACATCACCCTGGTCAGTAATTCGCTCACCTCCGCCCAACTGTATGACTACGGAGCCACCCAGGTAGGACAGCGAATCAGCATTTTGCCGGGCGTGAGCAGCGTAAACGTGTATGGCACCAAGTCCGCCATCCGCATTAAGGTCGATCCCTCCCAAATGTGGGCTCGCGGAATTTCGGTCGACGACCTCGTTGCAGCCGTGAAGAATGGAACCAGCTATACCGGCGCAGGACAGTTTGACAGCCCGTCCGGCACCGCGTTGCTTCGGCCGAACGGCCAACTCGATAACGCCGCTGCCTACGGCGATTTAATCGTGAGCAGCACTAACGGCGCTCCCGTGTTTCTCCACGACGTTGCGCGCGTCGAAGACACGGTCCAGGACGAGCGCATGCGGATGAAGTACTGGCTGCGAGGTTATGGCGAGCCGTCCGCCAATGTCACGGTGGCGGTCAATCGCCAGGCCGGTTCGAACGCCGTGGCCGTTGCAAAGAGTGTCCGCGACCTGCTCCCTGTGATTGCTCCGGAGTTGCCCGCGTCGGTGCGGATGCTGCCGACGTATGACCGTTCCCAGACCATCGTCAATTCCGTGGACGACGTGCAAGCGACGCTTGTTTTTGCCTTCGTCCTGGTCGTCGCCGTCATCTTCCTGTTTCTCGGAAGGGCCACGGACACTCTGATTCCAGCCGTGGCGCTTCCGCTGTCGCTCCTGATTACGTTTATGGCGATGAGTCTCCTGGGCTACAGTCTCGATAATTTGTCGCTGATGGCTCTAACGCTGGCCATTGGATTTCTGGTGGATGATGCAATCGTGTTTTTGGAAAACACAGTACGCCTGATGGAACGAGGCATGAAGCCGCTCGAAGCGTCTCTGGAGAGCGCCCGCGAGATCAGTTTCACGATTCTTTCCATGACGATCTCGCTCGCGGCCGTGTTTTTCCCGCTGGTGTTCATGGCGGGGCTCGTGGGCCGTATCTTCCGCGAATTCGCCATTGTGATTGTTGTATCCATCTTTGCTTCCGGCATCGTTTCCTTGACGCTCACTCCGCTGATGTGCGCGAGGTTGCTCAAAGCGAGGGGGCACGGCATCAAGCAGAACTGGATCGAGCGGAGCGTGGGACGCATCGAGAAGAGCGTCCTGCGGGTGTACGGCAAATCGCTATGGTGGTTCCTGCGCCATCGCTGGATTTCAGCGCTGATGTGGGTTGCTTGTATGGCGGGCACGATCCTGCTCTTTGCCGCAATTCCAAAAGCCTTCTTGCCCGTAGGCGACAGCAGCTTCGTCTGGGGCCTGATGATCGGACGGGAAGGCTCCTCCCCGGAACAAATGCATACCCTTCAAGAGTTGGCGATGCAAGCTATGGAACAGAATCCCGCCGTGGAGGCGATGTTCACCATGACGGGTAGTAGCCAATACCTCGCTTCCAACCAGGGCGTTCTGCTCGAGTTCCTGACATCGCCAAAGGATCGGCCGCCGATTCAAAGCGTTGTCGGAGACTTAATGACGCGGCTCCGCCAGATCCCCGGCATCTTTCCCTTTCTGCGGCCCATGCCGGTGTTGAACATCAGCACAGGAGCGACGAGCCAGAATCAGGGCCAATATGCGTACTCGCTCTCGGGAGTGAACTCGCAGCAAGTTTATGACGTCGCGCAGAAGCTCATGGCGCGGCTAAGAGAGTACCCGGGCTTCGCGACGGTTTCCTCCGACTACTTTGACCAAACACCGAACCTGGAAATCAATATCCGGCGTGACCAGGCACGCACCTACGGCGTCTCGGAAACCCGCATCTTGAACCTTCTTCGCAACGCCTATTCGCAAAATTACTTGTACCTGATCAAAAAACCGGAAGACCAGTATCAGGTGATCCTGGAAGTCGAGGATGCCGACCGCGAGAAAGCCAGCGATCTATCGTTGCTTTACATCAAGTCCGACGACGGAAAAAATCTGGTGCCGCTCGGCACGCTCGTGGATTGGAAAACGACGCTGGGCCCACAGAACGTAAGTCACTTGAATCAATTCACGAGCGTCACGATTTATTTCAACTTGAAGCCGGACGTGGCGATCGGAGACGCCACGGACTTCATCAGCAAGGCGGCATCGGAAATCGTGCCCCCCACAGTGCGCGCGAGCCTGCAGGGCGAGGCGCTGACGTTCCGCAACACCGTGCACGATTTGACGATCCTGATGGCGCTCGCCGTGTTCGTCATGTATGTGATTCTGGCGATTCTCTACGAGAGCTACGTCCATCCGCTGACCGTGCTCTCCACGTTGCCGACCGCGCTTGTGGGTGGATTGCTGACGCTGTATGTATTCGGCGAGCAGGCATCGCTGTATGCGTTCGTGGGAATGTTCATGCTGATGGGCATCGTGAAAAAGAACGGAATCATGATCGTCGATTTCGCGCGCCAGCGCGTCGACGCCGGCGAGAGCGCGGAAAAGGCCATTCATGACGCGAGCATCGACCGCTTCCGCCCCATTTTAATGACCACGCTCGCCGCGGTGATCGGCGCCGTGCCCATCGCCGCGGGATACGGAGCCGATGGGTCCTCGCGGCGGCCGCTGGGCATGGTAATCGTTGGCGGCCTCGTCGTCTCGCAATTCATTACGCTGTACGTAACGCCCGTGATTTACCTATACCTCGAACAGTTCCAGGAGAAGGTTTTGAACCGTACGTCGTTCTTCCACTCGGGACACACGCAGATTCCATCGGCGGGCGGCGCGATTGCGGCGCACGATGGAGCCGCAGACTAGACGCGCAACACACATGAAAATCTCTTTCACTCCTCGCCGCGCCGCCACGACTGTCCCCATCGCGCTTTGCGCGCTGGGCGCCTTTCTCAGTGGATGCACGGTGGGCCCGAATTACAAACGGCCGAACACCGATGTCCCCACGTCCTACCGCACGCTCGAAGCGCCGGCGGCTCCTTCTGTGGCGACGCAATCTCTCGGCGATCAAAAGTGGTGGGAGGTTTTTCAGGACGCGCAGTTGCAACAATTGATCCGTACGGCGCTGCAGCAAAATTATGACGTGCGAATCGCGGCGACGCGCGTCCTCGAAGCGCAAGCCCAGGTAGGACTCGCGCGCGCAAATCAATTGCCCAACGTGAGCGGTATCGCCAGCGGGACGAATTTGCGCAATCCGCCGCAAGGACCCCTCCCGGGATTTGGGTATACCGCGGGCCGCGTGGGCGTGGCCGCCGCGTGGGACCTTGACTTCTGGGGCAAGTACCGCCGCGCGACCGAGGCGGCGCGCGCGGATCTCCTCGCGAGCGATTGGGCGCGCCAGGAAGTGAATGCGACACTTGTGGCCAACGTTGCCACCGCGTATTTTCAGCTTCGCGAGCTGGATCTAGAGCTGGATATTTCGAATCGCGCGGCCGCCTCGCGTAAGGAGTCCCTTGATCTGACGAAGACGCTCGAGGAGCACGGCATCAATTCGATCCTGGATGTGCGCCAGGCCGAGCAACTTGTTTACACCGCGACGGGAGACATCGTCGATCTCGAGCGGCGCATCGGCCAGCAGGAGGATTTGCTCAGCATCCTCGTTGGAGCCAATCCGGGCCCGATCACGCCGCGCGGCCAGGAGCTCGTTAACCAACTGCGTCCGCCGACGGTCCCGGCGGGACTTCCGTCCGCGCTGCTTGAGCGCCGGCCGGACATCCGCCAGTCGGAAGAATTGCTCGTCGCCGCAAATGCACGCATCGGCGTCGCGCGCGCGGCGTATTTTCCGGATATTTCACTGACCGCCACACCGGGTTTCCAAAGTTCAGCCCTCACCAGTCTGTTCAACGGCTCCTCTGGATTATGGACGTTCGCTGGAACGATCACGCAACCAATCTTCGAGGGGGGAGCGCTGCGGTCGGGCGTTCAGCTGGCGCAGGCGCAGCAGCAGGAAGCACTGCTCACGTACCGGCAGACGATCCAGGGCGCGTTTCGCGACGTTTCCGACGCGTTGATCGCCTACCAAAAAACGCAGGAGTTCCGGGAGCAGGAGGAACAGCTTGCCCGCGCCGCCGAGGACGCCGCACGTCTCTCCGGCATGCGCTACAGCGCCGGCACCACGAACTATCTCGAAGTCATTACCAACGAAACGAATTACCTCACCGCCGAACTCGGCCTCGCGCAAGCACGCCTCAACGAACTCCTCTCCCTCGTCCAAATCTATAAAGCCCTGGGCGGCGGCTGGCAGCAGTAAACCGCGGTCGCCGAAATGCGATCTGCGCGCTAGCTAGGATGAAAACGTTTTGCTGTCCTACCCCAGGTGCGGATTCGGCGCGGCGACGACCGGCCACGAGCGTTCATTCGCCTTGATCTTGAGGTTGCTGGACATTTCGCGGTTCCCCTTGACCGATGCGGCCTGCGATCTGAGCCGTGGGTCGGGGGTTGCAGCTCTGCCCAGGAAGATATTTCGACGAGGCGGATTTTATCACTACATCAACCGAGTCCAGCTGATTCAGATGCGAAGACCCGGCCGGTCAATCGATCATTCGCGTTTTGCGGAGTTGGGTGGTTGCCGCCGCGGCTATCGGCGCGATCGCGAAGGTTAGAAAAATTTTCACCAAATCGGCGTCCAGCTGACCTGCATCGGCTTCCTCGGACATCGTGGTCAGCGCCTGCTGAACGGAAAGCGCCGCGCGGTACGGCCGGTGGGTCGTCAAAGCGTCGTACACGTCCACGATCTGGAGGACGCGCGCCGCCAGCGGGATCTCATCTCCCCGGAGCCCATCCGGGTAGCCGCTTCCGTCCAGGCGTTCGTGGTGATGACGAATGATGGGAAGCGCGCGGCGCAACGATTTCAGGGGAGAACAAATGCGCTCTCCCTCCGCGGGATGCTCCCGGATGATTTTCATCTCCTCAAAATTCAATCGCCCGGGCTTCATAAGCACCGCGTCCGGCACCATCACTTTGCCGATATCGTGGACCATTCCGGCGACGTGGAGGGCCTCCAATTGCTCACCGTTCAATCCGATTTTTTTTCCGAATTTCACGGCCAAAGACGACACTCTTTCACAGTGGCCCCGGGTGTAAGGGTCGCGAACTTCCACGCTTCGAGTGAGTAGGGCCAAGACAGCCTCCGCTTCTTCGTCAATGTAGGACTTCAACTGCAACAGCGACTGGACACGGGTGAGGGCCTCCCAACGCGAGGGGCGTGGTCCCCAGATGTCATCCGCGCCTGTTTCCTGGGCACGCGAAGCGCCGCCCGGATCGGAAAACGCCGTGATCAAAACCACAGGCGTGAGGCGGTTTCGAGGATCTTCCTTCAGCCTGCGGCAAACTTCGGAGCCCGGCACATCCGGAAGAAAGTCATCGATCAGCACGAGGTCAGGCCGGAGATGCGCGCACAAATCGAGCGCCCTTTCTCCGATCCCAATCTCCACGATTCTGTATCCTTGTTCGACTAATAGTTCCCGCCAATCGTCGCAGCTAGGTTGATCCGCGACCACCAGCAAAATTGTCGCAGCCATCGGCTTTCATCCCTTTTCCCGATTCTGTGTGGAGCGCGTGTTGATACACACATGGTTCGTCTAACCCTGACCTTGTGGCGAGTTCGCGGGGGTATTTTTTCACTCTGCTTTGTCGCGAGACGGCCGAGCGAAAGCTTTCCAGACAACTGGGAATTACAGGGACGTCTAAATCTCAGGGCAAAATCGTTACCAAACCCGGCTGAGCGTAAGTAGCCCAATCTGAATGCCAATTGCGTATGATGACTGCCTGGTGACGACAACAAGGGTAGTTTTTTCCGAAGCGCCGGAAAAATGTACGTTGTGCATAAGCAAATTCCGCGATTTTCGACACACGTTCGCCGCCGGGCGCCGCAGCAACTCAAACACGCCGAATCGGCGTCTGATCGCTTTGATCGCCGCGCCTCTCTGCTCGTGCTCGATCATGGCGGGGGAGATCGGTGCGCGCGGCCCGGAAAATCTCACCGGTCGATTGTTCTTATGAATAGAGGCGCGATGCCGGGGAGCTTATGAGTGGCGATTCCTTACCGATGTCCCTGCCGCTCGCGGGCTTTGCGACGGGCGCTTGCGAGGCGACGACCCTGTATCGCGAACTGCGCAAACCCTTGCTTCGCTATCTGATTTGTCTCGGACTTTCGAGCGATGAAGCGCAGGACGTGGTGCAGGATACGTTTCTCAGCCTCCACCGGCACTTGTCTTCGGGCGGCTCGAAAGAGAACATTCGCAGTTGGCTCTTTCGGGTGGCCCACAATGCGGCCCGAAACCGGCAAAATCGCTACGACCGGCGCTTCAGCGCGCCCATCGACCCGGAAGTGGCCGCGCCCGTGGATGAGGCCACACCGGAACGCGTGGTGCTCGAAAAGGAAAAATTCCGCCAGCTCGGAAAAGCCATTCAACTCCTGAGCGGCACCGAACGGGAATGCCTGCTGTTGCGCGCCGGCGGGTTGCGGTATCGCGAAATCGGCGAGGTCCTGGGAATTCCGACGTCGACGGTCGGTGACACCGTGGATCGCGCCATCAGGAAACTGGCGGAGAAATGCAATGTGTGAATATGCCGGAAAATTGATTGCCTGGTTCGACCACGAACTTCTGGCCGATGAGGCGGGTGAGGTCGAAGAGCACGTGCAGGGCTGCGCCGAATGCCGGACCGAATTTGCCGCATACAAGCGCGTGAGCAACATGCTCGACGCGTATTGCGAGGCGACGATGGAGGCGAGCGCGCCGCACCCGGAGCCCCTCTGGAAACCCTCCGTGCTGGGAGTAGGCGCAGTGGCGGCGTTGCTGGCGCTGTTTCTAGCGTGGCCGGGCGTGCGCGAAACGCGCCGCCCGGCGTCTGGCGCATCGGAGGAGACAACGGCGGATCCCGCTTCCTCCATTGCGAAAGGGGCGTCTGAACCGATAGGCTCTGTCATTTCGAGCCCCCTTCGGCGGGCGAGGCATCTTTCTCCGATCGGGGTAGAGAGAAAGAGAGATTTCTCGGCAAAGGGCCACCCTCGGACTGACAACCGTGTTACTTCTTCTTCTGCAGTTTCCCGGGAAGACGGCCGGCTGCCGGTGGAACCTGCCATCGAAATCACCTTTCCCGCCGAGGCCGTGCTTCCGCCAGGCGCGGCTCCCGAGGGCGTCAACTTCGTAGCGGACGTGAGCATTGCCGCGGACGGATCGCCTCAGCAGATTTTTGTTCGCCCGTGACGCGAGCACCCGCGGCCTCGAGAATCCGCGGCCAAAGGCCGCCGCAGCGGGCATCGGTGGCCTGAAGCCCGCCCAACCTTGATCGGAAGCGAAGGGAGAACGGATTGCCATGAAGCGTTCATTCTTTTTTGTGGTTGCCATTCTGGCGGCTCCGGCTTGCGCACTCGGGCAAGAGGGGCCGAACACAACCATCGTCACTCAGGGTCAGGGCGTGATTTCGATGTCCGTGAGAACTAGTGTGGTGCAGGGGGCGCCCTACTCCGGCACGATCACCACCGAATTGACTCAGACGCTCGCGGACGGCACACACATCATGCAGAGCACCACCGGCGCGATCGCGCGCGACTCGCAGGGCCGCACGCGCCAGGACGCGCCACTGCCGGCCATCGGCAATCTCTCCGCCGAAAACGCTCCGCACATCGTTTTCATTCAGGATCCCGTGGCACAGGTGTCCTACACGCTGAACCTGACGGACAAGACCGCGCAGAAAATACCGATGCCGCCCGTCGGCCCCGGCGGCGCAGCGATGATCGGAGGGCCCGCAGGGCCGGTCATCGTAGGAAGCGCAGGGGGCCCAGCTGCGGGCGGAGACGCCGCAGGCGCGGTGATGGGAAGCGGTCCCGTCACAACGGGCGCGGGAGGCGGGAACGTCTTTTTCGTCCAAACGGCGGGAGGCGCGCCCGCGAACGGGGCAATCCCGCCGCCTATAACGTTTCAGAAAACCTTGATCACAAACGATTCCTCGGACGCGAAGACCGAAGACCTCGGCTCCGAATCGATGGAAGGGCTGAGCGTGACCGGCACGCGCACGACGCGCACGATCCCCACGGGGCAGATCGGCAACGACAAACCGATCCAAATCGTCACCGAGGTGTGGACGTCGCCCGACCTCAAAACGATCGTCTCCAGCAAGCGCAGCGACCCGCGGATGGGCGAACAAACCTTTCAGCTCACGAACGTCACACGCGCCGAGCCAGACGCCTCACTCTTCACTGTACCGCCCGATTTTAAAGTCATCGAGGGACCGCAGAAGATCGTTTACCGAACAAACCCATGAAAATCGGCAGGCATTCCCTCTCGTGAGAGACGCGCAATAAGAAAAGGAATTTCAAGGAGCGTAGTTTTGCCGAACTAGAGTTTCGGAATTCTACAGCGATTTCCTGCACCTTGCGTTGCTGGTTTAGTTGGCAGTAGCATGGAGCAACGGTTTCCGCCATGGCCCGCGACTGAAACGATGGTGGCCGGTCGACCGTCTAGCTTAGGAGCTAGCCTATGAGGCTCCTCGCCCCTATTTCGGCGCTCTTGCTTCTGTCGAGCATCAGCACCGGCGTGCTTGCGTTCCAGCGCGGCGGATTTTCTGATGACGAGTACGGCGGCGCGAGGGAAGCGTTCGGTTCCCACGATTACGACACCGGCAAAAGCGAATATTCCTGGTCGCGCCTCCGCTATACACCAGCCGGAGGCGGATTCGGCGGTTATGGCTACGGCCGCTGGGCGAGTTGGTCGCGCGACTACCCCAAGGCCGACCGCCAGTTTTTGATGGCGCTGCGCCGCCTCACTCGCGTCAACGCCCGCCCGGTCGAACAGGTTGTAGATCTAGACAGCGACGAAATTTTCAACTTCCCGTGGGTCTACGCCGTCCAGGTGCAGACGTGGACGTTCACCGAGCCCGAGGCCAAACGCCTCCGGGAATACCTGCTCAAGGGCGGCTTCTTGATGGTGGACGATTTTCACGGTGCGACCGACTGGGAACATTTCATGAACGGCATGCTGATGGTGTTTCCCGACCGGCCCGTGGAAGACCTGACCGACAAAGACGAAATTTTTCACGTTCTCTATGATTTAAGCGAGCGCTTCCAGGTGCCGGGTGAACAGTACGTCGCCACGGGCAGGACGTACGAGAAAGACGGCTATATCCCGGAATGGCGCGCGATCAAGGACGACCGGGGCCGCGTGATGGTCGCCATCTGCCACAACATGCACCTGGGAGACGCCTGGGAATGGGCCGATGATCCTCGCTATCCGGAGAAGTTCGCGTCGCTGGCGTTTCGGCTGGGGATCAACTACGTGATGTACGGCATGACGCACTGACGGCGAACTTCGGGCCGCGATCCTAATGTTCGCGGGCTCCAACTGGAGCCCGCGCCCGAGCATCCTAACAGTTTGGTGAAGACCCGTTCCGTGTGTCGATCCATAGTAGGACAGGCTTCAGCCTGTCGCAGTCACAACTGGCACGACGGAAACCCGACAGGCTGAAGCCTGTCCTACGCGGAGAATATGTTCGAGTTCCTATTCAAATATCCGCGCGCCGTTTTTTCCAAAGGCCACTTCGTCCTGCTGGGCTCGTGGCCGTGGTGGGCGCTCGTCCTGTTTCTCGTGGCCGCGGGCGCGGGCCTTGCCTGGCTGATTCGCTCGAAGCTGCCGCAGGCATCCTCGACAGTCCAAAATTGGCGCGCGTGGGCCATTTGGCTGCTGCAATTCGGGCTCGCCGCGCTCTTGCTCGTCCTGCTGTGGCAGCCGGCGATCCTTGTGGCCGAGCTGCGGCCGCAGCAGAACATCATCGCGGTGCTGGTGGACGATTCGCGAAGCATGTCCATCCCGGACAACGGCACGACGCGCGAGGCGCAGGCGATCAAGGCGCTCGGTGGCGGCGTTCTCGATGAGCTGCAAAAGAAGTTTCAGGTTCGCGTTTACCGGCTCGACCGGCAAATCTCGCGCGTGCCGAAGCTCGAGGACCTGAAAATATCGCCGCCGGCTCCGGCAACGCGCATCGGCGACAGTCTCAAGCAACTGGCTGGCGAAGCGGCCGACTTGCCAATCGGCGCGGTCGTGCTCTTGAGCGACGGAGCGAACAATTCCGGCGGCATCGATCTCGATACGATCTCGATGTTTCGCAGCCGGCGGATTCCGGTGCACACCGTCGGATTCGGCGCGGAGCAGGTAGCTCACGACGTCGAGATCAACGACGTCGCAGTCGCGCCGCGCGCGCTGGCCGATTCGCGCCTCGCCGCCAAAGTCAGCCTGCACCAGCGCGGCTACGCGGGCGAGAAAGCCATGCTGACCGTGCGCGACGGCGCGAAAGTCCTCGCCGGGCGGCAGATCGCGCTTGCGGGCGACGGCGCGACGCAGAACGAGACTCTGCTTTTCAATGCGGGCGACGCCGGAGCCAAGACGCTGCAATTCTCCGTCGATCCGCTGCCGGGCGAGGAAAATCGCGACAATAACAGTGTGTCGCGTCTCGTCAACGTCGAATCCGCAAAAATCCGTATCCTCTACGTCGAGGGCGAACCGCGTTGGGAATACAAATTTATTCGTCGCGCGGAGCAGGACGACCGCCTCGTCACCATTGTCTCGATGCTGCGGACGAGCGAAAACAAAATCTACCGGCAGGGGATTGACGATCCAAAGGAACTGGCCGACGGTTTTCCGTCGCGCGCTGAGGATCTGTTCGGCTATCAGGCGATCGTGATCGGCTCGGTGGAGGCGAATTACTTTACGGCGGCGCAGAAGGAGCTGATCCAACAGTTCGTGGACCGCCGCGGCGGCGGCTTGCTGTTTCTCGGCGGGCGCGCCTCGCTGGCCGACGGAGGCTGGGCCGCTTCAACCCTCGGCGATCTGTTGCCCGTCACATTGCCCGCGAAAAAAGGCACGTTTCATCGCGATCCTGCAACCGTGAGCCTCACCTCGGCGGGCGCGGACAGCATCGTCACGCGCCTCGTCGAAGACCCCGCCGCCAATGTCGAGCGTTGGAAAAAGCTTCCCTACTTGATGGACTATCAGGAAGCGGGCACGCCGAAACCCGGCGCCGTGGTGCTCGCGGAGATGACGGCCGCGGACAGAAAGATGCCGCTGCTGATCACGGAAAATTACGGCCGCGGCCGCACCGCCGTGCTGGCGACGGGCGGCACGTGGCGCTGGCAAATGAGCCAGCCGCTCGAAGACCAGACGCATGAGGAATTTTGGCAGCAGCTCCTGCGGTGGCTCGCGACGGACACACCGGGCCGCGTCGTCGCATCGGTGCCGAATCAGATGATGTTTGACGATGGGCGCGTGCAATTTTCCGCCGAGGTGCGCGACAAAACGTATTTGCCGGCGGCCGACGCGCACGTCGAAGCGCACATCCTCGGGCCGGGAGGCGCGGCCGCGCAAATCGAGATGACGCCCGACCCGAATACCCCCGGCGTTTTTCATGCGGAATGGTCGGCGGATAATCCGGGAACGTATCTCACCGAGGTGATCGCCACCCGCGACAAGGACGAATTGGGCCGCGACGTTTTGAACTTCGCGCGCATGGATGGCGTCGCCGAGAATTTCCATACCGAGCAGAATCGCGCGTTGCTCGAAAAGCTTTCCGCCGAGACCGGCGGGCGCTACTGGACGCCGCAGGATTTCTCCCGGCTACCGGGCGAGATTTCGTATTCCGAAGCCGGCATCACCGTGCGCGATACGAAAGAACTCTGGAATATGCCCATCATCTTTCTGCTTCTGCTCCTCCTGCCTTCGGCGGAGTGGCTGCTGCGGCGAAAGTGGGGCGTCGTATGAGGGCAATCGCAAAACTGCTGCATAGGAACGCGCCGGTCGCCGTTTTCTGTGTTCTCTGTGCGGGTCTGGGCACACGCGCCGCGCAAGCCGCGCCGTACTACGTGACCGTCGCCGGGCTCGGCGGTGAGCCGGACTACGAGCAACGCTTCACTGCGCTCGCTAAGAACCTCGACAAATTGTTCAAAGCCGCAGCGAGCGATGCCCACGTTTACACGCTCACGGGAAGCGATGCGACGAAGGCGCGCCTCACCGACACGCTCGCGCAGATTGCGCGCGAAGCAAAACCGGATGACGAATTTACGCTGATCCTGATCGGCCATGGCTCTTACGATGGCGAAGCGTACGCATTCAATCTGCCCGGGCCGGATATTTCCGGCGAGGACCTCGCCATCTTGTGCGACCGCATTCCGGCCAAGCGCCAGTTAATCGTGAACACAACGAGCGCGAGCGGCGGCTCGATCGGCGCGCTGCAAAAAGCGGGGCGCATCGTGATCGCCGCGACGAAAACCGGCACGGAGAAAAACGCCACGGTCTTCGCGCGCTACTGGGTCGACGCGCTGAGCGACGCCTCCACCGATACGGACAAGAACGAAGCCATCACCGCGCTGGAGGCCTTCACCTACGCCGATCGCAAGACGGCCGCTTTCTACGAATCGCAGAAGCGTCTGGCGACCGAACACCCCGTTATGGAAGACACCGGCAAGAAGGAGGCGGTCCGCGCTCCATCAGCGGAAAATGGCGAGGGCATGCTGGCGGCGAATTTCATTCTTCTCCGCCTGGGCGCCGCGCAAAGGGCCGCAAACGATCCCGCGAAGCGCGCGCTGCTCGACAAGAAGGAAGACCTCGAGCGCAAAGTCGACACGTTGAAGTATCAGAAGGCCGCCATGTCTGCGGAAGATTACAAGAAACAGCTTTCGGACGTTCTCCTGGAGCTCGCGCGCGTGCAGGAAGAGCTGGACAAATGAACGGGCGCGGTACAGGGCGGGCTCAGGCCGCGCGGATTTTCTTTCGCGCCGTCGTGTGCGCGGCGTGTTTTGCCGCGGCGAGCGCCGCCCGGGCCGCGACTCCCGACGATTGCCACGCGCTGCGGAAGCACGGCAAACGCGCCGAGGCAGAGAAATGCTACGAGTCGCTCACTGCGGCGCGCGATCCGTATTTTCGCGCCGAGGGCTACTGGGGCCTAGAAATGTATCAGGAGGCGAACAATCAATTCCGCGTCGCCGTGGGCCAGTCGCCCGCGAACGCGATGCCGCGCGTCCGCTGGGGCCGCCTGATGCACGAGCGCTTCAATAACACCGAAGCGGACAATCTCTTTGGCGAAGCCCTGGAACGGGATCCGAAGAATGCGCAGGCGTACTATGGCCTCGCCCTCGTCAGCGCGGACGGATTCGACAGCAAAGCGGTCGAGTATGCCAACAAGGCGATCGAACTCGACCCAAAATTATACGAAGCGCACGAACTCATGGCGAGCTTGCTTCTCGAAGACTCCGACGAAGCGAACGCATTTGAGGAAGCCGACGCCGCGCTGAAAATTTCTCCGGAGGCGATCGACGCGATGGCGATCCACGCGGCCATCGAGGTTCTGGACGACCGCTCGCCCGACGCATGGCTTGAGAAAATTCGCCAGGTCAATCCTGTTTACGGTGAAGGGTACGCGCTCGTCGCGCATCATCTCGTTCTGAATCGCCGCTACGAAGACGGCATCGCTTACTATCGCAAGGCGATTGAAATGGATCCGCGGCTGTGGTCCGCGCGCTCGGAGCTGGGCATCAATCTGATGCGTCTCGGCCAGGAAGACGAGCCGCGCAAGCAGCTCGAGATGTGCTACGACAACGGGTACCGGAATGAAGAAACCGTCAATAGCCTGCGCCTGCTCGATAGCTACAAGAATTTTGTGACATTCAAGGATGGCGAGACAATCCTCAAGCTGCACAAGAAGGAAGCCGATTTGCTGCGCCCGTATTATGAAGCCGAGATGAAGCGGATCATCGCCACCTACAACGCGAAATATAAAATGACGCTTCCCGGACCGGTGCAAGTGGAAGTGTATCCGGACCATGAAGACTTCGCGGTTCGCACGATGGGCATGCCGGGTCTAGGTGCGCTCGGCGTTACCTTCGGCGAAGTGATCGCCATGGATAGCCCGTCGGGCCGCCCGCCGGGCGAATTTCACTGGGCGAGCACGCTGTGGCACGAGATGAGCCACGTCTACATTCTCACCGCGACCAATCATCGCGTGCCGCGTTGGTTTACCGAAGGGCTAGCGGTGCACGAAGAAACGGAAGTTTCGCCGGAGTGGGGCGACCGCATCACGCCGGACGTGGTCGTCGCCATCCGGGAGAAAAAACTGCTGCCCGTCGCGGAGCTTGACCGCGGCTTCATTCGGCCCAATTACCCAAATCAGGTGATCGTGTCCTACTATCAGGCTGGCCGCATTTGCGATTACATCAAGGAGCGCTGGGGCGCGGACAAGCTGCTCGACATGGTGCATTCGTTCGCGAAGCACACCAGCACGCCGGATGTGATTCGCCAGGACCTCGGGATGGCGCCCGAGGAATTTGACAAGGAATTTCTCGCCTGGCTGGACAAGGATGTAGGCGAGACCGTCGCCAATTTCGACAAATGGCGCACGGAATTGAAAAACATGGTCGAGCAGGCCAAAAATAAGAATTACGACGCAGTCCTCAAGGAAGGCGAGGAAGTGCGCCGCCTGTATCCAGACTACATTTATCCCGCGAACCCGTACGAATTCATGGCGGAGGCCGACGTGGCCAAAGGCGATAAGCCCGCCGCCGCCGCGATTCTGACCGCGTATGAAAAAATCGGTGGGCACAATCCGCAGGCGCTGAAGCAACTTGCATCGCTTGAGGAAGATCTCGGCAAGCCTGCCGACGCGGCAGCCACCTTGGATCGCCTGAATTACGTCTACCCCGTGGATGAAGACTTGCACCGGCGCCTGGGCAATTTGTGGTTCGCACAGAACAATTTCCCGGGGGCCATTCGTGAATACAACGCCGTCGTCAATATGAACCCCCTCGACAAGGCCACGGCGCAATTCAATCTTGCCCGCGCCTATTTCGCCGCAGGTGAGAAGGACAAGGCCGAGGACCACATCCTGGCATCGCTTGAAGCCGCGCCCAGCTACCGCCCGGCGCAGAAATTGCTGTTGCAATTGAAGGACTCCAACGAAGGGAAATAAACATGGCCTCCATCGCACAGCTCGATCCGGATTCGGCGGAACTGAAAAAGCGCATTGAACGCTTCCAGACCGTGCGCGACAACATTCTCGGCCAGGTTCGCCAGGTCATCGTCGGACAAGAGGAAGTGCTCGACCAGGTCCTCACGGCGCTCTTTGTCGGCGGACATTGCCTGATTACCGGCTTGCCGGGCACTGCAAAGACGCTCATGGTGCGCACCATCGCCCAAACGCTTGGTCTGGTGTTCAAGCGCATCCAGTTCACGCCGGACCTCATGCCCTCGGACATCACCGGCACGGACATCATCGAGGAAGACCCCACGACGGGGCATCGGCGCTGGACGTTTGTGCCCGGGCCGATCTTCGCCAACATCGTGCTGGCCGACGAAATCAACCGCACGCCGCCCAAAACGCAGGCCGCGCTGCTCGAGGCCATGCAGGAAGTTTCCTGCACCGTGCGCGGCAATCACTACAATCTGCCGTCGCCGTTTTTCGTGCTCGCGACACAGAACCCGATCGAGCTCGAAGGGACGTATCCCCTCCCCGAAGCGCAACTCGACCGCTTTCTCTTCAACACGGTCCTCGATTATTTGAGCGCCGCCGACGAAGTGAAGGTGGTAGACCTAACAACCACGACGCGCGTCGCACAAGTGGAAGCGGTCACAACCGCTGAGGAGATTCTCGACTTCCAGCAACTCGTGCGCATGGTCCCGATCGGCGATTCCCTGGCGCAGTACGTCGTCAATCTCGTGCGCGCGACGCGCCATAACAGTGGCTCCGCGCCGGACTTTATTCAGAAATACGTCAACTACGGGGGCAGCGTGCGCGCCGCGCAGTTTATCGTTCTGGCCGCAAAGGCGCGGGCCCTCGCCCGGCGCCGCTATCACGTCGCGTACGAAGACATCCTCGCGCTGGCGATCCCGGTGCTGCGCCACCGCATCCTACTGAATTTCCACGCCGAATCGGACCGCATCGATTCGGACGAGATCTTGCGGCGGCTGCTCGAACACATGCCGCCGCCTTCGAAGGCCTGAGCAAGACGGAGAAAACGGAATGCTGCAACGCTTCCTCGATCCGAAGGTGCTCGCCGGGATTTCCGGCCTTGACTTGGTGGCGAAGACTGTCGTTGACGGATTCGTCGCCGGCCTGCACCGCTCGCCGGATTTCGGCTTCAGCCAGGAGTTCGCCGAATACCGCGCGTATTCGGCTGGCGACGACTTGCGCCACGTGGACTGGAACGTGTTCGCGCGCACCGAGCGCGCCTACCTCAAGCGTTACCGCGGCGAAACCAACAGCATCCTCACCGTGCTGCTCGACGCGAGCAATTCCATGAAGTATTCCTCCCACTCGGTGAACAAGATGGACTACGCGCGCTACACGGCCGCGTCGCTATTCTATCTCGCGATTCAAAATCAGCGCGACGCGGCGGGCCTGATTGTCTTCGACGACGAAATTCGCACGTACATCCGGCCGTCCACGCGCCAGGGGCAGCTCCATCGCCTGCTCAGCGGCCTCGAGCATGCGGAGCCGCAAGCGCGCACCGATTTCGCCAAGCCGCTCGATCACTTTCAGCAGTTTCTGCGGCGGCGCGGAATCGTCATCTTCATCTCCGATTTTTACGATTCGCCGGAGCACATCGTCCGCACGATCGAGCCCTTGCGCTTTCACGGCAATGAGGTGGTGCTCTTTCACATCCTCGATCCGCGGGAAATTCGCCCTCAATTCGGAGAGGCTGCGACGCTCGTCGACCTCGAAACCAAGGACCGAATCGAAATCACACCAGAATACGTGCACGACGAATACCGCAAAAAATTTGACGCTCACGTGGAATCGCTGCGGGACAAAGCCCAAGGCGCGGGAATGGATTATCACTTGCTCGTCACGGACCGGCCGCTCGACGATTCGCTCCGCGAATATCTCTCAATCCGCCAGGGGAGGAACTAGGTGGGTCTCCTCGCACCGTGGTTCCTTGCGGGCCTCGCGGCGGTGGCTTTGCCCGTCTATGTCCATCTGCTGCGGCGCCACACGACCACGCCGCATCCCTTCAGCTCGCTGATGTTCTTCGAGCGGCGCACGCAAAGCTCGATCCGGCATCGCCGCCTGCGCTATCTGCTTTTGTTTTCGCTTCGCACGTTGCTGTTTCTGCTGCTGATTCTGGCCTTCGCCAACCCGTTCATCAACCGCACGGCGGCGAACCTCGACAGCGAAAAGCTTTTGCTGCTGGTCGTTGACAACTCTTTCAGCATGCGCGCCGGCGAACGCCTGGCCGATGCGCGCCGTGAGGCGCTTTCCGTGTTGTCATCGCGCAGGCCCTCCGACAAAGCCCAGGTGATGGCGCTGGGCTCGCAGATTCAGGTTCTGACGCAGCCATCCCTCGACGCGGCTACGCTGCGGGCCGCCGTTGAAAACGTGCAGCCGGGGGATTCGCGCGCAAATTTCGGTGAACTGGCGCGGGCGGTGCGCTCGCTCGCGGGTACGGTGCCCACGCCGATCGAATTGCACTTTTTCAGCGACATGCAGAAATCCGCGATGCCGGCAAGCTTTTCGGAGCTGGCCCTGCCGGCGAACGTCTCGCTCGTCTTACACCCGGTGGCCAAGGACACAGTGCCAAACTGGACGGTGGAAAGCGTGAACGCGCCCAGCCAGGTGTGGGATCCGAAAAAAACCCGTGTGCAAGCCGTCATCGCGGGATTTGGGACGCCAGCCGCGACGCGCACCGTTTCTCTGATTGTGAACGGCAAGACCGCGGCCACCAAAACCGTGAACGTGCCCGCGAACGGTCGCGCCACCGCCGAATTTCAGTCGCTCGACGTGCCCTATGGCTTCACACGCTGTGAAGTGCGCATCGACTCGGCAGACACATTTCCCGCAGATGACGTAAGCCTGTTCGCCGCCGAGCGCTCGGACCCGCGCCGGGCGCTTTTTGTTTCCGAAGCCGGCGACTCGCGCTCGCCGCTCTATTTTCGTTCGGCGCTCGCTTCAGCCGCGGAGTCCGCTTTCACCCTGGACGTAGCCAGCGCCGGCCAGGCGGAGAACGCCCCGCTCTCGAAGTACTCGTTTGTTGTTCTTTCGGATTTGATCGCGGTCCCCCAATCGTTTGAAAACGCGCTCTTGAAATACGTGCAAAGCGGCGGGAGTGTCTGGGTCGCGGAAGGCACCTCGGCCGCGCGCAACGCTCACGTTCCCGTCTTTGGCGGCAGCATTCTCGAATCCCGCGATTATGCCCGCACGAGCGACCGTTACCTAAACGTGGGGGACGCCGATCCCTCGCATCCCTCGGTGGAAAAAGCCGACCGCTGGTCCGGCGTAAAAGTGTATTTCGCGGTCCGCGTCGATCCCGGCAACGCCCGCGTGATCGCCCGCCTGACGGACCAAACGCCGCTGCTGGAGGAAAAGAAAATCGGCGAGGGTACCGTTCTGCTGTTTACATCCGGTTTGGACAATCTCACCAACGATTTTCCGCTTCACCCGATCTTCGTGCCGTTTATTGAGCAGACGTCGCTGTATCTTTCCGGCACCGAGCGGCGCAATGGCTCCCTTGTGGTCGATTCTTTCCTCGAGCTGCGCAGCTCCAAGGAACAATCGGTCGGCGTTGAGGTGATTGATCCCGAGGGCCACCGGCCTCTGTCGCTGAAAGATTCGACCTCGGCGCAGACCTACCAGCTGAGGCAGGCGGGATTCTACGAACTTCAGCTGGCGAACGGCCGCCATGACATGGTGGGTGTGAATCCGGACCGGCGCGAATCCAACCTCGAAGTCGTGCCGGATGATGTTTTGGCTCTCTGGCGCGGAAATTCAGGGACAAAAGCGCAGCAGGCCATGGCGGGAGGTTCCACCCAGGAACAGACCCAGCCCTACCGTTTATGGTGGTACACTATGCTTCTAGTATTCGCCGCGGCCGTCTCCGAATCCCTGCTTGCGGACCGATATCTAGGGGTGCAGCAGCAGGAGGACTTATGAGCATTCGCGACCAGCTCAACTCCTACATTCGGCAATTGGAGAGGCGGCTGCGCGTGGGCGCCGCGATCCGCGGGGCGGCCATCCTCACCTCGGTTGCGCTGGGCGCAACCGTTGTCCTGGTCCTGATCACAAACGCCTTTGCTTTCTCCCGGTGGAGCGTTACCAGCGCGCGTGTGGCGCTGCTTTTCGCGCTCGTTTTGGCGCTTACTTTTGGGATTGCCCTGCCCCTCATGGCGCTGAACCGGCGCCGCGCCGCCCGCCAGGCTGAGGAAGTGTTCCCCGAATTCAAGCAGCGGCTCGTGACCTTCGCGGAGCGCGACGTCCAGGCGCGCGAACCGTTTCTCGACTTGTTGGCCCTGGATACGTTGCGCGTGGCGCGTGACGCGGAGCCCAAGTCGCTCGTTCCCAACCGCAAGCTCGCGACATTTCTGGGCGTAGGTGCCGCGTCGCTCTGTATCCTTCTGTGGCTCATCCTGGCCGGGCCGGGCTATTTGGGCCACGGCGCGGCCTTGTTGTGGGCGGCGACGCCGCACGGCGGGTCGGCCCCTTTCTATGACATACAAGTGGTCCCCGGTGACGTCACCGTCCGCCGCAATTCCGATTTGATGGTGACTGCGGTTCTCATCGGCTTGCAATCCGAAAATGTGAAGCTCTACGCGCGCTATCAGAGCGCCTCGAAATGGGACCAGGTGCCGATGCGCCCGCAGGCCGGAGGATCAGGCTTTCAATTCGTCTTTGCCGGGCTGCCGGAAAGCGTGGAGTACTACGTCGAAGCCGGGCCGCTCGATTCGCATCATTACAACATCCGCGTTCTCGACCTCCCGAGCGTGAAAAACGTCCGCGTGACGTACCGTTATCCTTCTTGGACGCACCTGCAAAACGTAACGGAAGAGCGCGGCGGCGATCTGCGCGCCGTCGAAGGCACCGAAGCGGACCTCGAAGTGGAAACCGACAAACCTCTGCGCGACGGCATCCTCGCGCTCGATGACGACCAGCAGATTCGCCTATCGGCCGGCGAAGGAAACGTTTACAAGGGCACTATTCGCATGGAGAAAGATGGCGTGTATCACGTCGCCGCTCTCGATCAGGGGCAGCCGGTGCGCCTGTCGAATGATTTCTTTATCGAAGCGCGCAAGGCGGAACCGCCCAACGTAATCATCGCGCGTCCCGGGCACGACTACCGCGCAAGTCCCATCGAAGAGGTCACCGTGGCGGTGAAGGCCGACGACGAATTCGGTCTCGGAGAAATGACGCTCCACTATTCGGTGAACGGCGGGCCCGAGCAGACTGTCGACCTGCTTCAACAAAAGGGCATCAAGCAGGCGGATGGTTCCACCGTGCTTTCCCTCGAGAATTTCAAGCTCGTGCCGGGCGATGTCGTCAGTCTCTATGCCGTGGCCAGGGACGCCCATGCCGACTCCCGCACCGACATTTCGTTCATCCAAGTCGATCCCTTCGAGCGGGAATTCTCGCAGTCCCAAGCGGCGGGAGGAGGAGGCGGTGGTGGCGGCGGAGGGATGGGCGATCAGAACGATATCTCCCAGCGCGAAAAAGAAATTATCGCCGAAACCTGGAAACATCAGGGCGACAAGAAGGCGACGCAACAGGAATCCGCGGACGCGGCAAAATTTCTTTCCGGTGTACAGTCCAAGCTGGGCGAACAGGCCAGGTCCCTCGCCGGGCGCATGCAAAGCCGCGAACTCTCCCAGGAAAATGACGAATTCAACAGCTTCGTGAAGGACATGAACGCAGCCGCGGAAGCCATGGGCCCGGCCTCCGAAAAACTGCAACAGCAAAAATGGCGGGACGCGTTGCCGGATGAACAAAAAGCCCTCCAAAACCTACTGCGCGCCGAGGCGACCTTCCGCCAGATCCAGGTTGCGTTTGGCAGCGCGGGCGGCGGAGGCGGCGCGGGCGGCGGCGCGGGGCGCGACCTCGCGAGTCTGTTCGATCTGGAACTCGACACCGAAAAGAACCAATACGAGACCGCGCAGACCGCCGGATCGGCCAGCCAGCAGGAAAAGGAAGTCGACGAGGCCCTGCAAAAGCTGGATCAGCTTGCGCGCCGCCAGGAAGAGCTGGCCCAGCAGCAGAATAACCAGCAAAGCTCCGAGCAGCGCTGGCAGCAGGAAATGCTGCGCCGCCAGGCGGAAGAACTGCAACGCCAGATGGAGCAAATGGCGCGCAACAATAACAGCGGCCAAGGCGGTTCCTCTTCGAGTTCGCAGCAAGGCAATTCTTCCTCCGGTTCATCCGGCCAGTCGGGGCAATCCGGGCAAGCGGGCGCGGGAGGAAAATCGGGTGACCCGCGCGTGCAGCAGGCGCTCGATCAGCTCCGCCGGGCGACCGACGACATGCGCCGAGCTACCTCTCCGCAACAAAGCGAAGCCGAGGCTCGCCGCGCCGCCGACCGCTTGAAGGAAGCCACCGGCCTGCTCGGCGGCATGCGCCAGCAGCAATCGCAATCGAAAGTGGATTCGCTCGCCGACGAAGCCAGCCGCCTCGCGCAAGAAGAACGCCAGCAAGCGGACCAGATTCGCCAAGCCTTTGGACAAGATTTTCGTTCGCAGGCCGGGACGCAGCAGCGCCGAAAGCTCGCCGATGATCGCGAGAAGCTGGCCGACGAGCTTGGCCAAATGGAAAAAAATCTGCAAGACACCGCGCGCGAACTCGCCACCAACCATCAGGACTCAACCTCGACCAAGCTGAGGGAGGCTCTCGGCGACATGCAACAGTCCGATCTCCGGGCGCGCGTTCAGCGCGGAGCGGATTGGATGCGCCGCGGCATCGATCCCAACGCGAATGGAATGGAGCCGGAAATCGCGGCGGGAATGCAACGCCTCGAAAAGGGTGTGCGTGACGCGCAGCAGGCCATGGGCGCGGCCCCGCAGCAGGGCAACGATTCGCAGCAGGGGCTCGAAACGGCCTTGAACCGCGTGGAGCGGCTGCGTAACCAGCTTGGTTCTCTGTCACGCGACGGCCAGGGGCGCCAGCAAGGACAACAGGGCGGCCAAGGCCAGGGTCAAGGACAACAAGGTCAAGGCGGGCAGTTCGGTGCGAACCAGGGCGGGTGGAGCCCCAATGGTGGTCCCGGCGCCAGAATCGGTGGAGGCGGGAATGCTGGTGGCTTCCAGAACACGAACCCCGGCGGAGGTGGCGCCGGCACGGTATACGGCAATCTGGACACGGGAAACAACACGCCGCGAGGGGGTTCCCCGGTTCAGCCTGACAATTCTCCTATCCCACCGCAGCGCGCCTATGACGACAGCCTGCGCGATCTGAACCAGCTTCGCCAATCCGTGCGCGACGATCCAGACATGGCCAAGCAGGTCCAAGCGCTCATCGATGAGATGGGGCGCCTTGATCCTTCCCGGTTCCCCGGCAACCCCGCACTCGTCGAGCAACTGCATTCCCAGGTGCTCGCCGACGTGGACAAACTGGAATTGCAGTTGCGGCGTCAGCTCGACGACAAGGATGCCGGACAGGTCAGGAGCGGCGACACGAAAACGGTGCCACAAGGTTATGAGGAATCGGTCGCCGAGTATTACCGCCGTCTGAGCAAACTCAACAACGACAAATAGCGCCGGTCGCGCCGGGGGAATCGCTTTTGCGCGGGTAGACCGGCGGAGTTGCGTTCGGTGGCGCGCGAATTTCCACCCGTGCGGAGCGCGGGTGCGCTCCGCACGGATTGGAATGACCTGGGCCTTAGGGGCTGGCCGGCGTTATCGGACGCCGCCCGCCGAAGCCCTCAGCGTGAAGGGTTTCTGCCGCAAATCCCGGAATCACCCGTGAAGACCTTCTTCCCGCGGAATCTGCTGTGTAGTCGTTTGTGGATCGCCTCCACGCACGTGTGATGTGGCAGTTTGATGCCACGGAATAAGCATCTACGTCAAGTAAAACATTCGTAAAAGCCCGGAAAGCGCTCTGCTCATCGCTTCGGCAAAGGTTTGCGGGGAAGGAGCTCGTCGGCATTCGCCGTCATGTAGGCAAACGAGGCAACGATCACGGCCATCTGCTTCAGGTCGGCTTCCTGGATGCGTTCGTAGACATCCATGTTCGTGTGGTGCGTCCGGGTTTCATATTCGATGGGGTCCTGAATGAATTGAAAACCGGGCAAGCCAACCTCATCGAATGAGACGTGATCCGTGCCGCCCGTGCTGCGCGCCGAAAGGGTGGTCATTCCGTCGGGCTTGAACGGTTCCATCCACTTTTCGAAGATCGGGCGAGCGGCTTCGTTGCCCTGCAGGTAGACTCCGCGAATTTTCCCCGTGCCGTTGTCCACGTTGAAGTAAGCTGAAAGCTTCGCGTGACCGGGCTTCACTTGCATCGAATTCCGGTCGGCAAAATGATCCAGGACATAAGCGCGCGACCCTAAAAGGCCCTCTTCCTCGCCCGTCCACAGCGCGAGGCGCACGGTGCGCCGCATTTTCACATTGGAAGCCTTCAAAATGCGCATCGCTTCCATCATGACGGCGCAGCCCGCCGCATTGTCGGTGGCGCCGGTGCCGCTCGCCCAGGAATCGAAATGGGCGCCGAGCATCACCATTTCATCGGGTTTGTCCGTGCCCGGAATTTCGGCGAGGATGTTGAATGAATCCAGATTGTCATCATAAAACTTGTTGGCGATATTGATCTCGAGCGTCACCGGGATATTTTTCTCGAGGGTGCGGAAAATGCGTCCGTAATGTTCGATGTCCACGGCCACGCGTGGGAGGACAGCCGGGTCCTTCGGATCGCGCGAGCCGCCGCCCATAACGGTGATCGTGCCGCCGTCGTGCGGCGAGGGTTCGAGCCACGCGGCGGCGGCTTCGTCGGTCAGAAATTTCACGAGCTTTTCGTTGAAGAGTTGCTGTGCGCGCTGGCGTTCCCGCGCGGCTTTGTCGGGCGGAGGCAAATTCGCGCGCGGCTGTGCCAGCTCGTCAAGTTCCTGATCGCTGAAGCGGTGCGCCGGCGCCTCGAACTGCGCGTTGACCGCGCGCATGGGTGACGTCAACACAAACTTGTCCTTCAGCTTGCCGCGATACGCGCCGAAATCCTCTTCTTTTTCGATTCTCGCGTACACTGCCTCGGCGGTGATCGGTCCGCTCGTGCCTGGCGTCCACGCTTTGGGATATGCGATCAGCGGAAAATGCCGCGGCGCGATCTCGCTTGCTTCAAAGAGCTCATTCGACCAGCCGCGCCCAAAGGGACCCCACGTTTCCTTGTGCACATTCGCGAGGCCCCAGGAGGTAAGCGTCTGGATGGCGTAGTCGGCGGCTTCACGAAGGTTCGGGGAATTCGTCAGACGCGGGCCATACACGTCCGAGAGGTAACTCTCGACCTCCATCACGTGCGAGTGTTCGGATCCTTCCTCTTGAAATTTGCTGATGACGGCCGGATCGGGCGCACGCCAATCCGTCTGCGCTGCCGCCGCCCAGGCGAGCACAAATCCAAACGCTGCGAGCGCCGCCAGTTTCACCGGCCTGCGAATTTTCAATCGATCCATACCCGAAAGAATTCTACCTCGGGAATCGGAAAACCCGGTGTTTCGAAACCTGACCGGGTTCCATCCAAAGCCGGATCGGAACACGCCACGGGTGACGCGGGACGAACGGCTATGTTAATCTTAAAACTTCGGATGCACTTGTAATTCCTCTCGGAATCGAACGCGGGGGCTGCAAGTTCGCACTTGCAGCCCTCTTTGTTTATCCGGGAGCGCCGAAACTAGGATTTAAAGCGAGCACCGAAATTCCATGCCGCAGATTCGTAATATCGCCATCATCGCTCACGTGGACCATGGCAAGACCACTCTGGTGGACGCCATGCTCCATCAGAGCGGCGTGTTCCGCGAGAATCAGATCGTGGTGAAACGTGTGATGGACTCGAACGAGCTCGAGCGCGAGCGCGGCATCACGATCCTGGCGAAAAACACGGCTCTTTTCTACCGCGACACGAAAATCAACATCGTGGATACACCTGGCCACAGCGATTTTGGCGGAGAGGTCGAGCGCGCTTTGAGGATGGTAGACGGGGTGCTCCTTCTTGTGGACGCAAGCGAGGGTCCACTGCCGCAAACACGTTATGTCCTGCAGAAGGCGCTCCAAGCCAAGCTCTCTCCCGTCATCGTGCTCAACAAAATCGATCGCTCCGACGCGCGTCCCGCCGCCGTGCTCGACGAAATCTACGATCTTTTCATCGACCTCGAAGCCACCGAGGATCAGCTTGATTTTCCAGTGCTCTACACGAACGCAAAAACCGGTGTCGCACACCGCAAACTGGACGATGGATCCGCAAACCTCCAACCACTTTTCGAAACCATCCTGTCCGCAATTCCGGAGCCGAAGGGCGACCCCGACGGCGTTCTGCAAGCGCAGGTGATGAATCTGGACTACAGCGACTTTCTGGGCCGCATTGCCATCGGCAGGGTTTTCAACGGCACGCTGCGACGCGGCTCAGACGTTGGCATCGCGAAACTTTCGGGCGAACTCGCTCCCACGCGCCTCACGAAGCTCTACACCTTTCGCGGCCTCGACCGCGACGAAGCGGAGGCAGTTCCTTGCGGCGATCTCGTCGCCGTCGCCGGCGTCGAGGGAATTCAAATTGGAGAGAGCCTGACGGACCTGGAAAATCCCGTACCACTCGTTCCTCTGGTTGTGGATGAGCCAACGTTGTCGATGAATTTCACGATCAATACCAGCCCGCTCGCCGGCCGCGAAGGCCAGTGGGTGACTTCGCGCGATTTGCGTTCACGCCTGCAAAAGGAATTGCTCACAAACGTCTCGTTGCGCGTCAACGACTCGGACGCAACCGACGTATTTCGCGTCTTTGCGCGCGGCGAATTGCAGCTCGCCATCCTGATCGAGACGATGCGCCGCGAAGGCTACGAACTCATGGTCGGCAAGCCCGAAATCGTCGTGCGCGACGAGGGCGGCAAGAAGCTCGAGCCGCTCGAGCGCCTCGTCGTCGATTGCCCGGAATCCTTTGTGGGTGTGGTCATGGAGTCGCTCGGGCGCCGACGCGCCGAGCTCGGCAAAATGGTGAATCACGGCTCGGGCTGGGTGCGCATGGAGTTCACAATTCCTTCACGCGGGCTGATCGGACTGCGCGGCCAGTTGCTCACGGATACCCGAGGCACGGCGCAGCTTCATACGTTGTTTGAAGGCTGGACCGAATATGTCGGCGAGATGGCCTCGCGGCCAACTGGTGCGCTTGTCGCCGACCGCCCGGGCCAAACGACCGCCTTCGCCTTGTGGAATTTGCAGGAGCGCGGCGAGCTGTTCGTCGGTCCCGCCGAAGAGGTGTACGAGGGCATGGTCATCGGCGAAAATTCGCGCGATGCCGACATGGACGTTAACGTCACGAAAGAGAAAAAGCAGACCAACATGCGCGCGTCGAGCGCCGACGAAGCCATCCGCCTCATCCCGCACCGCCAGTTGAGCCTGGAACAGGCCATCGAGTTCATCGCCGAAGACGAGTTCGTCGAAGTCACGCCGAAATCCATCCGCCTCCGCAAAAAAATCCTCGACCCGAAGAAACGCCCCCGCCGCTGGCAGCAGATCCGCGCAAGCGCCGAAGCCGCACAATAGGTACGACCAACGCTTTTCTGTCATTCCGAAGCCCGCTTTATCGGCCACAAAATCGGTCTTGCGGCGGATTCGGAATGACACAGTCATCGCTGGGCTGCAACCTGAAAACCATCGGGCCGGCACGCGAACAGTGAACCTTTTCATCGTTCGCTTATGAATTCCTTACTCGGTTTTTATCCGCTGCTTAGCACGCTCGGTGTTAAATGGAAACTAGAAAATGCGTTCTTTTGGAGAAAACCCTGCGACGGCGAAAACATGAACCGACTGACCTGTTTTGGATTGTTTGCCGTGATGGCGATGCTGGTGACGTACGCGCTCGAGAAGCGCAGCCGTTGGTTCATCTTGGCGTTTGCTGGCTCGTGCGTGCTGGGCTCCGCCTACGGCTTCCTGCAGGGCGCATGGCCGTTTGGGCTTGTGGAAGCCGTGTGGTCCGCCCCGTGGCCATTCGCCGCTGGTGGCGCGCCCCACGCGCGTGATCCCGCGTGGAAATCCCTCCTGCTTGTGATGCAATCCCTCGTTTTGAAAGCATCGAAAATTCTTCGCGCATTTGATATAAGACGATGTCAAGCTGGCGAACGGGCCTGATTCCAAACCATTGCGGGAATTCACGGAGCGCGAAGCTGTACGCAAAAATTCTCCGGGCTGTATTCAATGCGCAGCGGTGCGGTTAATGAGGGAACTATGAGCCACCGAAAAACACACGATAGGAAAAACGTTCCATTTCTTGCTGTTGCGCTTGCTTTTGGCTTGGTGGCGGTCGCGATGCCATCCATGGCGCAGTCGCGCGCGAAAGATGAAGAGTGGCCCACCTACGGCGCGGATTTGGCAAACACGCGCTATCGTCCGCTCGACCAGATCGACGCCTCGAATTTCGGCAAGCTCGTGGTGGCGTGGCGGTTCAAGACCGACAATTTGGGCACGCGTCCAGAAAACAAGCTGGAAGGCACGCCGCTCATGGTCGGTGGTGTGCTGTACGCTACCGCCGGCACGCGCCGCGCCGCGGTGGCGCTCGACGCAGCTACAGGCGAACTGCTCTGGATGCATAGCGAACACGAAGGAGCGCGCGCGGCCGCCGCGCCGCGGCAGCTTTCCGGCCGCGGCCTGGCCTACTGGAGCGACGCCAACGAAGAGCGGATTCTGTACGTGACCCCGGGCTACCGGCTCATCGCGCTCAATGCAAAGACCGGCGTTCCGGTTTCCACCTTCGGCACCAACGGCGTCGTGGATCTCAAGCAGGGCGTCGTATACGGCACGGGCACGCAGATCAATCTGGTCGACGGTGAAATCGGCCTCCATGCGACGCCGATTGTCGTGCAGGATACGGTCATCGTTGGGTCGGCGTTCCGCGAAGGAGGTACGCCAAAAACTCATAACAACACGAAGGGCTTGGTGCAGGCTTTCGACGTTCGCACCGGCAAAACCCGCTGGGTTTTTCATACTATTCCGCGGCCCGGCGAACTGGGCAACGACAGCTGGCTCGACAATTCCTGGGCCACTACCGGTAACACCGGCGTCTGGACACAAATCTCGGTCGACGCAGATTTGGGCATCGTGTACCTGCCGGTAGAAGAGCCTTCCGGGGACTATTACGGTGGGCACCGGCCGGGGAGCGGCCTCTTTGGCGAAACGCTCGTCGCCGTGGACCTGAAAACCGGGCAACGCAAGTGGCACTACCAATTAGTTCACCACGGCCTTTGGGACATGGACATTGCCGCCGCCCCGATTCTTGCGGACATCACGGTGAACGGCCGCGCCATCAAGGCCGTGGCTCAGCCGACGAAACAGGGCATCCTGTATGTCTTCGACCGCGTCACCGGCCAGCCGGTATGGCCAATCGACGAGAAGCCAGTAGAAAAAGGCGACGTTCCCGGCGAGTGGTATTCCCCGACGCAGCCGATGCCGACGAAGCCCGTTGCCTACGCGCGCAACGGCGTCTCCACCGACGACTTGATCGATTTCACTCCGGCTCTTCGCGGCGAGGCTCTGGAAACCATTTCGAAATACAAAATCGGACCGATCTTCACGCCGCCGGTCGTCAGCAAGGCCGAAGGACCGCTCGCGACTCTCACCCTGGGAACGGCCAGTGGCGGTTCCAATTGGCCCGGCGGTTCGTTCGATCCCGAAACGCACATCGTGTACTTGCATGCCTGCAACGCGTGCTTGAGGCCGCTGAGTCTGGTTCCTCCGCCAAGCGCAGACTTTTCGGACTTACGGTACGTGGCGGGCGTTGCTGGGCAAAGCGTGGCCCGAGGGCTAGGTGCGGGCGGAGCCGCTGGCGCAGAATCGGGGCCGGCTTCCGCCGCCGCTCCTCCTCCGGCCACGGGGCTCAATCCCACCGTTCAGGGATTGCCGCTCATCAAACCTCCGTACGGAACGATCTCTGCGATCAATCTGAATACCGGCGAAATCATCTGGCAAATCGCGCATGGCGATACGCCGGATGCCGTTCGAAACAGTCCGGTGCTGAATGGAATCAACGTTCCGCGCACCGGGCAAATCGGCAACATCGGAGTCCTGACGACGAAAACCCTCGTGATTGCGGGCGATCCACTAGCCACGACCGCGCCGTCGCATCCACAGGGCGCGTTGTTGCACGCTTACGACAAGGCGACGGGCAAGGAGGTTGGAGCTGTTTATCTTCCCGCTCCGCAGACTGGATCGCCAATGACGTACATGCTCAACGGCAAGCAGTACATCGTGGTTGCCATCGCCGGCAACGCGTATTCGGCCGAGTATATTGCGTTCACGCTGCCGAACGCCGGACGCTAAATTATTCGCTAACGTTGGCCGCCGTGGAACCAAGGCCAGCAACTTGCTGCTCCAGTTCGCGCGTCATTTGTTCCGCATCTGATTCCTCAGAAAATTCTACTGGCTTGCCGATATAGATCCGAATCCGGCCCGGCCGGTTGAACGTGCTGCCTTCCTCGCGAACTTCGTACGAGCCGTCCACGCGTATCGGCACGACGGGAATTTTCAAGTTGCTTGCGAGCAAGCCAATGCCGGCGCGGAACGGCTGCAGTTTTCCGTCCGGCGTCAGTTCGCCTTCGGGAAACACGAGAATGCTCCAGCCGCGATCCGCCAAATCCCCGGCAAATCGAAAACTCTCGCGGAAGCCGGAGCGCTTTGGCAACGGGAATACATTGAATAGCGAAATGACGAGAAAATAATTCATCCGATGCAGCCACCGCCGAAGAAAAAACCATTCGCTCGGCGGCCGACGCATTTCCGCGAGGCGTTCTCCTCCCATTGCCACGGCAAGCCGGTGCCGCAGCCCCGCCGGCAGCGCCGCCAGGACAAACCCTACGTCGAGATAGATGACGTGGTTCGAAATCACCAGCATGGGTCCTTTCACACCGCGAAGATTCTCGCGCCCAATGACACGGGGATGAGCCATCAGATGCGTGGCCGGCCAAGTCAGCAGGTAGTAGGCCATAGCGCGGATCCACGTCACCGGCCAGCACTGTGCCCATCTCGGAAAGACGAATTCAGAGGAGACGCGCGACGACCCGCGCACCAGGCTCTCAATTTCACCCACCGTCCGCGCGGCGGCGAATCGCGTTTCGTTGAGGTCGACCTGATAGCGGTCTTCGAGCGCGCCGAGAAGCTCCACGCGGTCAAGCGAACTCAGGTGCAGATCGCTGTCGAGATTCGTGGCCGCGTCGAATCTGCCGCCATTCGTTCCTCCTCGAACTCGTGCGACGAGTTCCTCAATGCCGCCAACAGGAGACGGCCAACGCGCGGCACCATCACCCTTGCCGAGCTGCGCGTCAACGGCGGCGCGAATCTCCGCGAGCTTTGGTTTACCCGTCGACGTGCGCGGAAAATCCGTTTCGGGCCACAGGAACCACGAACGCATCCTCTGATATTCCGCCACCGAGTTGTTCACACGCGTGACAATTCCTGCGGCGTGGCGCGGCTGCTTCACCCGTTTCTCGTCGCGTAAGAGCAACACCGCGCACGGCTCGGCATTTCCGCCGCGTTCCAGCCCTACGACCACGCAATCCTTGACTTCCGGCTCGCGTCGCAATAAGCCTTCGAGGTCCTCCGGAAAAACTTTCATTCCTGCTGCCGTGACGATGACGTTTTTCTTGCGTCCCTTGAAATACAAATTGCCATCAGCGTCGAGCGCGCCCAGATCGCCCGTGCGAAACCACCCTTCATCCGTTCGGTTTGCGGCGACTGGATGAATTTCGCGGCCCGTCCAATATCCCGCCGCGATATTTTCTCCGCGCACAAGAATTTCGCCGCTCGCATCCAATTTCACTTCGCGTCCTTCCAGCACTTTCCCAATCGAGCCGCGGCCAATCCGAAACGGATGATTCACGCTGACGAGCGAAGTCGTTTCCGTAAGCCCGTAACCCTGAATGGCGGCGATCCCGATGCGGCCCCAGAACCGTTCCACGTCCGGGTCGAGCGTGGCGCCCCCCGAAATGATGGCCCAGAACCTCCAGCCGAACTGGCGATGGATGTTACGGAAACGCCACAAGCGGCGCGCAAGTTTCTCGTTCTCCCCGGCCTGAAAATCTTTGCGAAACGCGTCGAGCGTCCCTTCCGCTTCGAGATCGCGCTCTATCTTGCCTTGCAGCGCCTCGACGATTCTCGGCACCGCGATCAGCACGGACACGCGCTCGCATCGAATCGTCCGCAAAATTTCCGACGGGCTGAGCGCGTCCTGAAAATAGACGCTTGCCCGAAGCAGCGGTGGTACCCACACGCCCATGAACTGCCCAAAGACGTGACTTAACGGGACAAGACTCAGAAATCGGAGCGGACGGACCAAGTGTTCCCATTTGCGGTAGGGCCGTATCGCTGTTTCGAGCGGCTCGAGGTTGGCGAGAATATTGCCGTGCGAGATCACGACGCCTTTCGGTTCGGCCGTCGCGCCCGATGTAAAGAGAATCTGCGCGATGGAACGGCGATCAAGCGGAGGAGAAGCGAAGGGCTCGGGCGAATGTCGCGACACGGCCTCGCTAAGAGAATCGAGAGTGATGACTGGTCTCCGCTCACCAGGGAGAATATTTTCCCGGTCGACCAGTAAGAGCCTCGCGTCCACCTGTTGCGTCACGCGACCGGCAAAATCAGCGGTAGCCGCCTGATCCATCGGCACGGCAACCGCGCCGCACAGGATGCATCCAAAAAAAGCGCCCACCCATTGGGCGGAATCCCGTCCCCAAAGCAATACGCGGTCACCGGGCCGGATTCCTCGCTGGTCAAACTCACGGGCACATTGAGCCGAGAGGCCGGCGACGTCGCGGTAGGACGTGCGTGCCATCCGGTAGCCGGACCGTTGCGCAAACGCCACAGTGCGGCCATGTCTCGGGTGTTCGTGAAGATATTCGACGAGCGACTGGCGAGGCATGATTGGCAGCTTCCCTTCCCGAGCGAACGTCGCCTCGAGAGAAGAGTAACTCCAATTCGGTTACTCCGCCGGCGTGAGCCCGAATGGGCACGTGCGAGGCGGTAGATTGGGAATCTTACACCCGGCATCGAACACCGATGTTAAAGTTGGTTCACATTCTCTTATCATGCTGAAATAAATGCACTTAGTTCGTTTTAGCATGCGAAAGAGCCCCTTGTTTTCCTGATGCGAACGATCTGGACAATAAATGCTCCTTTTTGGTAAAATTAACTTGCGTTTGTTGCTCTTGTGATTCCTTTTGACTCGTTCAACGGGGCTGCAAGTACAGACTTGCAGCCGTTTGTTTCTACGGGCTAGAGGCAACAGACCTCCGCTCCCCGCCCTGCGAGGTGCGCCGGTCGGAACGAGAAGCGCAAATAGCTTAAAGCGAGGTAGTAGAAGTGAAAGAACAAGGAACAGTAAAGTGGTTCAATGCCAGCAAAGGCTATGGATTCATCCAGCGCCAATCGGGTGAGGATGTGTTCGTCCATTTTTCGGCAATTCAGATGGACGGATACAAGACTCTGAACGAAGGGCAGGCGGTTGAATTCGAGGTCCGCAAGGGCCCCAAAGGCTTGCAGGCAGAGAACGTAACCGGCCTCTAGTCTGACAAACGTGGTCCGTCCCGGCATCGCCGGGACGGACCCGCTCCCTCGCCGCAAGTGCTCCGCAGGTGCCAGTAGCAAACAAGGAGGCAGTTGTGCAGGTTCTTTCCGAAGGGCAATGCATCAAGCACGAGCAGTATGGATATGGAATCGTGGCGGAATCCGACGCCGAGCGAACAACCATCGATTTCGACAGCGTCGGCCTGAAGAAGTTTGTCACCGGCCTCATGAGCATGGAGCTGGTGGGGGAAGCGCCCGAACGGCCCACCAAGCCCCGGCGCCGCAGCAAGAAAGCCGGCGCGACAGCCGCGGCACGAGTAGCAGCCGGCGGCAAGTAAGTCGCGGTCACACCAAATTTCTTAGTCCAGGGTCGTAAGCGGTTCGCCACCGGGGTTTGGTGTGCACATCCGCCTTTGTCCGAACTAGGCCGGGCCTAAGCCTGTCTGGGTTCCATCTCCGCCCCCTCACAAGTTCCGCAAGCGAAGGCCCGTCCCGCCGCTGTTTCCATTCGTGCTAGGCGCGAGCGGCTTTGCCGCGGTACGCGGGAACAAATACCTCGGCGACAAATGTCTCGATCGTTGTAGCGGTAGTATTCGCTGAGGAACGCGGCTCGAGCGCCCTCATGTGGCCCGTATTCAGTCCCTCTTCGCACATTTCGATGAGCATGTCCGCCATGCTCGATGACAGGCCCATTTGCAACATGGCCGGTTTCACTTGCGCACCGGGCGCTTGCCGGTAGGTCAAATCGGGTTTGCCGATCGCTGCGCCGATCACCTTTGCGGCCTCTGCGTAGCTCACGCCTCGCGCGCCCAAGAGTTCACGCGCTTGCTTTCCCTTAAAATCCAGCTTCGCGAGCCATTCCGCTGCGGTGGTTCCGATGTCGCGCGTCGCAATCATCGGCAGAACGAGATCCGCGCGCACCGGGCTGGCCATGAGGCCCATGGATTGAATGAGGCCAATCTGGCCCAGCAAGTTTTCCATGAAGTAGCCGGCGCGAAGGAAAATGACGTTCAGCGCATCGATCGCTCCAAGCTTCTCTTCCATTCTGTGCAATCCCACAACCGGGCCGGTTCCGTACGTTTTGTCTCCGCCGGTGCTGCTGAGCGCAACCGCATAAGCAACGCCATTTTTTCGAATCGCCGAGGCCAGATTGTCAGTCACCTTTTCCTGATAGGTGCGAACGTCCGGGTTGGCCGGGCTTGGCGGAATCAGCGCGTAGACAGCGCTCGCGCCGGAAAACGCCTTTTCGAGCGCCGCCGCATCCGTCACGTCGGCGACAACCGCTTCCGCGCCTTTCTGCGAGAATCGCTCCAGCCGCTTGGCGTCCCGGCCAACGACGCGTACCTTTGCTCCGGTAGCAAGCAATTTCTCGGCCGCGACGCTACCCGTATAGCCTGTAGCCCCTGTAATTACGTACATAGGTCCTCCTCATCGTCGATGGGTTTGAGAGAGAATTGATGCAAAGACTTAGATTCTCCCTTCCGCCCCAGGTTTCAAGATTGTCGCACTAATCCCGGCACAACAGCGCGTATTGTTGCCGCCCGCGCGGCAAGTATTCCTGCGCAGGTAGTTTCCGCCGGATGCTCAGTGTTATACTTCCGGCTGGCAAGCGCACGCCCCGCACTCCATTTTCGGCTGATATCTCCGCGGAGAGGTGCTGGAGTGGCCGAACAGGGCTGCCTGCTAAGCAGTTTCACCCCAAAAGGGTGACGGGGGTTCGAATCCCCCCCTCTCCGCCATTTTTATTTATTCCCTCTGTTTACAATTGGTTCCGTCACATGCAAACGTGCGGCTACTGTCTGGGCTAATGTTTTCGTTGGGGTGTGTTCGTAGCCCGAAATAGTAGCCCGTGGCGTTAAGTAGTATGTTTTGTCGCGCGCGCTGAGAGGGGCGTACTTTAACCGGACTGTGCTCACCCCGGGAGCGTAGTGTCTCAACCCGATTTGTTCTTGTGTGCGAGGGAATGCGGCGACGATTCTCCCCTTAGGCCTGGCGCCAAATCAATCCTGGTCTAATGTCAGATGAAGCTTAGGCAGTTTCTTTGCTACACAACTTTGCTGTATAAATCAGTCGAAACAAAAAATCGACTGTGTTTCGAAATCGCTTTCCGGTGTTTGCGAGTGCCACAAACGAGCAAACGCAACCCCGCCTGTCAATTCTACGGCCGCCGCGCGGATTTGCCCGCCAGCCTGAATCCAAGGCTGTCATGATGCGCTTCTCGGATGCCAAATGCAGCGAAGGAGCAGGCTGTGCTGTTTGCATGAGCCCCGCTATTCCCGATAGCTCTTCAAGGATCCTCAACTACACATTTCTCTACTGGTTCCGCGATTCAAAGCGCCCGGCCGTGGCACGCGAATCTATTGCCCACGGCGGCAGCGACTGTGTATAGTGTCGGCCTGCGGACAAGCAAAATGGGAAACTCGAGTAAATCCTCTTTTGGCGCGGGCATGCTGGCAGCACTCGCTTTGTTCCTCGGCGTCGCGGCCCCCGCCATGGCGCATCCCGTGCCCTTTAGCTACCTGGACGTCCGCATCGATCCGGGGACGCTCGATCTCACGATTGTGGCACATATGTACGATGTCGCCCATGAGCTGGGCATCGATCCCCCCGACAGGTTGCTCGATCCATCGGTGCTGAGTTCGCAGGCAGGTGCCGTGATTGCGCTGTTCCAAAACCGTCTGCAGATCGCCGCTGGCGGCCAAGCACTGACCGGCGGCGAGTGGTCTGCGCCCGAGCCGTTGCCGGAGCGGCAGTCGATTCAGTTGCGCGTGCGATATAGTCTTAGCCACGCGCCCGGTTCGGTGACGGTCACGGCGGCTCTGTTTCCCTACGATCCGACTCACCAAACATTCTTGAATTTCTACGAAGGTGAAGCGCTCACGTCGCAGGCGATTCTCGACCGAAATCATCCGCGGTTCGAATACTTCCCCGGCACTCGCCAAGGCGTGTTCGCGGTCATTTGCAAGTTCGTGCCCGCGGGAATCCACCACATCCTTATTGGTCCGGATCATCTGCTCTTTCTCGTCGGCTTGTTGCTGCTCGGCGGCTCGATCCGCCAGCTGCTGCTGGTCGTCACGTCATTTACCGTCGCGCACAGCATTACGCTGTCGCTCGCGGCGCTGAACCTGGTCGTGCCGCCGGCGCGCCTCATCGAACCGGCCATCGCGTTGAGTATTGTCTACGTCGGGGTCGACAACTTAATGGTGGGGCGTGGGCGCGACATCCGCCCCTGGATTGCGTTCGCGTTCGGCTTCATTCACGGCTTTGGCTTCGCGAATGTCCTGCGTGAGATGAGCCTGCCGAGCCGGGCGCTCGGCTGGTCCCTCTTTTCCTTCAACCTGGGAGTGGAAATCGGCCAATTGCTAGTCGTCGTCGCGGTTGGATCCGCGCTGCTGGCGCTTCGCTCGCGCAGCGAAGCTGCGGGCCGTCGGCTTGCATTTGCCGGCTCGCTCGCGGTGATCGTAGTAGGGGCGTTTTGGTTTCTCCAACGAATCTTCTTTCCTGGAGGCATCGCATGAAACGGGTCATCGTACTGGGAATGTTGGTCGTTGCCGGAGCGGCGGCGCTGGTCATGGCGCAGCAGCAGGCGCAGGGCCCCAAGGTCATTGAGGTCACCAAGCTGAAGGATAACTTGTTTGTCCTCAAGGGCGGCGGCGGCAACACCGCGGTCTTCATTATGGCGGACGGTGTGACCGTGGTCGATGCGAAGAATCCCGGCTGGGGTCAGCCGATTCTCGACAAGATCAAGGAGCTGACCACCAAGCCGGTCGTCCGGCTGATCAATACCCACACGCATGCCGACCACGTCAGCGGCAACGTGGAATTTCCGGCGACGATTGATATCGTGACGCAGGAAAACACCAAGGCGAACATGGAGAAGATGCTCGCGCCCAGTGGATTCCCACTGGCGACAACCAATATTTTCAAAGAGCACAATGGCGTCGGCATGCCAAAGAGGACCTTCAAGGACAAGATGTCGATCGGAAAAGGCGAAGACCGCATCGAGCTATATTATTTCGGACGCGCTCACACCAACGGCGACGCGTTTGTGCTGTTTCCGTCGCTGCGCGTGGTGCATGCAGGCGATGTGTTTGCCGGTAAGAACATTCCGTTGATTGACGCAATTAACGGAGGGAGCGCCGTCGCGTATCCGAATACGGTGCAAAAGGCTTACGACACCGTCAACAAGAACGTGGACATCATCATTACGGGCCACAGCACCGAGATGACTCCGGCGGACCTGAAAGAGTTCGCCGAATTCAATCGTGAGTTTCTCAACGACGTGCGCGAAGCCAAAAAAGCCGGCAAGAGCGTGGATGACGTCGCGAGCACCTGGAAAATACCGGCAAAATATACGGGCTATGCAACGCCTGCGCCGGATCGCCTGAAGAGCAACGTGCAAATCGCCTTTGACGAACTAGGCGCGGGCTCGAAGTAAAACTCCGCGCCCTTCTTTTTGAATTGGCCCCTGGTGCTCTGGCCGAGGGTCCAGAGCCGCCGGAGCGTCCACCTATTTTGCTCACTCCATTTCGTAGTATCATGCGTTCTGTATCGCTGGAAAGTTCGATAAGGGATGTGGAATCAACGACCCTGGACAGTTCAGGTTCCCACCTCTGTGCCATTTGACATCGGGCAGGCGATTCCGGAACATGCTGCGGGGGGAGACATTTGAAACGGTCTCATGGGTACCGGACTCGGAAAAGCCCTGATCGCAGAAAACGAACCATGACGGATCTACTGGCAAAAGTTAAAAAGAAGCTCCAAGACGAGATTGCGGCGCTCGAACACGAAATGAGTGTCGAGCTGCCCAAGGAGCTCATGAAGGCTCGCGCGCACGGGGACCTCTCCGAGAACGCCGAGTACAAATACGCGAAAGAGCGCCAAGGCTACGTTTCTGCGCGCCTCGGCCAGTTGAAGAAGCGCCTGGGCGACATCGGCATGCTCAACCTGAATAACATTCCGGCCGACCGCGCGGGCTACGGCTCCCGTGTCTGGGTCCTCGACATCAAGAAATCCGTCGAGATCGAGTACAAGCTGGTCAGCACCGAAGAGGCGGACGTCGCGCAGGGGCTGATCTCGACTACGTCCCCGATCGGGAAAGCGCTGCTCGGACGAAACGTCGGCGATGAAGTCAAAGTGCAAACGCCCGCGGGGATCAAGGAATTTGAAGTCGTCCGGGTGAAAACCATTCATGAGGAAGAATAGGGATTTTTAGCTTTTTGTATTCGTCTTGGGAGTATCCGATGACGCTGCATAACTTGGGAATGCTGGGCGCCGTTGGCGAGACGCTGGCTCTTTTCGGCTTGGGCCTTTTGTGGACGTACCGCGCGCAGGCGTTGGAATGGCTGAGGGAGTTTCTCGAAATCTGGCGCGGAGAGGTTTCGGGCCGCGATCCGCAGCTCTCCGACCCGGTCTATCGGCGCGCAAAACCTCGTCGCCCGCGCGGAGCGCTCTTGCTGGTCAGCGCCGTGGCGTTACTTTTCATCGGGCAAATCCTTCTGATTATCGACCTCACGTTTTAGTGCTGGGACCACAACCACGCTTCCCTAGCGCCTCTCACGGAAAGGAAGGTAGCGGGGCCATTCCGACAAAGTCGGAACAACCCCGCACGGTGAGTAAGGTCGCACGATTCTCAAGCCCACAGGCTTCATTCCCCCTGAGGCATCGTCGCGGAATTTGAGGATGGAGTTGAGGAGTTGTTGGTGGGTGACGTCGGAGACTGTGTAGAGCTCGTGTGTGAAATCGAATCGGCGGCTGATTCGTGTGTCGCGTTCGAAGCCTGCTCCGATTCTTTATATCTCGCCATGCTGACGTAGCCGTGGACGCGATTCTTGTCGATCTTATTTACGACGACTTGCACCGGCTGGGACAAATCGCCCTCGTGCAGCCAGATTGGCTCGTACAGGTCGACCTTTTTCTTCGATAGTTGATGGTCGTTCACCATCATCATCACGTCGTAGCTTTGATGTTTCGCGTCCGCCTTACGCAGCGAAATTTGAATGGGCCCTTCCTTCTGAAAACTCTTCGACTTGGAAAGGTCGAACTCGTAGTAACGGCGTTCCCCGCGCTTTTCGAGTGCTTCGAGTTCGTCGTGCGTCTTCGCAATGGATCCGTTCAGCTCATCCCGTGTCGAGCCAAGCTGGCCTTCGAGATCGGATCGAGCGCCCGCGAGATCGTCCTGGGTTCTTTTCAAGTCTTTTTGTGTCTCCGCAAGCTGAGCCTGCATTTGCTTGAATCGGCGGTCTTGCGTCGCCGGTGCCGTGGGCCTGGCGGCAGACTTTGCGGTACCGGCTGCCTGATTCACGGGCGCCGCAGGCGGAGGCGGCGTCATCTGACCAATCTTCTCGTCGAGGGTGTCGACCCGGCCCTGCAATTGTGCCTCGGCGGAATTCATGGTCTGATTTTGCTGTTTGAGTTGTGACACCGTCGCGTTTTGCTCATATGCATAGCCCCCGGAAAAGACGGCGGCCGCGAACATCACCACACATAGGATCACGAGCCAGCGTGTCGTGGCCGCAGGCGCTCGATCTTCCCACTCTGTTTCAGAGTGTTGTCTTTTCGCAGAATCTTCCATGGCGGCTCCCACATTCTCCGCAGCGCTTTTCGGGCGCCCCGGAATTAAAATTGCGAGCGGGCGGATCCATGAAGAGAAAAGAGCGCGGAGATGCCCGCTTGTCCCCCACGCACGGGAGAAATAAAACTTGTTCTTCCCAATCTCCGCAAGGAGCACGCGCCCTTCCATTCGCACGCCGAACGCCGATGACTTGGTAACTTCCCCTGCCACAGAGAGTTACTGAGACACGCGATTCCGGGTCATCAGGAATACCGTGTAGTACTAGTCCTGAAATTCTTGCCTGCTCCGCCGCGTTTTGTGGTGAGAGTTACACGCCATGCAATCCCGCGGCACAAAATGGACTTCAACAGCCTTCTCTGATATTTTTCCGCTCGCTGCTAGCCGGTAGGTCAGGAGGGAGGTTTGCCATGAGAAAATTCCTGCTCCCGTTTTTGCTGCTGGTTGCCGCGGGGTTCGGCCTTCTCCGGGCGCAAGCGCCTTCCGCATCCTCCATCCTCCGGATGGACCCTGGTCTCGACGCGATCGTGCCGGCGGGCGCCAAGCTGGAGAAACTCGCGGGTGGCATGACTTTGCTGGAAGGCCCAGTGTGGGTGCGCAGCGGAGCAAGCGGTTACTTGATCTTCAGCGACATCCCAGCAAACGTCATTCACAAATGGACGCCCGGCGGAAAGGTGACGGTTTACTTGAACCCGAGCGGCTATACGGGTCCCGACCCGGATCATGCGGGCTTTTACTTCGACAGCGGCGAGGGGAAGTTTCATTTGTTCGGTTCGAACGGCATCACGCTGGACCATCAGGGCCGCGTTGTTTTTTGCGCGATCGGCGATCGCGACGTGGCTCGCGTCGAACCGGACGGCAAGCGCACGGTTCTGGCCGATCGTTACGAAGGGAAGCCGCTCAATGGCCCGAATGACCTCGTGTACAAATCCGATGGCGCGCTGTATTTCACCGATCCCGCGGGCGGCCCACGCGGCAAGGACGACGATCCCAAGAAGGATGCCGGCGTTCAAAGCGTCTACCTCCTCAAGGGCGGCAAACTGCGACTCATCGTCAAAAATTTCGCGCTGCCTAACGGTCTCGCTTTTTCTCCCGACGAAAAACTCATGTACATCGACGATTCAATCAAGAAGACCATCACGCGTTTTGACGTCGCTCCGGACGACACGCTCAGCAATGGTCGCCTATTCGCCGATATGACGGCGGAGACTGCGCCGGGGGTTCCCGACGGCATGAAGATCGACACGAAAGGGAATGTTTACAGCACGGGCCCAGGCGGCGTGTTTATTTACTCGCCCGATGGCAAATATCTGGGAAAAATTTCCGTTCCCGAGGTCGCCGCGAACCTGGCCTGGGGCAACTCCGATGGGAAGACCCTGTTTATTACGGCTCGGACGAGCCTCTATCGCATTCGGTTAAGCGTGCCCGGAATCATGGTGAAGGTATCCAAGTAGGACAGGCGTCAGCCTGTCTGTCGAAAAAACAGCGCAGAGGGATGATACCAATGCTCACACGACGCGAGCTTTTGACAGGTATGGCGGCAGCTGGGGCGGCGACGCTCTTCCGCGGCGGAAGCAATGCCTTCGCCAAAGCATCCCAGCCAGCGACGCCGGTCAATTTCGCGGTACCGCCAGGCGCCTGCGACACGCACACGCACATCTTCGGCGATCCGCGCCGCTTTCCGTTTGCGACTCCGCGCATGTACACGCCGGAACCCACTCCCGTGACCGAACAGCGTGCCTTGCACCGCGCGCTGCATACGACCCGCGTTGTGATCGTGCAGCCGTCGGTATACAACACCGACAATGCCTGTACGCTCGACGCACTGAGGCAACTCGGTTCGATCTCTCGCGGCATCGCTGTGATCGACGACAACACGCCCGAATCGGCGCTCGACGAAATGGATCGCACGCGGGTTCGCGGCATCCGGCTCGGCTTCGAGGGACGCGGCCCCATCGATTTCGGCGAGATTCGGCGCCGCTTCGTCGCGGCGGTCGAGCGTATCCGGAAGCGCCCCAACTGGCACATCCAGCTCTACACGCGGCCAACGGTCATCGAAAGCATCCAGGAGCAAGTGGCGGCGGCTCCCATGCCGATTGTCTTCGATCACTTCGGAGGCGCGCAGGCGTCGCAGGGCCTGGCACAGCCGGGCTTCGACGCGCTGTTGAATCTGGTCAGCCGCGGCAGGGCGTACGTGAAGCTCTCGGCACCCTATCGGGAGTCCACCGAAGCGCCGGACTATCCAGATATGGCGCCGTTTGCGAAAGCGTTGATTGCCGCGAATCCGCAGCGCATGCTCTGGGGCACGGACTGGCCGCATCCGGATGCATCGCAGGTGCCCGGGCGCAAGTTCACCGACCTCGCGCCACTGTTGCAAATCGACGATGGCCGCGTCCTGAACCAGTTGCCCGTCTGGGCGCCGGATGCCGCCCTGCGCAAGACAATCCTGGTCGAAAACCCCGCCAAGCTCTATGGATTTTGAAGTCGGGCTAGCTAGAGAGGCCACGAAAAAAAGTCCGGCTTAGAGCTTTCCGCAAAACTCTAAGCCGGAGACTCCCTCACAAATACCTTCCCGAGCGTGCCGTCCTTATATTCTTCGAGGCAATTCTTTTGTACCGGGATGATCCAAACCGTTTTCAGCTTCTAACCCGCTCGGGCCAATCGCTTGTCGCCCGGTTCACCCCTGCGAATTCGTGATGACTTGGGCGGCGCGGAACACAACGGCCAGCAATTCCACAACGATCCGGCAGTAAACGATCCACATCAGCATACCTACGAAGCCCAGGATCAGGGCCAGCAGGCCGTTGGACGTGGAGGTCTGAAAACCGGAGAACACGAACCAGACGGCGGCGATTAATCCAACGAGCAGATGAACGCTGTACAGCAATTTCAACATGTTCGGCGTTACGATGCGCTGAAACGAAAAATCCATCAGGTTTTCGATCAGGCCGTTCTCCCGGGGGATTGCTTGCTGTTCGATATAGGAAGGTGCAGTAGCCATGATGCGTCTCCTCCTGACGTAAATTTTGCGGCCGGGGATTTTATCCTACACAAACGCCGCCTACGTGGCTCCCGCCTCGGAGGACAAGTCTGCTCAAAGATGTAGCTGGCCGACCGTACAGGTCGCGACGAGACAATGTACCTACGCGCGCCGCGCCCATTCCTTCTGCGGTTCCTGGTTGACTTTCCCTTGTTGACCCGCAATGCGGCCCGCGATATAAGTCCCCACCAGTCCGAGCCCGCAGCCGCCGCGGCTGCCTCGTGTGAGGCCGAACATGTTTTGCTCCCGCTGTGGTTTGCGAGTCGAGGAAAGCGACCGATTCTGCCAGTCCTGCGGGCAGGAAGTGAACGCCGCCGCAATCGCCGCACCCGCGACCTGGAGCGCGCCGCCCTTCGCGGTGACCTCACAAATTCCGGTGTCTCTTCCCTATGCCGGCTTTTGGGAGCGCTTTGCCGCCTATCTCATCGACGGATTGATCCTCGGCCTTCCATTCCTGCTCGTCGTGATCGTTCTCATTTTTCTTCTGGGCGGCTTTGGGTTGATGATGCGTCGGAATCCTGTGGACTCCCCTGGGGCGGCCGCGGCCTTTGCCGGGCCAGTCATTTTGAGTTTTCTGGCAGGGATGCTTTTTTTTGTGATCTTGCAGTGGTTGTACTTCGCAGGGATGGAAAGTTCGGCGCGGCAGGGCACGTTCGGAAAGTCCGCGATGTCGCTGCGCGTGGCTAATCTCGAAGGCCGTCCCATTTCGTTCGGCCACGCGACAGGCCGCTTTTTCGCGAAGATTGTCAGCGGAATGATCCCATTCGCTATCGGCTACCTGATGGCCGCATTCACCGCGAGGAAGCAGGCCCTCCACGACATGATCGCGGGAACGCTCGTCCTCAAGAAGTAGAATTCAGCTCCGAATGCAATCACCGCCTAGGGAAGCAGTCCGAACACGGCCACGCTGTTCGTCGTTGCGGCAAAGACTTTGCCGTCGGCGATCATCGGCGTGATGTATTTGTTGCCGCTGCCGAATCGGTCCCGTCCGCCCGACGCTTGATTGCTGTTGTAAAGCTCTTTTGTCAGATCGTTTGCTGCGTAGGCGTGCAGGACGGCAGTGCCCGTATTTTCGATTGTCCAGACGATGCCATTCGAGCTTCCGTTCGCCGAAACACTCGGCAGCACTCCGGGATAGGTGAACGGCGCAGCCGTGTGCGTCGTGGCAGAGAGCTTTCCGTTCCCGAAGGAGAATGATTTCAGCGTGGAGTTGCTGTCGCAGTAGTAGAGAGTGCTATTGAAATACGCGGGCACGCCCCACACTCCGTTCGGTACGGCGCTCGCGAGCTCTTGATACACGTTGTTTGAAGTCGAGCTGAATTTGCCCATATTGTTGCGGTTCACGAGGTAGATATTGCCGTCTTTCCCGGCGCCGACCGCCAACTGAAGCGTGCTTCCCGAGCCATACGCACCGTCGGGCAGCACCAGCGCGCCGCCGGAGCCGAGGTCCACGTCCCCGCCTGACTCATTCACCGTGTTGGACATGTTGAAATAATCGGCTACCTGCAAAGCGCCGCCGTTCGTCGAAACTTTGACGAAGCCATTGCCGTAATCCTTCTGGCTCGGGAAGCCGTTCGCGTCAAGCGTTGTGTCAAAAGTGCCGTTCGCGATCAGGGCATAGATGTTTCCCTGCGCATCGGCCGCGAGGCCTCCGCCGCTCTGCCAGATGGAGCCTTCTTCGCCGTTCGGAGTCAGATTGAGCACGCTCGTCTGCAAAAGGCTGGCCTGGTTGTAGCCCATGATCCAAGCCGTATACGGTTGGTCGTCGCAGTGCGAAGCCCAACTTGTATAGATCACGCCGCTCAAGAGAAGGAGCGCAGCCCGTTCCTTATACTGTTTGGGATCGAAGGTGACTTGTCCCGCGGAGCTATTGTCCCCGGTTCCCGGATACGTCGCCTGAATCGTAGTGGGTCCACCGAGCAATTCGGCTCCGTTCGTAACGTCGATTGCGTGGAGGCGCTGAAAGTACGTCGAGCCCTTCTTCGACATGGCCACGGCATACAACGTTCCGTGAGCGCCGGCCGTCCGATCGATCACCGGTGTGGACGTGATGCCAATTTCCGGTGAGACTTGGCCGCAGCCGCGATTGTCGCTGGTGGTTTCCCCTGAGCCGAGGAGAGAAACTTTCCAAAGCTGCGCGCCGGTGTCGGAATCGAATGCGTAAATCGAATCGTGCTCGGTCGCGACGAACACGACGTTGTAGACGCCGCCCGCGACGCTGAGTTGGGACAAGTACAGCGGCTCCGCGTCGACCTTTCCATCCACGCTCAGGTTCCGGAGCAGGCCGAACGTCTGCGAATTGACGTTCGCCTGGGTCAATTTTGTTTCCGTGAGGTTCTGTCCCGTGCGCCCGACGTCGTTGTGATACGTCGTGACATCGGTCCCCGCGGCAGAGACGGTCGCGTTGACGGTCAGTGTTGCCGAATTGCTCAACACGCTGTTGACTGCGTTCGTGACGACAACCCTGAACGTGGCGTCGTTGTCGCCGGAGACCGTCGGCGGAGTCGTGTAACTCGCCGATGTCGCGCCGGAGATGTTCCCGTTGTTCTTCTGCCACTGATACGAGAGAGGCGCGGTTCCCGCCGCAATGACGGAGAACGTCGCCGTCTGCCCCACGGTCACGGTCTGACTCACGGGCTGCGCGGTGATGCTGGGCCCGACGGGCGCCGAGTTGACGGTCAAGGTTGCGGCGCTGCTCGTCGCGCTTCCAGCGGAGTTGGTGACGACCACGCGGAACGTCGCGCCGTTATCGCCAGCAACGGCCGGGGGGGTTGTGTAGCTCGCCGATGTCGCGCCGGAAATGTTCGCGTTATTCTTCTCCCACTCATACGTGAAAGGCGCGGTCCCTGTCACCGCCGCAGTAAACGTAGCCGCCTGCCCCACCGTCACAGTCTGGCTCGCCGGCTGTGCTGAAAATCCAGGGGCTGTCGGTCTTGAGGTCGTATCGGAAGTCGATCCAGTCGTCGCGCCGGTGCAACCCCACAGCGCGATCGCAAACGCAAAAAGCAATGTAACCCAAGCGGCCTGTCGTGCGCGTCTTGTGAGCATGGGGAAACCCTTGTCCTTTTGCGAGCCTGATTTTCGAAGGGGGCAAAAACCAGACGTCCGCTGACGCGATAGGCTGGTATTGGATAGTTTAGACCCGAAGGGTCTTTCGAACACCTGTCCCTGAGGACGGTTTTAGTCAACTGTTCACCGCGAGCCCGGGCAGTGAGGTGGGCGGCAAGAGGCCGATTGGATGCGCCGCAGGGTTATGCTAACGTCTTTCGCTTATGTCACATCGCATTGGCGTCCTGTTGTCCGGGCGTGGATCAAATTTCGAGGCGTTGGCCGACAGCATTGCGGCAGGGCGTATCCCCGGCGCGGAAATCGCACTGGCGATCAGCAACCGCGAAGGCGCGCCGGGGCTTGCGCGGGCGGCGGCGCGAGGCATCTCTTGCAAGGTGATTCCGTCAAAGGGCCTGACTCGGGAGGACTACGACCGCCTGGTGGTCCGGGAGCTGAAAGAGGCCGGCGTCGGGGTGGTGTGCCTCGCGGGCTTCATGCGTTTGCTATCGCCCTACTTTGTGGCGGCGTTTCCGCAGCGCATCCTGAATATCCACCCTTCGCTGCTGCCGTCGTTTCCCGGCCTGGAGGCGCAGCAGCAGGCGCTCGATTACGGAGTGAAATTCAGCGGTTGCACGGTGCATTTGGTGGATGAAAATCTGGACGCGGGGCCGATCCTCGCGCAGGCCGTCGTGCCCGTCCGCGATGGCGACACCGCGGAAGTGCTTGCGGCGCGGATCCTCGTCGAGGAACACCGGATCTACACGGAAGCTGTGCGCCTGGTCCTTTCCGGCGAGTACCGCATCGAGGGCCGCCGCGTGATCCCTCTCGGAAACCCGGCATGACGCCGAAACCCTCATTCCGGCCGGTCGACGAGCAGCTCGCGTACCTGCGCAAAGGGGCGGCCGAAATCATTCGCGAGGAAGACCTACGCGCGAAACTCGAGGCTTCGGCGAAGACGGGCAAGCCGCTCCGTGTGAAGCTGGGCGTCGACCCGACCGCGCCCGATCTGCACCTCGGCCACACGGTCGTGCTGCGCAAGCTCAAGCACTTCCAAGACCTTGGCCACACCGCGATTTTTCTGGTGGGCGATTTCACGGCGATGGTGGGCGATCCCACCGGACAATCCGAGACGCGCCCGGCGCTGACGCGCGAGCAGGTGGAAGCCAACGCGAAGACTTATCTCGAGCAGGTATACAAAATTCTTCAAAGCGAAAACACCGAGGTTCGTTACAACAGCGAATGGCTCGGAAAACTCACCGGGCACGACATGATCCGCTTGTGCGCGCATTATCGCCTGGCGCGCATGCTCGAGCGGGAGGACTTCCGCTCGCGCCTCGCGGGCAATTTGCCCATTGCGATCCACGAGCTGCTCTACCCGCTGCTGCAAGCGTACGATTCGGTCGCGCTCGGAGCCGACGTTGAATTAGGCGCCACCGAACAAAAATTTAATTTGCTCGTCGGCCGGGAAATTCAGCGCGAATATGGACAGCCGTCACAGGTGGCGTTGACGATGCCGATCCTCGTCGGGCTCGACGGCCAACGTAAGATGTCGAAATCGCTGGGAAACTACGTCGGCATCAGCGAGCCGCCGTCGGAAATGTTCGGCAAGTTGATGTCTGTCTCGGACAGCATGATGTGGCCTTACTTCGATCTCGTGACCGACCGCACCCCCGAAGAAATCGCGGCGCTCACGGCTGAAGTGAAATCGGGCGCGGTGCATCCGATGGACGTGAAGATGTCACTGGCCAAGGAAGTCGTCGCGGGATTCCACGGAGCGGAAGCCGGCGAGCGCGCCGCCGCGGAATTTCAGCGAGTCTTCCGCGATCGCGAAGCGCCCAAGGAGATAAAGGAAATTCGTTTTGGGCGGGGGGAAAACGGGTTAGTCACGCTAGCTCTCCCTGCCAGCAGGCCAGCGGGCTATATCCTCGGATTTCCGAGGTGGTCTCAAGTCTTGGCGTACTTGGACGAAACTGAGTCCACCTCCGCCGCCGACCGAATCATCAAGCAAGGGGGCTTAGAGATTGACGGGCTGGTTGTCACCAATCCGGCGACTAAGCTCAACGCGGAGCAAGCCGGAACTTATAACCTGCGTATTGGCAAAAAGAAATTCTTGCGCATCGTCGTGGAGTGAAATCCTCAAAAATGCAACGGCCGCTTGCCACGCGCGCCGGAACGGAACAAAATAGGCGCTTCCAGCCGGGAGATACCGAATGTCGAATCGCGTAAAGGTGGAGATTTACGGCCAAAGCTACAACTTGGGTGGAGATCTGGACGAGACCTACGTGCAGAAATTGGCGCGCTACGTAGACGACAAAATGAGGACGGTCTCCGAGGCGACCCAAACCGTCGACTCGGTTCGCGTCGCGGTGCTGGCTGCCATGGCCATTGCCGACGAGCTCCATTCGCGCCAGCAGGAGAGCGGCCACCGGGACGACGCGCTGCGCGAACGCGCGCAGCAGTGCCTGACGATTCTCGAGCGTGCGCTAAAGCAAAGCGCATAGAGCTATCCTGCTGTAGCCATTGCCGTTCTTGGGGGCGGCGAAATATGCAACGCTTTACCTTGGACGCACATCTAGTTACCATTGCCGGGCTGCTGGTTTCTAGCTCAAGGCATTGGCTTTGAACTTGCAAAAAACCCTTCGAATTGTCGGAATTTCGTTGGCGCTGATCGCGCTGCTGGTCTTTGCCACGGGTGTCGTCAGCGATTGGAACCATCAGAATTCGAATGACGAGGCGCGCTGCCCGTATTGCCATCTAGGCCATCAAACCCCAGTCCAGACGGAAGCCCCTCTGTGCATTGCTGTTCTGAATCCGATTGCTTCCGTGCCTTTGCCGGAAGACGTCGTTCCGGCCATCGGACCTGCCTTTTCGCAAACAGCGCCACGCGCACCTCCCGCCGCATAGACAAGAAGATTCCTCGTTGAATCATAAGCTGCTGCGCTCACCCAAGACTTGGGCTGGCGCACACGCCCATTTCCATTTGGGCGGCGACTCCTGGCCATCAACGGCTACGCATCCCCCCGAGGGGACGGAGGAGATATGCACATGAATTTTCGCAAGTTCGTATTTTTCGTTTTTGGTCTAGTCTGGTTCTTCTGCGCTTCGCCCGGATGGGCGCAGTCGTCCGGAAATATTGAGGGAGTCGTGAAGGACACGACCGGTGGCGTCCTGCCAAACGCTACGGTCGAAATTTCCAATGCTGTCAGTGGTTATCACAAGGAAGCAACGACCGATGCCACTGGAACTTTTCTTTTTACGAATATTCCGTTCAATCCCTATCACCTGGTTGCGACCGCCAAAGGATTCACTTCTTTCACACAGGATGTGGATGTGCGCTCAACAGTTCCGGTCTCGGTTGATATCAGTCTGAAGCTCGGTACCGCTTCGGAAAA
>Ga0335085_10001413_pt1 | contig 51470 bp, 45 predicted proteins | sample Lox_Sample_45_FD_206712 | JGI IMG/M metagenome (GOLD analysis project Ga0335085, IMG submission 206712) | Soil microbial communities from Loxahatchee National Wildlife Refuge, Florida, United States - Lox_Sample_4.5 | ecosystem: Environmental > Terrestrial > Soil > Wetlands | place: USA... | reverse complement strand
ATGTGCCCCATCGGTCCGTCGAATTCGGACGGTTCGCGCACATCGAGAACCGTGATGGCGGCGCGGTTCTCCTCCACCCAATGCGGATCGATCTCCCACACGCCCGCGAACGACATCGACAGCGGCGCCCAATTGGGATCGCTCATGTTCGTGACTCCATCCTTGGGCCGGCCGCATTCGAGATTGGCCGGCACGGCGACATCGATCTGCTTGGGATGCGCCAGCTTCAAATTCTGCATATAGCCGGCGAAATCGCCCTCGCCGACCAGCGCGCCGAGCCGCGGATTGTACGCCTTCTCCTCTGCCACGCTGGTGACCGTCAGGCCGCGATAATCGTGGGCGGGATAGAGCAGGCACTCGTCCGGCAGCGAGAAGATCTGCGCATGCACCGAACGGTAAAGCGTTGGCGAACTACCTTGCTGGAAGTCCGTGCGGCCGCAACCACGGATGAGCACGCAGTCTCCCGTAAAGGCCATACTCTTATCGTCGAGCACGTAGGTGACGCAGCCATTGGTGTGGCCGGGCGTGGCGCGCACGTCCAGATGACGTCCGCCGAATTCGATCCGGTCGCCATCGCGCAGCAGGCGATCCGGGCAGGTGGCGCCACCTTCCGCCGAGACAGCGATGCGGCTGCCGGTGCGCTGCTTCATCATCCACGCGCCGGTCACATGATCGGCGTGCACGTGGGTTTCCAGCGTCCACAACAGTTTGAGCGACAGCTCGCACAGCAGCGCCGCATCGCGCCGCACCTGCTCGAACACGGGATCGATCAGCACCGCCTCGCCGCGATCGGCCAGCAGATAGGTGTAGGTCGACGAAACCGGATCGAACAATTGCCGGAAGATCATGGCGCACTCCCTTGGCCCGCGATCCACCTACATCTCGCCCAGGAAATCGCGCTTGCCGAGCTCCACGCCATTGTGGCGCAGGATCGCGTAAGCCGTGGTGACGTGGAAGAACACGTTCGGCAGCACGAAGCGGAAAAGATAATCGTCGCACTGGAACGTCTTCTGCTCGTCGCCCATCGGAACGGTAATGGAGCGCGTCTCCGAGCCGTCGATCTGTGCGGCTTTGAACGAATTGACGTTGTCGATGGACCTGGTCACGCGCGCCTTCAGCTGATCGAAGCTCGTCTCGTCATCCGGAATGCTGAGCGGCTCGACGCCGGCCAGGCGCGCCATGCCACGCCGCGCCACGTCGGTTGCGATATGCACTTGCCGCGACAGCGGGAACATGTCGGGTGCCAGCCGCGCATTGACGAGGACCGATGGGTCGATCTTCTTCGCCTCGGCAAACGCCGCACCCTTGTCGAGAATGAGACCAAGGCCGGTCATGGCGTGAACCAGCACCGGGGCTGACGCGCGGTACATCGAAAGCGGCATGGGCTCCTCCATCTTATCCTTTGAAATTGGCGGCTTTGCGCCGCCGTCCGCTGCTATTATATCGGCCGCGATGGATTTGCACGAGAAAGACAGCAGCGAAGCGCCGCTCAAAGGGCCAGGGCGCATTGCCGCTTATGTGAAGACCCTGCCGGACGCACCCGGCGTCTACCGCATGATGGATGCCAAGGGGGACGTGCTTTACGTCGGCAAGGCCAAGAGCCTGAAGAAGCGCGTCGCCGCCTACGCGAAATCCGGCGGCCACACCGAGCGCATCGCGCGCATGATCGCCGAAACGGCCGACATGCTGTTTGTGACGACGGCCTCCGAAGTCGAAGCGCTGCTGCTCGAGTCGAACCTCATCAAGCGGCTGAAGCCGCGCTACAACGTCTCCTACCGCGACGACAAATCCTTCCCCAACATCCTGCTCAGGCAGGATCATGAATTCCCGCAGCTCCTGAAGCATCGCGGCGCGAAATCATCGAAGGGAATCTACTTCGGCCCGTTCGCCAGCGCCGGCGCCGTTAACCGCACGCTCAACACCCTGCAACGCGCCTTCCTCCTGCGCTCATGTTCCGATTCCGTATTTGAGTCGCGAACGCGGCCTTGTCTTCTGTTCCAGATCAAACGCTGCAGCGCGCCGTGCACGCAGCGCATCGACAAGGACGCGTATGCCGAGCTGGTGCGCGAGGCCGAGCTCTTCCTCACCGGAAAGAGTCGCGCCGTGCAGGAATTGCTGGCGAAGGAGATGACCGGCGCCTCGGAAGCGCTGGATTTTGAGCGCGCCGCGCGCCTGCGCGATCGCATCCGGGCCATGAGCCACATCCAGCTGCATCAGGGGATCAATCCGTCGACTTTCGCGGAAGCCGATCTGTTCGCCGCGCACAGCGAAGGCGGCGAGACCTGCATCCAGGTGTTCTTCTTCCGCGCCGGCCAGAACTGGGGCAACCGGCCCTATTTCCCGCGCCACGACCGCGAACTGGCGATCGGCGAGGTGCTCGAATCCTTCATCGGCCAGTTCTACGACGAGCGCGAGGCGCCGAAGCTCATCCTGCTTTCGCACGATATCCCCAATCGCGAACTGCTCGCGGAGGCGTTGTCCGTGCGGCAGGACTACAGGATCGAGATCAATATTCCACAGCGCGGCGAGAAGCGCGACATCGTCCTGATGGCGCTGCAGAACGCGCGCGAGCAGCTCGCCCGGCGCATGGCGGAAAATTCCGCCCAGCGCGAATTGCTGGAAGGCGTGGCCGAAACCTTCGGGCTGGATGCGCCGCCGCGCCGCATCGAGGTGTACGACAACTCGCACATCCAGGGCACGAATGCGCTGGGTGCCATGATCGTCTCCGGTCCCAACGGATTCGAGAAAGGCGAATACCGCAAGTACAACATCAAATCGGCCGAACTCACGCCCGGCGACGACTACGCCATGATGCGCGAGGTGCTGACGCGCCGCTTCTCGCGCCTGGTGAAGGAGAACGAGGCCGACGAAGCCAAGGCCAAATGGCCCAACCTCGTGCTGATCGACGGCGGACCGGGACAGCTCGCCGTCGCCTGTCAGGTTTTCGCCGATCTGGGCGTGGAGGATGTGGCGGTCGCCGGCATCTCCAAGGGCCCGGACCGCGATGCCGGGCGCGAGCATTTCTACATGCCGGGCCGGGAGCCTTTCCGCCTCGATCCCAGGAGCCCGGTGCTCTATTTCCTCCAGCGCCTGCGTGACGAGGCGCACCGCTTCGCCATCGGCAGCCACCGCAAGAAGCGATCAAAGGCTATCGGCGCCAATCCGCTGGACGAGATCGCGGGCGTCGGCGCCAGCCGCAAGCGTGCGCTGCTCCAGCATTTCGGCTCGGCGCGGGCCATTTCGGCCGCCAGTCTTAGCGATCTCGAAACCGTGAATGGAATCAGCGGGGCGCTGGCCAGGAAAATTCATGATTTCTTCCACCCCAATGGCTGAGCCGAGGTGTTAGTATCAGGCAATGCTGAATCTGCCGAATCTCATCACCATCTCGCGCATCCTTCTGGTGCCGGTGTTCGCCGTGCTGTTCGCGCTGCCGGGGACGCCCGCCCGCGTGATCGCCTTCGCCATTTTTTGCATTGCTGGCGCGAGCGACGCGCTGGACGGATTGGCGGCGCGCAAGTTCAACGCCGGATCCGATTTCGGCCGCATGCTCGATCCGATCGCCGACAAGATTCTGGTCGCCGTCGCGCTGATGATGCTGGTGGCGGAAGGCAACTTCCAGCAGCTGACGCTCGATCTTTCACCGGGCTCGGGCTTGCGCAGCCTGCTCAAGCTGGTTCCGGCGCTGGTGATCCTGTCGCGCGAGATTCTCGTTTCCGGCTTGCGTGAATTCCTCGCCGGCGCGCAGGTGAGCGTGCCGGTCACGCGCATCGCCAAGGCCAAGACCACGATCCAGATGATTGCCATCGGCGCCATGATCCTCGATCCGCTGGCCGGGCAATTCCTGCCCGAGAACGCGGCGCTCACCTACTCGACCATCGCCTATATCGGTTTGTGGGTCGCCGCGGCGCTCACGGTCGGCACCGGCTATGCCTACTTCCGCGGCGGGTTGACGTATCTGCATCCGGCCCCGCGAAAAGCGCGTGGCCACGACCGCGATTCGGGCGAGCCGGCCGGAAAGACGGCATGACGCTGCTGTATTTCGCCTGGGTGCGGCAGAAGCTCGGCATCGGCGAAGAGACCATCCGTCTGCCCGATGCGGTGCGCACGGTCGCCGATCTCGCCACGTATCTTCGCGCGCGCGGCGACGGCTTTGCCGACGTGTTCGCCGACACGCGGCGGATTCGCGCCGCAGTCAATCAGGAACATGTCGGCTGGGACGCCCGCGTTTCGCCGGACGACGAAGTGGCCTTCTTTCCACCGGTGACCGGCGGATGAGGACGATCCGCATCCAGCGCGAGGATTTCGACATTGCCGCCGAGATTGCGGCGCTGAGACGGGCATGTCCGGAAGCCGGAGCGATCGTCACCTTCACCGGCATCGTGCGGGCCGACGACGGCGTCACAGCCATGACGCTCGAGCACTATCCCGACATGACGGAGCGCGAGATCAGCCGCCATGTCGACGAGGCCGGCACACGCTGGCCGATCATGGGCACGGTGATCATCCATCGCATCGGCACATTGATGGCCGGGGACAATGTTGTGCTGGTCGTCACGGCATCGGCCCATCGCGAGCCTGCGTTCGTGGCCGCCGAATTCCTGATGGATTATCTGAAGACCCGCGCGCCGTTCTGGAAGGAAGAGCGCCGCGGCGACCGTGCCGACTGGGCGGAGGCCCGCGAGTCCGATGAGAGCGCAGCAAAAAGGTGGGATGAGCGCTAAGCTTTGTCCTCGCTCGCGTCATCACCCGGTCGCGCGAAACAGCGCGGTCCGGGTGACCCAATTGAAAAAAGAAAATGGGTCGCCCGCATAAACCGGGCGATGACGTGTTGGATGAAATTTAGGCCGCCATCGGGAAGGTGACAGCCGAAACAGGTTTGCGCACATCCTGCATGTAGTCGTGCATCAGCGTTTCGGTGATGGCGCCCGGCGTGAAGCGGTACTGCGCGATCTGCTGCACCGGCGTCACTTCCGCGGCCGTGCCGGTGAGGAAGCATTCGCTGTAGCGCTCGAGATCGGGGAACTCGATGTACTTCTCGACCACCGGGATCTGGCGGGCGCGGGCCAGTTGCATGATCGAACGGCGCGTCACGCCGTCGAGGAAGCAATCGGCGATCGGGGTGATGAGCTTGCCTTCCTCGACGAAGAAGATGTTGGCGCCGGTGGCCTCGGCTACCAGCCCGCGATAATCCAGCATCAGGGCATCGTGGAAGCCTTCCGATTCCGCCTTGTGCTTGGAGATGGTGCAGATCATGTAGAGCCCGGCCGCCTTGGACTTCCACGGCGCGGTATCCGGCGCCGGGCGGCGCCAGTCGGAAATCGTCAATCGGATGCCCTTCATCTTCTGGACCGGATCGAAATAGGACGGCCACTGCCACACCGCGATCGCAATGCGCGTGCTCGAACGTGGGGCGGCGACGCTCATCTGTTCGCTGCCGCGGAACACCACGGGGCGGACATAGGCATCCTCGAACCCTTGCGCCTTCGCCACCTCGCGGGAGGCGGCATTGATCTGCTCTTCCGTGTACGGAATATGCATGTCGAGGATGCGGGCGGACTCGAACAAGCGGCGGGTATGCTCCTCAAGCTGGTAAATGCGCCCGGAATAGACGCGCTCGCCTTCGAACACACTGGAGGCATAATGCAGGCCATGCGTCAGCACATGGACGTTTGCCTCGCGCCACGGCACCAGCCTGCCATCGAGCCAGATGGAACCGTCGCGCTTGTCGAAGGGGATGATCTCGGCCATGTCGTCCTCAGGAATAACGCGCGAAACGTGCGCGCAGTGGCGGGGATTGGCTCAGGGCCAAGGCCGCGATATATGCGCGTGGGCGCATCCCGTGGCAAGGCGATGGACGGCGCGGTTTCTTTATTTCAACCAGCGGTGCGACAGACGACATGAGCGGCATTCCAGCGCTGGACGAATCGCATGTTCTTGTCGTGGATGACGACGAGCGGTTGCGTGCGCTGCTGCAAAAATACCTGTCGCAGAACGGCTTCCGGGTGACGGCCGCGTCCGGCGCCGAGGAGGCGCGCGCCCTGATGAAGGGCATTGCGTTCGACCTGCTCATCGTCGACGTGATGATGCCTGGCGAAAGCGGGCTGGAACTCACGCGCCGGGTGCGCGAGCAGTCGGCCGTTCCCATTCTTATGCTGACGGCGCGCGGCGAACCCGAGGACCGCATTGCCGGGCTCGAGCACGGCGCCGACGATTATCTCCCCAAGCCGTTCGAGCCGCGCGAGCTTGTGCTGCGCTGCTCGTCACTGCTCCGCCGCGCTGCGCCGCCGGTTCAGGCCCATCGGGAAGTGAAAATGGGCGATGCCGTGTTCGATCCCGACCGCGGCGAGCTGCGCCGCAAGGGCAAGCCGGTGCGCCTGACCAGTTCGGAGTCCGCCCTGCTCAAGCTGTTCGCGGCCAATGCCGGACGGCCCTTCTCGCGCAACGATCTGTGCACCAGGCTGGGCGTCAGCCTCGAGCGTTCCATCGATGTGCAGGTGACGCGGCTGAGACGCAAGATCGAGGAGGATCCAAAGCTGCCGCTCTACATCCAGACGGTCCGCGGCGTGGGCTATGTGCTGGTGCCCGACCGCGTGACATGATCCCCGCGCGATGCTGAATTTCCATCCGCTCCGTGCGCTCAAGAAAATGATGCCGCGTGGCCTGTTCGGCCGCTCGCTCATCATCATCGTGGCGCCGGTTGTGATTCTCCAGGGCATCGTCACCTACATCTTTTTCGAGCGCCACTACGACGTGATGCTCGCGCGGATGGGACGCGGCACCGCCGCGGACGTGCTGTTCCTGGTCAAGCTCGAGGAGAAATATCCCGACGGTGCCGAGCGCAAATCCCTGCTCGATCTCGCCGCCCGCAATCTCGGCTACAAGATCGAAGTGCAGCCCGGCGTCCATCTTGACAAGCCGTTCCATCACACCAACGCCCAGCTCAAGGATGCGATCACGGCGATGTTCGCCCGGCAACTCGGGCAGACGCTGCCGTTCACGTCGCGGAAGGCGCCGGGCGACAACATCGATCTGCGCGTCGAGGTGAAGGATGGCGTGCTGCGCGTCCTGATCCCAGAGAAGCGGCTCGTCGCATCGAACGTGGACGTGTTCATCCTGTGGATGGTGGGTTCGGCGCTGGTGCTGGTGGCCATCGCGATCCTCTTCCTGCGCAATCAGGTGCGGCCAATCGAGCGGCTGGCGCGCGCGGCGGAGAATTTCGGCAAGGGCCGGGCCGTGCCGGATTTCAAACCCTATGGCGCAAGCGAAGTGCGGCGCGCAGCGCAGGCCTTCATCGAAATGCGCGAGCGCATCGAGCGCTACCTGCAGCAGCGCACCGACATGCTGGCGGGCATCAGCCACGACCTGAAAACGCCGCTCACGCGCCTCAAGCTCGAGCTTGCCATGATGGGCGACGGCCAGGACGTGCAGGCGCTGCGCCGCGACATCGCCGAGATGGAGCACATGCTCGACGAGTATCTCGATTTCGCGCGCGGCGAAGGCGGCGAATCTTCGCAAGTGGTCGATCTGGCGTCACTGGTGACCGACGCGGCGCAGTCGGCGGCGCGGGCGCGACGGGCTGGAACCGATGGACTCAAGATCGTGGCTGAACCAGGGATTACGGTTTCCGTGCGGCCGCGGGCACTGAAGCGCTGCGCCGTCAATCTCGTCGACAACGCGCTGAAGCACGGCAAGCATGTCGACGTTTCGGTTCGGCGCAACGGGCAGCACGTCGACATCCTTGTGGACGACGATGGCCCGGGCATTCCCGAGAATTTGCGCGAGGAAGCGTTTCGTCCGTTCCGCCGCCTCGATGAAGGCCGCAATCTGCAGACCGGTGGATCGGGCCTCGGACTCTCCATCGCGCGCGACATTGCGCGCGCCCATGGCGGCGATCTCACGCTCGACAAGAGTGACATGGGCGGACTGCGCGCCGCGATCCGGCTGCCAATCTAGGGTAGTTTATCGAACTGGTGGCCAGACCCTCTCCTTGAGGGAGGGTACGAAGTTCGTTCGCTCACACCAGGCTCGCTTTAAGGCGAAGCTTCAGAGCGCGCGCTGAACAGGAAACCGCCACGGCGCAGGTCGCCATCGAGCCGCGCCATCGTTGCGGTCAGGTTGTCGTCATCGTCGAGCCAGACCGGAATCGCGCGCGCGAGGATTCCCGCCAACGCGAGCGCGCGTGCAGGCAAAAAGGAGCCGGTGTCGGCTTCGGCGAGCGTCAGAAGCCAGCTTGCCGCCGAAACGATTCTCTCGCGTGCCGCGATGAGCAGAGCCGGATCGTAACGTAAGCCACCATAGAGCGACCATACCGATTTCTGGCGCGGCTTCAGCACTTCGAACCATGTCAGGGCGACATCGAGCAGCCGGTCGCGCGTGTCGGCGGCGCGCTTGTCGGGACGATAGCGTTTCGCCACATCGGCGCCGATGCGATCGAGGATAAGGCCGAGCAGCACTGCCTTGTCCGGCGCGACCGCCTGCAACGAAACCATCGGTACCTTGGCGGCGCGCGCGACAGAAGCGAGCGTCAGATCCTGCCAGCGCGTCCTGGCGAGCAGCTTCAGCGCTGCATCGGCGAGCTTCGTGCGCGGATCGGCGGCGGGCATGCGGCGAGCATCGCGCGAACGCCCTCGCCGCTCAAGCGATCAAGGTTGGTAGAGCGTCCAGACATGGCCGGCCGGATCGGCGATGCGGCAGCGCCGGCCGCCTTCCGTCGATGGCATCACGCCTTCCTTCAACGTGGCGCCGGCTTCAAGCGCACGCTTCATCGCGGGTTCCAGGTCCGGCACCTCGATCCAGAAGATCACGCTGGTGCCGCCGAGCGCGGCAGGATTGCGCACGCCGATCGCCTCCATCGACTGGTATCCGTCGGCGAGGAACAGCGATTCCCCGTTGATGCGGAATTCGGCATGACCGATCTTGCCGTTGGCGGGATCGACCCAGCGCTCGACTTCCTCTGCGCCCAATCCCTTCACGTAGAAGTCGAGCGCCTGCGCGGCATCGCGCGCCATCAGATAGACGACAATTGCGGGACGTTCGGCCATGGCTCACCTCCGAGCGGAGGGTAGTGCGAGATGAGAGCGAGCGATTGTACAAAATTCTACCTCCCCCTTGTGGGGAGATACATCATTCTGCCAATGGCACGTGCTGGAGGAACGGCCCGCGGCGGATGAGATAATCGGTCGGCGTCAGGCCGGAGAACTCGCGGAAGTCGCGGATGAAATGCGACTGGTCGAAATAGCCGTGGCGCTCCACCACGTCGCCCCAATCCACATCGGGCATCTCGTGGATGCGCGCAATCACGCGCTGGAACCGTGTCACGCGCAAGAAAAGCTTCGGCGTGAAGCCGACGGCATCGGTGAACAGCTTGATGAACCGCTTGTGGCTCATCCCCGCCTCTGCTGCCAGGCTCGCCACACTGGTGCGATGCGGCGCGCGGGCCATGCGCGGCAGTGCATCCGCGACCACCGGATGATGCGCAAACTCGCGCGGCGCGGCCGCAATCAGTGCGGATTGCAGGATTTCGAACTTGTCGTCCGGCGTCGGCGCCTGCACCAGACGCTGATACAGGCGCTCCGCTTCCGCCGGTTGCCAGATGTCTTCCAGCGACAGATGCGCATTCTCGAAATCGCCTGAAGCGGGCTTGAAGAACGGGAACGCTCCGCCGGCGCGGAACTGCGCGCCCATCATGTGCGGCTGGTGCGCATTGATGGCGAACGCGGCGGAATGCGTGCCGCACAGCGCGATGCCCTTCAGCTTGTTGCACTCGGCGAAGCGTTCGCCGCCGTACCAGGAGAGCCGGTCGTTCTTCAGATTGACCAGCAGGGCCATGCGGCCCGACGCCATGATGGTGTCCTTTGCGTGCCCCGGCGCCTCGCCTTCCCAGTACCAGAGATTCGCGATGAAGCGATCGAGCGGCGGCGGCGGTGTTGCGGTGACATAGACAGGCATGGCGTTGGTCGCCTTCAGACTACTCCGCGCATTGGCCCATTTCGGACGGCGACACTTTCAGCAGTTGAACATCGAACACGAGAACCGAATCCGGCGGAATCGGGCCGCCCGGCGTGCCAGTCTTGCCGTAGGCGAGATTGGACGGGATCACCAGTTCCCATTCGTCACCCTCGTGCATCATCTGCAGCGCCATGGTCCAGCCGGGGATCACGCCGCTGACGGGAAACGTCACCGGCTTGCCCTTCGATTCGTCGAACACCTTGCCGTCGACGAATGTGCCCTTGTAGTTCACGGTCACGCAGTCGCGGCGGCCGGGCTGCGCGCCCTTGCCGGACTTGATCACGCGATACTGCAGGCTCGGCACCTGCACGACGCCAGCCTTCTTCGCATTGGCCTTCATGAAATCGAGGCCAGCCTGCGGCGTCGGCGCGGCGAGGGCGGCGGTCGTAACGAGTGCGGCGGCGGAAACGAACAGGACGGCGAGGCGCATCGGCGATCTCCGGAAATTGTGGCGGCGGAGAATGACCCAGAATTGTGACGAAGTCACAGGGTCAGGTCGGGTGGGCAATATCCAGATCAGATTCTAGGGCTTCTCCTCCCAATCCCACTTCTGGTGGTTGGCTTTTATGGCCGCAATATCAGCCTCGCTGAAAGGGATATCAGGCAGGCCGCGTACCCGAGCCAGCCAGCCAGAGTCGATGACCACCTGATCGAACGTGCAGCCATCCCTTAGCGTCACCGACGCCACGGTGTAGCCCATTCCCGTCTCGCCAAGGTTTTGGAGCACGTCTGCCCATTTGCCCGAAAATCGGAATGCGCCGTCCCTCATCATTCGGTCCCCGGAGTACGGTGGCTTGTCAGAGTGGTCCAACTGCATCACCCATCCAAGCTCTCAACGGCTTCGGCGGCGATCGCGCTTGCCATGCCAGACAGTCAGAATCCGGATTTCGCGCGAGGTGATCTTGTAGACGATCACATATGGCCAAACGGTCGTGAGCTCACGCGTCCCGGCGATCTGGCCTGGACGGCCGCGTTCCGGAAACAGTTCCAGCCGGTCGCAAGCGGCCGTAATCTCGACAGCAATTCGAGATGCAGCACCTGGCTTGTCACGGCTGATATACGATCGGAGGTTTGCCAGATCGCGGAGAGCCCGTCGCGCGAAGACTACTTGCATTCTGGCGGCGGCAACTCATTGTCGCTGCCCCACGACAGGAGCCATCGTCGCACCTGCTCGTAACGCGTCAGCCTGCCTGCCTTCGCGTCGGCCAGGCCTTCGCGTACCGATTCGGCAAGATCCGGATCGATGTTATTTTCTTCGCGACGAAGGGGTTTGGACGCCGTTCTCATTGCATCATAATATCGTGAATTGCCTTCGAATGCACGGCTTCAGGAACCAAGCTCTCTGGCCCTCCTGTTTGCGGCGCGGACGGCGCGGGCGACAAGGGACGCGAGCCCATCCTTTGACATCAGAACCGACAGCGCGGCCTCGGTCGTGCCGCCGGGACTGGTGACGTCGCGGCGCAATTCGGACGGCGGCCGCCTGTCGGCATCGAGCAAAGCGCCGGCGCCGGTGATGGTAGCGCGCGCCAGACGGTCGGCGGCTTCCGGCGACAGTCCCTCCTTGCGCGCGGCCGCAGCCAAAGCCTCGACGAACAGGAACACATACGCGGGACCGGAGCCGGAGACCGCCGTCACCGAATCGATGAGGCACTCCCGCGGCACCCACAAGGTTTCCCCGAGCGCCGCCAGCAGCCGCTCGGCCAGTTTGCGATCGGCGGGGGTTGCACCTTCGGCCGCATAGAGGGCGGAGATCCCGCGTCCGATCTGTCCCGGCATGTTGGGCATGGCGCGAATGATGCGTGCGTCCCCGCCCCAGGCGCGCCGCATCAGCTTGAGGCTGCTGCCGGCCGCGATCGAGATCATCAGCGCGCCGGATCCCGCAATGTCTTTCAGCACGGAGGCTTCCGTCTTCAGCACTTGCGGCTTGATCGCGATCACGCAGGCACGGGGCTTGGCACGAACCTCCGCAACGGATTTGTGCAATGCGATGGGCTTCGCCCGTGCCAGCTTGCGCAAGGCCGGCGACGGCTTCGGTTCAACGACGGCAATCGGGCCAATGCGTTTCGCGATCCAGCCCTTCAGCAGGGCCGACCCCATCCGTCCGGCACCGATGAGAAGAATCACGCCTGGCCCTGGCACTCCAGCAGCGCGGCGGCGACCGCTTCCTCAGCCGTCTTGCCGCCCCACAGCACGAACTGGAACGCCGGGTAGTAGTGCTCGCAGGATTCCACGGCGAGGTGCAGCAGCGATTCGCACTGCGCCGGGCTCGCGCTCGCCTCCGGGAAGATCATCGCATGGCGGTACACCAGGCAGCCCTCGTCGGCCACGAAATCGAAATGGCCGATCCACAGCTTCGCGTTCACGTGCATCAAGAGCTTGGCGATCTCGATGCGCCGCTTGTCCTCGACCCGCATGTCGAAAGCACTCGACAGATGGAGCGACTGGAGGTCGTCCCGCCAGGTGAAGCAGAAATGGTGGTCGCACCAGCGCCCGCCGACCGACAGGTTCAACTCGTCCCGGTTGCTGCGCTCGAACGGCCAGCCATTCTCCTCCACGGTGTGTTCGAGGATGTCGATCGGGTGGGGTGCGGCGACCGGTTCGTCGATATGGGCAAGGGACATTCCGAACTCCCCCTTAAGGGCGGGCTTCTACGGCCACGCGACACAAAACGAAGCACCTGTGTCTCTACCTGACACAAGATTTTGGGGGGTGACAAGAGTCCCACCCAAATACGTGTTGGACGAGTCCGGAAACCCACAACCTTCGGCAAAGGGTCCGATCAGGCCTGTGGAGTCTTTTCGCCAAGCCGGGATTCGAGTTCCGAGAGCCGCGCCGCGAGCCGGTCATTTTCGGCGCGCGCCTTCGCCGCCATCGCCTTCACCGCCTCGAACTCCTCGCGCGGCACGAAGTCCATCTCGGCCACCAGGTGCTCAAGCCGCTGCTTCACGAAAGTGTCGATTTCCGTTTTGAGCGCGTTGGCCGCGCCGGCCGCGTCGGTGAAGAAGCGGGCGAGGCCGTCGAGAAACGGATTTTCGGTCTGCATGGGCGGAAGGTTATCAGGCGCCATGGACTGCGAATAGCGAATAGCGAATAGAAAATGGGGCCCGAATGCGCTATCCCCTATTCGCTACTCGCTATTCGCTATTCGCGTCATGTACCTGCCCTACCCCAACATCGATCCGGTCCTGATCCACCTCGGGCCCATCTCGATCCGCTGGTACGCCATCTCCTACATCGTCGGCATCCTGACGGCCTGGTGGGTGATTTCGCGCACATTGCGCAACAAGGATCTGTGGAAGAACCCGCCGTTCAACGGCAAGCCGCCGGCCACGATGGACGACATCGGCGACCTGGTGGTGTGGGCGACGCTTGGCATCGTGATCGGCGGGCGTCTCGGCTGGGACATCTTCTACGGCACGATCCTGTGCAGCGTGTCTCCCGACGCCGGGTTTTGCGCCGGACTACCGCTCGCCTTCCTCACCAATCCGCTGAAGATCATCGCGGTGTGGGAAGGCGGCATGTCGTTCCATGGCGGTGTGATCGGGCTGTTCGTGGCGATCTGGCTGTTCTGCCGCCACCGCAATCTGAACCTTCTCGCCATCGGCGATCTGGTGACGAGCGTGGCGCCGATCGGCATATTCCTCGTGCGCATCGCCAATTTCGTGAACGGCGAATTGTGGGGCCGTCCGACGGATGTGCCGTGGGCCATGGTCTTCCCGCGCGCTCCCGATCAATTGCCACGCCATCCAAGCCAGCTTTACGAAGCGTTCCTGGAAGGCATCGTGCTGTTCGTCATTCTCCAATTCTGCGTCCGCGTGCTGCGCTGGCACGAGAAGCCGGGATTGATCGCCGGCACCTTCTTCGTGGGTTACGGGCTCTTCCGCTTCACGGTCGAATTCTTCCGTGAACCTGACGCACCGTTCCTCGGCTGGTTCACCATGGGCATGGCGCTGTGCGTGCCGCTGGTGGCCGCCGGGCTGCTCCTCTATTGGCTCGCGCTGCGACCGAAGCCTCAAGCGCCGCGACCGGCCGCGCAAGCGTGAATGCACTGGGTGAGAAGATCGCAAGCCTGATCGCCGCGAGCGGCCCGATCCCGATTGCCCAGTTCATGACCATCGCGTTGCAGGACCCGGAACTCGGCTACTACACGACGCACGATCCGTTCGGCGCCGGCGGCGACTTCATCACGGCGCCGGAAGTGAGCCAGATGTTCGGCGAGCTTCTGGGCTTGTGGATCGTGCAGGCGTGGCGCGATCAGGGCGAGCCGTCGCCATGCCGGCTGGTGGAGCTCGGACCCGGGCGCGGGACCCTGATGAGCGATGCTTTGCGCGCGGCGCGCCCCGATCGCAAATTCCTGGCGAGCATTGAAGTGGTGCTGATCGAATCGAGTCCGGTGCTGCGCGAAATGCAAAAGACAACACTGGCGGAGTCCGCCGTTCCGATCCGGTGGATGGATCACTTCGAGGAGTCGCTGGCCGACCGCCCGCTTTTCCTCATCGCCAACGAATTCTTCGACGCGCTGCCGATCCGCCAGTTCGTGATGACGGAGCGCGGCTGGTGCGAGCGGATGGTTACCGTTGATGCAAGCGGTGACCTGGCCTTCGCGTTATCTCCAATACCCACGCGTGAGATGATCCCCCCGGATCGGGAAGGCAGTCCGATCGGTGGCGTATGCGAAATCGGCTTGGCAGGACAAGCAATTGTTTCGCAAATCGCGGATGCCGTCGGGACTAACGGTGGAGCGGCCCTGATTATCGACTACGGCTATGACAAGCCAGGTTTTGGGGAAACGCTGCAGGCGGTATCGGGGCACGCATTTGTGGAAATTCTCGCACGACCAGGCGAAAGCGATCTGTCGGCGCATGTGGATTTCCCGGAGTTGGCTGCGGCCGCATGGCCTACAGCCGACACAGCTGGTCCTGTGACACAGGGAGAATTCCTGACTAGACTTGGTATCTTGCAGCGTATGCAGTCTCTGGCATCTGAAAATCCAAGTGCTGCTGACTCCCTGCGGGAAGATTTGGCTCGTCTTGTGGATCACAAGAAGATGGGTTCGCTCTTCAAAGTGCTCTCAATCGTACCATTCGGCGCACCGACGCCACCCGGATTTTCCTAATCGTCATCGCCCGGTCGCGCGAAACAGCGCGATCCGGGCGACCCATTTTCAAGAAGAAAAATGGGTTGCCCGGACAAGCCGGGCAATGACGTAATGGGAGCAATGTTGATTCTGCGATCGAACAAACTGCAAGGCCAGCGTATCGCCCACGGATTCTTCGGGCGGACGGGCGGCGTGTCGGACGGCATCTTCGCGTCGCTCAATTGCGGGCCCGGATCTGGCGATGAGCGCGACAAGGTGAGCGAAAACCGGCGGCGAGCACTGGCCGGGCTTTCGAACGATGCAAATGCCAAGCTGCTGACGCTCTATCAGGTCCACTCGGCAGAGGCGGTCATCGTCACCGAGCCGTGGGAGATCGGCAAAGGTCCGCATGCCGATGCGATGGCGACGAATGTTCCCGGCCTCGCGCTCGGCATCCTCACGGCCGATTGCGCACCGATCCTTCTTGCCGATGCCAAGGCTGGCGTCATCGGCGCCGCGCACGCCGGTTGGAAAGGCGCCGTCTCCGGTGTGACCGAATCGGCCATCGCGGCCATGGAGCAGCTCGGCGCGGATCGAACGCGCATCGCCGCGGCTATCGGTCCATGCATCAGCCAGGCGAACTACGAAGTCGGACCCGAATTCCTCGCCCGCTTTCGCGATGCCGATCCGGCGAACGCCGGTTTCTTCATGCCGAGCGACAGGCCGGATCATTGGCGCTTCGATCTTCAGGGTTACGTCACGGCGCGCCTTGAGACCGCCGGAATCGCGCAGGTTGAGTCCATCAAGTCCTGCACCTATGCCGATGAGGCCTCCTTCTTCAGCTTCCGCCGCACCACGCACCGCGGCGAAAAGGACTACGGCCGCCAGCTTTCGGCGATTCTGTTGACGCGCTGATTCTCCTCTTTCCGCGCCGCAACACGCTTGCTAGAACCCGCGAACGTTCACCAAAGCGTCACGAAGGGCGAGGCCATGAGCGAGACCACCAACGGAACCCGCGGCATGAAGCTGCTCGCCGGCAACTCCAACCGCGAGCTGTCCGACAAGATCGGCGCCTATCTCAAGCTGCCATCGACCAAAGCGGTGGTGCGCCGCTTCGCCGACATGGAAGTGTTCGTCGAGATACAGGAGAACGTGCGCGGCGAGGACATGTTCGTCATCCAGTCGACGAGCTTCCCGGCCAACGACAACATCATGGAGCTGCTGATCATTATCGATGCGCTGCGGCGGGCATCCGCGCGGCGCATCACGGCGGTGATCCCCTATTTCGGTTACGCGCGGCAGGACCGCAAAGTCGGCCCGCGCACGCCGATCTCGGCCAAGCTGATCGCCAATCTGGTGACCGGCGCCGGTGCCCATCGCGTGCTGACCGTCGACCTCCACGCCGGCCAGATCCAGGGCTTCTTCGACATCCCCACCGACAACCTGTACGCCATGCCGGTGATCGTGCGCGACATCCACGATTATCTGGGCGGTGACAATCTGATGGTGGTTTCGCCGGACGTGGGCGGCGTGGTGCGCGCCCGAGCCCTGGCGAAGCGGCTGGGCGGCGATCTCGCCATCGTCGACAAGCGGCGCGAGCGGGCGGGCGATTCCGAAGTGATGAACATCATCGGCGATGTGCGCGGCCGCTCCTGCATCCTGATCGACGACATCATCGATTCCGGCGGCACCATCTGCAACGCCGCGCAGGCATTGCTGGAGAAGGGCGCGAAAGATGTTTGTGCCTACGCAACGCATGGCGTGCTCTCCGGCGGCGCCGTGGCGCGCGTGCAGGGCTCGCATCTGAAATCGCTGGTGGTGACGGATTCGATCGCCGCCAGCGAAGAGATGGCGCGTTCTCCGAAGATCCGCCGCATCTCGATCGCGCCGCTGATCGGCGAAGCCATGCGCCGCATCAACAACGAAGAAAGCGTGTCGAGCCTGTTTGATTGATGCAGGTCCTCACAGCCATTGCTACTTTGGTAGCCCTTTGGCTAGCAGCCAGCCTCTTGTTGCTTCCGTATCGGCGATACCGCAGGCGAACGGTCAGTGGTCGGCAATGGCAAGAATACAAGTCCAGACTGCCGCAATGGGTGAAGCTGGCGGAGTTTGTCCTGAAGGTTGCCTTATGGCTTCCCATAGCAGGCATCGTTCTCATCTCGCTTGTTGCCATTCACAACGCAGCTTACCCAGCGGCGTCTGCTGCGGCGGGATGGCGGTTTGGAACAATGCTGTTCGCCAGCCTCTTCGCGGCGCTCGCCCCCGGTATGATACTCGCCAATTGCGTGAGCTGGATGGTTCCGCCAATGAGACGCGCCAATCTGCATGCCATGGAAGGATTCGAGACCTCGTCGTTTTCCAGCGCGAATGCCGGTTTGCTCAAATTTGGAGCGATAATTGTTCCACTATCTCTCGCACTTGGGACAGCAGACGCGCTGATTCATTGACAGCGGACGACTAGGGCGCCTCAGAAAAATTCCGGATGGGTCTGGGCGAGTTGCGCCTCGTAGGCGTTCCACTGCGCGACCACTGGCGCGGCGTTGCTGCCGGGAATCTCGCGGCCCATGTCGTAGAACAGCCAGGCGCGATCCGGCTGGAAGCTGAAGCGGAACGCGTCGCCGATATCCTTGTAGTAGCCGGCCATATAGGGATTGCCCTTGATGGCACTGACGAACAGCGGCAGCGCCGGTTCCACCTGACCCGACTCGACAAGACTGTTGGCAAGCCAATCGTCCAGCACATAGGCATTGGAAAGGTCATCGCGCTTCATGGCCCGCAACTCCTTGATCGCCTGTTCGAGTTCCTCCTTGCTATGAGGCGACAGGGCGCGCAAGACAATCGCCGCGCGCGGATCACGCTCCGCCATTTGGAAGACCTGCTTTAGCGAATGGCACTTCGCCGTGTCCGGGCATTCCAGCACCTGCTGGCCGAATTGCAGCGAGGCTTCGAGTGCATAGACCAATGCCTGGAACGGATTGGCGCCGACCGATTTCTCGATGGCCGCGCGGTAATCGTCGACGGTGCGATGGTCAGGCGCCTGCCCCGCCTTCGCCGCTGCCATCACCGGAATGAGCGGCGCGACCGAATCCGGAAGTGGGGGCAGCGCCGGCTTGTCGCCGGGACGCAGCGGGATCACCGCCCGCACGGGAACAGCCGATTGCAGCGTCCATTCGGAGGCCGGCTTCTTCCACATCGGCGGATTTTCGAAGGCGAGCCGCTGCGGCACAAATCCGCTGGCGCCGATGTCGTCGATGATGATGGGGTGCATCTGCGTCGCGTAACGCAGCATCTTTTTCAGCCGCGCGGCCTCGTCGGGTGTCATCACCTGTTTCGACGGCAGGTAGGAGGCAACCTCCTTGCCGCCATAAAGGAAGTGAACGCTGCCGTTCGGATCGGTGCGGCGGTCGATCGATGGCGTACTGTCCTGTGGGTCCATCACATGCAGCTCAGATTGCACCCAGAACGGATCCATCAGCGCTGCGCCTTGCGAGAGGTTCACGCCCTTGAGGAGCTGATGCTGCATGCGCCGGTTGAAGGTCTCCGCCACCAGCACGTCGACCAGCCCATAGAGCGACATGTTGGTGAAACTGTGCGCCTTGTCGTTGAGTGTGATGAGCCGGCGCAGCAGATAATCGTAGATGACAAGCTCGCGGTCGCGCGTGACGATGGCGAAATCTGGCGCCAGATCGAGCGTGATCGTGCCGGGCTGGCTGCCGCCCTTCACATCGTAAGTCAGCTCGAGTGCGGGCTCGACGCGCGGCCGCGCCGCCAGGATGGCATCGGCGGAGGAAGCCGGCCCGATGCGCGGCGCCTCGGCCGCCTGCGCCACTGTCAACAACAGGACGCATGCCACAACGGCGCTGAACCTCATCCCCTGCTCCTTCGCTGCCCCGCAGGGATGCTAGGCTAGGATGGGGCCAGTGGCGAGGCGGTTGTGCCTAAACACGATGACATCCGGAAGATTGCGCTGTCTTTCGATGGCGTGGCCGAGGTCGATCACTGGAACCGGCCGGCGTTCCGCACCGCACGGCGCATCTTCGCTGTCATCCGGCCCGATGGCCTGTGGCTGCACTTGCCGGAGGAGCGGAAGGAATTTCTCTTCGCCGCCGATGCGCAAGCTTTCGTGAAATACATGTGGGGCAAGCACGCGGAGATTCTCGTGCAGCCTGACCGCGTGACGAAGAAGGAGATCGCCGCGCTGTTGCGCGAGGCTTACGCGAATGCCTTGCCGCCGCCGAAAAAAGAGAGGGCGGCCAAGAAGCCGCCCTCCGGCAAACGCTCGAAGCGAACGGCCTAGAGCGGCAGCACCGCAATGATGTTGAAGGTCATCGGATCGACGATCACGATGTCATCCGCCGTCTCAAAATAGGAGTAACCCTCCCATCCCGGATAAATCGCAATGATCTCCGCCGGGACCGGCACGATCCGCACGGTTCGCGGCACAAACGCGCCGACGCCGATCCGGAAGGTCACATGCGTCAGGCGCGGACCGGGACGGCCGCGGAAGACTTTCTTGATCTTCGTCCGCTGCACTTCCGTGATGTTCGTGGTGTGGTTGCGGATCCGCGTGTTGGTCGTGTCGCGGATGTTGGTGTTGTTGTCGCCGCGATTGTTCATCCGGTCGCGATCGCGGTTGCGTGTCTCAAGACCGGGCTGGGCATTGCCGTTGATCATGCGGTCATTCGCGCCGCCGCTGGTCTGATCCGTGTTCTGCAGACCGCGGGAATTGGTGCGATCCTGCGCGCCCCCATCGCCACGGGCCTCGCCGGCGTCACCGGCCTTCATGAGAGCACTGGCCTTGTCGTTGCCGGCTCCGGCCGATCCCGACATGTCCTGTTGCGCCATTGCAGGCGCAGCGCCAAGCAATATGGCCGTGGCAGCGGCGGCCATCCAATACGTTCTCATTGTCTTCCGTCTCCCTAGTTCCAAAGAGAGCCCCGCCATCCGCCGGATTCGGCGGCTACCCCAGAAAACGAAGAACCGTGGAGGCGGGTTCCGGGTGGTTAACTTTCACTAGGATGAGGGCATTCCGGAACCGCGCGGCGGCCTTCACTTTCTTGCGAATTGCCTTTTGAACCCTTGGGAACTAGTTCCAAGGTTCGCCTTCCCGGAGATCGTCATGCGCCTGCCCGCCACAAGTTGCGTCCTTCTGCTCGCCTCGATGACAGCCGCTTTTGCGGCGCCAGGTCAGCGCATCGTGCTGCCCAAGGACGTGACGCCAATCCATTACGACATCGCGATCGCGCCGGACGCAGCGCACCTCGCGTTCAAGGGCACGGTGAAGATCGATCTCGACGTGAAGACGCCGACCAAGACGATCGTGCTCAACGCGGCGGATCTCCAGTTCACGAAGGTGTCGCTCACCGGTGCAGCGGCCGCCCCGCGCGCGACGTTCGACACCAAGAACGAGCAGGCGATCCTGACCTTTGCCACACCGGTTAGCGCGGGAAAGCAGACGCTGTCGATCGATTATACCGGCAAGATCAATCAGCACGCCGCAGGCCTGTTCGCGCTCGACTACGACACGGCGAAGGGAAAGAAGCGGGCTCTGTTCACCCAGTTCGAGAATTCCGACGCGCGGCGCTTTATCCCCAGCTGGGATGAGCCGGGCATCAAATCGACCTTCACGCTGACCGCAACGGTTCCCGCCGACGAGATGGCGGTGTCGAACACGCCGGTCGCGACCACCGACAATCTGCCGAACAAGATGAAGGTCGTGCATTTCGCCCAGTCGCCGAAGATGTCGTCCTATCTCCTGTTCTTCGGTCTCGGCGATTTCGAGCGCGTCAGCCGCAAGGTGAACGGCGTCGATATCGGCATCGTGGTGAAGCGCGGCGACACGGCGAAGGCGCAATTCGCGCTTGATGCCGCGTCGCACATCCTGCCGTACTACGAAAATTATTTCGGTGTGAAGTTCCCCCTGCCCAAGCTCGATCTCGTCGCCGGGCCGGGCACCAGCCAGTTCTTCGGCGCGATGGAGAACTGGGGCGCCATCTTCTACTTCGAGCGTGATGTCGAGATCGATCCGAAAATCTCCACCGAAGCGGACAAGCGCGGCGTGTACATAACGATTGCGCATGAGATGGCGCATCAGTGGTTCGGCGATCTCGTCACCATGGCGTGGTGGGACGATCTGTGGCTGAACGAAGGCTATGCCGAGTGGATGGAGACGAAGGCCGTCTCGCAATTCCATCCCGAATGGAAGCTGTGGCTCGACGCCATGAACCAGAAGGAAGCCGCGATGCGCACCGATGCGCGCGCCGGCACGCATCCCATCATCCGGCCGATCTACGACGTGCTGCAGGCCAATCTCGCCTTCGACGAGATCACCTATGAAAAGGGCCAGGCGGTCATCTGGATGCTGGAGAACTATGTCGGCGCCGATCAATTCCGCGCCGGGGTGCGCAACTACATCAAGGCGCATGCCTACGGAAACACCGTGACCGACGATCTGTGGCGCGAACTCGACAAGACTTCGCCCGCCCCCGTCACCCAGATTGCACATGACTTCACGCTGCAAGCTGGCGTGCCGCTCATCCGCGTGACGAAAACCGCCGATGGGCTGACGCTGACCCAGGATCGCTTCGCGGCGGATGCATCCGCCAGGGCGCCGGCGACGTGGCATGTGCCGGTCGTGGTTGGCACGCAGGATGGCAAGGTGTTGTGGAAGGGCATCGTCAGCCGCGGCGCGCCTGTCAACGTGAAGCTTCCCGCCAATGCAGTCGTCGTCGTCAATTCGGGACAGAGCGGTTATTTCCGCACGCTCTACTCACCCGACACCCTGAAGCCGCTCATCGACCATTTCGGCCAACTGTCGGCGGAAGATCAGTTCGGACTCATCAACGACACGCGCGCGCTGGCCTATTCCGGTTACGAGCCGCTCAGCGATTTCATGCAGATCGCGTCCAAGGCGAATCCAAAAATGGATCCGCAGGCGCTGGCCGCCCTGATCGGACGGCTGGAAGGCGTCGACACGCTCTACAACGATCTGCCCGGGCAGGCCGCTTATCGGGCCTTCGGACGCAAGCTGCTCAATCCGGTCCTTGCCCAGGTCGGCTGGACAGCGAAGCCCGGCGAGAATCACAACATCACGCTGCTGCGCGAAGTGCTGCTCGATGCGTTGTCCGAATTCGACGATCCTGCGGTGATCGCCGAAGCCCGCAAGAAGTTCGCGACCTTCCTCGCCAATCACGACGCGTTGCCGCCCGATCTGCGCCGCAGCGTGCTCCAGATCGTGGCGCACCATGCCGATGCGGCGACGTGGGACAAATTCCACGCGCTGGCGAAGTCGACCACGAACTTCCTCGAGAAGCAGGAATACTATTCGCTGCTCGGCAGCGTGTGGGATCGCTCACTGGCCAGGAAGGCGCTCGACATTGTGCTGACGAACGAAACCGAGGTGACGACGCGGCCGCAGATCATCGACGCGGTCTCCGATCGCTATCCGGACATGGCGTTCGACTTCACCGCCGCGCATTGGCCTCAGATCAAGACGATGCTGGAGCCCGACAGCCGCAGCCAGTATGCGCCGCGGCAGCTCTTTGCGGCTTATGATCCGGCCTATATCGGCAAGCTCAAGGCGTTTGCCGCGCAAAACATTCCGGCGGATGCCCAGCAGGACGTGGTGAAGGCATCAGCCGCCATCGCCTACTATGCGGACGTGCGCAAGAACCATATCCCGGAGGTCGATCGCTGGCTCGTGCACTCATAAGGTTGAGAGTGCATCGGCCGGCTTGCGCGGCACCACCGCGCGCACGATGAGCGCGGCGGCGACGAATATACCCGCGCCAATTACGCCGAGCACGGCGTCGGTGTAGAGCAACCCGCTGGCGCCCCAGCGGTCGTGCGCCCAGCCGTCGAAAATTCCGGCATAGATCAGCGGCACGTTGGAGATGCCGCTCAGCAGATTCGATTTGGTCCCCGCGGCGCCGCGGCCGATGGTCTCGAACACGACCGCCGCGAAGCCCGCGTAACAGAATCCAAGCAAGAGCGCGTAGAGCAACACGAACGCGACGAACATGTCTTGCGTGCGCGGCGCGATCGCCATTGCCACGGCCACCGCGGCAATCACCAGGCCGAAGAGGATGTACGCCGTCTTGCGGTCCATCAGGTCGCAGATCCATCCGCCGATCAGACAACCCATCATCGCGACGACACCGCCCAGCACGCCGTTGACGAGCGCGACAGCATCCGCGCTGGCATGCCAGTCATTGGCAACCGCCGACCACAGATTCTGCGCCGCACCCACCCCGACGGGCAGCAGCATGAGGAAGAAGACAAGCCCGCCGCGCGCGCTCGACAGCAGCGCCCAGCATTCGCGCCCGACATTGGCGAGGCTTCCGAGCAGTGTGCGCGTGCGATGCGCTGCGGATGGTTCAGCCAGGAAGAGAAGCGCGAGCGATGTCGCAAGACAGATGAGGCCGAGCGAGACGCCCGACATCCAGGCCGGTGCGTGCTGCGCAAGCCACAGGCCCAGTCCGCCGCCAAGCCCCGTGCCGCCGAGATTGCCCGCCTGGCTCCAACCGCCGGCACGGCCCTTCTCTTCTTCAGCCGTCCCATGTGCCATCAGACTCGAAGCTGCGATCGTCGTGATCGTCGCCGCCAGCGAGAAGCCGCACGCCAGCCATTCGATGAGCACGAAATTGCCGCGCGTCGCCGGAATGAAACCGGTTGCCGCGACCAGAACGCCCGTCAGCGCCGCCGAGATCAGATACCAGCCGCGCACCGAAAGCGTCGCGTCCACCAGCGGCGCCCACACGGCGCGCCATGTCTGCGGAAAGAGGCTCAGGCCTGCGAAGCCGGCGAGCGCACCGACGCTGACGCCGGCCTGCGACAACAGATAGGCCAGCGACACCACGGCATAGCCGTTGGTGATGCCCATCGGCACAAACAGCATGAGATAGAGAACCGGGCGAAGTCGTGCACCCGGCAGAACACGTTCGGTCATGAGGTTTCCGCCAGCCTGCCCCGCGTACCCTTAGCCGATCAGCCCTTCCGCTTGCCAGGCGGGCGGTAGTTGACCGATTTCGCCAGCGCCTTGTCCATTTCGGCGGCCGAGATCAGCTCGGTGGTCTTGGTGCGCACCAGCCCGGATTCGCATTCGCTGAGCAGCACACTGGTAAGGCTCGCGAGATCGGGCATGTCGAGCACGAGCAGCGCGTCGTAGTCACCGAGCGACCAGCAGGCGACTTCCACCTTTCCGCCCACGCCGGCGACGGCCTTCTTGATCGCGGCGACCCGCCCCGTGGCTTTGTCTTTCGCGAGGCCCTGCAGGCCTGCGGCGGTGTACGAGGTCTGGATCATGCATTTCGGCATGGGGTTCTCCTGGCTGGTGCGGGGGGACCATAGAGACTCCGCAGGCCGGTTGCGAAGGGAAGAAGCTTCCGCTAAAAGCCAGCGCTTTCCGGGCAAAACGAAACGGCCCGCCGGCATAATCGCCGGAAAAACAAGGGTTTAGCCATGCGGCAGGTACAGGAACTTCGCGCCGAGACGCGGAGCGGCAAGGGCAAGGGCGCGGCGTTCCGCACCCGTCAGCAGGGGCTGACCCCCGGCATCGTTTATGGCGGCGGTTCGGAGCCGCAGACGGTTTCCGTCGGCAGCCGCGAGCTTGAGCGCCATGTCGGCACCGGCACGTTCCTCACCACGCCGTTCATGCTGGAGCTCGACGGCAAGAAGATGCACGTCATCCCGCGCGACGTGCAGCTCGATCCGGTCAGCGATCGTCCCGTCCATGTCGATTTCATGCGCCTGACCAAAGGCAGCAAGATCGTGCTCGCGATTCCGGTGCGCTTCCGCGGCCAGGAGTCCTCGCCGGGCCTGAAGCGCGGCGGCGTGCTCAACGTCGTGCGCCACGAAATCGATCTGCAATGCCCGGTCGAGAACATTCCGGAATCCATCGAGGTCGATCTCACCGGACTCGAGATCCACGACTCGGTGCACATCTCGTCGATCCAGCTGCCGGAAGGCGTGAAGCCCATGGTGCGCGAACGCGACTTCACCGTCGCCTCGATCGTGGCGCCGACCAGCGTCATCGAAGAGGCGCGCGCGGCAGCAGCTGCGGCAGCAGCGGCAGCAGCGGCGCCAGTGGTCGAAGGCGAAGCGGCGCCTGCGGAAGGTGCGGCACCTGCGGCCGGTGGGGCCGGCGCGGCAGCCCCCGCGGCCGGAGCAGCGCCTGCGGCTGGTGCGAAGGCGCCCGAGAAGAAGTAAGGCGCGCGAGTTCTCGCGCGAACGACGATGTCCGACTCTCCTTTGCTCATCGCCGGGCTCGGCAATCCCGGCGCGGATTACGCGCGCAATCGCCACAACGCCGGGTTCATGGCCGTGGATGTCATCCACGAAAGCTACGAATTCGGCCCATGGCGCTCGCGCTTCTCCGGCCTCATCAGCGAAGGCAAGCTTTCGGGCCGCAAGACACATCTGCTCAAGCCCATGACGTACATGAACGACAGCGGACAGTCGGTCGGCGCGGCGGCGCACTATCTGAAGCTGCCGCTTCCGGCCATTGTCGTGATGCACGACGAGATCGATCTCGCCGCGGCGAAGATCAAGGTGAAGACCGGCGGCGGAGATGCCGGCCACAACGGGTTGCGCTCGATCACCGCGACGCTCGGACCGGATTATCGTCGCGTGCGCATCGGCGTCGGCCATCCCGGCCACCGGGGCGCCGTGCACGGCCACGTGCTGAACAATTTCTCCAAGGCCGATGAAGACTGGCTGGTGCCGCTGCTGTCGGCCATCGCGGAAGCCGCACCGCTGCTTGCGAAAGACGACGATGTCGGCTTCATGAACAAGGTGGCGCTGATCCTGAAACCGCCGGCAAAAAATCCACCGCCGGACAAAAAGGATGTCTCACGCGGAGACGCGGAGAAGAAAGAATGAGCTGCGGCCGTGGCAGAGCTCTGCACCTTTGTGGTCTTCGTGTCCTTGGTGGTGAATTTACCACGAAGAACACAAAGGGCACCAAGACAGTTTGCAGAAGCAGGTTTCCGCGGCTCCGCCCGAAACAATTTTCGTCAGAAAGTTTGTAAGCTATGGGATTCAAGTGCGGCATTGTTGGATTGCCCAATGTTGGCAAGTCCACGCTGTTCAACGCGCTGACGCAGACGGCGGCGGCGCAGGCCGCGAACTATCCGTTCTGCACCATCGAGCCGAACGTCGGCGACGTCGCCGTGCCCGACGATCGCCTCGACAAGCTCGCAGCCATCGCCCATTCCGCGCAGGTCATCCCCACGCGCATCACCTTCGTGGATATCGCGGGCCTGGTGCGCGGCGCCTCGAAAGGCGAAGGGCTCGGCAACCAGTTCCTCGCCAACATCCGCGAAGTTGATGCCATCGCGCACGTTCTGCGCTGCTTCGAGGACACCGACATCACACATGTCGAGGGCCGGATCGATCCGGCGGGCGATGCGGAGACCGTCGAGACCGAACTGATGATCGCCGATCTCGAAAGCCTGGAGCGCCGTCTCTCGCCACTCGAGAAGCGCGCAAAGACGGGCGAAAAGGAAGCCAAGCAGCAATACGACCTGATGATGAAGGCCGTGACCTTGCTACGCGACGGAAAGCCGGCGCGGCTGGCCGATCTCACGCCGGAGGAGCGCGAGCCGTACCGTCAGCTCAACCTGTTGACCTCCAAGCCGGTGCTCTATGTGTGCAACGTGGACGAAGGCTCGGCGGCCAACGGCAACAAATTCTCCAACGCCGTGGAAGGGAAGGCCAAACGCGAAGGCGCCGGCGTCGTCGTCATCTCCGCCCGCATCGAGGAGGAAGTGGCGCAGCTGCCGGAAAGCGAGCGCGCCGAGTTTCTCTCCAGCATGGGACTGGAAGAACCCGGCCTCAATCGCCTGATCCGTGCCGGCTACAAGCTGCTCGGCCTGATCACCTTCTTCACGGCCGGACCGAAGGAAGCGCGCGCCTGGACAGTGACGAAAGGCTCACGCGCGCCGCAGGCCGCGGGTGTCATCCACACGGACTTCGAGCACGGCTTCATCCGCGCCGAAACCATCGCCTATCCCGATTATGTGACGAACAACGGCGAAGCGGGCGCGCGCGATGCCGGCAAATTCCGTCTGGAAGGCAAGGAATACGTCGTGCAGGATGGCGACGTGATGCACTTCCGGTTCAACGCGTGAGGGATTGCTGCAGCGGTTCCTCCCCCGCTTTGCGGGGGAGGGCGACCATCGAGCGAAGCGAAGATGGTGGAGGGGGCGGAAGCTCCCGCCCCCCTCGTCGCCTGCGGCGACACTCCCCCCGTAAACGGGGGGAGAACCTGTGAGCAGCGAGCCCCGCTACTTCGAGGATTTCCATGTCGGGCAGAGATTCGCCTTCGGCCATTACGAGGTGACGAAGGCGGAGATCATCGCATTCGCGAAGGAGTTCGATCCCCAGCCGCATCACCTGGACGAGGAAGCCGCGAAGCATTCCATGCTGGGCGGGCTGTCGGCGTCGGGCTGGCATGTCTGCGCAATGACCATGCGCATGGTGGTGGACAGCGTGTTCGGCAAGGCGGAATCGCGCGGCGGCGCCGGTGTCGAGGATTGCCGCTGGCTGAAGCCCGTGCGCCCGAGCGATGTGCTTCGCGTGGAAGCGGAAATCCTCGAGCTCACGCCGCATCCGCGGAAGCCGCTGGGTTTCGCGCGCATGCAATGGAACGTGTTCAATCAGCGCGAACAGGTCGCGATGATGATCAACACGCCGATCTTCGCCAGGCGTGACCGGCCATGAGCATGCGTTATTTCGAGGACATCGCCGTCGGCACGAAGCAGGTGCTGGGCAGCTACACCTTCACCGAAGACGCGATCATGGATTTCGCGCGCAAGTATGATCCGCAACCGTTTCACATCGACCGCGAGGCGGCAGCGCGCTCGTTCTACGGTGGCATCATCGCCAGCGGCTGGCACACCATCGCCGTGTTCATGAAACTCGCGGTGGCGTCGCGCGAGTCCGCGCCTGCGGATCAACGCCGGGCGGCTGCCGGCGTGTCGCCGGGGTTCGAGAATCTGCTTTGGCACAAGCCGGTGCGGCCGGGCATGACGCTCACCTATTCGACCTGCGTGCTCGAGACCGTGGAGCTGAAATCCCGGCCCGAATGGGGCCTGGTGAAAACGCGCATCGAAGCGCGCGATGCCGACGGCACGTTGATCATGAGCTTCACCGGCAAAGGCTTCGTGCAACGCCGACCGCGATGATTTCTTGTGCGTCTTCGTGCCCTTTGTGTCCTTGGTGGTAAAGATCACCACGAAGATCACCAAGGACACGAAGAATTCTCCGCGCCTCCGCGGCTCCGCGTGCTAAATACGACCAGCCACAATGGAGAAGACCACATGCCCCGCGGGACGATGATCAAGATGACGATGAGCGATGGCGCCGAGACCGGCGTCTATCATGTCGAGGCCAAGGGCACGCGCCGCAGCGGGCTGGTTCTGATCCAGGAAATTTTCGGCGTCACCGATCACATCAAACAGCTGAGCGATGGTTTCGCCGACGACGGCTACGACGTGCTTGCGCCGTCGCTGTACGATCGCGAGGCGCCGGGCTTCCAGGCGGGCTACACGCCGGACGAAATCCAGCGCGCCATCAAGGTGGCGCGTCAGGATCATCCCTTCGAGCTGTCATGGAAGGATGTGTGCACCTGCGTCTCGGCGCTGAAGAGCAAGGGACCGGTGTTCACCGTCGGCTATTGCTACGGCGGGTCGGTCGTATGGGCGGCGGCGTGCAAGTGCGACGGGCTTTCGGCCGCGTCCTCCTATTACGGAAGCCAGGTGCCGGCGATGGCCGACTGGCAGCCGCTCTGCCCCACCATCTGCCATTTCGGCGAGCACGACGGCGGCATCCCGCTCGACGGCGTGCGCAAGGTCGAGGCCGCGCATCCGGAGGTGCCGGTGTACATCTACGATGCAGGACACGGCTTCAATTCGGACCGCGCCGATCACCACAACGCAGCCGCCGCGAAGTTGGCCCGTCAGCGCACGCTGGAACTGTTCCGCAAGAACGGAGGGTAACCCCGCTTGAGTTAACGCAAGCTCGCCTCGATATTCCCGCCGTCGACGGTGATGACCGCGGCGGTGGTTTTCTCGGCGTGCGCCAGATAGACGAATGCTTCGGCCACTTCGCTCGCATACACTTCACGGCCGAGCAGATTGCCGCCCATGTACTGTTCCGCAGAAACGCCGCGGGCTTTGGCGCGCGCTTCGACCATCTCGTCGGTCAGCAAGCCTGAGCGGATGCGGTCGGCATTCACCGCGTTGGAGCGGATGCCGGCCTTGCCGTAGTCGAGCGCGTACTGCTTCATCAGGAACAAGGTCGCGGCCTTGGGCAGTCCATACGGCCCGAAATCCTTGCCGGGATTGATCGCCTGCTTGGAGGTGTTGAACAGCAGGCAGCCGCCTGTGCCTTGCGCCAGCATGATGCGCACCGCCGCCTTCGCCACGCTATGATGGGCAAAGAAATTGAGCTCGAAGCTCTTGCGCAAGGTGTCGTCGTCCACCTCGCCGATGCGGCCCTGCCAGGCGGCGCCCGCGTTCGACACCACGATGTCGACGCCGCCGAACGCCTTCGCCACTTCGGCGAAGGCGCGGTTCACCTCGTCGGGCTTCGTCACGTCGCAGGCGATGGCGAGCGCGGACTTGCCGATCTTCTTCGCCACCGCGATGGAAGCGGCGCGGTCGCGATCGAGCACGGCCACTTCGGCACCTTCCGCAGCCATCGCGCGCGCCACCGCCGCGCCGATGCCGGAGCCGCCGCCGGTCACCACACACACCTGCCGCGCCAGCACCTTCTCGTTCGCTTTTCCCAGCTTGGCCTGTTCCAGCGACCAGTATTCGACATCGAACTGGTCGGCTTCCGGAATCGGTTCGTAGCGGCCGATGGCTTCGGCATCGGTGATGACCTCGACCGTGTTCTCCGCGATGTCGGCGGCGATGGCGGCGTCCTTGGCGGTGGCGCCGAGGCCGAACAATCCCTTGCCGGGCACAAGGATCACGCGGGGAAGCGGATCGAGCTCCTTCTTCTTCGGGTTGGCACGCTCGTTGTTGCGCGCGAAATAGTCGTGGTAGCGCGCCACATAACCGGCCACCACTTTCTCGACCTCACTCTTCCACGCATCGAGCTTTCCCTGCTCCGGCGCGGGCACGATCAGCGGCCAGTTCTTGGTGCGGATGGTGTGATCGGGCGTGACGACACCCTGGTTCGCGTAGCGCGACAGCTCTGCGCCGTTCACATATTCGAGGACCGGCGCGCTGGTGCGGAAGCAGAGGATCTGCCGCTTCGCCGTTCCCGCCATCTCGTCGCGCGAAATGGTGCAGGCGCCGCGCAGGATGGGCGCGATGTCCGCGGTGCGCGCGAGCTTTTCGGGCAGCTTCACCTGAACAAGCGGTTTGCGGTTTCGCGCCAGCCGCTCCTCGGCCAACGTCACGAATTCGATCATGCGCTCGTAGGCGGTGCGCGCGTCGTCGGCGAAGGTGAAGATGCCGTGCTTGAGCAGGATCGCGCCTTCTACATCCGGATTGCGGTCGAACACGTCGGCCACGCTCTTCGCCAGCGCGAAGCCCGGGATGGTGTAGGGCACATAGGCCACGCGCTTGCCGAACACGTCGCGCGCCAGCGCCTCGCCGTCCGGCTGGTCGGTCAGCGCCAGGATGGCGGTGGAATGCGTGTGGTCGATGAATGTGTGCGGCAGGAAGGCGTGCAGCAAGGTTTCCACGCTGGGATTCGGCGCAGATGAATCCAGCAGATTGATGCGCTGGAAATTCACCATGTCCTCGTCGGAAAGCTTGTCGAGCGTGCGCAGGCGGCGCAGCGGCTCCAGCCGCACGGCCGGCAATCCGGCGGGCTCGATGTTGCCCATGTCCCAGCCCGAGCCCTTGATGCAGATGACATCCGTCTCATCGCCAAGCTGGTCGCGCATCCGCGTCTTCACGGATGTGTTGCCGCCGCCGTGCAGCACGAGCTTGGGATCGCCACCCAGCAGCCGCGTGGTGTAGACGCGCAGCGCCAGGTCTTCGCCCACGCCTTTTGCGGCATAGCGCGCGACATAATCCTTGGCTTCGGCGTCGGACCAGCGGGATTTCATGGCCATTCCTTCATCGTTCGGCGCCCGTCTATCGCGAACGCCCCCTCCCGGCAACCTCGGTCAGATTGAGCGATGCCCGCGCGGCGGCTAAGGTTTCGCCATGTCCGACCAGCAACTCCGCTATATCGCGCTATCGCCCGGCGATCCGGCGCCCACCTTCGCCCAGCGCACGCCGAGCAACCCGACCTTCGTGTTCGATTCCGGGGCGGGGCGCTACATGGTGCTCTGCTTCTTCCTCTCGGCGGCCGACAAGGCGGCACAGGACGCGCTGAAGGCCGTGGCGGCGGAGCGCGCCCTGTTCGACGACACACACGCCAGTTTCTACGGCGTCAGCATCGATCCAGACGATGAGAAGAAGGAACGCGTGAGCGATGCCCTGCCCGGCATCCGCTTCTTCTGGGATTTCGATTTCCGCATCTGCCGCGCCTATGGCGTCGTGCCAATCGAAGCGGCTGGCGATGCGAAGGTGGCGGCGCGGCGTTTCTGGATGGTGCTCGATCCCGCCATGCGCGTGCTGCGCGTCTTCCCGCTCACGGCCGACGGCGCGGAGCGCAAGGCCCTGTTCGACTATCTGAAGGCCCTGCCGCCGCCGGGACGCCACGCCGGCTTCCCCATTCCTGCACCAGTGATGGTGCTGGCGAACACATTCGAGCCGGACCTGTGCAAGCGGCTGATCGATCTCTACGAGGCGCAGGGCGGCGAAGAATCCGGCTTCATGCGCGAAGTGGACGGCAAGACGGTGGTGGTGCGCGATGCCGCCCACAAGCGCCGCCGCGACGTGAACATCGAGGATCACGATCTCATTCGCCTGCTGCAAACGCGCGTCGAGCGGCGCATCGTGCCCGAGATCAGGAAGGTGGCGCAGTTCAACGTCACGCGGATGGAGCGCTACATCGTCGCCTGCTATCTGGCGGAGGATAGCGGCCACTTCCGTCCTCACCGCGACAACACGACCAAAGGCACGGCGCACCGGCGCTTCGCCGTATCCGTCAATCTCAACGACGATTTCGAAGGCGGCGAGCTCTCGTTCCCGGAATATGGCGGGCAGCGATTCAAGATGCCGGCGGGATGCGCCGTGGTGTTCTCCTGCTCGCTCTTGCACATGGTGTCGCCTGTGACGAAGGGGAAGCGCTACGCCTTCCTGCCGTTCCTCTACGACAACGAGGCGGCGCGCATCCGCATCGAGAACAACAAATATCTCGGAGAGGAAGTGGCGCAGTACCGCGACCCGGAAGTCGAGGACGCGCCGGCTCGCTGAAGGCATGCTTCGTGGCATGCTTCGCATGCACCTCAGCATGACGAGCATTCCGTCATCCTGTGGAGCTCTGCGCCAGCAGCATCACGAATTCAGTCATCCTGAGGTGCGCCGCGCAAGCGGCGCCACGAAGGATGAAACTATTTCTTTTCCGGCTGCATCATGGCGGGCGTGATGCCGGCGATCTTGTAGGCGGCGTGCAGCACAGTCGAGATCACCGGCTTCACATTGTCCCAGCCATTGTTGCCGACGACGTAGAGGAACGTGTCGCTTTGCGGCAGCCAGCCGAAATACGCCATGAACACGGTGTCCGATCCGGCGAAGCCGACGCGATAGCGCTGGTTGTTCCTGTCGAGGCGCACCGCGAGGCCGTAGCCCTCCCACGCTTCGCCGTCGATTTGATCGTGCGGCGACATCATCTTGTCCGCCACGTCGCGTGGGACCCCGGGAATCTTGCCGGTCAGCCCCCGATAGTAGCGCTCCATGTCGACCACGGTGGACTGCGTGCCGCCATTGCCCTTCAGGTTCCAGTCCGCGCCCTTCAGCTTCGCGATGGAATTGGACATCACGTCGTCGCGCGGCTTGCCGGGCGGATAGCCGTAGGCGAAGCGCTGCGGCTTGGCGTTGTCGAAACGCGCGAAGCCCGTGTCCTTCATGGCGAGCGGTTTCCACAGATGGGAACGCAAATAGTCTTCCCACTTCTGACCCGACACCTGCTCCACCACGGCGGCGAGGACGCTGTAGCCCATGTTGGAGTAGTGATCCGTGCCGGGCTTGAATTCGAGCGGCAACGCCATGCACTTGTGCAATTCGGTTTCTCTGGTCAGGCGGTCGAAATCGTCGCCGCAATGATCGGTGAGCCCGGCGTGATGGGTGAGCAGCTGGTGGATCGTGGCCGAAGCCGCCGGTTCGGCTGCGCCGGGCAGATAGGTTTTCACGGGCTTCTCGATGTCGATCTTGCCTTCGTGCGCGAGATTCAGAATGGCGAACGCCGTCATCGATTTCGTCAGCGAGCCGATCTGGGCGATGGTGTCGATGCGGAACGGACTCTTCCTCTCGCGGTCGGCATAGCCGTAAGCCTTGCTGAAGATCGGCTTGCCGTGCTGCTCGATGAGGATGTAGCCGCCGAAACCCTGCTTCTGCACCGCATTGGGCATCGCCGCTTCGATGGTGGCAATGGCTTGGGACCGCGCATCGGCGTGGGCTATGGCGGGAACAAGTGCTACGAGCACGAACACGGCGAAGATCGGTTTCATTCATTCTTTCCCGTAAGGCGTCATCACCCGGTCGCGCGAAACAGCGCGATCCGGGTGACCCATTTCGCAGCTAGCTGCACTGATAACAGAAAATTGGGTCACCCGCATAAAGCGGGCGATGACGAAGGTGGGAAAGAGAAGGTGGAAAAGAGAGGTGAGTTAGGTGTTCAGCAGCTTCAGCGCCTCGGCGTGGACGCGCGGATCGCCGGCGGCGAGCACTTGGCCTCCTTCGCTGCAATCGCCGCCCTGCCAGTCGGTGATGATACCGCCCGCGCCCCGCACCAGCGGAATGAGCGCTGCCACATCCCAGCGCTTGAAGCAGGATTCGACGATGACATCGACGAAGCCGAGCGCCAGCGCGGCGAACACATAGCAATCGCCGCCGAACCGGCTCATACGCACCTTGCTCCGTACACGGTTGAACCGCGCATGTTCGTCCGGCGTGAAATAGCTGTCCGGATGCGTCGCGCACAGCACGGCCTCGCCAAGCGACGCGCATTCGCGCACCGAGAGCGGCACCGTCGCGCCGCGATCGCGCATTTCCGCATTGCCGTTCACGCCGATGAAGCGCTCGCGAAGCACCGGCTGATCGAGAATGCCGAGCGCGGCCCGCCCGTCCTGCTCCAGCGCGATCAGCGAGCCCCATTCGTGGCGCCCGGTGATGAAGGCGCGCGTGCCATCCACCGGATCGAGCACCCACCGCCTGCCGTTGCGCGACGGTTTCTCGCCAAATTCCTCGCCGAGAATTCCGTCGTCCGGCCGCTCGCGGTCGAGAATGGCGCGGATGGCTTCTTCGGCACCCTTGTCCGCCGCCGTCACCGGATCGAACACCGCCTCGCCCGCCACCATCATGGGCTTGGTCGCCACATCCATGCGGGTGCGGAACAGCGGCCGGATGACTTCGCCCGCAGCATCGGCCAGGCGGTGGGCAAAGGCGATGGTTTCGGGATCGATCATGGCTTTGGTTTTAGCGCGAATAGCGAGTAGCGAATAGTAGCGCAATTTCCTACTCTACTCGCTATTCGCTATTCGCTAGTCGCTCAAGCAAGGGAACCCACACATGAAATCTGTCGTCGTCACCGGCGCGTCGACCGGAATCGGCTGGGGCTGCACCAAAGTGCTCACGAAGAAGGGCTTCCATGTGTTCGGCAGCGTGCGCAAGGACGCCGACGCCGCCCGGCTGAAGAAGGAGTTCGGGGACAAATTCACCCCGCTGCTGTTCGACATCACTGACGCCGTAGCTGTGCAGCGCGGCGCCGAGCAGGTGGCGGCCGCACTCGGCGGCGAAACGCTGGCGGGCCTGGTCAACAATGCCGGCATCGCGGTGGCCGGTCCGCTGCTCTATCTGAAGATCGACGAGCTGCGCCATCAGCTCGAGGTCAATGTGGTGAGCCAGGTCACCGTCACGCAGGCGTTCGCGCCACTGCTGGGCGCCGATCGCTCGCGCAAAGGCAAACCCGGACGGGTGGTGATGATTTCATCCGTAGGCGGACGCAACGCCACGCCGTTCATGGGGCCGTACAACGCGTCGAAATTCGCGCTGGAAGGATTGTCGGAGTCATTGCGCCGCGAGCTGATGCTGTTCCGCATCGATGTCATCGTCGTGGCGCCGGGGGCGGTGGCGACGCCCATCTGGGACAAGGCTGAGAAGGTCGATGTCAGCCAGTATGCCAACACGCCCTATTTCGCGCAGCTGGAGAAGATCAAGGCCTACATGCTGGATCGCGGGCCGAAGGGATTGAAGCCGGAGAAGATCGGCCAGGCCGTCTATCGCGCGCTGACCTTGTCGAAGCCGAAGGTGCACTACACGGTGTCGCCCGATCGCTTGCAGGAGACCATCATGGGCCTGCTGCCGAAGCGCATGGTCGACAATCTCATCGCCGGCCGATTGGGACTTAAACCAGGCGGCTAATGCTTCGCGATCCCGTCGAGCCAGTCGCCGAAGGTTTTGAAGTATCCGGGATCGAAGTGATCGAGCGTCGGGTATTCGGCAATGGTGCCGGTCTTCGCGATCATGCCGACATGATTGACATTGTCGATCATGACAATTTTCGTCGCCGGATTGCCATTGGTGGACAGCTGCTTCTCGATCAGCGCGCGATTGGGATCGGAAGGCACGACAAGGTCGACACCGCCGAACATCGCCAGCACGGGAATGCGCAATTTTGCCCAATACGGCGCCGGGTCGAAATCGGCGATACGGCCGAGGAACGCGCGCGATCCGGAATTGGCCGGCTCCGGCGGCGCCAACAGCCATTCGGTTTTCTCCGCCATCGCCTTCTTGTACGCCGAGTCGATATCCGCCCACGGCTTCTTGCCTGTCGAGACATCCAGATCGAGGCGGTAATAGGCCATTGCCTCGGCAATCTCCGCCTTGGGAATTTCGTAGGCTTCGAGCTGTGCTTGCGTGAACTCGAGCGTCTGTTCGGCCGGCGTGACGCCGGCGCCCATCAGCGACACGATGAAATCGATGCCGCCGTCTTGCGCCGCCAGCGGCATCACCCAGCCGGCCTGGCTGATGCCGAGAAGGCCGACGGGCTTTCCCTTGAGCGGGGCTTGCGCGTGCGTGAATCTCGCGACGGCGCGGACATCCGAAGCGAGTTCTTCGAAACCGCCCTTCTTCCAGTCGCCGGTCGACTGGCCGGAGCCGCGCTTGTCGAACACCGCGACGATCCAGCCGCGCCACGCGAGATAGTCCACCCACGGCCCGAACACCGTGCGCGGCTCGTCGTTCGATCCGTGCACGATGACGATGCCGCCAATCGGCGTGCTGTCGGTGCTGTGGACGAATTCACCGGCCAGCTTCACATCGCCATTGGTGACGACGAACGGCCTGCGCTCCACCGGGATTGCATCAAGCATGCGATGCACCCCGTCGATATCGATGCTCAAGCGCTTGGCTACAGCCGCAACGGTTCCGGCATAGGTCTTCGGACTTTTCATGCCGACGCCGACGGCCATTCCGTTGGGCATCGCAACCAGTGGGCCGGTGCGGCCGCTCGCGTAGTCGACGTAGAACAGTCCATCGCCGAATTCCGCGAACGGCACGATCGCAACCGCACCTTTCGCATCCTGATAGAGTCCCTGCATGGGTGTCGGATCCGTTGTGGCAGCATGCGACGGAGGGGCTGCAATCAGCAGCGCCAGCAGCATCGCGAAGGCCGAGATGGCGGCGCGCGCGGCCGGCGCAAATCCCCTGAAGATCGCGTCGAGCTTGGTGGCGAGCCGCAGCTTCAGTGAATAGCGCTGCCCGGTGCGCAGCCAGTCCGCCACCGTCGAACCCCACAGATCGGTGACGATGTGTGCGGCGACCGCCGGCTCGACATCGGCCGACAATGTGTCCTTCGCCTGGCAGTCGCGAAAGAAGCGGATCATCTGGCCGCGATCCTTCTCGCCGGAATCGAGATCGGCGTTCTGGATGTCGGGATCGAGCGCGATCTGCCGGAAGATGGCATGCGCCAGCGGGCCCTCCTTGCGTAGCAACGCTTCGGCCTTGCCGTAGAATTCGGTGAGCGCGGCTTTCGGGTTCTGCGTCGACATAGCCGTCATCGCCGCGCCGAATTCGGCGTCGAGCTCCTCGTAATAGTGGAGCAGGATGGCGCCCTTGGTGGGAAAGAAGTTGAACACGGTCCCCTTGGCGACCTGCGCCTTGCGGGCGATCTGATCGACCGTGGTTGCCTCAAAGCCCTTGCTCCGGAACAGCGCCAGCGCTGCGTCGTAGATCCGCTCCCGCAGCATTTCCCGCGGGATCATACGGTTCTCAGCGCTTGTGACCTTGGTCATGACTATGGTCATATAGACAGCAGGCGGATGCGCCGTCAAGCCTAGCCCTTGCAGCCGGCCATCACGGCCCGGCGGCATTTGCATGGCTCGGCGGCAGCATTCGGCGGCTAAGCTTCGGCAGGGGAGGAAACTGATGATCCTGGCCGGGCTTTGCGTGGCGGGTCTTGCCGGCGCGCCGCTTTCGCCGGCGGACGCCAAGTCGTTCCGCAGCGACGTCGACGCGATCGTGCAAAAGATCGAGACGCTGCATCCCGCGCCGTTCGCGCACGCCGATCGCAAGGTGTTTGCGGCCGATGTCGCGTCGATCAAGGCAACGGCGCCGCAGAAAGGTCTTGGCTGCGCGACGGCGGAATTGATGGCGACGGTGGCCGAGCTTCACGACGGCCACACCTACGTGCTGCCGATCAACATTCCCGGCGAAACGCGTTGGTATCCCATCCGCTTCTACGCATTTCCGGACGGCCTTTATGTGACGTCGGTTGCACCGGACTATGCGTCGCTCGTCGGCAAGAAGGTCGTGAAGATCGGTTCGCTGGATGCCGATGCAGCGCTTGCCAAGGCCGTCGCGATGCAGGACGCCAACAATCCGCTCGCCGCGCGCGAGGGCACAGTCTGGCTTTCGCAGGCCGCGATCGCCGAAGCCATCGGCGCCGCATCGAACGGACAGATGACGGTGACGGTTGCCGATGGCGCCAGCGGCACGATCACGCAATCGCTCAAGCCGTTCGATGCAGACGTCAACAATGCGTGGAATCAGCAGGGCGAAATGTTCGGGCCGCGCATGCACAAGGATGCGCAAGCGTACGTGACGGCATTCGGCGGTCGTGGACCGCTCGATTTCCGCAAATCCGATCCGGCGCTGCCGCCACATCTGCGCTATCGCCTGCCCTACCACATGGTTGAGTTTCCGAAATCGCGAACGCTCTATTTCCAGTGGAATTTCGTGCAGGACTGGGACGACGAGGATTTCGCGCACTTCTCACAACGCCTATTCAAGACGCTGGATGCCCATCCCGATTGGCGGCTGATTGTCGACGTCCGCTACAACAGCGGCGGCGACGGATCGAAAGTGCCCGGTTTCATCAAGCAGATCGTCAAGCGAGATCGTTTCGATGCGCCGGGGAATCTCTTCGTCATCACCGGGCGCAAGACGTTCAGCGCGGCGGTCGACTTTGTGGGCGAAGCGCACAACTGGACGTCGGCCATTTTCGTCGGCGAGCCGACCGGCGCAGGTCCGAACGCCTATGGCGACGCGCAGGAATTGACGACGCCGGCGCTGAAGATCCCCTATCAGGTCTCGACGAACTATCATCAGCACACGGATTTGACCGACCATCGTGACTCTTTCGCGCCGGACATCCCCGCCGTCATGAATGGTTCCGACTATTTCGCCGGCCGCGATCCGGCGCTCGATTCGATCCTCTCTGGAACCGACAACACACTCCTGCCGATCGCGGCTTTGGGCGTGAAGGACGGCGGGGCAGTGGCGCAATCGGCCTACGAACGACGAACCGCAGAGTGGTCGCAAATTCCCTGGTGGCAACCGTTCGGGGAGCGCGAGATGAATTCGGCAGCGTATGAACTTCTCAGCGGCGGCAAGGGGAAGGACGCGATCGTGCTGTTCAGGATGAACACGCAACGCTACCCGCAATCGGCCAATACGTGGGACAGCCTTGCCGAGGCCGAGCGCGCTGCGGGCGATGTCGCGGCGGCGAAAGGCGACTACGAAAAAGCGCTTTCCATCAATCCCGATACCAGCGACGCGAAAGACGCACTCGCCGCGATCGCCAAGACGGGGAAGTAGCTACTCGGCTTCGGCCTTGGCCCGCTTGCGCAGATGGGGAAGCAGTTCGCGCTTGCGCAGCCGGATCGACTGCGGCGTGACTTCGACCAGTTCGTCGTCCTCGATATAGGCGATGGCCTGCTCGAGCGTCATCGGCACGATGGGTGTGAGCCGCACCGCTTCGTCCTTCGAGGTGGTGCGGATGTTGGTGAGCTGTTTCGCCTTGAGCGGATTGACGTCGAGGTCGTTGTCGCGGGAATGCTCGCCCACGATCATGCCCTGATAAACCTTGGTGTTGGGGATGACGAACATCTTGCCGCGCTCTTCCAGGTACCACAGCGCATAGGCCACCGCTTCGCCGTCTCCGGTTGAGATCAGCACGCCGTTGCGGCGCCCTTCGACGGTGCCCTTGAACGGCGCGTAGCCGTGGAACATGCGGTTGATCACGCCGGTACCACGCGTGTCCGTGAGGAACTCGCCATGATAGCCGATCAGGCCGCGCGACGGCGCGTAGAACACCAGCCGCGTCTTGCCGGCGCCGGTCGGGCGCATGTCCTGCAGTTCGCCCTTGCGCATGCTGATCTTCTCGATCACCACGCCGGCATAGGGATCGTCGACATCGATGGTGACTTCCTCGATGGGCTCCAGCCGCTCGCCGGTCTTCTCATCCTTCTGAAAGAGAACGCGGGGACGCGAGATGGAAAGCTCGAAGCCTTCGCGCCGCATGGTTTCGATCAGCACGCCCAACTGAAGCTCGCCGCGGCCGGCGACTTCGTAGGCGCCTTCGCCGGTCTCGTGCACCTTGATGGCGACATTGCCTTCGGCTTCGCGCAGCAGGCGGTCGCGGATGACGCGCGACTGAACCTTGGTGCCTTCGCGTCCGGCGAGCGGCGAGTCATTCACGGAGATCGTGACAGCCAGTGTCGGCGGATCGATGGGATTGGCCGCGATCGGCTGCTCGATGTTGAGGTCGCAGAGCGTATCGGCAACGGTCGCAGTCTGAAGTCCGGCGATGGCGACAATATCGCCGGCCTCCACGCGCGCCACGGGCACCCGGGCGAGACCGCGGAACGCCAGGAGCTTGGTCACGCGCGTTCGCTCAATCTCCTTGCCGGTCCGGTCGATAGCGTGGATGACCCGGTTCACCGTGATGGCACCCGAGTTCACCAACCCGGTCAGAATCCGGCCCAGATAGGGGTCCGCCTCGAGCGTGGTGACCAACATGGTGAACGGGAATTCATCTCCCGCACGGGAAATGGCCTTCGGCTTGGGAACATCTGCGACAATTCGGGCAAAGAGTGGCGACAGGTCTTTCTTATCGTCGGAGAGATCGGCGACGGCCCAGCCCTGCCTCCCCGACGCATACAGCACGTGGAAATCGAGTTGGTCATCATTCGCTTCCAGCGCCAGGAAGAGGTCGAAGATGCTTTCGAGCGTCTCCTTCGGTTGCGCGTCCTGCCGGTCGATCTTGTTGATCACGACGATGGGCTTCAGTCCAAGCTTCAGCGCCTTGGAGAGCACGAATTTGGTCTGCGGCATGACGGATTCCGCGGCATCCACCAGCAGCACCACACCATCGACCATGGAAAGGATGCGCTCGACCTCGCCACCGAAATCAGCATGACCGGGCGTGTCCACGATGTTGATGCGCGTGCCTTCCCAATCGACGGACGTACATTTGGCAAGAATGGTGATGCCGCGTTCGCGCTCGAGATCGTTGGAGTCGAGAGCCCGCTCCTCCATGTGCTGGTTCTCCCGCACGGAGCCCGACTGCTTCAGCAGCTGGTCGACGAGGGTCGTCTTCCCATGGTCGACATGGGCAATGATGGCGATATTGCGGATATCCATTTAGGGTGCTCGGCCGGGGCCCGGGGCTTATATAGAGCCGATTTCGGGGCGGCAACCGCCGGGGGGATCATTGCCGAAAAGGCCAGCGGCCGAAGCCGAAGAGAGGCTGAAGCGGGTCGGCCCGCAAAAGGCCGAGCTGCTTCGCTATCTGGACGAAGAGGTCGGAGCGGCCAAGCTTCTGGCTTCACTGCCCACATCCCATGCGCCGGAAAAGGCATCCCTTTCGCGGACTGTCTGGATGTACTGGCACGATGGCTGGGAGAACGCGCCCGAACTGACGAAGCTGTGTCTGCAATCCTGGAGGCTGCGCAATCCGGATCTCGAGATTCGCGCGCTGGACTACCGGACGCTGCCGGCTGCACTCCAAAATCCTCCAGTTCATCACGAGGCCTCGACGCTGAATGGCTTCGCCAATCGGGTGCGTCTGCGGCTGCTGCGGGAGCATGGCGGGATCTGGGTGGACGCTACCTTGTTCTGCACGCAACCCGCCTTCGACTGGCTGTCGCCGCTGGCGCGCGACGCCGGACTGTTCGGCTTCGCCTTGTCGCAAGACAGGATCATCGCGACCTGGCTTCTCGCCGCCACATCGCCGTGCTCGCCGTTGATGGCGGCCTGGGAGGAACTCTATTCGGCGTATTTCGCGGCTCTGGAAGCGCAGGGGCGAAGCGTTCACGCCTACTTCGCGATGCCCTACGCTCTGGAGCATGCGATCAGCCTTCGCAGCGACCTTCAGTCGCTATGGGCCGCGCTGCCGAAACGCCCGATCGGCACCAGCAACCGCCTTCTCTTTCTTGCGAACCTCGAAGCGGGCAATCGGACACCGCTGACGCCAAAGCGCGGCGAGGCGATCAAGACGACGTTGCAACGCGCCCCGGTGCACAAGCTGACCTGGAAGGGCGCCGTCCGCGAAAAGGCCCCGGCCGCCGACCAATTGCTGGACATCCTGCGGGAAAACCTGGCTGGCGCCGCCTGAACGGCAGAAGGAACCGGACCGGCGGCGCAGACTTACAAGACACGTCCGACATGCTAGGAAGGCGCCCCGATGCGCCGCGAATTTCGGCCGGAAAAGGCCCGCGATACCCCTTGCGATACCGCAGATGGGCATGTGGTCACGTCGGCGTTGCGGTAGGATTTGAGTGATGGATACCCGGACGCCCCGCTCCTATGTCGAACCGGCCGTGTCGCGTGACCTTCGCGCCCGCTGGCAGGGCATGAGCCTGCGCTGGCGGGTCATCGGCGGCGTTGTGCTGGCGATCCTCGTTGGCTTGTTCGTATGGTCACTGCTGGCGCCGGACAATGCGCAACGGGAACTTCCGCCACCGCCCGTGCGCATCGCCAAAGTGTGGGCCCAGCCGGTTACGATTCTGGAACATACCAGCGGAACGATCGTCGCCAACGCGACAGTTCAGGTGACATCGCGAGTCGAAGGCCAGGTGGTTGCCACGCCTTTCAAGGAAGGTCAGATCGTCCGCAAGGGTGATCTGTTGTTCCAGCTCGACCCGCGGCCGTTCCAGGCGGCGGTTGCGCAGGCTGTCGCGACCCAGAATCGCGATCAGGCTCAATATGTGAGTGCGCAGCACGACGCTCAAAGATACGCGGCCCTTGTAAAGCAGGGCGCCGTCTCGCAGAGCCAGGCAGACCAGTTCATGGCCCAGGCGAAGGCTTTGGCCGCAACTGTCCTGGCAGACAAGGCCGGTGTGGAAACCGCGCGGCTCAACCTTCTCTATTCGGAGATCCGCTCACCCATCGATGGCAAGACTGGGCCGATTCTGATCCAGATCGGCAATGTCGTACCGGCGAACGGCAACAATCCGCTGGTCGTGATCATGCAGATCCAGCCGGTAAAGGTGTCGTTCTTCCTGCCGCAATCGGAGTTGCCGCGGATCCAGGAGCAGATGCGCAATCATCGCCTGTTCGCGACCGTCGAGCCGCACGGTGCGGGGGCTGACAAGATCACCGCACCGATCGACTTCATCGGCAACGCGGTCGACAGCAATACGGGCACGGTCGAGCTGCGCGCAACCTTCTCGAACGAGGATTATCGCCTCGTTCCCGGCCAGCTTCTCGACGTATCGGTGTCGCTGGCGCAAATCCCGAGCGCACTGACCGTTCCACGCGAGGCCGTCAACGTCGGGCCGCAGGGCCGTTACGCCTATGTTCTGACGAGAGACGATGTGGCCCAGATGGTACCGGTCACGGTCGTCTATGACGATGGTCGCAACGATGCCATTCAGGGGAATGTTCGCGCTGGCGATCGCGTGATCACCGATGGTCAGTTGCGCGTAATCCCGGGCAAGCCGGTGCAAGTTCTCAAGGGCAAGGGGCCGCCGCCGGTGAATGCCGGCAATCCCGGCTCGGCGCTATGAACATTTCAGAAATCTTCATCCGTCGGCCGGTTCTCACGATCCTGCTGATGGCGGCGCTGATCATCTTCGGCGTGTTCGGCTATATGAGCCTGTCGGTCAGCGAGTTGCCGAACGTCGATTTCCCGACCATCACGGTCAGCGCGTCGTTGCCTGGCGCCGATCCGGAGACAATGGCGTCGGCCGTCGCCACGCCGCTCGAAAGCCAGTTCTCGACCATCGCCGGCGTGAGCTCGATGTCGTCCTCGAGCACGCAAGGCTCGACCCAGATTACCATCCAGTTCGATCTCGACCGCAACATCGACGCGGCGGCGCAGGACGTTCAGTCGGCGATCTCTGCCGCCTCCCGTACCTTGCCGCCGCAGATGCCGTCGCCCCCCACCTTACGAAAAGTGAACCCGTCCGATCAGCCGATCATGTATCTGGCAATGGGTTCGCCGTCCCTGCCGCTGCAGGAGGTCGACAAGTACGCGGAGACGTTGCTTGCCCGCCAGCTTTCGACCATCAGCGGCGTGGCGCAGGTCAACGTCTATGGCTCGCAGAAATACGCCGTGCGCATTCAGGCCGATCCCTCCGCACTCGCCGCGCGTGGCATCGGCATCGACCAGGTCGCGGCCGTGGCCAATGCAGCCAACCCCAACATCGCGACCGGATCGCTGAGCGGGCCGTCCCAGAGCGTGCTGATCCACGCGACCGGCCAACTGAGCGATGCGTCGCAGTTCGGCGATCAGATCATCGCCTACAAGAACGGCGCGCCGGTCCGCGTGAAAGACGTAGCGCGCGTCGTGGACAGCGTCGAGAACCGCTACGTGGCGAGCTGGTACAACGGCCACCGCGCCATCGTGCTGGCGATCCAGCGCCAGCCCGGCTCCAATACCATCGCCGTGGTGGACGCAATCCATAAGATTCTGCCGCGCTTCATGCAGCAACTGCCGGCGTCGCTTTATCTGAACGTTCTGTACGATCGCAGCCAGTCGATCCGCGCGTCCGTGTCGGACGTGCAGACGACGCTGATCCTGGCGGCCCTGCTCGTGGTGGGGGTCATCTTCGTCTTCCTGCGCACCTTCCGCGCGACGATCATTCCATCACTCGCCCTGCCCATCGCCGTGATCGGCACATTCGCCGGCATGTCGTTCCTCGGCTACAGCGTCGACAACCTTTCCCTGATGGCGCTGACGCTTTCCGTCGGCTTCGTCGTCGACGATGCCATCGTGATGCTCGAAAACATCGTCCGCCACGTCGAAGACGGCGAGCCGCCCTTCGAAGCCGCGCTGAAGGGCGCCCGAGAGATAGGCTTCACCATCATTTCCATGACTGCGTCGCTGGCGGCCGTGTTCATTCCGCTGGTGTTCATGGGCGGCATAATCGGGCGCCTGCTGCACGAGTTCGCCGTCACCATCGTGCTCGCCATCGTCTTCTCGGGCGTCGTTTCGATAACCCTTACGCCGCTTCTGTGCAGCCGTTTGCTGAGGCCGGAGCACAAGCGCCAGCACAACCGCTTCTACAATTGGAGCGAGAACACTTTCGAGCGCGTGCACAATTTCTACGAACGCACGCTCCACTGGAGCGTGGACCATATGTTCTCGGTGTTCCTCGTGTTCGTGGGCAGCATCGTGGCGACTGTGTTTTTCCTCAAGATCATGCCGCAGGACTTCTTCCCAACCTCCGACACCGGCCAGATCTTCGCGCTGACGGAAGCAGCAAACGGCACCTCGTTCGACAAGATGGTGGGATATCAGCAGCAGGCTGCCGCCATTGTGGCCAAGGACCGCAACATCGCCGGCTTCATGTCGGCGGTCGGTTCGGGCGGATCGAGCACGGGCGTCAACAGCGGACGCATCTTCGCCAGCCTGAAGCCACTGTCACAGCGCGTGCGCACCTGCTTGATCGGCAATTTCATCTGCCTGCACCCGATGTCAGCCGAGGAGGTCGCGCGCGAGCTGGGTCGCAAGCTTCAGAACATTCCCGGCATTCGCGTCTATCCGCAGGTGCCGCCAATGATCCGCATCGGTGGTATGCTGACGAAGTCGCAGTACCAGTACACACTGCAGGATCTCGACATCAACGAATTGCAGACCTACGCGGTGAAGCTGATGAATGCGCTGGCTGCGGCACCAGGTCTCATTCAGGTCACGAGCGATCTCCAGCTGTCCACGCCAGCCGTGACTGTGACGATTGACCGCGAGCGCGCCGGTGCGCTTGGCGTGACTCCCGCAGCGATCGAGACGGCGCTGAGTGCGGCCTTCGGCGGCGGCCAGATCTCCTACATCTATGCTTCGTCCGACACCTATGAGGTAATTCTCGAAGTCCTGCCGCGCTACCAGCAACAAGCGGCCGACCTGTCGCGCCTGTATGTCACCGGTGTGTCGGTACAGGCGGGCCCGAATGGCACAAGCACGAGCACGCCAACACTGGTGCCGCTTACGGCTGTGACGAAGTCCGTCAGCAGCACGATGCCGCTGAGCGTCAATCACCTTGGCCAGCTGCCATCGGCCACGATCTCGTTCGACATGGCGCCGGGCTATGCGCTGAGCGACGCGGAAGCAGCGGTGACCCGCATCTCCAAGAACATCGGCATGCCGACGACCGTGCAGGGCGGCTTCCAGGGTGCGGCGCAGGCGTTCCAGAGCTCCACCGGAAACATGGCGGAGCTGCTGATCATCGCCATCATCGTCGTCTACATCGTCCTCGGCATTCTCTATGAGAGTTTCATCCATCCGCTGACAATTCTGTCGGGACTGCCTTCGGCCGCGGTCGGCGCTCTTATCACGCTCTACATCTTCCATCAGCTCTTCAGGATCGGCCTGATCCATACCGACGTGACACTAAGCTTCTACGCCTTTGTCGGCATGGTGATGCTGATCGGCATCGTGAAGAAGAACGCCATCATGATGATCGATTTCGCCCTGTCGCGGGAACGCGGTGAAGGCATCGACCCCAAGGAGGCGATCGTCGAGGCCGCGCTCATCCGCTTCCGCCCCATCATGATGACGACCATGGCCGCCCTGATGGGCACGCTGCCCATCGCCATTGGCTGGGGACAGGGTGGCGAGACGCGGCGGCCTCTCGGCCTCGCGGTGGTCGGCGGCTTGCTGCTGTCGCAACTCCTGACGCTCTACATCACGCCGGTGCTTTATATCTATCTCGACCGGATGGGCGCGCGCGTACGCCAGTGGCGCGGACATGGACGCGAGGCGCCGCAGGCGGCGGAATGATCATCCGCCCTTGGTGAGCCGATCGACTTCCGCCAGGTCGTCCGCCGACAAGGTCCAGCTTGCAGCCCTTACGTTGTGCTCGATCTGCTCGGGCTTGGTCGCACCCGCAATGATGCTGGTGACGGGTTCGCGCGCGGCCAGCCAACTGAAGGCCAGTTCGAGCATGCTGTGACCCCGTTCGGCGCAGAATGCCTCCAGACTGCCGACGATGCTCCAGTTGCGCTCCGTCATGTAGCGGTCGGCCAGACGCTTCATGACCGACATGCGCGTACCGGCGGGAATCTCCGCGCCATGCCTGTACTTGCCGGTGAGCAACCCGCTCGCCAGCGGGAAGTAGGGCAGCAAGCCCATGCGTTCGGCCTTGAGCGCCGGAATGAGCTCCCTCTCGATGTCGCGAACGAGAAGGCTGTACTCGTCCTGCGCGCAGATGAAGTAATCAAGGCGGCGGTCACGCGACGTCCAGGCGGCATCGACAACCTGCCACGATGCCAGGTTGGAGCAACCGATGTAGCGCACCTTGCCCTGGCGGACGAGATCGTCGAACGCCCCGAGTGTTTCCTCGATTGGCGTCAGCGCATCGGCGCGATGAAGCTGGTAGAGGTCGATCCAGTCCGTCTTGAGGCGCTTCAGGCTCGCTTCCACCGCCTCCATGATGTAGCGGCGCGAGCCCCCAAGCTTTACACCGGCATCGTCCATCTGCATGCCGAATTTCGTGGCGAGGACGATGTCCTTGCGTCGGGGCCCGAGGATCTCACCCAACTGCTGCTCGGAGCCGCCCTTGTTGCCATAGACGTCAGCAGTGTCGAACAGCGTAATGCCGAGATCGAGCGCACGGTGAATCACCTTGCGCGAGGACTCGATGTCGAGCATTCCGAAATTGTTGCACCCAAGTCCGACCAGCGACACGCGCAGGCCAGAGCGGCCCAGATTGCGAATTTCCATGGCATTCCTCCGGATGGCAGCCGCGACTCCGGAGCCAAGCACGTCCGTGCGGCTTGAACAAACGAAAAGGGCGCCGGTTTCCCGGCGCCCTGATCGTTGAACGGCACCCGGCCTAGATGTGCATGCCGAGCGTGATGCCGTAGGTCCGCGGCTGCGTCACGAACGCATTCGTGAACAGGGCGGAGGTCGGGTCGGTCACATATTCGCCGGTGATGTTGTCGTCGTCGAACACGTTCTGGACCCAGAAGCGGCCGTACCAGAGATTGTCAGGCGCGTTGAGCTGGATCTGGGCGTTCATGATGCCCCACGGCTTGATCTTGTCCGCGCCGTCTTCCCAGATACGGGCCCACATCGTGTCCTTCCAGTAGTAATCGACGCGCGCCACGAGATTGTAGTCGTTGCTAAGCGGCATCGTGTACTGGGCGCCGATGCTCACCGTCCAAGGCGGCGTCAACGGCATCTGGTTGCCAGTCAGGTTCTTCGGAATACCGGCGAACAGGTGGTAGTGACCCTGCAGGCTCGGCGGCAATCCGCTTGCAACCAGCGCCTGGAACACCGCGTCGTTCATGGCGCAATACGGCGCGTTGTGCGGGCTGTAGCCCGAGGCGAACACGCCCGGCGTCGGCGTCGGCGGCGCGAGGACCAGACCGATAGCCTCCGCACTCGGGAAGCCCGGATCGTTGGTGATCACGCAGTTGGCGCCGTTCGTCGAGTCCTTGACGAGCGTGACGTTCGGCATCCCGGCTGTGGGATCGCGCGTGTCGACAAGCTGGGTGTTGTCGAGCGCCGAGTGGGTGTAACCGAAGTTCATGTTGAACTGCAGCTGATCGGTTGCCGCCCAGAAGAACTCACCCTCGACGCCGTACAGCTTCGAGTTGACGTTCAGGTTGACCGAGGTTCGGTCCACGATTTCGGAGATCTGGTAGCCCTTATAGTCATAGTACCAGCCCGTCAGGTTTGCCTGCAGGTCTCCGAACAGCGTGTTCTTCGTGCCGAGTTCCAGAGCGTCGATCGTTTCGGGCTGGAAGGTCTGCGCGAAGGAGTGCGTGAAGGACGGAGGATTGAAGCCGCCGGAACGATAGCCTCTCGAATAGGAGAGGTAGACCGTCGTCTGATCGGTGAAATCCGTCTTCGGAGTCCAGTTGACCAGCGCGCGTCCGGTCCAGGCATCGAATGTGCCCCTCTGCGCCACGAAGTTCTGGATGCCCGGATTGGGATCGGGGAAGAACAGCGCTGCGGTGCCGTGAGCATCGGCATCGAAGTTGTTGTTGTTGAGGAACGTGTTCCAGTCCGTCGTGCCGATCGGCATAAACGCCGTGCAGGTCGGACCCAGGTTTACCGGGCATGCCCCGTACGTGTTCATCGTCGTCTCGAGCAAGGTCTGACGCGACACGTAACCCTTGTCGTCGCTTGTATAGCGAGCACCTGCCGTGAACTTCAGCTCGTCGGGGATCGCGTCGTAGTAGCCTTCGGCAAAGACCGCGTTCGAGGTCAAGCTGTATTTCTTGCTGTTGTTTTCATAGAACGTCGGCCCCAGGACCGTGCCGTCCTGGCCGTTGCCGCCAGCATAGATGATGCCGAAATAATCCAGGGCATTCGACATCACCAAGTACTTCGCGTCTGCGGTCTGCTCGAGGTGATAGCCGGCGAGCAGGAAATTGAGCGGGCCGGTGAAGTTCGTCTGGAATCGCCATTCGGCCGACCAGTTGCGGCTGGCGCCGATTGACGCGTCATCCGTCTCGAGCCGATCCGAAACGGAACGGACATTGCCGCCGATAATGCCGTTGTTTCCGACACCCGATTCCTGCAGGCGTCCCAGATTCGGTCCGAAGAACGTCGAGAAGTTCTGGGGCGCGATGCTGCCGAAGATCAATTGGGCGGCCGTGAGACGATCGAGGCCCGGAATCGGTGTGCAGGTGTTGTCCGCCCCACTGCTCACAAGAAACAGCTGCAGGCAGGTCGGGCTGTATTGCGAGAAGGCATCGCCAGCGCTGTTGAAGTAACTTTCGCGGCTCTCATAGCTGTTGCGATCGACGCCGAGGGTCGCATCGCTCGACAGCCAGTCTGTCCAGCGATTGTTCCAGTGCATGATCGCCAGCGTGTCGTTGTTGTGGTTGGTCGGCGTGAAGTCCGTCGACACGGCCCGCAAGCTGTTCGGAACCTTGGCGCCCGCGCCTTCGCCGCACGTCGCCGGATCGGCCGGGTTGGTGCAAGCGCCGGGGCCCGTGACATCGAACAGCGCCAGCGGATCGCCCAGGGTCACGTTGCTGTCGAGAACGACGCCCAACGTCGCGTTGCCGTTCAAAGCCTGGGCGCGCAACGAATCCGGCAAGCAACCGAGGATGCCCGACGGGTCACGGTGACAGAGCTGCACCTGGCCGCGAACGCGGCTGTCATCTTCATGTGCGGTTTGCACCATGAAGTCGACCGTGGTGTTCGACGTCGGCTCCCAGCGCATCGATCCGCGGAACGAATAATCGTTGCGGCTGTCGACGCTGTCGGCGACGCCGGGCGTCTTGCCGTAGAACTTGTTGAACAGGTTATCGACGGTGCCGTCGCGGTTTTCCCAGAAGAGGGCAACGCGCGCCGCCAGCTGTCCGTCGATGATCGGCATATTCGCCATCGCCCGGACTTCCTGGGCGTCGTAGTTGCCGAAGGTGCCTTCGAGGTCGGCACCGAAATTGTCGAGGTCAGGCTTGGCCGTCTCGATGTCGATGGCGCCGCCGGTCGCGTTGCGTCCCCACAGCGTGCTCTGCGGTCCGCGAAGCACCTGGATCTGAGCGACGTCGTAATAGGTCGCGTTCGTCAGCGGAGGTGCGGCGAGATAGAACTGGTTGACGTTGGTGGCGACACCGGCGTCACCGGAGATGGCGACCGCCGCCGATCCGATACCGCGGATCTGGAAGTTTGCGCCGCCGAAGTTGCCGTTGGTAAATGTGACCGACGGAATCTGGAACTGCAGATCCTTGAACTGTTCGATCTGGTGCGCGGCAAGGTCCTGCCCACTGAAGGCGGACACTGCAATCGGCACGCGCTGGATATCTTCCGACTTCTTTTGCGCGGTGACGACCACCTCTTCGATTTCGGCGAACGCCGGCGCTGCCAGCGCGCTGGAAAGAAGAAGTGCACCCATAATGGAAAGGCCACGGCCGGGCCGACGTTGCAAAATCATCTCTGAGCTCCCCGTTTTGGATTCGCCTCTCAGAGCGAACCCCCTCTTGCCACCGGCACCCGCGACGTAGGGCGACATGGCCTATTTCTTCGTGCGAAAGAGTGGCGTAAGGCCCTTGAACCGGCAAGAAGATTGCCTGACGAACTGTCAATTGGCAGGAATTGTCGCCGGAAAGCCACACTGTCTTAACAGGCTGATGCAACGCGACTTTCGGTTGTGAAGACTCTAGTTGCGGCGCGCCAAACCCAGCTCGCTTAGGGCAGACGCACAGGACGAGTAGTCCGCCATCTCGTTGTAAATTTGAGCCGAAAGCCGCAGGTAAACGTGGCCGTCGAGAGCGGAAACCGGCGCCACGATGCCTCGTTCGTGCAGCGCGAGCCGCAACCGCGGAGCGCGCTCCGCTGCATCTGCGAAATGGCCAAGATCCAGCGATACCATGCTGCCGCGCATTTCCGGAGGAGCCGTCACCCGGGCGGGGAATTGCTGCTCGAAGAGTTGGCCGGCCTGCGTGGCGAGGTCTCGATTTCGAATCATCAGGGTGGCGCCGCCAAACGATTCGTGGGCGGCGGCACTTGCCTCAAGACAGAACCAGGGCGAGGCGTCACGGGTACCGACCCAATCGAAGGCGGCTGTGTAGCCGCGATCCGTTCCATGCGACAGCACGGCCGGCAGCGTGGTGTCCTGATGGTCCGGCCGGGTCCA